>Ga0209697_10007004_pt1 | contig 13388 bp, 16 predicted proteins | sample AliMusrvi5mmetaG_FD_184115 | JGI IMG/M metagenome (GOLD analysis project Ga0209697, IMG submission 184115) | Freshwater lake bacterial and archeal communities from Alinen Mustajarvi, Finland, to study Microbial Dark Matter (Phase II) - Alinen... | ecosystem: Environmental > Aquatic > Freshwater...
TCCAGTGGCGCTACAATCGTCGTTTCGACCTGGCCAGCCTTCTACCACGCCTACTTCACGCCGCCGCCAGAACTCCGCCCATGCCCATCAAGTTCCTCTATTTGGCTGAGAATGCTTGGTAGTCAGGAAACCTTTTACGTTGACAACCTCTGAATTATCGAAGTCATAGTTCACCAGAACCTGCTCACTTTGTAGTGGTCCTGGATCGGCATACGGAAGCGTCAGAAACCATTGTCGCTCATCCACATCATGAATCATTACAGCAGCAGCCTTTGGGCCGTTCTGCTTCCATTCCTCCATGAAGGCTTTTGCCTTCTGTTTTGGATCCACGACGGATTGGTCACAACAGACGGTTAGTAGAAGGAATAAAATGGATGAAAGGAAAACTTTCATTGCAATCTCCATCCCCTTGCGGATTCCAACGATACTGGGTTCGCACCGCGATCCCAGAGGAGTGCACCAGACAGTGTCCTTGATCTTGCCATGGATTATTGCCATCTTTTTTGCAAACCGGTTTCGGATAGAAAGGTGTGGAGTTTGTCCGTTTGATCCCAAGAAAGCGCCTAGGTCTAGTAGGGTATCAAGACCACGCTACGCTAGCTGAGGTAGGACCGAGGGGCCTTCAGAACGCTATAAAGAAGACTTGGGGCTGAGATGAGTCAGCGAGCGAAGCCGCCCATCCGTTGGATAAAGATTTTCAGTAGTCGCGGATTTTTCCATGTGGGTGCGATTTCACTCATGGTATTTGCTGGCGGGATTGGTATCTGGGCATCCTCCCAGCATCACACCGCCGCGAAATATTGGCCTAGGACCATCGCCCAAGTTGCCGAAAAAGGGATAAGAGTCGAGTTGAACGGCCGAGTAAAGCAACACGAGTTCGATGTGAATTACTCGGTGAATGGCCGGGTCTACGCGCAAAAGATGTACTTCAGCAATGTGCCGCACGAGACTGAAGTCATTGCCTACAACCCGCGCGATCCGATGGACGCTGATTCGATCGACTGGCTTGGAATGCAACCCCTCTGGGATATGTTAGGGACCGCCATGACTCTTGGAGTTGCTGTGTTCCTCGGCTTTCATTTGTTAGATGTGCTACGAAGACAAGACTGAACCGGCCACACGAAGCGTCACCACTGGCACGGAGAGGACCACTTCTAAGGCCCAGGCGGAGGCCCCGGGACCGTATTTGTTGGCCCAAACCCACTCTTATCCGTGCCTCCGGGGACACCATTCAGAACTGTTCGAACAACCCTGGCTGGATCGCCACCTGCACGGGTGGAGGTTGGACCCACCCGGGTAGCTCCAGCACCAGGTCCCCCCCCTCCCACCTCCAGGCCCAGCCGCGCTGCCCTAGGTGGCGCTCCAGCAGCTGTTCGGCCGTGGTGGCTGCCTCCCATCCGCAGCCCTGGGCTGTTACCAGCAGTACCCGGGCCGCCGCAAGGAAGGACCCAGGGTCCACCCGCAGGGTGCCCACGGCCACGAGGCGCAGAGCCGCGGCGTCCAGCAGCAGGGCGAGCTGGCTGGGTTGCGGCTGGATGGTGCGGTTCCTGTTTCGATGTGGGCGCATGGGGTACTCCATGCGCGTCCTGGAAGGGATGCCCAGGCTAGCAGGGGCCAACCCGAGCAGCACCCACCAACATAAACCCTGTTTTTCTAAGCCTGTTCATCAAAAACAGACCAAAAAGAGGGTACAAAACGGGGCAAATGCAGGACAAGAAACAGGGCAAAAGCGGGACAAGAAACGGGGCAAAGGCGGGACAAGAAACGGGGCAAAGGCAGGACAAGAAACGGGGCAAAGGCAGGACAAGAAACGGGGCAAAGGCAGGACAAGAAACGGGGCAAAGGCAGGGTACGGGAAGGGGCAGAGTCCCGACGCTCCCCGGGGTCGGTTCCACGCTAAATGTGCGCCTCTGCGACTCAATGCAGGTTCATTTCTGCGTTAGCACAAAGTATATAAGCCGTTGTTTTGTATATATTTATTTCTTAAAACAACTATTAGAAGGAATGTTCATAGGAATCTTTGAAGGAACATTCGAGGGAACATCTCAATGAGCATCCTCCTCCCCGGCCTGGCCCCCGACCCCGCGTGGTGCCTGGGCCACACCCATGACCGCGTGCATGGCATGCAAGAGGCGGTAGGGCCGACTAAAGGTCCTCGCAGAACGCCAGGAACTCGATTGGGAACTCCCCGCCACCGCGAGGTTCTCCAGGAGGGCCTGGGGGCCGTGGTCCACTCACGAACTCAACGACATGGCCGTCTCGCCTGGTCAGGAACACCTGGGCACTAGCCCTGAGCCAGGCTGGCCCATCTCCCCAGCCCCCCATGTAGATGTCGGCCGGGATGTCTCGGGTAACCCGGATCGCCTTCCCGATTGGTATCCACGGGTCCGGATTGCCCAGGTTGTCTCGCCGACGATCAAGGGCCCGCTGCAGTGTGGATGGTGGCACCGGCCGAGAACCATCATGTGGGTGCTTGTCTGGGTGGGTCATGGACCGCCCGTAGGTTGCGATCAGATCGTCGATGGTCAGGCGCAGTCTCGGATCCCGAACCGGTGCGTCGAGGTTGAGGCTGAACTGAGTTCGGTCGGCAGGGTTCTGCTTTGGCTTCTTTTTCGTCATGGGGTCCTGACTTCTGGTCGCAATCTGCGACCAGAGTCGCGCTTATCGGCATCTGGATTGGACATTTTTTGACCACTTCGGCCCGGATCACCGTTGCTTGTTGATGGTCTTCTTGTTCGCCACTGGGTCGGACTTTGGGGGAGCCGCCTTCGGCAACTCAACCGGGGTTGGGGCAACCTTCTTCTCCTTGGCCGCCTTGCGCTCGTCCCAGGCATCAAAGAGTCCCATCAGCTCTCGCTCAGTGTTGGCGTCCATTCCGACCAGGCCATCCCCGAGTGGTGCATCGACGCCGCCATCCAGCGGTGCTCCGGCCTCGCTTCCTCCAGCGAGATCGCCGGGCCCACGACGCTGATGCTCCACGATGCCTCCCCCGGCCTGGTGAGCAGCAGGGCCTCCCCGGCCTGTGGGGCTGTCGCCTCGACGGTCCGAACCAGGATGGGCCGTGGTTTGCCCTCCAGGTCCGGCGTGCAGGTCAGCCAGGTTTGCGAGTCCAGGGGCCAGGCGAGCTGCAGCTCCGGCTCCGGTGGGACGTTGGGAAAGATGCGCTCCCGCTCCTGGGAGCTGAGGGTGTCCAGGGCGTTCGCCCCCTCGATGAACCAGCGCTGGTCGGCCAGGAGGAGCCTGTCGTGCAATGCCCCGAGCAGGGCCGCTGTTGCGTTGTGGAGCAGCTCCTGTGGGTAGAACGGCCCCTTCGGTCCCAGGTGCATGTAGTGCGGCTTCACGGACCGGCACCAGGCCATCGCCGATGCTTCCAGTGCCGCCCACGACTGGGACCAGGTCGCGGCCCGCATGGCCTCCTCGATCTGCTGCGAGACTTCGGGCGTGAACCCGAAGTGGCTCCCCAGCCGGGTCACGACGCGAGAATGAATCGCGTCCCGTTGACCGGCCCTTTGGGCCTCCGCGATGCATGCCAGGGGTCGCAGCTCGGCCTGCAGCATTGGCGACCACTGTGCTGGCTCGGGGGCTGAGTGGCCCTGAGATGGGGGGACGTCGAGAGACACGGAAGGGTGGGGCGGCGAGGACGGCATGGATCTTCTCCTGGATGGCGGCGATGGCGGTCTTGAGGTTGCGGCGCTCTGAGTTCCGCTCCTGGATCGCGTGGTTCGCCAGCCACCGCCAGGACTCCTCAGGGTGCTTCTCTGGGTCGGCCTCGTGCTTCTCGTGGAGCGCAGAGGCGGTGGCCCCCACGTGGATCTGGGGCTCCTGGTCGATGCCCTGATCGGCGTAGGAGCGGCGGTCCGTGAAGGCGTCGATGCCGTGCGCCTTCATCCAATCGTTGACCTGTCGTTCGTAGCGGGCGCGGTGGAAGTCGACCAGGCCCTGGTCGTTCCAACCCCTGTTTTTTTTCGCAGCCAGGCGCTCGCCATCCCACTCGCGCATGGTGCACAGCGAGTGGCAGTGAGGATTCCCAGGCTTGTCGTGGATCGCAAGATCGACCGTCATGCCCATGTCTACGTATGCTTGCATGTGCTGTTTGCACCAGGCGGGCCACTCGCTACTGGGGACCTCCAGCGGGATCGAGAACTCCACCTCGCGGGCGAGCTGGGCGTCCTTGCGCTTCTCAGAACGCTCCACCGCGTTCCAGAGTAGCTCGCGGTCGGAGGCCCATGCAGGCGCTCCGGTGGGCAGCATGATGGAGTCGTAGACCACCTCCGGCTTGCGGTAGCTCCAGACGCGCTCGTGGCGCTCGTCGGCCAGGGGCTTGCCGGAACGGTAGGATGCCGAGGCTACGACGGAGCGCCCGCCAGGGAGCTTCTCGGATGCTCGGCCCACCACCTCCGTGTGGTGGTGGAAGGGGATCTGCCGCGTCATAACGCGGCTCCCTGGAGTGCGCAGCATAAGCCCACCGCAGGTGCGCACACTTCGCGGAGCGATGTATCAGTGCGCCTTTCGGTTTTCATTGCGCCTCCCCTCGACACATAGTATACGGCGGGGGAGTAGGATAACCAGTGGTATACTTTATGCGCGGAGGCTGTATGAAACGAATCGAGTTAATCGCCGAACTGGAGGAGCGGAGGGTCAAACTGGCGAAAAAGCTCGCCGATCTGAAGCTAGAGGAGCGCATTTCAGCAAGTAAGTCGAACCGTAGGAAGGATAACAGGCGCAAAATCTTGATCGGAGCCATGATTCTGGCCAGAGTCAGGAACGGGCAACTCCCAGAGGCCGAGGTGAGGGCCTGGTTGACCGCCTTCCTCCAGAAGCCCGAGGAGCAGGACCTGTTCCCTCCAGACCAGGCTCTTTGACGATCTGAACAAAATTTTACCATGTAGTCGGTTCGTTTTATACCGACTACACGGTGTTTTTTTTACGGTTTAGTCAGTCTTGTTTTATTCCGACTAGTCCGTTCTTTTTTATTCAGACTACTCGTAACATTTTTTTACCGAGTAGTTGTTAAAAAAAAATGCAGACTACTATGCAAAAAACATACCAGATGATCGGTAAAAAAAATTTTCGATCATCTGCTTGATTTTACCAGACTAGTGTGATACACTTTTTGCAGACTGGAGACACCGTGCAAATCCGACACACAAAATCCGGCGATTACCTCATCAGGGCCACCTACGACCCCACCACCCAGCGGTCGCCCTCAAAAGTGATCGGCAAGCTCGGGTATGAGAGCCCCGAGCTGCATGAAGGCGTGACCCTCACAACAGAGGAACAGGCGCAGATCGACGCCCACTACGCTCCGCTGCTGGCCCGGAAAGCGTCCCTCCCTCTCCGGATTATGACCATCCGCCTGACCGACTTTCTGGCGGCCCTACAGGCCGTTCCAGACGCCGAGACGCCCGAGTTATTGGAAGAGCATCTTGCTCTACTCAAAGAGGCCCAGAAGGCCCTAAAGGGCCTCTCCAAAAGCCGTAGGAAGCGGGCCAAGGCCCCCGTCGAGGCCCCCCTTTAGAGGGCGACCCCGGACCCGCCTGAGCCCACCCCGGCACTTACTCCCGAAAGTGGGAGCTCGAGACGGACGGACGGAATGCGACTCCCTTTGTCCAGTCCAGCAGCCGATCATAGGCCCATGCGAGAGATCTTGCCTCCAGTCCGATTTGCGGCCCCCTTCCGAACCACGGAGCAACTCCAGCGGCTGTTCCAAATCCAGGAGGCGTTTCGACAACCCAAACGCTGGGCACCAGCTCCAGGCCCTGGAGAGCCCGAAGATCTTCCAGTCGAAGACTGAGCGGCCCAAAGGGCCGTGCTCTTGATCTTTCCCCGGTTGGAGGCTTTGCGCCGAAGGCGTGCTTTTCCCCCCTGTCTCTACCGAACCCCAGCCAGGCCCGACCTCGCGAGCGAGGCCGGGGGCATTACCCCCGGCCTGCGTCCCAACCAAGGCCGCAGGATCCCGGAGGGCAAGGGAGGGTCCGCAGGAGGGTCCGCGCCGGGTGCTTTCCCCGGCGTGGAGACCTGTGGATGCCCTTGCCTGGAGGGACCGCCGTAGGCGGCGGCACGTAGGGGACCGGGTAGGGTTCCCTGCGCCGGTGCTTTTCCGGCGGAGGGCAAGCCCGGGCACCGGAGGCCGTCCGAGACCTAACCACGGAGGGCCTGGCGCCGATGTGTCGAGAGCTACTAACGGCGAGCCGGTGTAGCGAAGCGGAGTCCGGTCGCCATTGACCGCCCGCAGGGCGTCCGCTGTCCCTTCGCTAGGGTATGCACAGCGCGGGGGGGGACCAAATCCTGAAAGATCCTGAAAAGAATCCTGAAAAAGAATCTTGTTCCTTAAGGTGTGCCGGGAAGTGCAGTTTTTAGGCCCACAGTGTGCCGGGAAGTGCAGTGTGGTGTGCCGGGAAGTGCAGTCTTCTGTGCCGGGAAGTGCGGTGGAAATCTAATGATTCCCGCAGTTTTTGTGGATTTCCACCTCGGGGGGAGGATGGATCGCACTCTCGGTCTTGGGTTAGTCTTAGTGTTGATTACAAGGGCTTTTTGGGCTCGTGTGTGCCGGGAAGTGCAGTCTCGTCCTCTGGGGTGGTTGCCAGGCGTTTGAGGTCCGTTCCCCGGTCGATCAGTTGCACCCCACCCCTGGGTGGCGCAATCCAGAGCCCCTTTTCCCGGGACTCCGCCTTCAGCTCCGGCCAAATGAGCTGGAGGGCCTTAATGGCCTCCCGGAACCGCCCTTTGATCCGCCTTATGGTTTGGTCCTGCTGCCACAACTGCTCTCTGACCTCTTCCCAAGGGATCAGGCTTGGCTTCTTGGCACTGAAGGACCGCCAGGCCAGGAAAAGCCAGTAGTCCTGCATCTGTGACTGTTTTCGAGTCTTACGCAGAATCTCGCGCGGGAAGGGGACCGCAGAGGACATCAGGGTGGCCACCAGTTTCTTGCTGAACAGCACGCCAAACGTCAGGTCGTCGCTCTCGAGGTCCAGCCTCTGCTGCCCCTGTTGCTCCGCTTGGACATCCACAGAGGTAGGCAGGTGGGCACTCTCTATCAGGGGGATGTTGTGTAGGGTCTCCCCCCCGGGTGCCTCGATACGGAGGCCAATGCTGAGGCCCGCAAGCCGACGATAACGGCCTCGGAGGTCTGAGTAGTTCTTCCCAGAGTTGGCCGCCATCCCCATCTCCCGGAGATAGTCCGACGCCTTGGTCCACCGCACGAAACGGGCCTGCTCAAGGCTCTGCTGGTCGTCATCCCCGGCAGCCTTGGCCACCTGGAGTTGACGAGCAATCTGGTCGAGGAGCCAATGCAGAAGCGTCCGGTCTGAGCCGTATGGAAGGTCGATCCCCGCAATGTTGGCAGTGAGCTGTAGGTGCACCCGACTGCCGTCGCCAAGGCGGGCAGATTTCACGATTTGACGTTCTGTGGTTGGATCATACGGGAGCGACATGGCGACCAAGTAGCGACTGATGTAGATGAGGTCCTTCCAGTCGGCAGTCCCATCCAACCGCTGATTCCGGAGCGAGACGAGCGTCTTGGCCCTCTTCTGGGTGCTAGCGAAGTGCTCTGCCATCCGATCCCGGACCCGCGCCGGCTTGGCCTCCCCTCCGATCGGGAAGAGCCACGGGGCGTTTACCACCTTGTCCCAAGCGTTGCCGCGGGCCTGGAGCTGCTCGAAGGACAGCTCTTCAATCGCATGCGTCTTCTGGTCAAACACAACCCACACATGCCCTTCGAGGTCAGCCAGTTGACCGGCATTGGCTAGACCCTCTCTCGCGGCCTGGAAAGCCTCGTATAGCTCCTGGTCGAACACCTCTGAGGGCAGCGCACTCTTCTGCCGGGGGGTGATGTCGTTGTTCTGTTTCTTGGCCACAAGGGTCCTTGTTGTGCATTAACAACTTATTTAGTTTTTTACTTATTTAGTTTCCACTCTCTCACAACCTTCTCGACGAGCTGGGAAATACTGAGCTTCTCCCTCGATGCCTGGAGGCGCAGGGCCTCAACAAGCTCACGGTCGATTCGCACCTGGATCCGCTCCGTGGTCTCCATGTCGATCACCCTCGGTCGACCTGCGGGTAGCTTCCCCATAGCCACAGACCCTGCTGGACTAGTCCGAGTCGCCCAAGCCTTGGCTTGAACGGGTTCCTCGCTCTTTTTCTGTTCCTCGCCTTTTGACTGCCACTGAATCCCAAGTTTCTGTCGTGCCACCATTAGCGCCTCCCGATTCGACGAAGCAACTTCTCGACACCCAAAAGGACCTGGGTCAACTCTCGACCGGCCTCACCTCTTGAGAGGAATGCCGGCGCTCCTGCGGCATAGGCATCTGGGATCGCCTGCCGTGCGCCGACGCCACCAAGCATCACAACGTCCTTTTCTGCCACCAGGACATCAACCAGGTCTTTCGCCATGCCCACGGTCCGGAGGTTGTTGGCGAGACAGGCCACAAGGAGGCCTGGGTTCACCCCCCGCGCCTCCTCACAAAGGACCCGCATGCGGCCGAAGGCTTTCAGGTCCTGGGGGGAGGCCAGGACGGGGATGATGACCAGGTGGGCCAAGGCTAGGGCGGAACGCAGGGGGACCCCCTCCGCAGGAGGGCAATCGGCCACAACGTAGTCCTTGGCCTCCCGAGCCGCCGAAAGGGCCGCCCAGGCATCCGCCTCTGCAATGTGCTGGCAAGGGTGTCCAAAGCGAGCGGCCCAGTCGGAAGCGTCGCCCTGCTTGTCGAGGTCGAAGAGCTCGGCCTCGAGGTGAGCGGCCGTCTGGATGGCAAGCGTTGTCTTTCCGACGCCGCCTTTGAGGTTTGCAATCGCGATAAGCATGGGCCGAGTTTACATGAATTTTTAGTTTGTAACATTTTTATTTTTTTAGTTTTTTAGTAACAATCAAGCCCATCGTTACCGTTAAATTGACACCCACACGGGAACTGGAAGGATCATTGAGCCAACGAAGGGATATCGAATGAGCAAGAAAGACGGTGCCAAGGTGCTTTCCAAGGTGCTGGCGAACGGAGTCACCCTCGGCGACTCCCTGGAATGGTTGCCCCAGCTCCCAAAGGGGAGCGTTGACCTGTTCTTCACGAGCCCCCCCTACGCAGACGCCAGGGCCTACAGCAGGATCCACCCAGACACCTACGTGGAATGGTTCCTCCCCTTCGCCCAGGCCATGCTTGAGGCGGCCAGCGAGACCGGTTCCCTCATCATCAACATCAAGAACCGTGTGGCCAACCGTGGGCCTCTGACGGGCCAGCGGCACCCTTACGTCTACCAGTTGGTTCTGGCGCTTCAAACCATGGGCTGGCGGTGGGTGGAAACCTACATCTGGGCCAAACCCAACGCGGTTCCCGGCAGGTTTGGTCCCCGGACGAAGGACTCCTTCGAGTATTGCTACCACTTCGCCAAGGGGAAGAAGCCCTTCTTCGACTTGGACGCAGTGCGGGTCCCCTACAAGGCCGACCAGGCGGAAATTGATCGCCGGAAGTCGGACACCCTTGGGCGACGAACGACCGAGGCTGGCTTTGGGCGGGACCGGACGAAGACCTATTTGCTGGGCGGCGCGGACCCCGGGAACGTTGTGAGCGTCCCTCAAACCTACAACCAGCACCTGGGTGTCGCCCACACGGCTGCGATGCCCGAGGGCTTGGCCGAATTCTTCGTGCGTGTTGCCAGCCCAGCGAACGGCCTGGTGATTGACCCGTTCGCCGGCAGTGGAACGACTGTTGTTGTTGCCAGGCGCCTGGGTCGCCGAGCCGCTGGCTTTGAACTTCATGAGCAGTTTGTCGAAGTCGCCCGTCAGCGGATCGCAAAGGGCATTGCCCTGGACACCCCTGGTGGCCTGGCCCACGTAGGATGACCCGTGCCGAGCATTGAAGAGACCCTGAAGCAGATCGAAGAGACAACTTCGTGGGATGCAAGGGTGGCCGCGTTCCGGCAGATCCCAGAGAATCATGGCCTCGCGGAGCATGTTGCCGTCTACGCCGGGTTGGCCAGATCCCTGTATGTGCCCCACCTGGTCCCGGATTTCGCGTACATCCACAACTCCCCGTTCTACGAGAAGGAGTTCTTCGGCGAGGTCTATGCCGTCGCCAACACGGAGACCAACGGCTTCCAGGATGTTTCTGAGTCCGACCTGGTCAGAGTCCTTCAGAAGGACCCGCGCACGCTGTTGGTCTTCCGGACCATCATGGGCCTAACCAAAGACGAGTTCGCGCACTCCACCGCCCTGGTCGCGACCCCCTTGGATCTGGAACCCCTGACAAAGTCCAAGGTGGACTCGATGGAGCGCAAAGGGACTCGGACAAGCGACGACACCGCGCTGGTGGCGGCTAGGACCCTCACCCAGATCATCGACGGGTCTCTCTTTGGCCGCCTCACAGGGAACCCACACAGCAAGTTGGCAAAGCCCGACACGGCCGCAGGCTGGCCAAGCGTGCAGGGGTTTGCTGCTGAGGGCGTTCCCTACGACACGTTCCTCCACCAGAGGCACTACGGGGGGGCCTTCGGTCAGATCCTCAACGCCACCTCTGGCGATCGTGGAAACATCCTGGAGGACGCCGTGGAGGCGTTGTTTAAGCTGCACCGCATCCCCTACATCCGAACGGGAGCCCACAACCAGGCTGACATCGTGAAAAGGTTCAACGTCACGGTCGCTCCGGCCCCCGATTTCGTGGTCTTCGACCACACAGAGACGCTTCGCGGGATGCTTGAGTGCAAGCTGATCTCTGACGGTGGAACGGCGAGGGACAAGGCGGGCAGATTCCGGACACTTAGAGAAGAGTCCAAGCGCCTTGGCGGAGTGCCGCTGTTTGCCGTTCTAGCTGGCATGGGATGGACTCGCGTGAACGACACCCTTGGCCCCGTGATTCGGGACACTGACGGACGGACCTTCACCATGGCCAACCTGGAAGAGATCCTTACCGTCGCGCCATTTCCCGCACTGATTGGAACGGCAATCTAAAGAGGGCTAAGCAGCCGCCATCCTGCTCACCGTCATGGCGTGCCACTTGGCCCCCCGCGGTTGAAGCCCTCGGCGTTCCATCTCCGCCGCGATTTTGCGGTAGGACCACCCGTCAGCTCTTAGCCGCTTCACCTGGCCGATGGCCGCCATCTCCTCCGCATCTTCAAGAAGTCCCTTCCCGTCCTCTGCCAGGCGATACCCCAGCGGGACCTCCCCGGCTCGCTGCCCCTTCGCCCTTAGGGCCCGCAGAGCCGCGCTCGTCCTGGCTCGGATCAGAGCACGCTCGTAGGCGGCGAAGGCCTGCACCATGGCCCGCATCAGGGCGGCCTCTGGCCCGTCGCCAACCCCGACGCCGTCCGCGCTGACAATCCGGGCGCCGGCCCGCTCCACCATCCGCTCCACCATGGCGGCCACCATGATGTCGCGAGCCAGGCGGTCCCACTTGGCCACGACGACCAGGCCAGCTTCCAGTTCTTCGAGGTCCTGGAGGGCCGCCAGCAGCCCTGGACGATCTTCAATCGGGGTTGCCCCACCCACGCCCTGGTCGATGTGCCAGGCGAGCACCCGGACCCCTTGCCTTGCGGCCCAGTTCTCGATGGCTGCCCGTTGCGCCTCCGGCCCGAGTGCCTGGTCCTCCGTGGACACCCGCAGGTAGGCCACGGCTCGCGCCTGGTCCTTCTTCTGGGGGGGCTTCCGGCGTCGTGGGGGCATGCTCAACCGTAACACACCGGTCGGTGCGTTACGCGTGGGCACGAAAACCATCCACCCAAGGAAGAATACATACGCTGAGCGCTCGAACGAATTTAATCATGGTTTAGTTTCCTTTCTGTAAGGGTTTCTATATGACCTTACATAAGTTAATTGCGGTCTTTTCGTGGACTCGTTGAAAAAATCGAGGACTTCTTCCCGAGAATCGGCCCAAGTCGCTGTGGCGCTCGAAGAAGAAAAATCTCCACGGTAAATCGGCGGCCATCCGGGCAGCCCGAGAACCAGGTCCAGCCACGCTGCCTCAGGCGACGCTCCAGCAGGTCCAGGGCCGTGGTGGAGGGTTCCCTGACGCAGCTCTTGGCGGTGACCAGCACCCGCGGTGCCCTGATGGGCCTTGGAGCTAAAGCCCATCGTGGGGCGTGACCTTGCCCACCTCATGCCCGTTTGTGTCTGGGGCCTCCAAGTCCAAAGCGGGAAACGATGATGAGAACTGCGAGGGAGAGGATGATGCTGGCCATGACGGCTCCTTTGAAAGACGCGGTGGTCGCGTTACTGGCATATCGCGCTGACCGCTAGGGAACCGAAACGGAATCTTCCCGACCGCGAACATTCTTCCGGAGATCACCCAGTGAGCGCCTCCAACGGTAGGGTCCTCAAGGCTGGCCGTATTGGGCCATGGCTAAAAGGCTTGGTGATTGGGTCCTGACGACCTCTTGCATGGCATGCAAGAGGTCATCGGGCCCGAGAGGGGCCGCCTTTATAGGCCACCGCGTTAAGGGGTGTTCTTCCGACGACCTTTTGTGCGCCATGCAACTACCTTGTCGATCAAGAGCGCGCTTCCAAGGAGAACGCCTAGCAGCAATGTGCTGATTGTGAAGCTGAGCGTCTTGTTGTGTGTGTAGAAGTTGATTGCGTAGCCGATTGCCAGGTCGATGGAGAAGATGACCACTCCTGGGAACAGGACGTCTACGATGATCGTGCCCTTGGTCTCCTTAGGTGTTTTGCTCCACAGGAAGACGATGGTCCAGAAGACGAGCATTCCAACAAAGAAGACGGGCATGCCCCTACTGTCGTCTGCAAAGAGGTAATTCTTCGTAGATACCCATGGGACTTCCACGAAGAGGAAGTAGCCCAGTGCTGCAATGAGGCACAGAAGCAAAGTGCATCCGAACGAACTAGCAAGGCGTTCACTTTTTAGCTTCACAACTCAACCTCGGTGTCTTTGCAAATGATCGCAGGATCCACCTGGTTCCAAGGCAAATGCTGGCTGATTCGTAATCAGCAGGGCCAAGAGAGCGCCTAGGTCTAGTAGGGTATCAAGACCACGCTGAGCTAACTCCGAACTTGAAAACTTGCCTTAATCGTAACCGGCTGATTGGATTGAGCCATCCTTCGGGTCTATTACTACTTTCCAGTACTCAGTGGTCCATCTGAAATCGCCGCCAAAGAGGTGACTTTTGGTTTTATATTTCACTCTAATTTTCCTAACCTCGGTAAAAACAAAATCCACTCCAGTATTTTTGTAAAAACCTTTCCTGACTACCAACCATCTTCAGCCTTAATCGCCAAGGTGAATGGCATCGTAACCGAGCCTTCGGCAGCAGGTTGAGAGGATTTGACAGGATTTGTCGGTCTTCGGGACCGAGCCTTGGGTGCCTTTCGGGGCGACCAAGGAGATGGTTATGACCCGCAATGCCATCCAGTTCCAACCAGGGCTTTCCCTCGTCGAGTTCCAGGCGCGCTT
>Ga0209697_10007012_pt1 | contig 13381 bp, 10 predicted proteins | sample AliMusrvi5mmetaG_FD_184115 | JGI IMG/M metagenome (GOLD analysis project Ga0209697, IMG submission 184115) | Freshwater lake bacterial and archeal communities from Alinen Mustajarvi, Finland, to study Microbial Dark Matter (Phase II) - Alinen... | ecosystem: Environmental > Aquatic > Freshwater...
GCCAACCCGGACGCTCCCCCCGCACCTCCACCTCCACGAACTCTACCCTGCCGGCCTCGAGAACACCGACCTCTCGCTGAAAAAAGACGGGCGCTTCTGGGCCTGGAGAAATTTTTTCCTGCGCTGCGACGCCGCGCTCAAACTCTACAACCGGTTCCCATTTCACCCGCTGCGGAGGTGGGTATTGAAAAAGGCGGAAGAGTGGATGACGGCGCGCATGGGCGAGGGGAGCGAAGGCCTCTCGGCCATTTTCCCCGCGATGCTCAACGCGATGATGGCCCTGAAGGCGCTCGGCTACGCGGACGACCATCCGCTCGTCAAAAAAGCCTGGGACGACTTCACCGGACTGTTTGTCGAGGATGGGGACGATTTCCGCATCCAGCCGTGTCTCTCGCCGGTCTGGGATACCGCGATCACCACGATCGCCCTCGGGGAATCCGGACTCGGCAGAAAACATCCCGCGCTGGCTCGGGCCGCGAAGTGGCTCGCCGAGCGGGAAGTCCGGTTCCGCGGGGACTGGGCGGTCCGCATGCCGGATCTCGAACCCAGCGGCTGGGCGTTCGAGCACAACAATAAATTTTATCCCGACACCGATGACACGATGATGGTGCTGATGGCGCTCCGGCAAGTCGAGCCCGACGATAAATTTGCCCGGGACGCGCTGTTTGAGCGGGCGCTCAAGTGGCTTATGGCGTTCCAGTGCCGCGATGGCGGCTGGGCTGCTTTTGACAAAGATGTCACCGCTTCGTGGCTCGAACACGTGCCCTTCGCCGACCACAACGCGATCCTGGACCCCACATGCAGCGACCTGACGGCGCGTGTGCTCGAACTCCTCGGGGCCATCGGCCATGACCCGCGCACGCCGGAAGTCCGCCGGGCCCTTTCCATGCTCCGCAGCACGCAGGAGCCCGACGGTTCATGGTATGGGCGCTGGGGAGTGAATTATATCTACGGCACATGGCAGGCGCTCCGCGGCCTCGCCGCCATCGGAACAAACATGGACGAGGAATGGATCCGGCGCGGCCGCGACTGGCTCGAAAGCTGCCAGAACGACGACGGAGGATGGGGGGAAACGTGCGAGAGCTACAACTTCCCCGCCCTCAAAGGCCGCGGCCCCAGCACCGCGAGCCAGACCTCATGGGCGCTCATGGGTCTTTGCGCCTCCGGTGATGTGTCCAGGGACTCGATCCGGACAGGCGTCGATTGGCTGGTCAGGAATCAGAACACCGACGGCTCATGGACCGAAGACTACACCACCGGCACCGGCTTCCCGTGTGTTTTCTACCTGAAATACGACATGTATCGAAACCACTTCCCCCTCCTCGCCTTGGCCACCTATGCCCGCATGGCGGCGGGCGGCGCGGAGTGAACGAAATCGCCGTCTGCACCCGCTGAAGAAAATGTGGGGCGCTCCCCGCAGCCATCTCCGCCTCGAGAAATGCCTTCGTTTTGTTGCCGTCGCCCGTTTCTTTGTAGAAACTGCAGTATGGACACACCTTCGGACAAAAAGGAAGGTGGACATAGAGATGCCGGACCATCGAATGAGACTAGCCCCGATATGGATGACTTGCAAAGCGTGCCTGTTCGCGCTGTTTGCCGCCGCCTTCTGCTCCGCCGCCGAGCCGCCTGATGCCCCGCTATCAAAGGTTTTTTTCGCTACGGACACCTCTTCGCTCAGGGCGGGTCGCCAGGTGAGCGGCCCGGTGGTCCAGCGCATGGTGGATCGTCTCGTCATGCGCCTCACGGAAAAGCCCACGGTCGCGGAGGCTTGGAGGAGCCTGGTGAACAGGAAAGACCGCGTCGGCATCAAAGTGGCTGCTGCGGGAGGTGCCGTGAGCGGCACCAACCCCCAGGTCGTCGATGCCATCGTCGCCGGGTTGTCCGAAGCCGGCATTCCCCCCTCGCAAATCATCGTCTGGGACCGGAATCTCAAGGACCTCCTGGTCGCCGGCTATCGCAAGGACAGCTCGCGTTACCAGCTCCGCTGGGTCGATCCCGCCAAAGGCTACGACCTCAAATCCCAGGTCACCGCGCCCGTGCTCGGAAAACTGATCTGGGGAGACAGCGGGTTCGGCAGCAAAGCCGGAACCCGGTTTGTCGATTTTCTCGGGACCGGCGACCAGCTCAGCAGCAGGAGCTACTACTCGAACGTCCTGAGCAAGGAGGTCACGAAAATCATCAACGTCCCGTCCCTGGCGGACAGCTTCCTTACCGGGGTCAACGGGGCCCTCGCCAACATGGTCCTCCCGAACCTCGACAACTGGCGCCGGTTCACAAAACCCCCGTCCTACGGCGACCCCTACCTCGCCGAAATCTACGCCGACGCCATGATCCACGACAAAGTCGTCCTCACCATCATGGACGGGCTCGTCCTGCAGTATGCGGGCGGGCCGGGCCCGAACCCGGGATTCCTGCTCGACCACTTCACGATCTACGCGAGCCGCGATCCGGTCGCCATCGACGCCACCGCCGTGCGCCTGCTCGACGAGGCCAGGAACCCGTCCAAACTCCCCGCCCTCGGCCCGATGACAACCTGGCTCGAAAGCGCCCACGCCGCGCACCTCGGCAACGCCCGCGAAGACCAGATCGAACTCATCCGCGCCGGCGACGACGGCCTGCGCTGACCAGCCTGGATCCTCGCGTGGCGGAAATCAGCTATTTGCCGGGCGACCCTTTTTGTTCCTTGGCCGGCTGGCTGAGGATGACCAGCGCGCGTTTGGCGCGCGTTTCCGCGACGTAGAGCCCGCAGAGGCTGTCGAAGGCGGCGGATTCGCGGAGGCGCTCGCCCGCTGCTCGCAGGACCGGATCGGCCGCGCAGAGGTTCTCGGCAGGGAGCTGGAGCACCCAGGCGGGGTCTCCGTCGGAGCAATAGGGCGAGTCAGAATGCCGCTTGTCCATCCGCGTGTCCTTGGGCAACGGGAGAAAAACCAGATCGAATTCGAGGCCCTTGGCTTTGTGGACAGTCATGATCTGGACGGTCCCCGGACGCGCGGATGTCGGGTCGGCGTAGTCGGCGAGAAATTCCGCGAATTCGCGGGGCGACCCCTGCACGTTGTCGTCGAACTCCCGCGCGGCCCGTCGCAGCGAGGCGTGCCGCGGGGTGACGGGAAGCTTTTTCAACCACGCATGCACCATGCCCCGCGCGCCCTCGAGATGGAAAAGTTCGAGCGCCTCTTCTCTGAAAACTGAATCACCGAACACTGAAAACTGTTTCAGCGCCTGCCGCGCGAAGTCATCGGAAGGATCGGCAACCAGCCGGGCGGCCATGAGAACGGCGACACCGTGCGGGTTGTCGGTGGCGATGTGCGGGTTCGATTCCGTCGTGGCCGGGATCCCGAGACGGCCGAGTTCTCCGACCGCCTCGCGGGCCTGATCGTTGGTCCTCACCAGCACCGCGATCGTGAGCGGCGGACGGTCGAGGATCGCTGACGAGCGCACGACCTCGGCAATTTGGGCGTAGGTTTCTTCCTCGGCACAGATGATCTGGTGGACAAAGCCCGGAGCGGGATTGCTCTCGTGGGCGGTGTGTTCCGTCCAGGCCTGGCTCCATCGTTCGACGACCTGCTCCGGAAGCCCGGCGGACGCGAGCGAATCCGGGGCGAACGTGCGGCCGACGAGCTCGATGACTTCCTTCGACGACCGGCGCGATTCGCCGAGCGATTCCTCTCCGATGTGGTCGGGCGCATGCCGCGTGTAGTGGTCGAAAATCTCGCCGAACAGCGTGGGATCGCCGTCGCGGAATCCGTAGATCGATTGCTTCACGTCCCCGACGTAGAAAAACGACCTTGCTCCAGAGGCGTCCTGCAGAACCTCGTCGAGCAGCGGCTGGATCGCGCGCCACTGGATCCGGCTCGTGTCCTGGAACTCGTCGAGCAGCCAGTGGTCGAACCATCCGTCGAGGCGGAACTGCAATTCCCCGGGCCCGATCCCGGACTCCGTGATCCGCGACAGCAGGACCGGGAGATCCGCGAACCGCAGCGTTCCCTCGCTGACGAGCCGGCGGTCGCGCGCGTCGCGCAAGGCCCGCGCCATCTGCAGCCAGCGCCGCGATTGGACCAGCCGGGGAGCGAGAGCGCGCCACAGGCAGGCCCCGACCGCACGCAGGGCGAGCGTGCGTTCGAGCGCCGTCAGCGTGATGCCCTTTTTCCGGTATTCCACGGTGACCGGGTTGCCGGCACGAAAGTTGTCGCTCGCGGCCAACAACTGCTCCGCGACGGTCCCTAGCTTTCCGAATCCCGGACGGAGCGCATTGAGCTGGGTGATCGCCTCGGCGATTCGCTCCGTGCATCCGGACAAATCGTCCGGGGCTTCAAATTTTTTCCACGGGCAGCCGCCCTTGCCCCAGATCGCGGCCTCGTCCCCCCAGGCCGCGACCTCGGGGTGGAGCGCGTAAAGCGACTCGATGCGCCCGAGGATGTCGAGGTCCGGCGCGAGCGGGTTCAGGCGCGCGCGTGCAGGTCCCCGCACGAGTTCGGAAACCAGATCCAGCGGGGCAAGCCCGTCAGCGACCTGCCGCAGGATTTCCTGTTCCTCACGCGCGGCTGAAGTTTCGTCGAGGAGCCGTGGCGATGCGCCCAGGCCCAGCGGTGCCCCGAAGGCGGCGACGACCCGGTAAAAAAAGCTGTCGAGCGTCCCGAACTCGATTTGGTCGAGCGAGTCGGCGAGTTTGCGCAGGAGCGGAAGAAAATCCTCCGGCGCGAGTTTCCTTGTGATCCCGCGGCGCTCGCAAAACGCGGCGACCTGCTCCTTGTCTGACGAGAGGTCAGCCAGCTTCCGCAGGGTCTTCACCAGGAATTCGCCCGCCGCTTTCCGCGTGAACGTGAGGGCGATGATCTTTCCCGGCTCGGCGCCGAGGAGGAGAAGCTCGACGATCCGGTCGGTGAGCCGGAATGTTTTTCCCGTCCCAGCCGAGGCGCGGATGCGGAGGTGCGGGGTTTTCATCCTAAAGAGGAAAACAGAACCGCGGATGGACACGGATGGACGCTGATCATAATGGAGTTCCACATATCCTCGCCCCATCTTTTGGGTGTTCTCCAATTGCAATAACTGCTAGAAAATCCGTGTTTATCTGCGTCCATCCGTGGTTCCAATTTTTTTTGTTCATACGACGAGTGACTCCTCTTCGATGTAGCGCGAGAGCGCGAGCGGTTCGAAATCGTCGTGGTCCGGATCGACCGCGAACCGGCTGAAATCCTTCGCGGCGATCCAGTCGAGGACGGCATCCGACGCCACCTCCTCCGCCACCCCCAACGCGCAGCGCTCGGCGCTTGCCATGTCGGCATCGGCCCATTCATAGAGGCCGGTTTCCGCGACATCGTCGGCGAGGAGAAAATACGCGAGCCGGATTTCTTCCGGGATCTCGATCGGCCGGGCCAGAGATACGGCCATGGCATAGAGTGGAAGCTGGAGGTCGCACCAGACGTCCCCGCCGAGGGTGGCGTAGTCTGGATTGACGCCAAACCTCCCTGGCGTGCGGGCGCGCCTCAGGTGGGCCGCGCGGGCGGGATTGGAATTTTTCTTCAGCCCGCCGGTTTTGTAGTCGATGAGCAGGATCGCCCCGTCGCGCGCATCCACACGGTCGATCCTGCCGCGCAAGGCGAGCGGCCAGCGGGGCGGGGTGAGGTCGGAAAACTTCCATTCGACGAGCTCGGTCCTCCAGCCATCCGCTCGCATGGCCGCTTGGGCGGCGGCAAATTCCTCGAGCCGCAGCCGTCCCGACTCGCGCTGCAGCATGAGTGTCACATCGTGTTCGAGCCCCGCAAAAAGCGCATCCCAGCGGGCAAGAAGCCACGAGCAGATTTCGTCCGCATTCCGCGACGCCGCCAGGACCGGATCGGTGCCGAATTGTTTGAGGACATCGTGGATCCAGCTTCCGAATACATCGGCCCCGAGGCACGGGGTTCCCGTTCGGGGTTCTGAAAATCCCAGCCGGTTGGAGAGATAACACCTGAGCGGGCACGCAAGGTGGGATTTGAAGGCCGTCACGCTGAGCGAGCGGGCCGGCTCCGCTGGTCGGGCGATTCGCAGCGGCTCATCGGAAAATCTCACCGGCGGAGGCTCGGTCCGCGCGGAGGAAGAAGTTTTCACGAGATTCCTGACCCGTTGCGGAAGGTCCGTGTCCGGCACCCGGAGCAGGAGCCGCGACGGCTTGAGCGGGCTCCCGTCGGCGGCTTGTTGGAGGGAGAGGATATGGACGTTTTGCGGTTCCCTCACCGCGAGCGCCGCATGCAGGATCGAGGCATCGCGGGCATGCCTCGAAACCGCATCATCCAAGCCGAGAGCGGCGCGGGCGGCGTCTGGCAGGAGCGCATCCACCCGCCGCTTCGTCGGAAGCAGCCCCTCGTTCAATCCCGCCAGCACGACGACCGGGGCATCTTCTCCCGCCAGCTCGAGCCAGCCTTCGATTTCGATCGCCCCGGGTTCGCGCGGCGGCGTCCAAGTCCCCGGCACAGCCTCCAGCATCGACAACAAGGCCACAGCATCGATCTGCGCGAGAGTTGGAAATGCCGCGACCTCGTCGAGCAGGGTGATGACCGCTTTAGCGGCCTCCTTGTCCCCCGGACGGCGCCCCATGTCGCGCGGCCCGTAGATGTCGGCCAAAATCCCTCTGAGCGCCGCTGCTGCGTGGGGAGAGGACATGGATTGTCTCAGGTCCAAAAGTTTTTCCAGAAGCGGCGAAAATGTTTCGAGGAGATGCTTTCTGGTTTTTTCGTCATCGCTCGAACGGTTGTGGTGGAGGCGGACGGGAATCTCCTCCAGCCCGGCGCAAAACGTGAGCGCGCCGAGCCGGTTCCAGTCATTGTGCGGTTCCCGCGGGAGGATGGCTTTGATCCATGAAGAAAAATCCGGATGAAAGACCAGCGCTTCGAGATGCCTCCACGATCCGTCGTTCGGCAGGCTCGTGATGAGCATCGCGAGACGCGTGACCGGATGCCGGTTCAGCGGGTTTCCCTCGGGCAGGAAACCTTCGCGCCCCGATTCCTCGAGCGCGCAGGCGATGTCCGTCGAGAGCCCCGCGTCGCCGGAAAACACCGCGATGCGTGACGACGACTCGATCCCGACAACCATCCGGCCGAGGTGCGGTGGATCGCTGACGACCTGGATTTGCCCGTCGCCGACGGGCATCAAAGCTCGCGACCAGAATTCCGGGAGCGCCCGTCCGAACTCGTCGAACCCTTTTCCGTCCAGACCAGGCGCATGGATGAGAATCTCCGTCTCGCACGCCAAGATCGCGCGCAGGGCCAGCGGCGGCAGATCCGCCACGCCGGCAATGAGGGTTTTTGTAATTTCCGCAGGAGGACGGAAATTTTCCGCAGCCTCGATCTGCGCCTCGGCTGGACAGCGAAGGCCGACCGAGGCCAGTCGCGCGATGTAGGATTTCCAAAGCGCCCGCCATTCCTCCCAGCGCGGATCACGCGCGGAGAGGATTGCTGCTGCGGCCGGGATATTCAAAGAGCCTGCGGCCAGATCGCGGGTCAGCGCGACAAAGCCGGCGGCGAGTTTGGTTCCGGGGTGATCGCCGAACGTCAGCGGGCAATCCTTCGCCTCCGACAGAGTCGCGTGCCATGCCATGTGCGCCTGGGTCGTAGTGGCCACGCCCTCCCCTTCGCCAAATGGAACCAGGGTCAGAGGCGTCGCGAAGCGCGGCGGAAAAACGACATCGCTCTCGCCCAGCAGAGCATCGACCACGCGGCGGCCGGCCTCGATCGTGGGAAGCACCACCAGGATGTGATCCAAAGACTTTTCGCCCTTCGAACGCAAATGCGCCGCCACCGCCTGCGGGAGCGGGATTTTCCCGGTGTTCAGGACGATGGCCGGTGGCTTCGCAGGCATGGCGGCATTCCATCAAAAAATCTCCCCGCTGCCAACCGGCGTGCTGGAGAAAATGCCCTCGGGGTCTGGGCGCTGACAATGCCGCGCGGCTGTTCGCTCACTTCATTGTCGAAAATAGTTCACCATGAAATGCCCCCGCGTCCCACCTGATGTCAATAGGCAAGAACCCCTTTGACCCAGCAATGGAACATGGGAGCGGCCAGCACTCAGAGGCTTCTCCGCACCGTCGAGCTCATTCAAAAAGGCGTCAATACGCGGGACTGACCTCGCCCCCTCAAGGAAGGAACTTGGCGAAAGTCTTCCGTTCGGCGGCCGTCATGGAGCGGAATCCGTTTTCCTTCAAAATGCGGTCACAGGCTTTAACAGTGAAAGGCTGTCCCACTTCCGCCCGGGTCTCCACAAACGGCAGAGCACCATCAGTTTTCTTGAAAGAAACGGATGTATTCCTCGGCATGGGCTTTGAGATCACGGATGGCATGTTGAAAAACCTCTTCCCGACTAGACTCCAAAAACCAGTGCTTTGCAAGCGTTCCGCCTCGCAATCCAAGAATATCCTGGTGGGGGGTTCCGTGCGCACAGTCGTATCTCGCCGCGCAATGCCTCACCCCCTCGATCTCCGCCAGCAGAACAACGCGAAAGGAAACCGTCTCTCCCCCATCGGTTTCGCGCCACGCCAGGATCGTGGCCGATTCCAGCCAAACAAAAAATTCCTTCTCCGGCATGGTCGGGAATTTACTCCACCCAGCGCGTCATAGGAATGACATTCTCCAAGCGTGCAAGTCAACATCCGCGCCCGACATCAACATACGGGCCGCCGCCTGCCCGTTCTCGACAGCCTCATCGCTGACCCCCGGTTTCCCACCACTGCTCAACCCGTGGAAACAGGGCGGATAATTCGGAAAGCGGTCTGCGATATTCCCTTCCGGGGAGCACACGCGCCCCCCGCGTGTTGTTTTCGGCACCCGCGCCAAAAACTCGCTTCCGCTCACCCAATACCTCATGGATCCGGATTGCTCCCACCTGACGGAGAAAATATCCCGTCCAACGCGCTGGGTTTTTCAGGAAAATGCAAGAATATGCACACTGACCCCCGGTTCCCAACCGGCGTACTGGAGAAAATGCCCCCGGGGCCTGGGCGCTGACAATGTCGCGCGGTTGTTCGCTCACTTCATTGTCGGAATAGTTCACCATGAAACTCCCCCGCTTCCCGCCTGATGTCAATAGGCAAGAACCGACCCCCTTTGCAGTTCGCCAGTTCCCTGACCCCCGGTTCCCGCAGCACGGATTCACCAATCCTTAGCGAATATTGAAAAAAAGAAAAGACTGGCTCCAACTAGTGCACCGAGAATAAAAAGGATCAAAACGAAAACGGCATCGTAGAACGTTCCGCCCTTATCGCGAAGAAATAGGGTCTTGGCGGACTCACCCTTGCTGCCAAGCACAACCTTCGACGTGTCTTCAGGAAGATATAACACCGGAAATGAGCGCCCTATAAGATCGGCCTGAAACAAGTTTTTAGATGCTACATGACCGTCATAGATGATCTTGTAGAAATGTTCGGTGTAACGTCCATTCTGACGCTTTTGGATAACCGGATTATATTCGCTGACTATCGCCGTGGTAGCTGTGCCGTGATCCGCTAGGGCATGGAATGAGGCTTGAGTGTCAATAAACAATGCCCAGATGAAGAAGATATTGAGAGCGGCAAGGCAGGCTCCAACAATAAGGAGTTTGATTCGTTTCTTCTGACTCCTTTTTTTGTTTTGTGCGGCCACAAGATCATCAATATCTGCGCTGCACAAAATAGGTTTTTCCATAGTTGTTTTTGGCTTGGCTATGCTTTGCCGGTTTTGTTCGTAATTTCGTTGAAGCTGTAGTTGAGTTTTATGGAGGGAGGATTTTAATGTAAAAGATGCTTCCGCTGCTTGACGTAAACGATCATGCCACAAACCATGATCGCTCCAAGCAAGTGTCCGATATAAATGCCATGGGGAGCGACCGCCATCGCTATTGGAATAAAACCAGCGAAGAGGATAGGATAAGCCAATCGGTGCCGTTTGAGCAAAAGCACCCCGGTAGTCGCGAAGATGGCAGCATCAACGGCCAATTCAATTTTCTGGAATATCGTTATGGCGGCGATAGCACCAAGAAAGTTCAAAAGAGAGACCGCGATGCAGAAGATTCCGTAAATGACCGCGACCCAGTAATCTGAACGCACAACCTTTGGAGGAGGAACTTCCATTATTTTTATTATGAAAAGATTGATTGTGCCCCATCAACAGTCAACTCAAATTCAAACCATCCCCGCCGAAAACGGCCTCCCGCCGCAGGGTAGCCACGCCAAAATTGGCAACCCGTGCCGTGACGCTCTCCGACAGTCGCCAGTATCAGCGCGCAGAACACCTAGTTAGACGCTACCCCGGCACTCCCGAAGGCAACGCCGCCGCACGAAGGTTGCAGGCCCGCCACGAGGCACGCATGACCCAGCAAGGACCACCTAAGACACGAGAAGATTGGAACTGTCTTGCACGCGAACGATACCACCGCAACACGGCAGTCTGGGAGCGGCACCGGAAGCAATCCGCCAGCTTTTACCTGTCCATGACGGCAGGGGAGTTGCCGCACTACGCCAGCGACAGGCCGCTCGATTGGCAGCAATACACCACCGACCCCGGTCACCGGGCAAAGAGGCTTATTTTAGCTTTTGGCGCGGCGAGGGTTTGGGCTTTGTCCAGTTCTCAACGTTTGGTGTCCAATGCTGATGTATCTCCAGAATAGTCTCTCGAATTGCCAAGATTGGGTATTTGAAGTCGCCTCGGCGGTGCGGGAAGTTCCCCTCATACCAATACCGGATTCGCTCGAATAGGTCAGCGCCATCCTTCAGCACGGCTCGCAAGGAGTTGCTTTGCGACGGACTTACACTGCCAGCACTTGCATGTTTCGGGTCGCTGGCAGAAAGGCGTTCGTAATGATACTCCACACGATCCTGGTCTGGTTCTGGAAGCGCATCGAAAAGCTCGTCCAGCTTGTGTCCCGGAGGGTGTTCTCTGGCCCGGATGGCTGCGAGACACTTGAGGAAGAGTTCGCAGCAGAAGGCGTCGTTGGCATGGAACGCGAAAAGATATATGTCCTTTCCAGCCGATACCTCAGCTCGAAGCAGATCAGATGTGAGGCGGAATCCCTCTGCGTGAATGAACAGCTTGCGGGCGTCGGGAATCTTTACCGATCCTCTTTTTTTCTTCGCCATCGTCTTTGATTATGAATGATCCATACACCCCCTGCTCCCGGTTTCAACTCCCCGTAAAAGGTGTCAGTCCCGCGTATTGTCGCCTTTTGAAAAATCCCGGTCCTGCGGGGGGGCTGGGAGATCTGTTCCCCTTCATCTTTTTGATGTTTCTGCGCGTCAGGCAAAGGCGAGCGGTGCGGATGATTTCTTTACCGGAACAAAGCGGATTTCTACCCGGCGATCCAGCGCGGCGGCAATACGGTTGAGCATTGCCATCGAGTGCCCTTCGTAGTCGGCATCCTCCAGGCGACAAATCACAGAGGCGGTGGTTCCGACCATTTTTGCGAGAGCCCGTTGGGAAAGCCCGGCTTGCGTGCGAAGCTGGAAGATTTTCCTCGCAACAAGACTCTCGCTGCGAGCTTGCTCAAGCTCGGCAAGCCGCTCGGGTTGGCCGTCAAAAAATTCCCGATGGATGATCTCCAGCGCGTCGGTTGTTGGTTTTTTAGATTTCATGTGTGTGTTTGGCGGGATTCGCCTCGAATTTATTTTTTCGTTCTATCGCTTTTTCTATCTCCTTCGTCGGAACGGCTTTTTCTTTGACAATTCCGTGCGACAACACAGCCGCTGTATTGCCGTGGAAGAAATACAGGATCCGGTAATGGATTCCCTGCAGGCTGGCTCGGAGTTCGTAAATCTTATCCCGCAGCAAATCCGCTTCCGGCCGCCTCAGCTCGTGTCCGAGTTCTGCCAGTCCTTCCCTTTTTATCGGTGCATTTCGCCCGTGCCTTCGTTGGCAGTTCGCGCAACCAGTCCAGAACGGGAACATCTCCCGTTTCGGTTCTAAAGAAAACGACTTTTGTCTTTGGCATCCACCGCAATATGTTCGCACTATTGCGAACAAAGTCAAGTCTCGGCTTCCCCAAGCCAGAAATTCTCACTGCGGAAAGCGTCGCGGGTCGGGGCTGGGAATCGCAGGTGCGCGCGGCCGGCTACTCGGTGATGATGTCCTTGTAAGTCCTGCCGGACGGGATCATCGGGAGCACGTGCTCGGTGTAGGGGGTCATCACGTCGAGGACGTAAACTTCCTTCGAGGCGAGGAGTCGCCCGATGGCGGCGCGCAGGTCTTTTTTGTGGGTCACGCGTTCGCAGGTGACGCCGAACCCTTTGCAGATCTGCACGTAGTCGGGGTAGATCCGCTTGAGGTCCTTCGGGTCGCCGAGGAATGTGTGGCCGCGGTTTCCGCCGTGGAATCGGTCCTCCCACTGCACGACCATGCCGCGATGCTGGTTGTTCAGGATGATCGCCTTGGCGGCGATGCCCTCGATGTGCGCGGTAGCGAGTTCCTGCACGTTCATGAGAAACGACCCGTCTCCGTCGATGTCGATGACTTCCTTGTCCGGGCGCGCGACCTTGGCTCCCACCGCTGCGGGATATCCGAACCCCATCGAGCCGAGGTCGGCCGAGGTCACAAACGTGCGAGCGCCATTCGGGTCAGTCCTTGCTCTTTGACATTTAATCCTGTCGGCCAGGAGCCGAAGACCCCCGGATTTGCATGAAAATCCTTCAAGTTCGAGGGCTGGCGAGTCGTATTTCCGTGGATATGTATAACGTGATGGTGCGGGACGGAGCGCCGTTCCTTGCATTGGCGGGACGGGAATTGTAGAGGAATGGGCAGAATGAAAAATTACCTGCTCATTCTGCTGCTTGGGCTGGCGCGGGCGCATGCGGGGGACCCGCTGGAAGTCTCGCACGGGCTGGTGCGGGCGGAGACGATTTATCCGCCGCCGCTCGAGGAGGTCCGCTATGCCACGACGTATAATTTCACCGGCCATGTTCTGTATCCGTTTCCGGCGGCCCTGCAAAAAGTGCAGGAGGACCTCGCCCGCGGGGTCACGACCGCGAAGCCTGTCCCCTAAGCCGCCGCCGAGGCGGCTTTCAGTTCGAGCTTCGAGACCCGGTGGATCAGCCACGCGGCGACGTCGAAATCGTCGCCGAGCGCCGAGAGTGCGAGCTTCGACGGGGCGGGGCGCTTTTCGATCTCGGCGGAAAACCGGCTGCGGATTTCCTCGGTGGCCGCGCTGTGGTGTTTGCTTTCCTCGTGGAATTTGCCGACGTCCTGCTGGTCGAGCGTGGATGTGGCCTGCGCCGCGAGGGAGATCGCATTTTTCAGCCACCCCTGGAGCCCTGCTGCGATCTTCGCTTCCTCTGGCGGCAGCGCGGCGAACGCGTCCGCAAATTCCCCGACCGCCTCGCCGATGTGGCGGATCGTGTGCAGCCACGCGCGCAGGCGCTGGAGCCGCAGCGATTGTCCCGCATCGAGAG
>Ga0209697_10007015_pt1 | contig 13370 bp, 7 predicted proteins | sample AliMusrvi5mmetaG_FD_184115 | JGI IMG/M metagenome (GOLD analysis project Ga0209697, IMG submission 184115) | Freshwater lake bacterial and archeal communities from Alinen Mustajarvi, Finland, to study Microbial Dark Matter (Phase II) - Alinen... | ecosystem: Environmental > Aquatic > Freshwater...
GGTTTGCCCGGTTCGGCACTGATTTGCGACTCTTTCGGTTCAATCCGAGTTTTCTGTAATCCCGATTACTAGCAGTGGTGACAGAGTTAAGTTTTACGCAGTGCGGCCGAAGGCCGTGCCAAGTACTCCGTCTGCCCGTCGCAAGACTTACACGTACTCGCTCTGTCGAAACACCCACTTCCCATTTTATGAAAAGATCGCGAACTATGAAAACACTACGATGGGCTATCGCATCATCGCTCGTCGGCGTATTATTCGCCGGCACGGCCATGGCGCAAGTGACCATGTCGTCTCCGGTGCTACAGCCTAGCTCGATTCAACAGATGGCATTCCAGTCGGACGATTCCGCTGGCTATGCCGTAGCCGACCCGGCTCCGGCCGCTGCGGCCGTTCCGGTCTCGCCCAGCAACCAGCCGCCGGCCCCAACTGCGGCCAAGGCAGACGCGAAGCCGGCAGCCGAGGCCCCCAAGGACGATGTCAAGAAGGACGAGGAGAAAAAAGAAGATGACAAGCCCGCCGAGGAAGGCCCCGTCAAGCTGTTTCACGGTCCCTGGCTCGATTGCCATCACCTCGACATCCGAGGCAATCTCGAAGCGGGCTATACCTACAATTCGGACAGCCCGATCAGCAAGATCAACGGACCGGTTGGCTACAACGATCGTTCCAATGAAGTTATCTTGAATCAGCTCAACTTGACTGCTGAGCGTCTCACTAAGATCGAGAACGATTGCGGAAGCGACTACGGTTATCGCGCCGACATGATGTTCGGCACCGACCGCCGCTTTGTGCAGACTGCGGCTGGAACCGACTGGGATTCCAAATGGAATCTCGGCAGCAAATACTACGGTCTGGCCATGCCGCAATTGTACGGCGATCTGGCTATCGACAAGTGGCTATTCCGTTTTGGTCACTTCTACGCCCCAGTTGGTGCCGAAGTGGCAAATTCGCCGGCCGACAACTTCTTCTACTCGCATACCTATGCGTTTCTCTATGCCGAGCCGACGACCTTAACCGGCGGTTATGCCACCTACAAGGTGAATGACCGGCTCTCCGTCAATGGCGGCTTGGATACTGGCTGGAACGAATGGACCTCGCTCAATCAAATGAACTACTTCTTCGGCGGCGTCTGGACCAGCAAGGACCAGAAGACCACCCTGAACCAGGAGTTCTTCATCGGAGATACGCAGGGCCCTGGCATCGTCAGCACTCGCTTCCTATCGAACACGGTCGCAAGCCAGAAAATCGGCGAAAAGTGGAAATACACTGCCGAGCTCAACTTCGCCAATGATTCAAATCAACTCGGCAATGGCCCCGCTTCATGGTGGGCTTGGGGTAATTACCTGACTTACGACATCAACGATTGCTGGGCCGCTGGCATCCGTTATGAATATATGGAAGACCTCAGTGGTGCCGTGGTTGCCACGATTGGACCATCCGACCTGCCAAACGCGCCGCCCATCGCAACGCCAGGTTCGCAGTGGAACGACTTGACAATGGGACTCCAGTACAAACCCAACAAGAACGTACTCATTCGCAGCGAAGTTCGCTGGGATTGGGCCAACAACACCGTCGAAGCCCAACGTATTGCTGGTGGCAAAGCCTTCAATGACGGCAACGCCAACGGCCAGTTCCTGTGGGGCAACGATATTGTGATCAAGTTCTAATCTCGATCCAAGACATGTGAACTTTGGGTGAGTGGACGTCGGCCGTGTTGAGGGGAGATCAATCCCAGCAGCACGGCCGACTCGCTTTCTTGGTCTCACGTCCACAGATTCCGGTCCAGCATCCGATAGTTGATCGCCTCGTTGAGATGGTGCGGTTTCACCCCGTCGCAGTTGTCCAGGTCGGCAATCGTGCGGGCAACGCGGAGGATCTTGTCGTGGGCGCGGGCGGAAAGGCCCATCTCTTTCAACTGTCGGCCCAGTTCTCCAATTGCAAACCCGGAATAGGCCGGAAATGCCTTAAATTCCGTGTGACGAGGGTGGCATGGCTGGCCAAGGCCATGGCGGCGATGAGCAAGTCCCTGCCGCCGATCTTCTTCAGTTCTTTCTGCGCACGCAGCCTCTCAAATTCAGCAATGGCGGACCGCCCCAGCGGCACGATCCGCATGGAACGCAGCAACTCCTCGCTTTGTTCCAGCCAGTATTGCGCGCGAAGCAACTGCTCGGAGTCGGCCGCCTTCAGCAAAAATTCGCATCTCGCGCGCAGGATCTCTGCTTTGCTGATCACGGTTGTCGCCACGTCGGCGGGATCCACATCTTCCCGGTGCTGCCCGACACGTTCGTGACCGGCATGCACAAGTGACAGGATATCCGAATCGAGCAAGTACATCACGCCTCCTCTGTTACCGGTCGGCCACGGTCGCGGTATATCTGCTCCAACATCTCGTCAAGATACGGATCGTCCTTAAGAGCACCGAACTGCTTCCACCAGAAGTTTTCCTTTTCCGGCAACCGGAGCCACTCCTGAATTGCGGCTTTAAGGAAACGCCACGCGATTCCGATCTTACGCCCCGGCAGGCCTTGCTGGCGCATCAATTCGACGATCTCCGTTTCAGAAACACGAAGATACGCCGCCGCTTCGCCAAGCGTCAGAACATCGGGAAAAGATGTCACTTGGTCCGTTGTTTGCGCCATGTTTAGTTCTCCTAATCCATTTTTTACGTCCACAAATTCCGGTCCAGCATCCGATAATTGATCGCCTCATTGAGATGATGCGGCTTCACCCCGTCGCAGTTGTCCAGGTCGGCAATCGTGCGGGCAACGCGGAGGATCTTGTCGTGGGCGCGGGCGGAAAGGCCCATCTCGGCCATCGCCCCCTTGAGCAGATTGCTACACTCGTTATCCAAGACGCAGAACTGACGCGTCTGCCGGTGCGACATGTCGGCATTGTAGCGTGTTGAAGAACCGTGAAACCGCGCGGCTTGCCGTTGTCGGGCGGCGGCCACCACGGCCCGCATCTCCGCGCTCGATGTGCCCGGCGTCCCGCCCGATAGCTCGCGAAATGGTACGGCAGGAACCTCGATGTGTAGGTCGATTCGATCCAGCAAAGGCCCCGAAATCTTGCTCATGTATCTTTCAATCTGGGGCGTTGAGCAGTTGCAATTCCGTCGCGAGTCGCCACGATAACCGCAGGGGCACGGGTTCAAGGCGGCGATCAGCATGAAGTTCGCCGGGAAGGTCGTGCTGTTCAAGGCGCGACTGATCGTCACCATGCCATCTTCCAGCGGTTGGCGGAGCACCTCCAGCGTGCGGCGATTGAATTCCGGAAGCTCGTCGAGGAACAAAACGCCATTGTGGCTCATCGAGATCTCACCAGGCGTGGGCGTCGAGCCGCCGCCGACCAGCCCTGCGTCGCTGATCGTATGGTGCGGCGAACGGAAAGGCCGCACGGCCAAGAGCGGCTGACCCGGCTTGAGACGGCCAACCGCGCTGTAGATCCGTGTCGTCTCGATTGATTCGCTTGGCGTCAGATCGGGCAGAATCGTTGGCATCCGCTTGGCCAACATCGTTTTTCCGGAGCCAGGCGGGCCGATCATCAGCAGATTGTGACCGCCGGCGGCCGCCACGATGATCGCCCGTTTGGACATCTCTTGGCCGCGGACATCGGAGAAATCGACCTCATAATTGGCCAGTTCGCGGAACAGATCGTCCAGCCGCGACGGGGTCGGTTCGATCTCGATTTCACCGGCAAGAAAAGCAACGGCCTGGGCGAGACTCTGCACGGCAATGACGGTGATGCCTTCGACGACGGCCGCTTCCGCCGCGCTTTCGGCCGGCACGATCAGCCCGCGGAGGTTTTTGTCTTCGGCCGTCGCAATCGCCATCGACAAGGCCCCTTTGGTCGGCCGCGTGGTGCCGTCGAGGGCCAACTCACCGACAATCGCATACTGGGCCAGCAATTCGGAAGCGACTTGTCCGCTGCCGATGAGCGTGCCCAGGGCGATCGGCAGATCGAACGAGGCGGCATCCTTCGGCAGATCGGCCGGGGCAAGATTGATCACGATGCGGCTTTGCGGGCGTTGAAAGCCCGAATTGACCATCGCCCGCTCGACGCGATGCGTGCTTTCCTTGACCGCAGCTTCCGGAAGCCCGACTAGGATCTGTTTTGGTAAACCGCTGGGAGATACATCGACCTCGACCTCAACAGGCAGGGCCTCAATGCCGACGAGCGTGAAGGTTTTGAGTTTGGCGAGCATAACTTTGTCGCGATCTCGTTCGGATAGGGCTATTTTCGGCCCCCCTCCCTCTGGGAAGGGGCTGGGGCGAGAGGCATTCCCTAGCCTGTCCAGCAGCCCCTACATTGTGGCAGAAGAAAACCCGTCCGACAAGAGGAAAGGTGTGTTTGTCGGAGCAAAATAGAAATGTCACAGGGTATGGCAATATAGAAGTGTCACATTGGGGTGGCGGGCCCGCCACCCCAGTCGAAAAGCACTCAGCCCAGGAAGGGCCGCCGCCAAGGGTGAGTTGCCGCCGGTTTTTGCTTGGCCGTCCCGCCCGTCTGGTATCGCTTGGGTTTTGCCGTTGATGGTCGTTCCGGGAGTTCACTCCACGGGAGGTCCAGCCCCCGATGCGTGAGCCGGATCTGTCCATCCAATAACTCGCTCACCAAAATCTTTTTCCGCGTTAGGGTGAGCTTCCGGTGTGATTCGCGTATCTGAAAAATCCGGTTGTACCACGACACAGTCCAATCGTTCTGTACGGTCCGTTGCTCTTGATAGGACAACACGTGTTCGAGCTTCACACCCCGGGGAACGCTTCGGTGCAGGTCTGTCGGCGACCTGGCCTCCACATGGAACCGTTCGTTCAACTCATCAAGGAACTCGGTCTCCAGGAAGTGATTGCCCCCCTCCAGTGAGTCAATCTTCTTTAGTCGCAGGGCTTTCACGAAACGGTCCTGAAACACTCCGTGCCGACGCTCCATGCGTCCCTTGGCCACCACGTTCCAGTTGGCGTCCTGCAAGGCATAGAGCCGCTCACCGAGGCCGAAGCCGCTCTTGCCGAGATTGCCACCCGTGCCGTTATCGCGGTCGCGCAGAATTAAGTCATCGACGTAGCGCAGGCCCCAGACGTACTGGCGATCGGCGGGCAGGGCGGCGATAAATTCGCCCTCACTCTGGCCCTCTCCCAGAGGGAGAGGGGACGAGGATACGCGCTCCTCCAGAACCTGATCCGCGTCGCTATAATAATGCGCCCTCGTGTTTCCGCCAGCCGTTTCCGTAACGCGACGATTCAACCCGTCGTACGAGTACGTGGCCAAGGTCGTCTCGCCGCTTTGCACCTTCACCAACCGGTTCCAGGCGTCATACTTGCAGGTCAGGCCGGCCGTTTCGTTGCCCGGCTGAGGCATGGTCGTCATGTTGCCGGCAGCATCGTAAAGCGGCACGGCCCACGTTGAGGTGCTGTTATAGCCCGTAATTTCGTTGAGGGCGTTCGTGTTCCGATCCTGGTTGATCGTGCTTCCGCCGCCGGATTGAGAATAATTCGACCAGTTGCCCATGCCATCGAGGGTCCAGCCTTCGGTTAGCGAGGCATGAGCCGTGATAGCGTCATGGGCGGTGATGAGCTGACCGCGGGCGGTGCTGGTCAACTCGTTCAAGGCGTTGTAGCCGTAAAGCTCGTCGAGATAGACACTGTTGTCCGCAGCCGTCTGCTCGATCTTCCATTTCCGATTGCCGGAAATGTCGTAACCGTACTTGATTTCGTCGATGTTGCCGCCAGTCTCGGCGAAGATCTGGTCCGTCACGCGGTTGAACTGATCGACGCGGTCCAATTGGCCCCCCGTGCCCTTGTGCCCAAGATCGAGAACGATGCCCGGTTCGGGCGAACTTACTTTGTCGATCTGCCCCAGGCCGAGATAGTAGTAGTCAACCAGGTGCGTGCTGTTGTTGGAGTCCTTGAGGTAGCTCACGCGGCCGACGGCAGCGTCGGTGCCGGAACTGTAGCCGTAGTCGAGTTCGCGGCCGTTGGGATAGGTGATACTAGTAAGCCGCGTTGGCGTCGCGGTGCCGTCGGCATACGCATAATGGACGTCGGGCGTGCCGGAAGTGACCGAGCCGGAAACCGATTGCTTTTCGTCGGCTAGAAGGCCAAACGTGTTGTAACTATCGGCTACTTGATTGACGATGTTGCCCGATCCGCCGCTCGTGCTGCTGTAGCTGGTCGTGCTGGCAATGCTGCCCTGAAGGTTATAGGCGGTGTCGATCCGCAGCACCTGATTATCGACAGCCGAACCGCTTGGCAAGGTCGCGGAATCAGACACTTGCCGGCCAAGGCCGTCGAAGCCATAATCGTGTTGGGTGCCGTTCTGGTCGGTCATCTGGGTAACCTCGCTCTGGCGGTTGTGTGTGTATTCTACCAGATTGTAGGTGGAAGTGCTGCCGCTAGCCACATTCGACACCAGATTTTCCAACTGGTTGATATCCGAGAGTCCGTAGATTACCGCACTTACAAAATCATGCCGATAGATGACGGGGCTGGAACCATACGGCGTGTCGGTGCCGTAGACATAGGCCGTGATCTGTGTTTGCGTGTCGGACAAATCGGCCTTTTCCGTGGTCACGCTCATCGCACTCAGCAGGTCGGTGCCAGCGTTGAAAGCGTAATTCGTGGTGATGTTCTTATCGGCGGCCGGAGTCGTGCTGTAGTTCTGGATCTTCTCGATTGTCCGGCCGGTATCGTCATAAAACGTGCGGTATTCATTGCCTGCCGGGTCGAACGTCTGCCAGACTTCACCGCGGGAGTTGTAGTTGGTCAGGCTGACGCGGGTTGCGCCGCTGCTGTCAATCGCGGGCTGGTCATCGCTTCGCGAGGGTACGCTGGCCGTCGCGCCAAAATCCTGCACCGCCGTTTGGCGGCCGATGCCGTCGAACCAATAAGCCGCGTAGGATGCCCGCGAGTCGGTGGCGCCAAGTAAATCCAAGGCGCCGGTGTCGCTGGTGGAGGCATCGCGATAGCGATCGAAAGATGTCGCCAAGGTCAAATGGCTTGCGGCGTCGTATTGCGCGTTGGTCTGCTGAAGAATCGTGTCGCCAGCGACGTTGCCCGCCGCACTGAAACTGCCTTCGGAGGTGTCATAACCAACGTACACCGAAGTGGGCCGGTTCAGCCCGTCGTAAACGCTCTTCGTGAATTGCTGTGTGCCGCCGGCTTGGCTCTTGATGACGTTGCCGGCGGGGTCGAACCAGAAGTTCGAGACCAGCGAACCGGAGGACTCGCTGCCGTTCGCCGGGTCAACGCCGAAGACGGTCGTCTGGAAGACCCGGCCGAGATTGTCATAGCTCGCGAGGCTATCGCCGATCCGATTGCCGACATCAATGCTGCCGCGATAACGGATCTGCTCGGTCACGCGCCCGAGGTTATCGTGGAAGCTCTTGTCGATGAAGGTCGTCGTGCCGTCGCTGGTAGTGGTGGTCTCCAAACGGTCCCGCCAATCGAAAGCGTATTGCGTCGTGCGATCGTGATTGCCCGTGCCATCGGTATAAGCGGTGGAACTGCTCAGTAATCCGTCGCCGCCAGCGTTGCCGCCGTCGTATTGATAGCCTGCGATCGTCGCCATGTTCGACGCTGGGGCGGAAAAATCTCCCGGCCATGCCGTGCCGTCAGCCGTGCCCATGGATACGCTCGTCACCAGCCCGCGAACGTCGTACAGCGTCCCGAACCCTCCGCCCTCCGAACCCTGAACCCTGACCCCGCTCCCGGCGTGACCCCGCTCCCGGTGCTGAAGGATGCTCCGGCTCGCCACGCCTTCAATGCTGCCGTACACAAGGCCGTTGGCTTCGATGATGCTTTTGATACCAAGGATACCTTCCATGTAATCTGTAATATATAATCAAAGACTCCCAGATATTTTCCTACCGTGACCCCACCTTATCACCATCTCAACGCATTCGAGTCCATGAAATCTGCAGAATTCTGCGATATCGGATAGGCGTGGGGCAGGTGCAATCAAGACACCGGCCCTGAAGGCCCTCAGAACGGGGTCAATTTCATCATCTCCTAGGCCAATCGCCCATACCTCACGACCAAACCCGAAGTCCGTGCTGACGATCTTCTTAAATAATAGCGGTTCCTGTTTCACGCGATTCCAACTTCGCACGCGATCTGCATCCACAAGGCAATGTCGGCGTCGTTTAGCCTGAAGGATTTTTGCCGAAACAAGCATAAGGCCGCTGATCGCAGCTATACCGAGAATGAACCACATATCTATTTGACTCAATCAACAACGGGCTATTGTGATCGCCACTAAGCGCACTAATGATGGGTGATGTCGTAGTATCCCAGGCCGGCAAAACCAATACCAGTGCCTATAACAGATGCCGATTGTCCTGCAGACATAGAGCCGAACGCAGTAAACGGCGATAAAACCGCTTGACCGTACTGCCCAGATTGGATTCCTCCAATGAAGTAAGCTCCAGCTTCCTCTCCATATAGCGGAAATGCGCCAATGTAAGGCAGCCTCCCACTGGATACTGCGAAGGTCGGGTAATTTTGTGCGACGAAGACGTGGAACGCCTCGTGCGCCTGAGTATTGACCAAATCGGCACCGACTTGGCCGGGAGTGACCGTTACCCTGATGTTGGACACAGTGCCCTTCTGAATACCCAAGAAGTCCAGGAAACGGTTACCTGTTGGAGCGAACCCTGGGGTGAAACTGGTTTCCCCCATGATCGCAGATTTAGTAATAGTTGCGCTTTTGGCTGCTGGCGTAAAGAGCCGGGCGGTCAAAATCATACCTTCGACATTCCCGCTCACTTGCGATATCGTTTGCGAATAGGTTTCACCAATGTTGCATGCGTCGAAAAGATCCTGTAAACCATCGTCGCGATATTTCCAAAAGGCATCGCTTCCGGGGATCGGTATCAAACGCAATAAATACGTCACGGATTGTCCGATCGTCATGAGGTTGGCCAATAATGTACCGCCAAAAGATCCCCAGGGACCGAATCGAACGGACGTACCCGATCCGGCCCTCGCGGTCGGCTCCGGCAATCTGTCTAGGTTATCTAGCGCGCCCGTAATGAGATGACCACTCCCGTCTGAATTGGAAAGGATAAGGCCCTTGCCGGGCACGATACGGTACGCCGGATCGTAAGCCAACTTCCATTCCTCGTCCGGCGCGACCCAGCGCGTTGTGCCGTTATTCATATTAACCCATCTGCCGGCAGGAGCGCAACTTGGGTTTGGTCCCGGCGTCGCCGGCGTTGCCGGATTAGCGGAAGCCGTCCACGAATCGCCAGCACCGGGGAATGTTAGCGCCATGCCGCTCGGGTCCACCGCGCCGGTTGGATTATTGCCGACATAGCGATACAAGTTCGCATCGCTCTGGGCCGGGTCGCGGCCGAGGAAGCCGCCGGTGCTGGAACCGTACCAGCGGGCACGGTCATAATAGAGGCCGGTCGCTGGGTCGCAATCCATCCCGGCAAAAAGAATCGCGTTGGCGGAGGCGGAAGCAGTTAGCGTGGAAGACCAGTCGCCATTGTAAATCGTGACGTGCCCATAGGCATCGTAGGAATACCGCTCTTGAACGACTCCGGAGGCATTGGTAACGGCCGTCACGTTGTGGTTGGCGTCGGTCAAGTAATAGAGCCGATCGGTGGAGGCAGTCCAATCCGAGGTGCTGCTGCTATAAGTTGAAACAGTCCTGTCCCGCAGGATCGGCGAATCGACGTACCGCGCGGACCAAACGATCTGCTGCTCCGCGGCCGTCGTGCCATTTGCGGGCGAAGTCGGCCGCCGGTCGCGGGTCTCGATCTTCTGCTGGCCGGCGTAGTAGAGGTCCGAAGTCGCCACCCTGCCCGATGCGGCCATGTTGTCGGTCCGCATGATTTCGCGGCCAAGCCCGTCGTAAGAATACGAGACGTCGATGCTGCTTGCGCCGGCTGTGGTGACGTGTACCAGCCGGTTCCAGGCGTCATAGGTGCAGGTCAGGCCGACCGTTTCGCCCGACAGCGGCGCGGTGGTCATGTTGCCGGCGGGATCGTAGACGGGCTGAGCCCATTGGGTGCCGGTTGTATTGGTGAGGGTGTCTATCTCATTTGCCCCGTTGGAAGTGCGACTCTGGTCGAGCGTCCAGTTTGCGGTCGAGGCGCCTTGCTTGAACCGCGACCAGTTGCCGTTGCCGTCGAGCGTCCAGCTTTGCGCCAGGTTCTGGTCGCCGGTGGCCACCGTGCCGCTGACGAGCTTGCCTTGCTTCAATGAAATCAACTGCCTGAGGTAGTCGTAATCGTAAACCTGGTCGATGTACGTGGGGTTCGTCGGCGCGTGGGCCGCGTTGTAGGCATCGAGCGCCGCGTTCTGCTTGTAGGCCACGCCGCCTTGCAGGTTATAGCCGTACTTGTACTCGTCGATGGCCGTGGGCGTGCTGCCCGCATAGCTAGCCCAGAACTGATCCACCACGCGATTGAACTGGTCGAGGCCGGAATACGCACCGGCGGCGCTGCCGGTGTAGTCGAGCTTGATTTGCGGCAGTTGGTAGTTTTCTCGGACGATCGTACCGAGGCCAAGATAGCTGTAGCTGGCCAGCGTGTCGCTCGTCGTCGCGTTCGTGGCCGTGCCGCTTCCATCGACGATCGAATCGAGCCGATTGAGGTTATCCGCCGCGCTGCCCGGCGTGCCGTGGGAATAGCTCAGCACGCGGCTGGTTGCCGTGCCCGAGGTCGGGTATTGCAGCGTCGTGGGTCGATAGCCGGTGACGCTCGTTGTGACACCGTTGACTACGGCGGTGGAGGTGTCATAGCCATAGGCGGTATAAAGGCTCGTGGCGGTGTTCACCGCGCCGTCGTGCTGCTGGTACTCCTTGTCCAACAGGCCGTTGGAATCGTAGTGGTAGAGAACCTGATTGAGGGCGATACCGCTGGAGTTCTTGCTCGTGACGGAAAGAAGTTTGCCGCAGACCTTGTACTGGTAGGCGAGGCTCGCCACGGTCGCGTCCAAGTTGGACGGGTTTCCGGAGGCAACCGTGGCGCTTTCGGACAGCAGCCTGCCGGCTCCGTCGTAAGAATAATCGTGGGTTGTTTGGGACTGGTCTACCATCGAGGTCATCTCGCTTTGCCGATCGTAGGTATATTGTACCCGATCGCAAGCCCCGCTGCTGCCGTTGCTGAAAGTCTTGGTTACAGGGTCGTAGGTGTTCGAGGAATCGCCGTAGATCGCGGCCGTGACCAGATCGTTACGGTACAGAGCCGGGCTAGCTCCCAGGAAACTAGTACACGACCCTTCAATGCTGCCGTACACGAGGCCGTTGGCATTCATTATGCGTTGCGGATACTATTCAATGGAGGCAGTGAAGCTCTCACAAACAAACGAAAAGGCATTGTGCTCCCCTTCGACGACCCTGTAATTCAGCCCTTCAAGCTGTTGGTCACGAATTGACCGTATCTCGATCAGAAAGAATAGAAGCCCTTCCAACGACCCGATCCGAAGGTCTCGTACTCCAATGAATACTAGCCGGAGGCGACGAGACTCCGCCTGAGCCAACGCACGCAAGTCGATTTCTACCCGAAAGCCAGCCCATTGATTTGGGTCCACGGACTGCTGGAGATCAAATCGCTCCAGATACCCAAACTCTGCCTTCCGAAGTCCATAGAAGTCATCGACAGATAAATCCGAAGTCGTCATTGTTGGAATTCTCCCGGTAAGTGTTTTCCAGTTTCAAGTGGATTCTTTCCACGTCCCCATTCATAAGTGTGAAAATGGGTATCGGGAATTCCGGCGGCTCTATTGCCAGCATTAAAATCTGTTCGTCCAATCAAACGTCCATATTCGTCGTAGTGCGCGGTCCACGGTTCCACACGACCGAGATCGTTCACATGTTGCCCTTGGAGCACCCTGGTGCCGGGCGTTGAAACCTGTTTTGGAGCGTCTGCCGTAAGATACCTACCCGGCGCTTGTGTTGCGCCTGGGGCCTTCCCGAATTTACCGCAAATCATCCGGAAGGGCAATGGTAGTCCGGAAATTTCTTGAGCCGCTGTTTCCGCGGCTTGTTTTCCGAATTCCCACCCGGCGGCCAGGATCCCTTTGCCAGCCGCATAGGCGATTCCACCGTACGAAAATACCTGCCCGAGCATCGCACCCGTGCTAGGCCCGCCACCCAGTACCCTATAACGATTTCCCTCGGCAGTCACGATGATCTGAATCGGATCGCTGGGCGGAAAGAAAACACGAAGGACACCAACTTCAGCTCGCGTGAACCAGCCATACTGCCCCAGCCGCACATCGCTATCATACTCCGACCAGGCGGTCGCCAAGGTTATGGATGCCACGGGCTGCTCGCCGTTGCGGTACATGGAACCGTCACTGTTCCAAGAATACTCCGCGCCATCAACTTCCTTGTATGACATGGGCAAGCCTCGGAGCGCAGGCACAAAATGCGATGCTGGGTCGTAAGACGATAAGCCGGCCGAGAAATCGCTGTAGGAGAATTCATTCCCCAGCGAGTTCCCGCTGGGATTGTAGTCCTCCATGAGGAGAGGCGATCCCATGCCGCAGGATAGAGTCGGTCCCGGCGTCGCCGGCGTCGCCGGATTAGCGGAAGCCGTCCACGAATCGCCAGCACCGGGGAATGTTAGCGCCAAGCCGCTCGGGTCCACCGCGCCGGTTGGATCATTGCCGACATAGCGATACAAGTTCGCATCGCTCTGGGCTGGGTCGCGGCCGAGGAAGCCGCCGGTGCTGGAACTGTACCAGCGGGCACGGTCATAATAGAGGCCAGTCGCTGGGTCGCAATCCATCCCGGCAAAAAGAATCGCGTTGGCGGAGGCGGAAGCAGTTAGCGTGGAAGACCAGTCGCCATTGTAAATCGTGACGTGCCCATAGGCATCGTAGGAATACCGCTCCTGAACGACTCCGGCGGCATTGGTAACGGCCGTGATATTGTGGTTGGCGTCGGTCAAGTAATAGAGCCGATCGGTGGCGTCGGTCCAATCCGTGGTGCTGCTGCTATAAGTCGAAACAGTCCTGTCGCGCAGGATCGGCGAATCGACGTACCGCGCGGACCAAACGAACTGCTGCGCCACGGCCGTCGCGCCATTTGCGGGCGAAGTCGGCCGCCGGTCGCGGGTCTCGATCTTCTGCTGGCCGGCGTAGTAGAGGTCCAAAGTCGCCACCCTGCCCGATGCGGCCATGTTGTCGGTCCGCATGATTTCGCGGCCAAGCCCGTCGTAAGAATACGAGACGTCGATGCTGCTTGGGCCGGCTGTGGTGACGTGTACCAGCCGGTTCCAGGCGTCATACCTGCAGGTCAGACCGACCGTTTCGCCCGACAGCGGCGCGGTGGTCATGTTGCCGGCGGGATCGTAGACGGGCTGAGCCCATTGGGTGCCGGTTGTATTGGTGAGGGTGTCTATCTCATTTGCCCCGTTGGAAGTGCGA
>Ga0209697_10007016_pt1 | contig 13369 bp, 12 predicted proteins | sample AliMusrvi5mmetaG_FD_184115 | JGI IMG/M metagenome (GOLD analysis project Ga0209697, IMG submission 184115) | Freshwater lake bacterial and archeal communities from Alinen Mustajarvi, Finland, to study Microbial Dark Matter (Phase II) - Alinen... | ecosystem: Environmental > Aquatic > Freshwater...
ATTCCAGTTCTTCATCATTTTGCCCAATCATCATTTTGCCAAATATATTCAATTCAAAAATGCGGATGTTGTAAGGTTTATTCATTTACGGGGCCTAAGGGCGAGTTTCGCGTCGGCGATCATGTGCATGACTTCGTGTCCGTGAATGCTTTCCATAATGATTTGAGGTATGATTTCCTAAGTCTGCTTTCGGGGTGTCCCGACCCATACGCCGGGAATCCGCCCCGCCCCACAATTATTTGCGCGGTGCCGCAATCAAGCATGGAACTTGCTCTCTGGGAATGCCAAGCCCCAACTCGGCCAGCCAATGAACGGAAACACAGCGTTTAATGTGATGCCACCGCGCTATTGAGGTGAACATGTTAGGGGTTTGAAGTGCGTAGGAGCGGTTGACATCCATGACTTATTGTTATGCCATTCTTTTTGTGCTGGATAACAGCCCGAATATGCGAACGGTTGCAGCGGATAATAAAATTGGCATGACATTTTTGTTCACGAGCGCGCTCGTGTTCCAGTACAAATCCAACCCGGAGGGCCGCTTCTTTGCGGCACCCGGTCACGTTTGACAGATAGGGAAACGATGAGGTCTTGGCAAGGACAAAGGCGGGGATTGAGGATTGAGGTTTGCAGATTCCAAGATCCACCAAACCCGCGGTTTCCATGGTCCGTTAGACCCCGTCTCTTCCGCACCCACAGTGCGGGAGTCCTTAGCCCGGGCCGCTAGGCCTGGGCTAAGATCTGGTGGCCTGTTGGGCCACGGATCCATCACAATCCTCTATCCACTCAGCACGATCGGCGATCGCCGATCGCCGATCGCCGATTCTCGATCCTCGATCCTCGATCCACGATCCACGATCCACCATCCACCATCTTCGATCCTCGATCCACGATCCTCGATCCACGATCCACGATCCACCATCCCCGATCTCCGATCCCCGATCCCCGATCCGCCATCCCCGATTACTGATCACTGATTACTGATCCCTACTTCCACCGGCACGCGGAGCTGGAAGCTCCGCAGACGGCCTGGCGCGAGACGCGCCAGCCACTTTTTTGCGGCGGGTGAAAGTCCGGGCGGGGTTCCTACGTATTCGCGTCACTCAATGAAACGACCGATCCGTTCCATCATTCTCGTCCTTGGGATAACCGCCGTGGCGTTGCTCGCGTGGCGGTTTTTCCACAAAAAGAATGTCGCGCTGCCGCCTTTGCAAACCGCCGAGGTGAAACGCGCGGATGTCTTGGCCACCATCAGCGCCACCGGCACCCTGGAACCCGAAGAAGTCGTGGATATCGGCGCTCAGGTCACCGGCCAGATCCTGACGTTCGGCAAGGACACCCAGGGCAAGACCGTCGATTACGGGTCCGAGGTGGAGGAGGGCGTTTTGTTAGCCAAGGTTGACGACGCGCTTTATGCCATCAACAAAAAGCAGGCAGAAGCGCAGCTCATGCAGGCGCAATCGTCGGTGCTCTCCGCCGAAGCCGGCCTGGTGCAAAACAAGGCAAAACTCGAACAAGCACGCGCCCAGGCCAATCAGGCGAAAAAAGATTGGGACCGCGCCGAAAAACTCGGGCCGTCCAATTCGCTCTCGCAATCGGCGTATGACACCTATCAGAGCGCCTACGATGCCGCCAAGGCCAACGTGAGTGCCGCCGATGCCGCCTGCACGGTTTCCAACGCCCAGATCGCCACCAGCAAGGCCACCGTTTCGCAGGCCGATGCCGCCATCCAGCTCGCCGACCGCAACCTCGCCTATTGCACGATCCTCTCGCCGGTCAAAGGCATCGTCATCGACCGCCGGGTGGATGTGGGCCAGACGGTGGTTTCCAACATGAGCGCCTCCAGCCTTTTTCTGTTAGCCAAGGATTTGAAGCACATGGAGGTGTGGGTGGCCGTCAATGAGGCGGACATCGGCAACATCCACAACGGCCAGGCGGTCACGTTCACCGTGGACGCCTACCCCGGCATCACTTTCACCGGCACCGTCAACAAGGTGCGCCTCAATGCCACCATGTCCCAAAATGTGGTCACTTATACCGTGGAAATCAGCACCGACAATGCCGAAGGCAAATTGTTGCCATATCTAACAGCCAGCGTGAAGTTTGAGATCGACCGCAAACAGAACGTGCTGACAATTCCGAATGCGGCGTTGCGTTGGCGTCCGAGCGACGCCCAGCTCGCGCCTGGCGTGGAGAATCCGTTTGCTGCCAAGTCCGGGAAAAAGGACGGGGCGAAGGAAGGCCCGCCGAAGAAGGATGGCGGCAAGGATGGAGCGAAATCGTCCGAGCGCAAGAAAGACAAGAGCGGCGTGTTGTGGGTGCGCGATGCCAACCTGCCGAACCGGGTCAAGCCGCTCAAGGTGCGGGTGGGTATCAGCGACGGCGTGGTGACCGAGGTTTCGCCCGTGACCGATGACATCGCATTGGAAGGCGTGGCGGTGGTCATCGGCGAACAACACGATGCCGGCGAAGCGGAATCCGGCGAAACCACCAACCCCTTCGCACCGAAATTCCCGAGTCGCGGAGGCCGCAAATAAGCCGCCAGCCGATGCGTGATCCCATGAATCTCATCGAACTGCGAGACATCCGCAAAACCTTTTATCTTGGCGAGGTCGTGCTGCCTGTCCTCAAGGGCATCTCGCTGGACATCGCCAAGGGCGAAATGGTCGCGCTGACCGGCGCGTCCGGCTCCGGCAAAAGCACGCTGATGAACACGCTGGGCTGCCTGGACCGCCCGACCTCCGGCGATTATGCCTTGGAAGGCGAGGAGGTCTCGCGCCTGTCCAACGACGCCCGGGCCCGGATGCGCAACCTCAAGTTGGGCTTCGTGTTTCAGAACTTCAATTTGCTTCCGCGCACCACGGCCCATGTGCAGGTGATGATGCCCTTGCTCTACGGCGCGGAATATATCTCGCAAAAGGAAGCCCGCGCGCGGGCTGAGACGATGCTTGTGCGCGTCGGCCTGGCCGACCGCATGGACCACCAGCCGTCGCAGCTTTCCGGCGGCCAGCAGCAGCGTGTGGCGCTGGCCCGCGCGCTGATCAACCGCCCGTCGCTGCTGTTAGCCGACGAGCCGACCGGCAACCTTGATTCGCAAACGACCCGCGAGGTGCTCGCGCTTTTCAAACAACTCAACGACCAGGACGGCATCACCATCCTCATCGTCACCCATGACCCGAAAGTGGCCGCGAGTTGCCGGCGCGTCATCCGCATGGCCGATGGATTGATCGAAGCCGATGAAATCACCGCGGGAGGTCCGTCATGAAAGCCCTGCGGATCCTGTTGATCAAGGCCCTGCGGATTCTGGCGGCCGCTCTGACCGCGTTGCGGCGCAATGTGTTGCGTTCGGGGTTGACCACGCTCGGCATTGTCATCGGGGTTGGCGCGGTGATTGCCATGATGGAAATCGGCAACGGTTCCTCGTCGGCCATCCAGAAAACCATCACCAGCATGGGTGCCAACACGCTGATGATATTTCCCGGCGCGGCGGCCAGCGGCGGGGTTTCCTTCGGTGCGGGCAGCACCATGACCCTGACACCCCAGGACTGCGATGCGATCCTCAAGGAATGTCCGTCGGTGCGTGCTGCCGCCCCGGTGATCCGCTCCAGGAACGCGCCCGTCATTTATGGTAATAAAAACTGGGTGCCCAGCGAGATTTCCGGCACCACTCCGAATTACCTGTCGGTGCGCGAATGGCCGCTGAGCGAAGGCGCGGCATTCGACGACCGGGACGTGCGCAACTCCGCCAGGGTCTGCCTGATCGGCCAGACGGTGGTGCGCGAGTTGTTCCAGGGACAGTCGCCGATAGGTCAGGAAGTCCGCTTGCAGAACGTCGCCTTGCGGGTGGTGGGCGTGCTCGACAAGAAGGGTGCCAACATGATGGGCCGCGACCAGGATGATACGCTCATCGCGCCGTGGACCACGATCAAGTTCCGCATTTCCGGCACCACCACCGCCAACACCGCCGCCGCCGCCCAGGCTGCGGGCACCAGCACCACCACCCAGCGCGGCGCGCTCTATCCGGGATCGGCGCAGGGGATCTACGCCGCCCGCTCGGCCACCCAGACCAAGAATAGCCCGATGCCGGTGCGCATGATCAGCGTGGATTCCATCAGCGTGGCGGCCACCAGCTCCGAGGAAATCAAGGATGCCACAACCGAAATGACCGGCCTGCTCCATGAGCGCCACCACATCGGCGAGGCGGATGTGGACGATTTCAACATCCGCGACCTGGCCGAAATATCCAAAGCCCTGTCATCCACCACCACCATGATGACCAACCTTCTGTTAGTCGTGGCGATGATCTCGCTGGTGGTCGGCGGTGTGGGTATCATGAACATCATGCTGGTTTCGGTGACCGAGCGCACCAAGGAGATCGGCTTGCGGATGGCGGTGGGCGCCCGCGGCGCGGATATCCTGCGGCAATTCCTCACCGAGTCGGTCGTGTTGTGTCTGGCGGGCGGCGCCATGGGCATCGGCCTCGGCCGCGGCAGTTCCTATCTGGTATCGAAAATCCTGCATTGGCCCACGCTGCCATCACTCGGCGCGATCATCGCCTCGGTGCTGGTCTCCGCCTCGGTGGGCATCATCTTCGGGTTCTATCCCGCCTGGAAAGCCTCGCGTCTCGATCCGATAGAAGCGCTCCGCTATGAATGAGGCTGTCTCTCCTGATCATGATGAATCACAACCTCATAATGGAAACCACTGATTACACTGATTTACTGATTTTTCAGGGGACAACTCTGGCGCTTTCTCTTCAATCAGTGCGATCAGTGAAATCAGTGGTTCCTTATCAGCGCGTTTCCAACATCCGACATGTTTTCAAAATCTCCAAAAATGATATCTAGCAAATCAATGCCGGCTGCGCTTGCCCTGTGGCTTGTCGGATGTACTGTGGGGCCCGATTACCAGCGGCCGGACAATCATTTGCCCGGCACCTGGAGTTTTGCCAAACACCAGACCGAACCCGCCACCAACCCCGCCGCGATCGCAGGCTGGTGGCGGCGTTTCCACGACCCGAAACTCAACGCGCTGGTCGAACAGGCGGTGGTCGTCAACCTCGACGTGAAACAAGCCGTCGCCCGGCTCTGCCAGGCACGCGCCCAACGCCAGGCGGCCGCCGCGTCATTCTGGCCATGGATCACCGGCTCGGGCAGTGAACAGGACTCCCACAGCGGCGGCTCGGGCCCGGCAAGCGGCCACTCCCGCAGCTATCACGCCGGATTGAGCGCGTCATGGGAAGTGGATCTGTTCGGTGGCAACCGCCGCACCTATGAATCGGCCGACGCCAAGGTCGCCGGTGCCGCGGCCGACCTCGACGGCACCCGGCTGAGCATGGCGGCCGAAGTCGCCCAGACTTATTGCCAGCTCCGCTCGATTCAGGACGTGATCTCGGTGGCGCGGCGCAACCTGGTGACCCAGGAACAAAGCGCGCAGATCACCCGGGATCGCCGCGGCGCCGGCTTTGCCAGCGATCTCGATGTGGCCAATGCCGAGGCGCTTGTCGCCAATACCAAGGCCGCCATCCCGTCGCTGGAAACCGCCGCCCTGCAATCGTCCCATGCGCTTTCCGTGCTGCTCAACCGTCCGCCCGCCGAACTGGTAAGCCTGTTGTCGGACAGCCAGCCGATTCCCACCGCGTCGTCCAACGTGCCCACCGGCATTCCCTCCGACCTGCTGCGCCGCCGGCCGGACATCCGCAGCGCCGAGGCCAACGCCCACGCCGCCACCGCCAACATCGGCGTCGCCGTGGCCGATCTGTTTCCCAAGTTTTCCCTAACAGGATCGGTCAGCCAGCAGAGCGCCAAACTATCCGACTGGCTCTCGCCGACGACGCGCAGCAGCGGCTACGGTCCATCATTCAACTGGGCCTTGTTTCAAGGCGGCAGTATCCAGGCGAACATCCGGGTGCAGCAGGCACTGCGGGCGCAAGCGATGCTCGCCTATCGCAAGACCGTGCTGACCGCCTTGCAGGAAGTGGAAGATTCGATGGCCGCCAGTGCCAACGAACACAAACGCCATGCGGCGCTGGCCGAGGCTGTCAGCGCCAACCAACGCGCCGTGGAACTCTCGATCAAACTCTACACCGCCGGCCAGATCGACTTCCTCAACGTGCTCAACGCCCAACGCTCGCTGCTCCAATCGGAAAGCGAATTCTCAGCCAGCAACCTGGCGCTCGCCACCGATCTGATCTCGCTCTACAAGGCGCTCGGCGGCGGGTGGTAGGGGCGGCAACGCTTCTCGTGCCCCGGTGGGGCACCGGGAATCCATTTGGACCCGCCTCCCAGGGCATCGCTTCGCTCAGCCCTGGGTCAAGGCGTCCGCAGGAAAATTGCGGCCTGAAGGGCCGCCAGAGCGGCCGAGTCCCTTTGATTTTTGCTAGGCAAGCGGTCCCTCGTCCGATACAACACCACCTGATGGTGGTGTCAACGCAACCGCCATTTTGCCAATCCATCATTTTGCTATGCCGCAATCGCTTGCCAAGCTATATGTGCATTTGGTGTTCTCGACGAAAAACCGTGAATGCGTGCTCATGGCCGCTGATGCTGCGGACTTGCATGCGTATATCGGCGGGACTTTACATGGGTTGGGTTGTGTGCCGGTGGAAATCAACACCGAACCGGATCACGCCCATCTGTTATTCCTGCTTGGACGCGCTGTCACTCTGGGTGACGTGGTCGGCGGGGTGAAAGGACCCGCCTCCTCGGCACCATCAATGCAGCGCCCCCCCCTGCCTGACGGCAGCGGACGCAAGGTGGAGTTGCTCCTGACCGAGAAGTACCGGATCAAGGTCCAGATCTCCGACGACTCCGATGTCCAACCGTCCTCAATCTGACCCGCTGCCAGCGTTCGGTCAGCCCGCCCTCAGGGAATCCAACTTGCTCAACTCATTGGCTCTTTTGAGGTCGAACGCTGAGTTCTGATCATATTGGACTAACGAGACTACGCCTCAGACTCCAGAACCCAGAGACCAGTCCAAAAGCCTGCCCTACCTACAACATATTCGGTCTTTCAAGGATTCTAGATGCCCAACAATGTGAAGGGTGCTGTTCCGGGGACACGATGCCAATGCCATGTGTTCAACCTACGGGACGCTCCGCGACCGCTCAATGTCCGTTCCCGCATGGCACGATGCAAACCATCCATTCTGTCCACAAATCTCTCGGCGTTCCTCTCTGCGACCTCCGCGCCTCCGCGTTTCGATTCCATTCGGATCGAATCACGGGTTTCAAGTTCGGCTCAGGCCGGCCCGCTCAATACCGGTAATGATCGGCCTTGTACGGCCCTGCCACCGGCACGCCGATGTAGTCGGCCTGCTCGGGTGTGAGGGTGGTGAGCTTGACGCCGATCTTGGCCAGGTGCAGGCGCGCGACTTCCTCGTCGAGCTGCTTGGGCAGTACCTTCACCTCGCCCGCCTGATAGATATCCTTGTTGTTCCAGAGTTCGATCTGGGCGAGCGTCTGGTTGGTGAAACTGTTGGACATGACGAAACTCGGGTGGCCGGTGGCGCAGCCGAGATTGACGAGCCGGCCCTCCGCCAGCATGTAAAGCGTGTTGCCTGCTGGAAACGTGTATTTGTCCACCTGCGGTTTGATATTGATCCGCACCACCCCGGGCGCGTTGTTGAGCTTGTCGATCTGGATCTCGTTGTCGAAGTGGCCGATGTTGCAGACGATCGCCTGGTCCTTCATTTTCGCCATGTGTTCCAGCCGGATGATGTCGCGGTTGCCGGTGGTGGTGACATAGATATCGCCCCAGCCGAGCGTATCTTCCACGGTCAGCACGCGGAACCCTTCCATCGCCGCCTGCAACGCGCAGATCGGATCCACTTCGGTGACGACGACTTGCGCGCCCTGGCTGCGCAACGCCTGGGCACAGCCTTTTCCGACATCGCCGTAACCGCAGACCACACCCACCTTGCCGGAAATCATCACGTCGGTGGCGCGCTTGATGCCGTCCACCAGCGATTCGCGGCAACCGTAAAGATTGTCGAACTTCGACTTGGTCACCGAGTCGTTCACATTGATGGCGGGCACCAACAACGTGCCGGCCTTGGCCATTTGATAGAGCCGGTGTACGCCGGTGGTGGTTTCCTCGGACACGCCCTTCCACTCTTTCACGATCTCATGGAAAATGCCGGGTTGTTTGCTTTGGATGTCCTTGAGCAGGTCCTTGATGACTTGTTCCTCATGGCTGCCGGAAGGTGTCCCGATCCAATCGGAACCGTTCTCCATTTCATAGCCCTTGTGAATGAGCAGCGTGGCGTCGCCACCGTCATCGACGATAAGTTGCGGCCCGAGTCCCTGCGGATTCACCAGGGCCTTCCAGGTGCACCACCAATACTCCTCGAGCGTTTCACCCTTCCATGCGAACACGGGAATCCCGCTCGCGGCAATCGCCGCCGCCGCGTGGTCCTGCGTCGAGAATATATTGCAGGAAACCCAGCGGACTTCCGCACCAAGCTCGATCAGCGTTTCTATCAAAACCGCGGTCTGGATCGTCATGTGCAATGATCCCATGACGCGCACGCCCTGCAGCGGTTTTTGCGGGCCATACTTCGCGCGGGTGGCCATCAGACCGGGCATTTCGTGCTCGGCGATTTCGATTTCCTTGCGGCCGAAACCGGCCAGTGTGATGTCGCGGACTTTGTAGTTGGTAAAACTCATGATAGGGTGGCAGTGTGTCGTGTTAAATGTGTAAGCGAGGTGAAGACAGAAGACTTTGAGACAGAAGACAGAAGAAAAGAAGAAGAGGGAAGACAAGGGAACTAGAAGAGCCAGCCAAAAACCACGCTAAGGAAACCGCCTCGCAAATGCTTGCGGAGTCCTTCGAGCATGGAAGATATCTCTTTCGCTTCGGAAATCAGCGGCCTGGCTTGTTCATCAGTGAACAAACCGGCTTTCAGTCCAATGTAGAGTTGAGTGCGCAATTCCCCGGATGAACCTTTCGATATGGAGAGGAATCGGCGAAACTTCCGGTTGCTGTCACGATCCGCCCCCTCCGCGATATTCGAGGGAATGGAGATGCAGGAACGGACCATTTGATCCCTCAAACCATAGAGTCGAACGGGCTCCACCAGTTCGATAACCGAAACCGCGAGCCGTGATGCACGCTTCCAAACTTCCAGTTCCTCAAAGTTATGCATTTTCCGGTCCCCTCTTCTGTCTTCTGTCTTCTCCTCTTCTGTCTTTCAGCCGACCGCCTTTTTCAGCGCGGCGGCCTTGCCGGTGGTTTCCCAGGTGAGGTCGGGGTCGGCTTTGCCGAAGTGGCCGTAGTTGGTGGTTTTCGAGTAGATCGGGCGCAGCAGTTTGAGCTGATGCACGATGTCGGCGGGCTTGAAGGAAAACACCTTGAGAATGCCGGCCAGGATTTTTTCGTCGGAGGCAATGCCGGTGCCGAAGGTATCGACGTGCACGCTCAGCGGTTGCGGGTGGCCGATGGCGTAGGCGAACTGCACCTCGCACTTGGTGGCGAGTCCGGCGGCCACCACGTTTTTGGCGACCCAGCGGCCCATGTAGGCGGCCGAGCGATCGACCTTCGACGGGTCCTTGCCGGAGAACGCGCCGCCGCCGTGGCGACCCATGCCGCCGTAGGTATCGACGATGATTTTGCGTCCTGTCAGGCCGGAGTCCCCTTGCGGGCCGCCGACCACGAACTTGCCGGTCGGGTTGATCAGATACTGGGTATTCTTGGTAAGCAGCGCCTTGGGCAGCACCTTCTTGATCACCTGCTCGATACAGAATTTCTCGATCATGGCGTGGGTCACGTCCGCCGCATGCTGGGTGGAAATGACCACGTTGACGATGCGGGTTGGCTTGCCATCGACATATTCCACGGCCACCTGCGATTTTGCGTCGGGTCTTAGCCATTTGGCGAGTTTGCCGGCCTTGCGGATGCGGGTGAGTTCGCGACCGAGGCGGTGCGCGAACATGATTGGCGCGGGCATCAGCTCCGGCGTCTCGTCACAGGCATATCCGAACATGATCCCCTGATCCCCCGCTCCTTGCTCGGCATGTTTTTTCCCTTCCGCCTTTTTCGCGTCCACGCCTTGGGCGATGTCCGGCGATTGCGACGTCAGATAGTTGTTGATGAAAATCCGGTCGGCATGGAACACGTCGTCATCGTTGGTGTAGCCGATGCCGCGCACGGCGTCACGGATGACCTTCTCGATGTTGATCACCGAACCGATCGGTTTCTGGCCGATCTTCGGGATGGTGATCTCGCCGCCGACCACGACCATGTTGCTTTTCACAAACGTTTCGCAGGCGACGCGGCTCTTCGGATCCACCGTCAGGCAGGCATCCAGGATGGCGTCGGAAATGGTGTCGCAAACTTTGTCAGGATGGCCTTCGCCAACGGACTCGGAGGAAAAAATGTAGGTGCTCATGTGTTTTTCAATTTTCGTATCGTCAAATCGTGATACGTGGATATAACGGGTTGGCCATGGCGTCAATGCTGAAATCACTGAAATTGTTGTCGGACCCCACACGGCTGCGGATTTTGATGTTGGTGGGCGGCGAAGCGCTGTCGGTGGCGGAGCTGCAGGAGATCCTGGGCATGGGCCAAAGCCGGATCTCCACCCAGCTTTCCCAGCTCAAAACGGCCGGCCTGGTGACCGACGAACGCAGCGGGAAAAACAACATGTACTCCGGCACCGCTGCCCGGGACCTGATGGAAGTCGCCCAATTGGCGGCCGAGGAAGTGCCGGAAGTCGCCGCGGACAAGGCCGCGCTGCGGCATTTGTTAGGAAAACGCCGGGACAGCGCCCGCGCCTATTTCGACGAGTTGGCCGGTCGTTTCGGCAAGGATTACGTGCCGGGCCGCTCGTGGAAGGCGCTGGCCGAGGCCCTGCTCAAGGTGCTCAATTACCGGGTAGTCGCCGATCTGGGTGCCGGCGAGGGCACGCTGGCCCAGCTCCTGGCCCAGCGCGCCGAGCAAGTCATCGCCGTGGATCTGTCGCCGAAAATGGTCGAGTTCGGTCAGGCGCTGGCCCGGCGCAACGGTTTGACCAACCTGGAATACCGGCTCGGGGATATCGAGGATCCGCCGATCACCGGCCAATCGCTGGATCTGGCCATCCTCAGCCAAGCCCTGCATCACGCACAACACCCGCAACGCGCGCTCGACGCCGCCTTCCGCATCCTCAAACCCGGCGGCCGCATCATCGTGCTCGATCTGGTTCACCACCAATTCGAGGAAGCCCGCGAACTCTATGCCGACCGCTGGCTCGGGTTCTCCGAAAGCGGTCTCGCCTCCATGCTGGAAAAGGCCGGCTTCCAAGCGGTCCAAACCCTCATCGCCGACCGCGAAGCCGCCGCTCCCCACTTCCAGACGCTGTTAGGCAGCGGGACACGACCGTGAGATTGCCGATCAGTAGCGGACCTGCTGATTGGTCTCGCGCATGGTGGCGGGGATGGCGAGGGACATGAGGGTGCAAATGCCGGCGAGGCCCAGAACGATCCACCGGTAAGGATCCTCATCGAGCACCATGGAGAAATAAAAGTAGGCCTGCTGGTGAGGAGATTGGAAGATGATTCCGGGGACGGTGAGCATGAAACAGAAAATCAGCGAAGGCGCGCACATCAGGGACATGATGAACGCGCATTTGCCGCTGATTCGTGAAGTAAGCAGGACCTTGGGGCCGCTGATGAATATGAGGCGGAGGTAGTGTTTTGCACTGAAAAAGCCATGATGGGTGGCGGATTTCTTCCCCCGGAATCGGGTTGATGTAAGGGTGTTGACATGGGACGACTCGATGAAATACACGCGATCGCGTAGGTTGGCAACGTTTTTTTCGATTTTTCAAAAAAAAAGACGGATCAATAGCGGATCGGCGTTTTTGCTTCCCGCAAAGTGGCCGGAATAGCCAACGATAACAGCGTGCAGAGGCCGGCGAGACAAAGGACCAACCAACGGTCGGGATCCTTGTCCAGCTCCATGGAAAAGTAGAAAAAGACCTGCTGGAAGGGCGACCGGAAAATGAGGGCCGGGATCGTGAACAGAGCGCAAAACATCAGGGATGGCAGGCACATCATGGCCATGATGAACGCGCATTTCCCGCTGATCCGCGAGGTCAGCAGGATTTTCGGGCCGCTGATGAAGGTAAGACGCAGGTAGCGGGTTAGGGCATTACGACCGCGACATCGAGGTCGCTGGTTGCAGCATGACGGGGTGGTGTCAAGGTTGTGGGACATGGGACTGCCGCAGCAATTACCCAAAAATCACTAACATTGCAATAATTTAAGGCGATCTTTTAAGTAAAAATGTCGATATTTTTAATTTTTCCGTCCTATCGGCCCGTTTGGAACGGGATTTTTCAAATGGACTAGCGTATTTCTCCGCCGACGAGGGTTTGGTGGACGGAAAAGTCGTGGTTGAGAATGACGATGTCGGCGAAGAATCCGGGTGCGAGTTTGCCGAATCCTGGGAGGCCGAGGGATTGGGCCTGATTCCATGAGGTGGCCTTGACGAGTTGGTGGAGCGGCAGGCCGGTGATGGATGCGACATTGCGGACCCCTTCGTTGAAGAGCAGGGCCGACCCGGCGAGGGCCCCGCCCTCCTTGAGGACGGCCTTGCCGTCTTTGACGATCACCGCGAGGCCGCCGAGCATGACTTCGCCCTGGCCGATCCACGAGGCGGCCATCGAATCGGTGATCATCATCAGGCGCTCGATGGGGATAACCTTGAAGACGAGTTTGAGCATGTCCGGGCATAGGTGGATGGTGTCGCAGATGAGTTCGATTTTCAGAAAATCGTCCAACATGCCGGCGCCGACCACGCCGATTTCGCGGTGGTGGACGGGGGTCATGGCGTTGCAAAAATGGGTGAGGTGCTTGAGGCCGGCTTGTTTGGCTTCGAAGATCCTGGCGGCAGTAGCCGAGGTGTGGGCGGCGGAAGGGGTGATGCCGATGGCCGCAGCCTGGCGGATCACCTCGTCGGCACCCTCGATATCCGGTGCCAGTGAAACGATCAGCACCGGCGCGAGATCATGGAGGCGCTTGAGTTCGGCGAAATTCGGCGGCCGGACGAATTCCGGGTTTTGGGCGCCGGCGTTCTTGCGGTTGATGAAGGGGCCTTCGACATGCAGGCCGGGGGCGCGGCAAAACTCCTGGTTGGCGATGTATTGGGCGCACTTGGCGGCGATTTCCTCCAGTTTGTCCTGCGGTTGGGTGAGGGTGGTGGGCAACCAGGTGGTGACGCCTTCCTGCAGCTTGCGCCGCGCGATGTGGCGGATGGCCTCGAGCGAGTTGTCGCAGACATCATTGCCGTCCGCGCCATGACAGTGGATGTCGAAGAACCCGGGCATTACCATGCGGCCTCCGGCATCGATCACCTGCCCGGCCTCGGGCGGGACTTCGCCCTCACCCAGCAC
>Ga0209697_10007026_pt1 | contig 13354 bp, 6 predicted proteins | sample AliMusrvi5mmetaG_FD_184115 | JGI IMG/M metagenome (GOLD analysis project Ga0209697, IMG submission 184115) | Freshwater lake bacterial and archeal communities from Alinen Mustajarvi, Finland, to study Microbial Dark Matter (Phase II) - Alinen... | ecosystem: Environmental > Aquatic > Freshwater...
AGTGGCGGCACCGGCAATACCTACACCGGCACCACCACCATGAAGTGCTCCGCGACTCTCGCCAAGAGTGCCGGCGATGCCCTGTGCGGCACGATCTCGGTGACCGGCGGATCCACTCTGACTTGGGCCAATAGCAACCAGATCAGCGACACCTCGGATGTGACCCTCGCTCAAGCCGGCTCCATTCTGAACCTCGCCGGCTACTCCGACACCATCGCCAGCCTGACCCTCACTGCGGGCACCACGGTGGATACCGGCGCCGACGGCGTGCTCACCGTCACCTCCCTCACGGTCAACGGCGCGGCCAAGCTCCCCGGCACCTACACTTCTTCTAGCAGTTTTGTGATTGGCACCGGCAGCGTGGTGGTACTCGGTGTGACGCCGCCCGCGAGCACCAGCCTGTCCACCATGACGGCCGCGCCGAGCGAGGTGGTGGCCGACGGCAGCACCGCCGCCACGGTCACCGTAACCTTGTTAGACAGCAGCGGCAATCCCGCCACCGGCAAGTCCGTGAAGCTGACCTCGAGCCGGGGGACGGCGGACACGATTTCGGCACCCTCGGGCGTGTCCAATGCCTCCGGGGTGGTGACCTTCAGCGTGACCTCGGTGACGGCCGGCGCGCCGGTCTTCACCGCCAGGGATCTGACCGACGGCAATCTAACGATCACCGCCACGGCCACGATGACCTTCACCCCGGGCCCGCCCACGGTGAAAATCACCAACCTGGTCGACGGCCAGGTTATGCGCTATTCGCTGGTGCTGGTGGATGGCACCTTTGACGCCGGCCCCACTCTAACGATCACCGCGGCGCCTTCCTCGGCCAATCTATCACTCACCAAATGCGCCAACCGCTTCCGCTGCTTGGTCGACCTGCAACCCGGCACCAACACGCTGACCCTCACCGACAGCCACGACCCCGTCACTATCAACCTGATTTTCACCCCGCCCACCGCCACCGACTACCGCTACAAAATCTGGTATGTGGTGCCTTCCGACGAAGCCAGCACCCCGGTGGACCCCGACTATGCCATCCATTTCGGGCTGCAGACCAAGCTCATGCAGAGCTGGATGGCCGAGGACCAGAAGCGCGCAGGCCACGGGCGGATGACGTTCTATCCGCTATTGTTGTCCGGCACCAACACGGTGGACGTCGGCAAGCTGGTGGTCACCCAGACCCGCGCCCAGGCCGAGGCTCTGGGCACCGGCATGTACGACCAGGTCTGGAGCCAGCTCCCCGCCCAATACAAGGACGGCCGCCACAAGAACGTGGCCTTCACATCGGTGGCCCTCAACGCGCTGGGCAGCGGCGACCTGGCGTATGTCGGGGCCTATCAGAACATTTTCCCCAACAGCTCCACCGAGATGATGACCAAGCTGCTGTCCACGGCTTCCTACGGTAACGATTCGCTGACCTTCGCCAGCTACACCGGCGTGACGATCCACGAGATCATCCACTGCATCCACAGCATCTGGCACGACTTCAGCTCGAACAACATCATGGGCGGCGCGTATGACATCTCGCAGTATTTCACCCTCACCTACAACGCGTCCAACCCGGCGCCGCACAACGAGTCAAGTGCCAGCACCCTGGGCGTCCTGCGCGACCTGGCCTCGTGGAACCGCTACCTGATGAACGCGGATCCGCACGTCTATCAAAACACCACCGTGGGCATCACCGCCGGACCCGAGTATCTGACAGCCACCTCGGTCTATCCGCTGGCCGTGTTTCAATACTACCTGCCCGGCACCGCGACCGACCTGCACGTCAACCTCTCAAGCACGCCCGTCACGACCTACAGCAAGCACGCCGGCCAGGCGCGCCTGGAACTGGGCGCCGATCCCTTCAACATCATGGCTGTGGATACCGAGGGCAACATGAGCTACACAAGCTTCAACGCCACCAAGGTGCCGGTGGTGCCGGTGGCCGACAGTTATACGGTGAGTGGCGGCGCGGCGCTCATTGCCGCGCCCGGCGTGCTGGCCAACGACATCAATCCAAGCAGCAGCACACTCACCGCCGCGCTGGCCATCGACGTGCAGCACGGCACCCTGGCGCTCAGTTCTAACGGAGGATTCAGCTACACGCCCACCACCGGCTATGCCGGCACCGACACCTTCACCTATCGGGTCAGCGATGGCGTTTCGAGCGACCAGACGGCGCTGGTGACCCTGACCATACCCCCGGCGGTGATCCCCCCCTTCGACCTCTGGGCCGGCACCGGCACCGGCGGCAATGGCCTGAGCGGTGCGGCGGCCGCGTTCGACGCCGATCCCGACCATGACAACCTGCCTAACGGAATCGAGTTCGTCCTCGGGGGCCAGCCCAATCCCGCCCGTGCCGGATCCGACTCGCAGGCGCTGCTGCCCACCCTGGTGACATCCGGCAACAACCTGGTCTTCACCTTCAGGCGCATGGATGACGCGGCCTATCTGAACCCGATGGTCGAGTTCGCGACCGACTTGGCGGGCCCGTGGACCACTGCCACTGCCGGCAACGCCACCATCGAGGTCTTTGACGGCACGCCCGCGGATACCGTCAGGGTCACCATCCCCAAAGGCACGAACCCCCGGATGTTCGCGCGGCTGAGAGTCGGAACCGGCGCGGTGACCGGCGGGATCCCGCCGCGCCTCACCACCGCGCCCGTGGACACCACCGTGACCAACGGTTGGGACCTCACGCTCACCACCGCGGCGGAGGGCACGCAGCCGCTCACCCTGCAGTGGTATTTCAATGGCAGCCCCATCAACGGCGCCACCTCTAGCAGTTACACCGTGACCGGCGCGGGCAGCGGCAACCAGGGCGACTATCAGGTCGTGGTCAGCAACGCGTACGGCACCGCCACCAGCAGCGTGGTGCACGTCACCATGAGTCCGCCGGCAGGCCCGGCGGCACTGAATCTCGTCCCGTGGCCGATCAGCGCGCAAACCGGCACGGGTGTTCTAACGATACCTCCCGGCGCGCGCATCGTCGCCACCGACGCTTCGCTGGTGGATGCCGCCAACGTGCTGGCCACGGACATCGCCGCGACCCAGGCGCGCACGCTGCCGGTGGTCACCACCGCCGCGGCCGATGGCGACATCGTGCTCGCGCTGGACGCCGCGCTCACCGGCGAGCACCACAAGCTGGTCGTGGACACCCGCGCCACGGTGCGCGGCAGCAATGCGTTCGGCGTGTCGCTAGGCAGTTCCACGCTGCTCCAGGCGCTGCGCACCGAGAACGGCAAGCTGGGATGCCCGCGCGTGACCATCGATGACACGCCCGCCGTGGCCATCCGCGCGCTGCACCTCGACCTCGCGCGCAAGAATCATTCGTTCGAGTCGTTGCTCCAGGCGGTGGACCTGTGCCGGCTCTACAAGGTCAACTACCTGCACCTCCACTTCAACGACGACCAGGGTTACACCTTCCCGAGCACGGCCTATCCGTTACTCAACACCACCACCACCAGCTACGGCCACGTGGTTTACACTCTGGCGGAGATGCAGTCGCTGGAAGCCTATGCGGTGGCCCGCGGCGTGCACATCATGCCGGAACTCGAGGGACCCGGGCATAACGCGCTGATGCTCGCGGCCTACCCCGCGCTGTTCAAGATCGACTATCCGATCACCTCGATCGCGCTCTACGTGCCTAGCAGCAGCGTCAATGTTGCCAAGGCCGAGGTGCGGGCCGCATGGCGCACGCTCATCGGGGAGATGTGCGCGGTGTTCCAAAGCACGCCCTACATGCACCTTGGCTGCGATGAAGTGGACTGGGCATGGAGCGAATACAACACGGACTTCCAGGCGCTGTTCACCGAGTGGGGTTTCACCCGCTCCGACCCGCGCCAGAATGTGTCGCTGGTGTTCAGCAAGTTCATCACCCTGGCCCGCGACTACGCCGCCGAGTTCGGCAAAAAATCCATTGTCTGGGAAAACAACGAGATGAACGGTGCGCCGGAAGTCCCCCCTCCCACCGACATGCTGGTCATGCCCTTCGATTGCTATAGCCCCGGCCGGTTTCCCGCCACCGGCATCAATCTGGTCAATGCCGCATGGTCGCCGCTCTACGCGGTCACAACAATTAGAAAAAAGGTGAGCACGATCTATGCTTGGAACCGCACCATCTTCGGCCAGTATTCCGGGACCAACGAGACCTACACCAGTTCCACCGTCGCCGCGCAGTATGTGCTGGGCACCCAGTTCACCACCTTCGAGCAGGAGGAGGATCTGGAAATGATGAGCGTGCGCGCCCGCCTCGCCGCCACCAGCGAACGCACGTGGAATCCCAACCTCGGCGCCAGTTATGCCAACTTCCGCACCCGCCTCACCAGCACCGACGCCGTGCTCGATGCCGTGCTGAGTCCGGTGCGCGTTTCGTTCACTGGCCTCACCGACGTGGACGACCGCGTGTTCACCAGCACCGCCACCGTGAGCCTGAGCCTGAACCCCGCCTATGCGGGACAACCCCTAACAATCCGTTATACGACCGCTGCGCTCGGAACGGCCAACGGAACCAATGTGACCAACACTTCCACGCTCTACACCGGCCCGTTTCAGGTGACGACCGAGGGCGTGTTGCGGGCCGCGGCGTTCAATGCCTCCGGCCAGCGTGTCGGGCGCATGGTGCGCGAGTACTACCGCCATTAGTTGGGGGAGTTCCCCATCCCACCACGGGGGGGCAACCTATTGCAGAAGGGGCAATGAGGCGGACGGACGGTCAGTCTAACGACAACGTCGCGTCCTCCGGCGCGCTTGCAGGAAACCCAGCCGACGCGGGCGGCACCGACGACCCCGCGGGGAGCGGCTCGGCAGCCGGCAGCCGCGCGTGACGGGCCAGCAGCGCCGTTTCAGTCAGATCGCCGCTCGCGCGATAAGCGTGACGCACGGCGGCGGGGGCGGCGGCAAACGCCACGGCAATGGCCTCCTCGATGACGGCGGTGTCCTCGCCATGGCGCGGATCGCCGCCAAGCAGTTTGATGAGGGTTTCGCTTTCGGTCGGGTGGAGGGTGGCGAGACGGGCGGCGAGCAGCGTGATGCGCTCGAGCGGGGCCGCGGTCCGCGCCAATGTTAGAAAAAGCGCCTCCAGCCCGGCCAGGTCCAGCGGCTCGGGCCTGAGCGGGATTTCCTGTAACAAAAGCCGTGCGCTGCGTGCCACGTCCTTGTTCGCAAGAAACAACTCGTGATAGCGTTCGTCGCGGGCTCCGGGCAGCGCCAGCAGGGCGTGGCGCACGGTCAGCGTGCTCTCGCGCAAGCCGGGTTCGGCGTGGTGGGGCGGCAGGGCCGCGCCGGTGAGCCACCGCACCGCCAGGCACAACTCCGAGTCGCTCTCCAAGCCCCGCAGGTACCCCGCGATGAACTTGGTTTTGGCCACACGGCTGCTGGTTTCACCAACCAAGCGGCACAGATCGCTGAAGTCCGCCAAGGCGCAAATCGGCCTTGGATGACGCGGAACACTGCCGCCGCGCGGCCGCTGCGCGGCTTGGCCAATCGAAAGTTCGAGTTGGTCATCGCCCATGGCGCACCACGCGTCGAGTCCTTTGGCACGCAGTTCGGCGGCGAACTCGCGGGCAAAGCCATGCACGGTGATGACCTGGCGCGGGCGCACCCTGCGCACGCATTCTAACAAACCCGGGTGGTCGGCATGGTCGGAAAACGGGATGACCTCATCGACGCGGTAACGATACTTGGCACCCGCCTGCAAGGCCCAACCGGTGAGCATGGCCGTACGTTTGGCTTGCAGGCCCCGCAGCAGTTGTGAGCGCAGCGCGCCGGGCGGCGCGACCACAACCTGCCCGGGCAGCGCAAAGCCCTCGAAGGCGAGAGGTTCCGCCAATTCCACCCCCAACTCGCGGCAGGCCTGGGTCATCGCCGCCACCGTCGGGTGTTGCAAGGCGGGAATCGCCTGCTCGGCGAGCAGGGCCAGCACCTCCTGCGCCTTGCCGAGCGAATAGGCGCACAGCACCGGCGTCTCGCCGTCCGCGAAGGCGTCGTTGACGAAGCGCAGCAGCGAGGACTCCACCTCCATCGGGCTGGGCAGGGCAAACATCGGCAGCCCGAAGGTGGTTTCCATAATGAGGGTGTCCGCCGCCAACAAGCCGATCTGCTCCGCCGTGCGGCTGCGGCGCATCTTGAAATCCCCGGTGTAGAGCAAACTCGCCTGATCCTTGAGCCGGGTGACGTGCAGCATTGCCGAGCCGGCGATATGCCCGGCCGGCAACAGTCGCAGCCGGAAACCGTCCCGCACCCAGGGCAGATGCAATCCCACCGCCTCGAGTTGTGTCTCGGTCAGCCGAAAACGCCGGCGCAGCAAGCCCGCCGTCACATCCGAACACAACGCCGAGCCGTGCCGCGCCACGTGATCCGAATGCGCGTGGGACACAAAGGCACGCGGTTTCGCGTCCGGTGGATCCAACCACAGGTCGAGTTCAGGCAGGTACAAGCCGCGTTGGAAACAAACTTCAATCAAACCGCCGAGAGCCTTAGCAAATTTCCGCCGCTCCGCAAACGCAATCCCGGCCACGGCACGATTTGGGTGGCGGACGGCCTGCGCGTGCCGCATTCAGGTGGTCCGGGTACCGCCGCATCGGCGAGGAAGTGAGCGAACAACTCCAATCCAAGCGCGCCGGGTTTTGCGAATCCGCCTCATCCGCGGCAAATTCGCGCGCATCGACGAGGGTCTCCGACTGGCTTTCGGCCATCTATCGGGAAATCGAATACGAACATTGGCGGACCGGATACCGACAACTTGACGAAACCCCCATCGATTATCTCCAACCCGGCAGCGGCAAGGCCCAAACCGGCTACCTCTGCGTATCTAACATGCCGGGCGGAACCGTGCTCTTCCATTGGCACGGCGGCCGGGACGCCGCCGGCGTCACCAAACTCAGCGGCACGCCATGCGCTCCGTTCCGGTCCATGCGTTTCACCCAATCCCCTTCCGCAACTCCCTAACGCTTTTCGATCCGAAATCCCCCGCTACCCAATCCCCTTCCGCAAGTCTCTGACACTCCACAACATCCCGGCCGCCGCCGCCGCGTCGCCACGTAGCTTGCGTGCCCCGCTCTTGCGCTTGTCCCCAAACCGATCCCGGCAAGACCGAAACACCCCGTCAACAAACTCACGACTTCCCAGCACCGCCCCATCCGTGAAATATCTCACCCGGCACCGCAGCATCCGGCCAATCGCCACATCGCGACTCCGCTCAAGTTGCACCAACTCCGCCTCCACCACCTCCTTCTTCATCCCCTTCCTATCAACTCTAACCTCCCGCCTGCCATCCGCACCCGCCACTTTCCTCAACTTCTCCTCGCCCTCATCCAACAAAATCATCCGGTATTGCTTCGACACGTCTCCCGCCCAGTGCCGCGCGTCCGCAGGACACCCCTTGTGTGCCATGAGCGCACGCACCAACCCCGCCCGCGCCTTCCTGCCATTGCCCCTGGTCCCACCGCCCATCGCCTCGCCGTAACTGCTCCACCGGTATTCCGCCGGATCCGCCGCCATGCCGGCTCTGACGGGGTTCAAGTCAATATACGCTGCCATCGTCCGCGAGGCGATGCCATCCTCCACAAGCACGCTCTTGAAACGGCTTTCCCACAATGTGCCGGTGCGGTTGTGCCGCGTGTTGAACCACCGCGTGAACCGCGCCAGCAAAGTCTTCATGAACTCCCCCAGATCGTGCATCCGGTAGGTGTAGCGCTCGTGAATTTCCCTCGCATACGACTCCGCCGCCAGCCCGTCGCGAATCGCCTTGCGGGCCTCTTGCAACTCCTTGGCCACCAGCCTCACCGCAGCCACCGGGTAGATCGCCCTCAAGCGTTTCAGCAACTCATCATCCGACAAGCCGCCCTCCTTCATCGGCGGCACCTCAAGCAGAATGTGGACGTGGTTGCACATGAGACAGTAGGCCAGCACCCGGCAGCCCGAGAAATTCTCAAACATCCGCATGTACGTGCGGAATTGTTCCTTCTCCTCCGCCCCGAATGCCAGGCGGCGCTCCACCACGCGAGTAACGCAGTGGTAAATCACGGGTTTCTCGCTCGAGTCCTTCCACGGCGCCAGCCAGCGCGCGCGTCTCATCGGTTTATCATCGGGTAAGGGTCGTTTGATCGGGTAAGGGTCGTTTGATCGGGTAAGGGTCGTTTGATCGGGTTAGGGTCGTTTGCTTGTTTTCATTGTTGCGCCGGCGAAAACCGGCATTCACGCGGCGCATCCTACGCCATCCCAGCGGCACGTCAACAACAATCTCTGATTATTTTCCCGTCCCTTTGAGTATGAAGACCCCGATGAATTGCCCAGGGCGACGTCTCAGGTCAATCACGCGGGTTGCTGCTGTGAGATGCAGTGCAAAGCGCCTCCCTCCTCAATCAGATCAAGACAATCGATGCCTACCACCTCGCGCCCGCCGAGTGATTCGCGGATCATGCCGAGGGCGCGGTCATCGTTACCCGCCTGGCGGAAGGTCGGCACCAAGACCCCGCCATTGACGATGAGGAAATTGACGTAGGACGCCGGCAGCACGGGCAGCCGCCAACCCGGCAGCTCGCAAGCCTGCGGCAGCGGGATTTCCAGCACCTCAAACGGTCGCCCCCGCGGGCCACGGAATGATTTCAAGCGGGCGAGGTTGTGTGCCAGCACGGGTTGGTTAGGCGAGTCGCGGTCGCGCTCAATGCTGGCCAATATCGTCTGTGGATCCACGAATCTGGCCAGATCATCGATGTGACCGTCCGTATCGTCGCCCATGATACCTTGGATCAACCAAAGGACCTCGGCAACTCCGAGACAGTCGGCCAGTCGTTGTTCGATTTCCGAGCGCCTCAGAGCGGGATTGCGATTCGGATTGAGCAACACGTTTTCGGTGGTCAGCAGTTGCCCCGCGCCGTTGATTTCAATCGCGCCTCCTTCCAAGATCATGCCGCCTTTGAATTGGCGCATGCCCAGGGCAGCCGCAATTCGGCCCGGTATGGCGTCATCCAGATCCCAAGGCGGGAATTTCCCACCCCAGGCATTGAAATCCCAATCCGTGACGGCCACCTCGCCGGTCTCACGGTGTTTCACAAAGATCGGCCCGTGATCGCGACACCACACATCGTTGTGCGGATGATCAAACAACTCAACCCGCTCGGGCACCGCGCGCGCCCGCTGGCACGCCTCCGCGATCGCGCGGTGAGCCGCCCCGGGCGCATTGATCCGTACCGGCTCAAAGCGCGATATGACGGCGGCAATCTCCGCAAACTTGGCCCATATCAGCGCCTGTTTCGCTCCACCCCAATGCCGCGGATCGTCCACCGGCCACGACAGCCACACCGCCGCCTGCGGCGACCATTCGGGGGGCATTGCAAATCCGGCAGCGGCGGCAGTCACGCGCCAATCCTGCACCACCCGCCCGCCCCGTGCCAGCTTTCTTCCGGCCCAAGATCTCGCCGAGATGCCCGTCGCGCCACCCCGCCCGGATCAAGAAGAAAGTGGCAACGATTTTCTCGATAAGAGGAGGCTCCTTTGATTCTAATTGGTTTCTTCTCGCCAAATGGGGCGGGGTGGCTATTTTCGCGCTAGCCGACCATTCCCATGACTCTGCCGGCAAATCCGATTTTCCGGCACGATCCCACCCGGCAGACGCCGCGGAAGGTTCCGCTGTCGCGATTCTTGGAACTGATGAAAAGCTCAATCGCCGGAGCTGTGATCACAAAAGGAGCGGTTGGACGGGGATTGCGGCAATGGCACGAGAACACAGGAGGTTAAAAGATGGAGAGAATGATCAATAGAAGTAATGGCTGGAACTGCGGCATCGCGACCGCGGCTGTCATCCTGTCGCAGATTGTTTTCCGGCCTTGAGAGGTGACCAAGATCGTCAAGCGAACATCAAGAATCATCCCACCAGGAGCAGAAACAGATATGGTAGAATTGAAAATGCCTTGTGTGTGCGTCATGGCCGGCTTGGCGCTGGTTCTATTGCAGGCCGGGGCGCTCCAGGCGCAGGCGCCCGCGAGTCAGCCGGTGCCCGCCCGTATCTCGGCCACGTCCGAGGATCTGCTGGCCGGCGGCGAGCAGATATTGACCGACGGGACCTTTGTTCAGGCCACGCGATTCGGCACGAACGCCGCCGATCTAACGACCTTCGGCATCAAGTGGGCCAAGTGGCCGGGAACACCGGCCGCACAATTCCCTGATGCGGGAGCAGCGGGATACAATATCATCAACAGTTCGTGGACTCCGCTGTACGTGGTGAACGGCAACTGCCGCACTCCGGAGGAGGTATACGGCTGGAACCTGTTCCAATTCAAGCCTTGCAACGCCAAGGCGGCGGATACGGGCGTGAACATTCCGCCTGCGCCGCAGGTGCTGGGTGCGCAGATGTGCGCGTGGGAGCAGGGCGAACTGCTGGAGTTGCCCTCTCTCCGTCAGCGCCTGGCGGCGATGAGCGAACGCATCTGGAGCCCGGATGCGGGCCGGACATTTGCCGATTTCAGCGAGCGACTGCGCGCGACCGATCCGGCCTTGTCGTTGCTGGTGCCGTAGCGAGTTTCAGATAGAAAAGAAAGGATTGGCGGTTCAGAAAGGACGAAGAATATGAAAATCAGATCGTTGGCAGCGGTGATCGCGTTGGTTCTCTTGGCATTTGGCACGCAGGCGCGAGTGGCGGCGGATGCTGCCGAGCCGCTTGATCAGTACAACGTGGTGTGGGATTCGCCCAGCGGCAATTCCTCGGGGTCCATGCCCATCGGCAACGGCGACATCGGCATGAACGTCTGGGTGGACTCTAACGGCGACCTGCTTTTGCTCATCAGCAAGACCGACGCCTGGGGCGCGGGCGGCGACCTCCTCAAGCTGGGACGCGTGCGGATTACGCTCTCGCCCTCCCCATTTGCCAAGGGACAACCGTTCCGGCAGGAACTCAGGCTCCGGGATGGGATGATAAAGATCACCGGCGGTGCCGCGCCCACGGCTACCGTGGCGCGGGTGTGGGTCGATGCCAACCGGCCGGTCATCCGGGTCGAGTGCGACGGAGCGCAGCCGTTCGATGTCACGGCCCAGCTCGAGGTGTGGCGCACCGAGAAGCGGCCGTTCCAATCGCCCGACACCGTGGTGGACGGCGGTGACCGCGTCGTCTGGTACCATCGCAACGAGGATTCCGTCTGGCCGGGCAGCATGAAGCAGCAGGGACTCGGTTTGTTCATGTCCAAGATGAAGGATCCCCTGCTGAACCGGACCTTCGGCGCCGCCCTCGGCGGGACGGGGTTGGGGAAGAAGGACGCGCGCACGCTCAAGTCGAGCCAGCCGGCCACGTCGCACGTGATTTCGATCTATCCGCTAACGGACTCGTCCGCGACGCCGCAGGACTGGCAGGATCAGTTGAGCAAGAGCATCCAGGCCGCGGATGCCGTCGACCTGGCCAAAGCCCGCACGGAACACCGAAAATGGTGGAACGACTTCTGGAACCGCAGTTGGGTCCGCATCAGCGGTAACAAGTCGGCCGAGACGGTGACCCGCGCCTACACGCTCCAGCGCTGGGTGAGCGCCTGCGCCGGGCGCGGTGCCTTCCCTATCAAGTTCAACGGTTCCATCTTCACGGTTGAAAACTGGGATGCCAACGGCAGCGATCCCGATTTCCGGCTGTGGGGAGGCGCCTACTGGTGGCAGAACACGCGCCTGCCCTACTGGCCGATGCTGGCCTCGGGCGATTACGATATGCTGCTGCCGATGTTCCGCATGTACCTCAACACGCTGGAACTCGCCAAGGAGCGCAATCGCATCGCGTATGGCTGCCAGGGCGCCTTCATGCCTGAAACCATGACCTTCTATGGCCTGTGGCAGGACGGCGACTACGGCGCCAGCAGCGAGACGAAAAAAGTCGGCGACGCAGACAGCCGGTGGATTCACTGGATCTGGACGAGCGGGCTCGATCTGTCGATGATGATGCTCGATTACTACGACCACACACAGGACGAAAAGTTCGTGAAGGAGCAACTCCTGCCCTGGGCGGACGCGATGATCCTGTACTTCGACACGCGCTTCAAGCGTGACGCGGCCGGGAAACTCGTGCTCGACCCGACCCAGTCCATCGAGACCTATCAGACGGAGGTCATTAACGACACACCTAACATCGCCGGGCTGCGCGCGGTGCTGCCGCGTTTGTTAGCCTTGCCCGCGCAACTCGCCGACGGCGGTGCGCGTCAGCGCTGGGCGCGACTCCTGAAAGAGATTCCCGAGATCCCCATCACTGAGCGGGACGGGAAGAAGTACGTGCTGCCGGCCGGGAAGTTCGGCGCGCGTGGCAACTGCGAGAACCCGGAGCTCTACACGGTGTTTCCGTTCCGGATCTTCGGCGTGGGCAAGCCGGACCTGGACATGGCCCGCGACACCTTTCTCGCACGCGGCGAGGGAGCGTTTCACGGCTGGCAGCAAACGGCGGTCCAGGCGGCCTATCTGGGATCCCCGGGCTCGGCCCGGACCATGCTCGTTTCCAATGCGTCCACCCACCACGCCAAAAGTCGTTTCCCGGCCTTCTGGGGTCCGAACTACGACTGGACCCCGGACCAGTGCCACGGCGGCAACATCCTCAACACCGCACAGACGATGCTCCTGCAGTGCGAGGGCCGGAAAATCCTGCTCTTGCCGGCATGGCCCGCGGATTGGGATGTCCACTTCAAACTGCACGCTCCGCTCAACACCACGGTTGAGGCCGTGGTCAAGGGTGGCAAAGTCCAAACGATGAAGGTCACGCCCGCAAGCCGGGCCAAGGATGTCGAGGTCGTCGACCCTAGCCGGCAGCGCGACATCGGGCCGTCATCCGCCGAGCCTCTGCTGTCTAACGGTGAGCAGATCAAGACGGATGGCAGGTTCATCCAGGCAACCCGTCTTGGCAACACGAACGCGGACCTAACGGCATTCGGGATCCCGTGGTCCAAGTGGCCCGGCACCCCCGCCGCAACCTATCATCGTGAGTGGTGCGGCGGACCGACCGCCGGGGTCGTCGACGCACAAGGCGACAAGTTCACCGGGCCCGCAGAAGAGCTGATGAAATGGAGTCTGGGCTGCAATTACGGGAGGATTTCGGGGGCTTTCGCCAATCTAACTCCCGGGAAGCGCTACCGGGCGCAGTTCATCATCAAAACCGGATTCCAGGACATGTTCATTTCGGTAGCGGGCGCATCATTGCCGCTCCCGGCGGTGACCAAGCCGGTGATCGTCACGTTTGAATGGAACGCCGACAAGGCCAGCGAACCGTGGTGCGTTGGCGGGGGTGGCGGTGAAACCATCGGCTTTGCGCTCTTCGAGATCCCGTGACTTGTGGGCATGCACGATCGGAGAAGCTATGAAACACATGAGCGATAGAACTCTGTTTCGTCATCGGGGGCTTCTCGGTGTGGTGATGGTT
>Ga0209697_10007035_pt1 | contig 13341 bp, 11 predicted proteins | sample AliMusrvi5mmetaG_FD_184115 | JGI IMG/M metagenome (GOLD analysis project Ga0209697, IMG submission 184115) | Freshwater lake bacterial and archeal communities from Alinen Mustajarvi, Finland, to study Microbial Dark Matter (Phase II) - Alinen... | ecosystem: Environmental > Aquatic > Freshwater...
TTTATATATTTTTTTATAAAATATAAAAAAACAAATAAAAAAATATAAAACATATATACAATGAAAAACAAAACAAGAGTAGTAATAACTGGTATGGGAACAGTTAATCCATGCGGGAATACCATTCAGGAATATTGGGGCAATCTGATAAACGGGAAAAGCGGAATCACAAGATTACAAAAGTTTGATGGCCATTTATTCGAGAGTCTGCACTGTAAGATAGGGGGAGAAGTAAAAAATTTCGATCCAAAATCCTATGGCAGAAACAGGGATGAAATAAAAAAGATAAATAAAATGGATCCCTTCGTTCAGTTTGCACTTGCAGCTTCAGAAGAGGCAGTAAAAGATTCCGGACTTCAATTCTTGGATAAAAATCCCCATATGGCAGTAATCATGGGAAACGGCATGGGAGGACTTACTACCTACCAAGAACAAATGGAAACCATGTACAAACAAGGGATAAAATATATCAGCCCCTTTACGATTCCCAGCGCTATGACAAATGCCATTGCTGCACAAATCAGTATTAGATATACTATTACTGGTCCGACATTTTCTGTCAATTCAGCATGTGCATCCAGCCTACACGCAATAGTCTGTGCAGTCAAAGAAATCCTATTAGGTGAAGCTCAGGTAGTTATCACCGGAGGCAGTGAAGCTGATATTGTAGGACTCCCTTATGGAGCTTTTACCAATATGCAAGCTTTGGTCACTGGTGATTTCAATGAATGTCCGACAACCGCCTCACGGCCATTTGATAAAACAAGAAGCGGATTTGTTATCGGAGAAGGTGCAGGTGTTCTGATACTCGAAAAACTCGAACATGCACTTGCAAGAAGAGCTCATATCTATGCAGAAATCATCGGCTACGGATTAACTTCCGATGCCAACGATATCACTGCTCCAGATGTAAACGGTCCAATACAAGCTATGAAAAAGGCTTTAGCAAACGCAAGCATAGGTAGTAATGATGTTGATTATATCAATGCTCATGGAACTTCAACACCGATAAATGATAGAATAGAGACTATTGCTATCAAAGAGGTATTTGGGAAAAGAGCATATGAAATCCCTATAAATTCCACAAAATCTATGACTGGACACCTCCTCGGAGGTGCTGGTGCGATAGAAACTATCGCATGTGTCATGACCATAAAAGATGGAATCATCCATCCGACTATCAACTATCAGAATCCTGATCCAGAGTGTGACCTGGATTATGTACCTAACGAATCAATAAAAACTGATGTCCGAATAGCCATGAATAACGCCCTGGGCTTCGGTGGCCACAATGCATGCCTGATATTAAAAAGGTATGAATAAAAATACTTAAAAGTCCCGGTTATTGCCGGGACTTTTTTTATTATCGGATTAAAAAGAAAAATTTTTAATTTATATCGTCAAAAGTACATACGCACCCAATCCGAGCATCAGGAGTCAGACGATGAGATGAATCAGTTGAGTCTTTTTGTGTTTAATCTCAGCAAGACGATCTACTGACCTGACACCGAATGCGACGAGGAATGAGACAATCAGCATAGGCAATACGAACATCAGATTGTAGAAAATCAGATAGATATATCATCGATCAGTCAGTACGCTGCTCTGAGAACTCATATATCATAAGATGGTGAAATACGGACCGGATGAACACGGAAGGAGGAATAAACTGACTAGAATACCCACGAAGAATGCACCGATAGGGGAAGCGACACCTTCGATTAATCACATCATCCTCGGTCTCCAAGAGAATGGGACTTCCATGACAAATCGTTTTCCATATCGGAAATAATCTTTGAGATTAGCGAGTCAGACAAGAATTCAGAGTATTCAGACGACGAGTTTGAGATAGAACGTATTGGATGCATTAGCAAATGCTGAGAAAAATCAAATCCCCATACCGACATAGGTGAGAAAAATAGCTAATGCGAATAGTGCTCATGCCAATAGGGTTTTCTTTCTGCTTTTATGTTTGGAAAGGATAGTCGTAAGGAGTAAGAGCATAACGGCAAATGCACAAGGATTGATACTATCAGACAATGCAGCAGGCAACATGATGCCAAAAAACGCTAGTCTTTTCCCCCGACTAAGATTGTCGCTGAGATAGTTATTACCGCTCAAAGCCGTATCTGTGCATTTCAGTGATGCTTGTTTTGCTAGTTGTCAACTAAAATAACTAATGATATTCTGTCCTCCATTGACGTAATCACAATCCTGACCACTTGTGATAATGAGGAAAGGTACACCGATTTTATCATAGGTTAAATTGTGTTTTGTAAGGTAAGTATTAAGTTCAGTCAGATTATTTTTATTGAAAAAAACCTCTTTTTGTCTTACATCAAAAGATTTACTAACCTTATGTTGTTTGAAATATTGCTGTACTTTGGCGCATTCAGGGCAACCATTTCCATAAAACAATATATATTGCTGAGCATAATTCACGCCCACCATCCCCATCACGAAGACAATGATTCACAAGACATACTTCATAACATAAAATTTTTACTGTGTAAAAATTTAACTAACAACTCACACAAAGTGAAATGTCTTTGCGAGCATAGCGAAGCAATCTCATTTTTAATTTTTTATAGTTTACCAACCGAATATTTATTTGTGTTGGTAACTATAGATTATTCAATCAAAAGTTATGTTTTTTGAAGGATAATATAGATTGCTTTGTCGTTTCACTCCTCGCAATGACCATAAAAATAAAAAAGTTTCCATCATTATTCATTAGTTAGTCTTAGTTGTTTCAATTGTCAACGTTCCATCTTGGTCAACGCTTACGGAAAGGAGATTTGCAATCTTGGTATCAAGCAATTCATGATTTACATAGACGATTCATTTGGCTAGACCACTGACATCCAGGCCAGAAATATAATCGATGTTTCCGACCTTGGCAAGCGCTTGCGCCTGTTGAAAGTTTTTGGTAACGAAGAGATGTGCCTTGTCAGCTATGAGTTTAGCTTGTTGCATCGCGATGATATAATTTCAAGTATAGACAAGAATAGTAGAACTATATCCACTAACATTAACGGAAGCTATCTTTGATAATGTCTTCTCGAGTTGCATTCACTTTGGTGTAGTCATTCACAATCTTCTCGCTCGAAGTGGTAATGTATATAAGGTAATTGATTTTGTCTCAAACACTTTTTCTATAGTATTAAACTCCGTTTCGATAGATTGCTGAGCAGTATCAGTCAGATCAAGATATTTTTGCTGAAGTTGATTCACAAGATTTTGTGCTTTTTCTACAGCAAGCGTTCCAGCATTAATCCCTTGAGTCACCTGAGTGATCGCAGTCTGCAAAGCAGGGATATTAGTAATAGTATCGACATCAAGTGTACTGATATCAGTTTTTTTGCATCATACCAACACAACAGAAAACAACAGCAGTAAAACTAATACATATTTTTTCATAGTCACTATAACACAAAAAATAAAAGATAATTACTAAGTCCTAAGTTATAAGTCCTAAGTTTTTATTTAGTAAACATATGTTCGTTCTTGAGTATCAATATCAAGAGAACAAAAGTTATCAACAGATTAAAGAGACTTCATCAAAAACTTCCATATGATCTATACGAATACAATCCTACAGGAATCAAACTAAGAAGGAAAGAAATAGCAGACACTAAAAATCAGAGAATAACCAATGAAAGAACTCGTTTTTTAAATCTTATCATACCAATACCTGTAAAAAGCGAGAGAACAGAAAATATAATAGCCAACAAGACATAGAGCAATACACGGAGTCCGATACCGAATCCTAGACTGAACATAAAGCCGAGTCCGCTCAAGGAAATCAAGAACGAAAAGATTCCAATGATTCAGGTGATCAGAGATATTCGCCCTACAATGGTAAAAATAGTCTTGAGATACGGTTGTAACTTATGATTACTTTCTGTCACAACATGATTACCAAGAATATTTTTGATGATCTTATGATTGGCAAATTTGTGAACAAATCACTTATTCATAACTTTTTCCATAGTATGATCAATCTTCCTTTCTACCTTATCCAAGGTTTCTTCTTCGCTAAAATGTTTTTTTTGATGCTCTTGATGGTTTTGTTCCATGAGATATAATAGTAAAAAACTAAAAAACATAACACATTGTAACTATATATGAAAGTTAGAGATGAATTCAAGACAACAAATAAGTGTAGAGTGTAAACACAAACCCTTAACTCTGAACCCTTAACTCTGAACTAGTTTCAAAGTTTGTTCCGCTATCATCAGCTCCTCATTCGTTGGAATCACAACAACTGCGACTTTGGAATCAAGAGTAGAAATACGAGTCACTGAGGTGATTTCGTCCTGGTTTGCTTGTTCATCGATAGCAATTCACATCCACGATAATTTCTCCAACAACGCAGTCCTGATGACTGCCCTATGTTCCATAACTCATGCAGTAAGAACAATCGCATCCACTCATCACAAAAGCGCAGCGTATGCTCAGATATATTTAACAAGCGAATTGATATACATAGCAAAAGCAAGTTTGCATCTTGCATCCCCCTGGGCCATTGCAGGTAAGATCTCTCTCATATCATTAGAGATTCAAGAGACTCAGAGCAATCAGCTTTGTTTGTTGAGAAGATCATTGATCTGATCAACCGTCATAGCTTCATGAGTCATCAGATAGGTAATAATTGCAGGATCGATATTTCCAGATCTCGTACCCATCATCGCTCATTCCAACGGTGTCATTCCCATCGATGTCTCAATAGCCTTTCCCTCCTTTATCGCGGTCACACTGACCCCATTCCCCACATGACAGGTAATTACCTTATTTTTTTCCATCGTTCAATCGTTCCATCGTTCCATCAATCTATTGTAGACAAATTGGTGTGATGTCCCATGAAACCCATATCTTCTGATCTTATGTGTTTCGTAATATTTCAAAGGCAAAGCATACAGATAATGTTCTGGGGTCATGGTTTGATAAAATGCCGTATCAAATACAGCTATCTGAGCAACATCAGGGAGCAATTCCTTGCAAGCCCTAATAGCCTGTACATTAGCAGGATTATGCAATGGCGCCAAATCCGAACACGCTTCTATCTTCGCAATCACCTCATCATCGATGACGACCGGATCTTTGAAATACTCTCCTCCATGCACTACCCTATGCCCTATTCAGTCGATAGTCGATAGTCCATAGCCAGCAGCAGATAATTGATCTAAAGCAACTTGCAAAGCTTCTTTATGATTTCTTATAGAAGATCATTTTTCTCAGACATTTTCCACATTTCATTTTGCCAGAACGCTATTTTTCTCCATAGCAAAGAGTTGATATTTCAAGGACGAACTTCATGCATTAATAACCAGGATTTTCATAGAATAATTAAAAGATTAAAAGATTAAAAAATCAACATTCCAACATTTCAACGTTTTAACGTTTTAACGTCCCAATCTTAATAGTCTTTTAACAAAAAAAAACAATCAAAAAAACCCTGAATATTCAGGGTGGTATCACAAGATATACCTATGATGTAAGATATGTAAGAAGTCTATTTTGAGCATCTTCTTCAAAACGGAACAAGAGGCTATCAACAGATAATTGCGTATATTTTTTCAGTTCCTCACTTTCGAAGATGCTGATATAATCTTTTCCCATACTAAGTTCTCCAAATCGAAGCTCATAAAGATTTTTAAAATTGGAGTCATAAACCACCCTTAGATATTGATCGCCGACCACACAGGGAATTTGTGGGTAGGTATGAAAAATCGGTTTACAAAGATCAAAAGGTATCTCTTCTATAGGTACAGCAAAAAAATGATTCCATGATGCTTTATACAATTTCATCATCCACTCCTTTACGGGGAAGTCTTTGGGCAAAGAAGGTAAATTAGACACAGAAGTGGCAACAGAAGCATCAAAAGACGATATCGCCTGAATGAATTTCTGCTCTACTTCTTTACGTTGATGCTGATAAATCAATTCACGAATAGTTTTGGCTTTTTGAAGACACGTTTCAATAAACCCCTTATCATACGGTATTCTAATCTGTAAAGCATAATTATCATTTATTTTAGGACCAACACCAATGTATTTACCACCAGTAGCATAATCCAACAAACCAATGGAAAGCGTATCTCCAATACGTGCAAAACAATACCGATCAATTAGTAGCTCCATATCATTTTTTTTGAACGTCTGCCATTCAGGAGAACAAATATCGAGAGCAGGGATTTTTTCGATCAAAGAGTCGAAAGTTTGAAGCAAAATCGAAAAGATTTTTTTGATATCTTCGTCAGTAATTTTTTTTTCTGTATTCATAATTTTATATATTTAGTTTTTTTATATTTTATTTGAGTTAATATTCTATATAAAGTTTATAGTAAATCAATCAAAAAAAACCTCCCCGAAACATACGGAGAGGGATATATTTTATAACAAAAAGTCTTTATACTGTTTCTGTAGTTTCTTTTTGATCTTCCTTGTTTATCTGTACATCATCTCCAGATTGCGCGTACTTAGACAATAATGACTGTCTTTTCAATTCTGCTTTTTCTTCTTGCTCTTTTCTAGATGCTATACCACCCTCTCCACATTTTACATATTTGGAAAAAATCGGAGCGAGTATTTTTATCTCTTGAAAAAGATCGATAAAGAGATTTCTATAACTATGATGTCATTGTGGTGTTGTGCGAAGTTCTACAACATACGCAATCTGACCTGGATCCATTTCAAACGTCGTTCTGACTAAGTGACCTAATGCTCCTACATATTGTGTCACATAGGTATCATCTTTACTGACTTTTTGGGCAAGCTCAGTCACTTCCATCATAATCTTGTCATATTCCTGTTTAAATTCTTCCATACCATCTAGATCAATATATTCTGGATAATCATACCCATGGACAGCAGTCACTCATTGTCGTAACTGTTTAGTTGCTCTTTGTCTTTGGATGTCACGATAGGCGCCGAAGTCCATCAGAAATTCCACCATAAAAGTAGAATGTTGCAATGCTTTTGGCATCCTGTCAAACTTTCCTCTATCACCCAACGCAGTCTCCATCAATTGTTCTTTTTCTTCCAACGTCATCTTTTCTACTATCGCTAATGCTTGTACATAACTCATGCCCTGTTCTCCTCATGCATCGAAAAGAATGCTTGCAAGGATATTGGTATCTAAATTTCACTCAGAAAGGATAGTGAATCTTTCGTCTCTAGAAATACCCTGATATATTTTATTTTCTATTGAATCTGATTTCATAATGGTAGTAACTGCTTCATCAACTTTTTTCCTTCTTATAATTTCATAGGAGTTTTCTTCCACGTGTTCAAGCAATCATGGTGACATCTGTAATGCTTCTTCGAGCATAGATGCAGCGACTATCCTTACTTCTTCCAAAGCATGAGAAAGCATATAACTAAGATGGGTTTCCAATGTCCTCGCAGAAAATGATGCTCATAGTGACGTAGAGACATTACAAGGGAGTGTATATCTCATAATATCAAACACCTTTGCATCCAAAGTAGAATCATATATTTTCTCACTGGTGAATTCTTCTTTTTTCAAAACATTATTTTTATCTAAAATGTCTTTTACTATAGGAGAATATTTTTGATAGACATCTATCAATCTTCACATGACATCCATAATCTCTTGTCCATACAGTGAATTTTTGACCTGATCAGGAAATATCAGGCTTTCTTTTCCAAACGCTATATACCTCGTGGATTTTTCCTGGAAATTTCCTAGACATGGATATGGTGACTCTATAACCTTAGTTAAAGTCTGAGAGATTCATTCAACGGCTATCCTGATAGTATCTGAATCTTTGAGAGAATTATGTCCATAATTTACTCACCATTTTTTGAGAAAATCAGATGCTTTTTTTTCAAACGTTTCTAATTTAATTCATGATTGATTTTGAATCGATTCTGCCAATTCATCGATACTAATATATTCTTCGGGAGTAATAGTTCATTTTTCCAAGGCTTTTGTTTGATCATCAAAGAGTTGAAGAAATCTATCTCTGAGCGAAACATGCGTCCTAGAATACTGTCCTACCAGATATGCTCGAAGCTGGCTTGATAAGGTGTTTTTTGCACAATAGACATTTTTATCTACATTAGTAAAAAAATACTCAAGCACTATCCTCTCATTTGGAGTATAATTGCCTTTGGACATATACGGCGCAAGCGTTCAGGTGGAGGTCATAATAGCATATAAATAGATAAAATGATTGACAATACACGAAAGTTAATGAAATTTTTTGTAAAAACAATAGAAAAATAGCCACCCAAACGCAATAGTTAGAAAAACAGCTTTAAAAGCTGAATAACAAAAGATGCCACCCGGGTGGATTGGTTCGACTTGAAAGCTTTTCAACTTTTACTATATTTACGACTCAAACAAGAAAGCATCGCTTCGTCGCCTGCCTGCGGTAGGCAGGTTTGAGCGTTTTATCGTTTCGTCATTTAATTATGAATCAAAAAGAATTAATCCAAGATCTCAACACATATCGGAAGGAAAATAAAATTTTCCAGAAATCCGTCGAACAGAGGTCAGAAAAATTTCAATCTATCACCTATGATGGTCCTCCATTTGCCTCAGGGAGTCCGCACTTCGGACATGGAATCACGTCAGCGATGAAAGATTGTATCCTCAGATACAAGACCATGAAATGATACAAAGTGAATAGAGATCGATGACGAGATTGTCACGGATTGCCCGCAGAAAAAGCGGTAGAGAAAGCACTTTGACTCGATGGAAAAAAAGATATCGAAGAAAAACTCGGTGTCGGTAAATTTGTCGAAGAATGCAGAAAATACGTAAACAATCTCAATACTGAACGAAGCACTTTTGTCGATAATCTCTGAAGACGAGCAGATATGGAACATGCATATTTCACAATGGATCTCGATTATATGGAATCAGTCATCCGAGTATTCCAGAATATGTACAGCCAGAATCTCGTGTATAAATGATTCAACGTCCAATGGATGTGTCCAAGCTGTGCTACTACCCTTGCGAATAATGAAGTTAACGAATGATATAAAGATAGACAGGATCCAGCGATTACGATAAAATTTAAAATGCAACACGCAGACTTCAAAACAAAAGGAGAACATGAAGTCACTGAAGACGGTTTAGCTCACACCGTGAAAGCGGTTATTAGGGATGAACAATGAAGGATTTTGACCTGCTTCGATACGAGATGGGATTTTTGGACATTGCCGTGAGGCAAAGTAGATAAGGGAGAAGATTTTGAAACCGCACTCAAAAGAGAACTCCACGAAGAATTATGAGTAACAATAACTAATGCTAATTATCTTGGAGGAAGAAAATATATAGGCAAACAGAATGTCTTGGCCCATTATTTTGATGTCACTATTTCCGGGACACCAAAGATCAAAGAAACAAATAAACACACTGAATTAAAATACATTGAGATCGTAGAAAGCGACAATGATCTGAAATTCGCTGTAAAGATTGATGACATCATCATTGATGATACCAACGAACTTATTAGTCGTTTCCTTTCGTTTTATACTATTCATACGGTACTTCCTCAGACCAAAGAATATGGAAAAGAGATGATCAATGCTGATGTGAATATTCTTGCTTGGACTACTACCCCACGAACATTACCGAGTAATATGTTCTTGGCAGTAGGAACCCATATCCGCTATATGATGATCTTTGATAAAGCTTCCAAAGAATATTATATCCTCGCAGAAAATCTCATCAAGCACTATTATAAGAATCCTGATGAATACATCCTTATCAATATCATCCAAGGAGAATCAATGATAGGACTAGCATACGAACCGTTATTTCCCCATATCAACAACAGCAAGATCGACAAAAAATATAAAGAACAGTTTTTCAAAATCATTGCTGGCGAGTTTGTCAGCACAGAAGATGGAACAGGTATCGTGCATATTGCACCAGCGTTCGGTATAGATGATTACAATGCCGTTGCACAATTTTTGCCGAGAGATGATTCCAAAAATCGGTTATTTTTGCCAGTCAACGACTACGGAGAATTCACAGATGAAGTGCCGGAATGGAAAGGTATCAGAGTCTACGATGCGAATAAGGACATTATCCACCGCCTCAAAGAAGAAGGGAAACTTATCGGACAAAAGTCCTACGAGCACTCCTATCCACATTGCTGGAGATGTGATACACCATTGATATCCAAAGCATTAACAAGCCGATTTATCAAAGAACAGGAATTAACAAGTCTGACCGTTCCACATGCCGAAGAGATCGGATTCGTTCCCGAAGGAGTCAAAAAAAGATTTACCGACGTCCTCAAATCAGCACCAGATCGGAATCTTGCAAGAAATAGATATCGAGGAGCTCCACTGCCAATCCGAGAAAATATCAAAAAACCGGAAGATATCATTGTCGCATGAACGCTCGAAGAAATCTATCAATGAACCAGGACAGGATCACAGAACATCACCAAACATGTATTTTTGAGACACGAAGAGACAGATTATAACCCTACGTGCAAACATGATAGTTATAGCAAAGCACAATTGGATGAAAAAGGCAAAAAAACAGCTATAAAATTGGCAAAGCAACTAAAAAAATTAAAAAAAGATGATACAATCATTGTAGTATCCCCTCTCCATAGAACAATGGAAACAATCACGCCGTTTCTTACTGCAACACTTTGAGTTGAAGAAGCAAATGTAATAGAAAAGAAATATCTTGAAGTACAAAAGATCTATCAATCATTACGGACAAAAAAAGAAATCCAAGATTACATAAAAAATCCAGACACACAAAAACTATTTCAATTGCACGAAAGAGTGTATATGGATTTTAGGATTACCGATATTATCGTTCCTGAATGGCAAGATATGGACCTTGCACCATGATGAACAACCAAACAAACAACACAGGTAAAATTAACTCCAGAAGGAGAATGTATGGATGATGTTCAAACAAGAATTACATCATATGTCATGAATATTAGCGAGACATTCAAAGGCAAGACCATCATTACCATTACCCACAAAGATTCAGTAATATTTATGCATCAGACATTCAAATATTTTGATTATCTGACAAAAAAGAAGGAACATACACCAGCCAATGGACAGATGTTTATCCGCTATCGAGACAACGAAAGAAAGATGGAGATGGATCTTCATAAACCATACGTAGATAATTATCGATTCAAAAAAGGAAATAAGGAATATCGCAGGATACCAGAAGTTATGGATTGTCGATTTGAATCAGGATCCATGCCTTTTTGACAAGTCTGATACACTTGAGAGCATAATTCTAAATTCCTAATTCCAAAGTCCAAATTAGTTTATCCGGCTGATTTTATCATCGAAGGACTAGATCAGACGAGAGGACGATTTAGAGCATTGTCAGTTGTCGGTAATGCCGTTATGAAAAAAAATTCATTCAACAACGTCATCATCAATGGGATGGTACTCGCCGAGGATGGAAAAAAAATGGCAAAGAAACTAAAAAATTATCCTGATCCAGAATATTTGTTTCATAAATATTGATCAGATGCCTACAGATTATATATGTTATCATCTCCTGGAGTAAGAGCTGAAGCAGTGAAATTTTCAGAAAAAGGAGTAGATCAGATCTATAAGGATTTTACCGCATCGATTTTGAATACGTATAAATTTTTTGAAACCTATGCAAACGTAGACAAACGAACTACAGACAACACAACCCTCTACTTTATGAGACATGCAAAAGCGAATGGACTTTTGATGGATCATCCGCTAGCCGAAGAAGGTATCCAAGCTATGCAGGATCCAAGATTCATCGAACAGGTATTAAGGATAAATCCTGATGTGGTTTATTCAAGTCCATCACTCAGAACAATGCAGACAGCAGAAGAAGTAGTGAATATCATGAAAAAATATAGGGACAAAAAAGTGAAAATAAAAAAAGAGACGAGACTACGATCAGGAGATGGTATGGATACGATAGGCATCTATAAGGAGCTTATCAAAAGATGAAAAGGACAAACGATCCTTATAATCTCTCACGATGTGAATTTCAATGAACTACGACCAACTCTGCACACCACTCCAGCATTACTTAGTAAGCTCGAAGCGATAAAGCTTCCAACGTACAGTATCAATAATGAATTAGATAAATGGATTTTGGCAGAATTACATAATCTTGGAATACAAGTCGAAGAAGAGATGAATAAATATTTTCTCGACACAAGCGCAAAATTAGTCTTAGGATTTATAGAGAAATTGAATAATCGATTTATCAGAAGATCAAGGAGAAGATTCCGAGCATCAGGGATGGATCAAGATAAGCGCTCAGCATTCAATACCTTGTTTGAAGTACTACAAAGTTATATCAAACTCTGTGCACCATTCGCTCCTTTTGTCAGCGAACACATCTACCTTGAATTGCAAAAATTTCAGGAAGCAGGAAGCAAGGAGCAAGGAACAGGTGGTCTCTCAGTTCACTTAGAACATCTACCGCTCTATTCAGAAAAATATGTAGATAAAAAATTACTCGAAGAGATTAGTATAGTGAGAAGAGTCATCTCTCTCGGTCTCTTCATCAGATCAAAAAATAAGATCGCAGTGAAGCAACCATTAGCAAAAATGCAGATTAGACTATAGAAACTCGCCACATTCGTGTAATTACCTACGCGTAATTTGCTCGTTACACTCGCGTGATTTACCTTCGATGTAATATATTTTGCGTAATTTGCTTCGCATAATTAACTTTGTGTAATGTATTACCAATGACAATTTATTACGCCTGAAAGGCGAATTACAAGTCATTACAATTCATTACATTCGCATTAGCGAATTCATTACGCCTGATAGGGAAAATTATAATTCATTACGGACAAAGTCCGAATTACATCCCATTGAGTTTCCACTTGCAAACACTGATAATTTCTATATCCTAAAGATAACCTTTTATACCTTTACATATATGCGTAATGCCAACTAAAAAACCTATTAAAAAAGCTGTAGCTGAGACAAAGAGGACAGTGAGCTCAGTGGAAACCAAAGTAAAGTCATTTGCAAGAAATGTCGAACATGAAGCAAAAACAAGATTTGGTGAAGAAGGCAAGGAAATTGGAAGCAAGATCTGAAATCGACGAGAAGTATCTTCTACTGAAGAAAAGATTTTCACTATCATCGGTATCATCCTTTTGGTTTTCGGTCTCTATGTCCTTCGCAATATGATCGGTGGAATGCTCTTGATCGTACTCGGTATCCTTTGTGTGACTGGATTCTTCCTCAGAAGAAAAAAATAATAACTTAAATTCATGTATAATAAAAAACTCCGAAGAAATATCGGAGTTTTTCATTTCACGGATAGAATTGAAATTCACGACTATTTTACTATAATTC
>Ga0209697_10007037_pt1 | contig 13339 bp, 12 predicted proteins | sample AliMusrvi5mmetaG_FD_184115 | JGI IMG/M metagenome (GOLD analysis project Ga0209697, IMG submission 184115) | Freshwater lake bacterial and archeal communities from Alinen Mustajarvi, Finland, to study Microbial Dark Matter (Phase II) - Alinen... | ecosystem: Environmental > Aquatic > Freshwater...
ATTCGTGCCCGATTTTTTTATTTTGACCCGCCGGAGGAGCGGCGGCGTGCGCCCAAATCGGTGAAAATGGCTCAAACTGTACATTTAATTCCGGCGGGAACTGTACACTTTTGGACCGGCGCTAACAGGAATAAACGGCACGCGCCGCCGCTCGACCATTTTATACAAGTACCAGCGGCTCATCCGCAGGTACTCTGCCGCCTCCTGAATGTTTAGAAATCTATTTATCATCGCCTGCACGCCTGCCTTGTGCCATTGCCCCGATTCTCGCCGCTCTCCACTGCATGGGTTCATATATGACATTATACTGCCAATATAATTTAAAAAAATAACCGCCTATGCTTTTCTGTGTTTGGAAAACCTCTTCTCCGCTTTTGCAATTTTGTCCTCTACTGACTTTTGGAAAGGCTTAAAACCCTGTACGATCATTCGCTCCACATCCGAAGAGTTTCCGCATATAGCGAGAAGTATTTTTGCTTTAAGATCGCATGTTTTAAGCATTCCTCTGTAAAGCTTGTTTTCGTCGTAGGCATCCAACAGCGCACGGGCTTCCAAGCGATACGCATCCATTTCAGAAATAATAAAATCAACCAGAAAATCATAAATATCAGCTATCGGAAAAGCGGCGCCGGACTTATTCTGCTCTGGCGGGAAGGTAAAGGACGGCATGGCCTTTATTTTGTCGATGATAATTTTAATATCAGGCAAAGACAGCTTGAATGTCTTATTGAGTATTTCTATCACCTGTAGATAGTAAAAGATATTCCGTCTGTCGTAATATGCTTGTTTCCCAAAATGTTCCGGCAGCGGTAGAAGTCCGGCGGAAGAATACCAACGCACAGCCCTCTTCGTCAGTTCCCCTCCGAAAATGGTAGAGCGTGCCGCCCATTTATAAACCTCCGAAATATGGATAGCCCATTCCGGCAAAAGATGATCTTTATTCGGTATTGTAGTTATTGGCACCATACTGCTATTATAACGCACAGCATTTTCTGTGTCAAGTTAATAATGCAGAAGTATTAGCGCTGCACATTAATATAGTTTTTAGGCTATTGCCGGCCTTTAAATTTTTTCAAAATTACTTCCGCGACCGGAGTGAAATTACGTGTAAACACATTAACTCCCGGCGCTCCACCTTTTAAAAGCTCGGTAGCCTGCGTTAAAGCGTAATTCGCGCTAAAATTCAACAGCCCCATCCTATTATTTTTATAACGCTCTATACCGAGCTTTAACGCCTTCGGCACAGCTATTTCGATCTTCTCTCCTTCCCTCATCCACCTCAAATAAGTCTCTATCGACATAAGCCCAGGCAGTATAGGCACGTTTATACCGGCAGCGGTCGTCTTTTCAAGGAATCTGAAGTAGCATGAGTTATCAAAAAAACACTGGGTAACAAGGTATTCTGCGCCGGCGTCAACTTTTTCCTTAAGGCGGTCGATGTCTTTTTCCAACGTAGGCGCATCGGGATGCTTTTCAGGGTAGCAGGCCCCGCCTATGGAGAATCCTCCTATTTTTTTCAGTTCCGTTATAAGTTGGATGGCATGGCGATAGTCGTGCCCTGGAGCCCGGCTTTTCGGTTTATTCATGTCGCCCCTGATAGCGAAGATATTTTTTATACCCATAGCCTTAAGCCGGGCACAGATTTTCACTATTTCGTTGCGACTATATTTAGCGCCGGCCAGGTGCACCACCAACTCGCCACCCGTGGCAGCTTTAAACTTTTTAAAGAAAGTTGCTGCTTCCTCAAACACCGAACCATCCAAATCGGCTACGAAGACAAAATCCGGTTGGAAGGGTTTTAATCCTTTAGCGTTGTGGAAAAGCTTCTCCTGCTGCTCCTTCCACCATATAGCCGGGGGAAAGAACTCAACCGAAAAAACCTTTCCGCCGGCCTTAAGGCGCTCCGAGACGGTAAGCGCCTCAAGTGATTTACTATTTTTATTGTTTACGCCGTATGTGTTTTTCATATATCCTCCTGCCAATTAATAAGCTTATGTGAACAATATTCAACATCCATTTAGCCCTTTTTATATTTAGGCCAATTTGCTCTCACCCACCAATTAATATAACATCCCCATTTAATAACATTTTGAAAACGCTTTAATGCCGCAAAAGCCTTCCGCTTATTCTCTCCCTCCAGTTTTTCTATCGCTTCAAAAACTATCTCAAAGTCAGCATCCCACTTCGTTTTAATTATTAGTCCGGCAGGAATCAGGCGCGGAATACCTTTAGGCATAGGATTGATCTCGCCCCGACCGCCACCAGTTTTGCGGGCGTTGTAATATACAAGCCGGTGAGTTATCTTGTGAAGTTTTTTAGGAAGTTTTTTAAGCTGTATTAATGTACTTTTCCTAAAGCCCTCCATCCAGGCATAAGAATTCCTCCATCCTCCTAAGTATTGCTGCGCTTTGAAAGTATCGCACGTGAGTTTAGCAAAATAATCCCCACGGTTCCGCTTTAGAAACTTGGTGGCTATTTTATCAATATCTTTGCAAAATGATTCGAATCTATAAGGAGCCGCAAAGCAAGCCGTATAGGCCCCGTAAGAGTTAGTTCTTGTCGTATCGAAAGCAACCAAACATCCGATAAAAAAGTTATCGGCATACTCGAAACTTTCCGGCCTGGCGGCTGCCAATGAAAGGCCGTGCGCCATCAGGAAGTCCCAGGCCGGATTTTTCTCTATAAGCTTTCCGGTTATGGGTATAGCAGCCTCAGGGTGCGCGCCCGCGCTTTCAGCTTCTGCTTTTTCCAGCTTCCTACTGATTTTCTGCCCCGCTTTCTGCAACTTTATAAACTCTATTACTTTTTTTCTGAAATTTCGCCTTATATCTGCGACCGTATATGGCTGATCGATAAACGGCATCTCAAAATAACCTTCAAAGCCGTACTGAAAAGCCTGCCTGTCAAGCCCACTTTTAATAGCGCTTTCCACCATCGTTATTGCGTCATTCCATATTTCCGTTGGGAAATCACAACCGATGAGACATGCTTCCATGGTCTCACGGTTAAAGTCCTTGTCTCCCGTTTTATCATTCACATGATAAATCAAGCCAATAAGTTTTTTAATCAGCTCGTAATTTTCACTGTTTATTCCGTATTTGTTTTTCATATAGCCTCCCGATTATTTTTATCTGCCTCCGTACAGTACAGACGCATTCATATTATCCTTCTTCGCCTGTCCGACTACCCTGACAAACAAAGCTATTGTTAAAATCTCCCCTATTTATCCGACCGCACCCATACATACAGGTAGCCGCTCTAATTGTGTATAAGACAGTCCGGCGCGCCGCAACTCATTGGGTCTGCCGTCCCGCGTAACCAGAACATGCAGGCGTGTGGCGGAGATCTTTTTAACCAAGCGGCGGTCCAGGGTTTCTATGTAGCCATCGGTAATTACAACTGCGGCTGTGGGGCAGGTCTTCGCGATATGCTCCAAAACACAGTTCATGCTTGTACCGCCTGTAGTCTGCGCTTTTAGCTGCCCCTGCTCTATTATCGCTTTAGCAACCTTTGTGCTAAAGGTCCAGAACGGGCGGCGAATATAGCGCGAGAGACGGTTAAGAAGCGCTATTAAGACAGGCATCTCTGCATACATCGAACCTGAAACATCCAAATACACCTGTGCAGTGCCTATGCGTTTAGGCTGCTGGGTATTCCACTCGGCATCGGGCAGAAACGGCGCCCACATAGCGCGCAGGAAAGCGCGGCGGTCTTTTGGCGATAGCACAGGGATATGGAATCCGGCTTGCTCCAGGCGTTTCGCGCGCGAATGCGTATCCGGCGACAGGTGCCGTTTAAGAATCTCCAGCGTCTTCCTCTCCCAGCGGCGCATGGGCTCATTCTGCTCGACGAATAAAGCCTCATACGGATTTTTCCCGATTCCCCGGCCTTTAGGGCTGCGCCAGATCCCCGATCCGTTCATTTGCCTGAGCGTCACTTCAAGCGCATCCTGCAATTCTTTAGGGAACGGTTTCCCAAGATTTTCATGGTCCCCAAGGAAATCGCCTAATTGATCAGGTAATCCACCCTGAATTTTGAACACTCCAGGCCACTTGCCGCCAGGAGCGCCTATCGGAAGACGGTTGGCATTGGATTTTTCTATATCTTTAACAAGCGACTCAATATCGTCAGCCACAAGTTCACCGTCATAAAGCGCAGCCCACGCTTCAACCCATTGGGGCAGGTGATCCATTAGTGAACATTCGGTCCGCTCTTTAGCATTCATCGGACGCAGTAATTTTATAAGCCCAGGAGCTTTCCCATAGAAATTAGACATCATGGAAGAAAACCCGGTTCCATATTGACGATGTATGATGGCGTTGATCACGGCGTCAAAAGCCAAGTGCTTCGCCATGCTAAAAAAACCCTTGGTTTCCGTGTGACGAAGAACCACATGTAGGAATTCATGACAAATGACGGCTTTAACCTCCTGATCGTCCTGGCAATGCTTCTTCAGGAATTCCAGGTTCACTAAAAGCCGTGGGTGAGCCTCACAAATAACAGTAAGCGTAGGGACCGTAGTAGTGAAGATGATGTCCAGGATCTTCAATAACGGTCGGATAGCAAAGGGATTATCGTCAATCAACTCGATTATGATCTCCCCGAACCGCTTTTCATTTATATTTTTCATTTGTAGAACCCCGCTGGATCAAAAAGTTCAAGGACGCGCGTAAGGCTGGTTTCTGTCCAAAGCACCGGACGCGCGGGGTCAAAGATCTGATTTGTGCACAGCCCCAGCATCAGGGCCTGCTCAAGAACTTTATTCCTGTCGGCGGTCTTTACCACAAGGCAGTCTCCATGCCGCAAAGATGCTTTTAGCAATCGGCATATGAGCTGGCTCTCAGGCAGGCTGAATTTTTTGCGCAGTTCTTCAGGGCTGAAATAACCTTCCTGCTTAAGAATATCAGTGATAACAGTCACCGGATCTTCGCCATCTGAGAAAATAAGTCCCAGGCGAATAATACACGGACACCGCACATAACCGCCGTTATTACCCAAGATAGTTGAGTTGATGGTTTGCTCGAACTGACGGCTGGCCGGTCCACCAGTGTTCGCGTATAGCACTGGTAGTTCAGCATTGTTTTGAGGAGTATATAGATACGGATTCATATAACGCCTCTTTTCTTTAGGTATTCCACACACTGATCCATCTCTGATTCCAGCTCTGTCGGGTTGGCGACCTGGCATTCCTGCGTTAGGCAACCATTAAAGAACTGCTTGGCGCGCTCCGCGCGTCCCCCTTCCAAACTATTAAGGACAGCGGCGTAGCGGACAAGGTCGGGATGCTTCGTAATTTTTTTTTGCATTCCCATCCCCGACGATACCGCAATAAACGCTTGTGTCCCGGTCATTACTGTTATTGGCTCATCCCAGGAAATCTTGCCTATAGCGGTAAGATACGGCGCTGCCGCCTTGCCGAGGTCGTTTACCCCCTCGGCGCCGATGGGCAGTTTACCTCCTACAGCGGCGGGATATGTGACAAAGGCAAAAGCGGCTGCGCGTTCCGGCGGCTCCGAGGCCAGCAGTTCAGCCACGGCCTGGGTGCCGCTGTCCGTTGAGTCGCATTTTTCCACAAGTATGGCTAATTTGCGCGCCAGATTTTTTTCGGCCATAAAAGAGTGCAGCCAGATACCTGGCGAGTCCGGCTGAGCGCTGGCCCAAGCCACCCTATGTGCAGCAACTACGGTTTCGCGCTTAACTGAAACGCCCCAGCACTGGTGCGGCAGGCTGGCATCCAGGATAAGACGGAAGACGGCCTCCGAAATTTTACCCGCCGCGATAGTCGCCGCAAGCAAACTTCGTGCCATCAGGCGCGAGCGGCGCGGAGAAATCCGAATTCCGCCAGTATCCATGGCCGAGATCGCGGTTGTAACGTAGGATAAAATAGGTTGCGGGCAATTCTCTACGCGCTCCAAAAACTCCTTGCGCCAAAGCTCGATCTCATTACGGAGGCATCCGCCGTCATTCGCCACCCGGCCCTCTCCGGAGGGTTCCGCGATAAGACGGCGTTCGGCATCGGTAAGTTCCCCCCAATCCGCCGCCTTCACAAAGAGGGAGAAACGGTCGGCCAAAGCGGGGTCCAGCGCCTCGGAGCCGGCATAGTCCTCTATGCTGCCTTGGTCTGACGAGCAGGGGTTCATGGCGGCCCAGCGATAGCGCAGTTTCTCCAAAGGGATACCCTGAATCCGCCGCTCGTGTACCAGCGAGAAGAGCCGGTTCTGATGCTCGGGCTTGCAACGGCTGATCTCGTCCACCAATACTGATTCCGCTCCCCACACAGTAGCCGGGGTTGGCAGGAATTTTACGCTGGCTTTCTCTTCGTCCGGATACGGGAAACCCACGAGGTCGTCAAAACTAATGAGACTCGCATTGTAATGGCGGTGGTTGAGACCCAGGGCTTCGGACAGCGTATTCAGCAGATAGGTCTTGCCCGTCCCTGACGGGCCGATAAGCAAAAGCGGATCTTCCGTTATCAGCGACGCAAGTATCACTGGCTCGGCTGAATCAAAGCCGTAGACCCCAAGCCCGGCAAGCCGGGAAAGTTTTGCTGGAGCAGTTGGCTTTCCTGCGGCAGCCTTTACGTCATTATTTGTTGGCAGTTCATCTGGATTTTGTGAAGTATTCATAATTCCTCCTGAAGGTCGGTTGTTCCACCTTACCGCCGAGAGGCGGTAGGTTGGCAAGGGTTCAAGCGGGCCGGTCCCTAACCCTACTCTTTATGATTGTTTTTTTGTGTTCTAAACTAACGTTAATCGATCTTTGCCTCCTTTTTAAGTATCTCAGCCTTATCCATATTTTCCCATGTGAACCCACTGCGGCCAAAGTGACCGTAAGCGGCGGTCCGCAGGTATATCGGCTTGCGCAGGTCTAGCGCGCTTATTATGTCTTCAGGCTTAAGCGGGAAAATAGCGCGCACAATTTTGGCAAGGCGTTCATCTGCCAGTTTGCCGGTGCCGAGTGTATTAACCAGAAATGAAACAGGTTCCGGTTCGCCTATGGCATAGGCAATCTGTACAAGGCAGGTTCGCGCTACCCCCCCGGCCACTATATTCTTGGCGATGTACCTTGCCATATAAGCCGCCGAGCGGTCCACCTTTGTCGGATCTTTGCCCGAGAATGCCCCACCTCCGTGGGGAGCCATGCCGCCATACGTGTCCACCACGATCTTTCGGCCCGTTAAGCCTGTATCTGCCTGCGGGCCGCCTATAAGGAACTGTCCAGTCGGATTGATGTGGAACTTCACACTGCCGTTCAGCCAATTTCCCAGCACGGGTTTTATAATGGTTTCTATGATTTCATCTTTGGATCGCTGCGTTATTTTTTTGCCGGTTTCATCCAATATTGTTTCATTGTGTTGCGTCGAGAGCACCACATCTCTGACGCATACTGGACGGCTATCCCGGTATTCCACCGAAACCTGCGTTTTGCCATCGGGACCCAAGTAGTCCAAGACCTTCGTTTTTCGGACCTCGGACAGCTTTAACGCCACCTTATGCGCAAGCGATATTGGCAGGGGCATAAGCTCAGGGGTTTCTTCGCAAGCATAGCCTATCATCATTCCCTGGTCTCCAGCGCCGCCGTTATCCACACCCTGCGCGATATTGTCTGACTGGTTGTGTATTGCGCTGATAATCGCGCAGGTTTTAGCCTCAAACCCATAAGCCGAAGAATTATACCCAATTTCATTTATAACCTTACGTGCCACCTTGTCTACATCGACGAAGGTTTTAGTGGTTATCTCACCACCTATAATGACAAGGCCATTCGTGATCATGGTCTCACAGGCCACGCGACCCATCGGATCATCTTTTAACACGGCGTCGAGCACGGCGTCGCTGATCTGATCAGCCGCCTTGTCCGGATGACCTTCGCTCACGGATTCACTGGTAAACAAATAATTTCCTCTAAGCATATAATTTCTCCTCTTCAGATTAGGCGGCCAAAAAAATTGACCGCTGCCGATTTATATTTCGGTCGCGGTCTAAAAGCCCTCTAAAAACTTCCCTTATAAATAACAAAGGCCGTTTAGACCGCGTTCCAGGCCGCGCCAAGTAGCTCGTACTTGCTAAATGCCGCCTTTACTACTGTAATAGTTTAGGCGGAATTTCATTGAACGTCAAGGGTCTTAAGACCCCCTATATTCGGATTTTCACGTCCACGCTTATTCATATGTTTATTCGTCGTGGTTTATTACGGACGCGCCACCCGGAAAAGCTCCCTGCGTAAAGCCGAGACCTGCTTTTGACGGGGCTTGGTAGAAACCACGGTAGGTGCTATTAATTATTCCTAGCAACTCTTTTTTGCTTAAGCCCTCTTTACCGTTGGTTATCTTACTAATGACAGCCTGCTTAACCAGATTTGTAAGAAACGCACCCACAATTTCCTTGTCTTTAAGTAGAGCTAAAATATCTCGGTCTTCAAATAAAGTCACAATCTCGCTGTCTTTGGTGCAGCGCTTTACAAGATCAAGATAATTGCGCGGCTCGAGAGCTCCCACGTCAATCACGTGATCAAAGCGCCCTGGCCGGCTGGCGGCCATATCAACCATGTTCTTGTCGTTGGTGGTGGCTAGTACAAATACATTATTCTGAACAAAGCCATCTAATTTTTGCAGGAAAGTCCCAAGGATATTTTTATTGCATGTCTGTGTTCTTTCTCCGACTACGAGATCTATATCGTCTATGCAGAGTATGGCCGGACTGAAAATATTTGCGAAAGAGAAAAGCATGTTTAGCCGCGAGTCGCCGCCGCTGGCCAATATTATGGTTGCTTTCCCCTGGCAAGCTTGTGCTATAGCTCGGATAATTTGTGTCTTGGCGGTTCCCGGAGGCCCCGATAATAAATACCGTAACGAAAGTTTTAGTTCTTTATACCTGCCTGCACACTCTATAAACTTACACAGCTCTTTGGTTACATTCTCAGGTAAAAACACTTCGCTTAGACTGGACTTTTCTAAGTTTTTTGCGATCTCTACCTCCAGGTTGTCAGGGTCTTCATCGTCCGCCACATTTGGCGCCTCCAAAACGCGAAGAATTTTCCCGCGATACATAGAATTATTTATTGCCTCATTAATTAATATGTCTCGCAATGCGTCTGGCCTTTTAGCCTCCGCAGATGTTCCAACCACGATTATCTCATGAACAATTCCTTCAATTTCATGGTTCATTCTTAGAAGGTTAATATAATAATCCGCGCCGGCATAATCAACCTGCGCATATACGTAACTGTTTTCGATTTTAGCAAGGCCGTTCTCAATTTGAAAAGATATCAGAGGCTTCGAGATCACTGGGTGATTAATTGATGTCATTGCGTGGAAGGAGTTTGCCTTAACATCGGCATTAGAGAGCGTGCCGGAATGTAAGGCGTAGAGGTATGTTTTCAAGAAATCGAACAACCACCTGTTCACTTCTTCTTGAGCGCTAAAAAACTCTATACCGGAAGTTCTGCGCTCGTTTTCAATATCCACTGACCGAAATAGTCTCGGGAACCGGCTTCTATTATGTTTCATATATCCCCCTTCTCAATCTTAAACCAATGCGAGTTTATCTGTCACTTTTGTTTAATAACTGTAAATCAATAAAATCCTAATGCGAACAGCATTTGTTTTAGCCAATGTTCAACATATATAAGCACGCTAAAATCATCATCTCTTCTTAGCAGAACCATCAGGAAGTTTAACCAGTACTCCGTCGAAGAAGTGATCCATTGGTGCATCATAATCATACCTGGTTGCATTTACTCTTATCAATTTTTTTCCGCAATTTGAACAATGGCTATAAGACGGAACATAGGCCAACTCGCAAGCTTCACAATAAGCCAGGCGCTCATCAGCTTTTGTCCCGCAATACGGGCAATAATCATCAAAATCGATAGCACGGTGACAACCATTGCATGTCATAAAGGCCTCACGGCGAATGACACGTTCTATCTCCTCCATCTTATTTTGTATGGCTATGGGCGATACAATCCCAAGCGTTTTAATGATCTTAAATCTTTTCGCCAAAAGCTCCAGAGCCTTTTTTTCAATTTTTTCTTCAATATGCGGTTTATTAAAACTCAATCGCACGATATGGTTTCCCGCAGGCGCAAGCCAAAAAGGTATCCCATACATTATTGATTGATAAAGGTATTTACACTTATTCGCGGTGCAAATATCGATAAATTCTTTAATAGATGCGTTGTCTCTTTTATTTAGTTTATGAGTTATCCGAAGTTCGATTTCCATATTTCCCCCTTTATCGTTTCGCCACAACTAAATCCAGTGTGCTTGCCGCCTTTTGTATAATTAATCTAACCATGAAAAGCAAAAAGCACATTCAGAAAGAAGTCTTGATCGGAACCGGCCCTATTCGTATCTTCCTGGATAACGGCCAGACCCTTGTTTTCGGACCTTCGGCAAAGATGTTGGGCCTTCCGGATGGTTCGCTTAAATTTTCCGGTCCAAAACGCCTTATCGGCAAGCCTAAAGGGACGGCAAAGCAAACATCTACAATTAAAAATATTGTTCACCAGCGCCGAATACAAAAAAACACTAAACGAAAAAATTAAATCCAGCCACTGAACACATAGGCAGCGCTGGGATATGGTTTGATTACTATGCATCGCATTTCTTCGTGAATTCTGGCTCTGAATTAACGGTTACAGTAGTATAACCGTTAATTCAGGGGGGTGTCAAGTGCTTTTTGTGCTTTTTAAAGGAATCTTGATAAAGCGCGTGGGGCGGATATAAGAGTTTGGTTGACAAAAACAGTGGTTATCGGGTACTATTAAACAATCATCATGGCTAAGTTAAATAAGATTCAAACCATCTTTGATCCAAGCAGCGGCGTTAAGCTGCTTACTGTTAAAGAGGCGGCAAAGTATTTAAAATACGACCCCGTATCGATCAGGCGCCTTGTCGGGCGCAACGATTTGCATCCACATTCACGTATGGGTAATAGTCTCTTATTTCAACAGGAAGAATTGGATCGTTTTAAAAACACTAGTCTCTGGGCAATGAAAAAATCAAAGGTTCGATTTCTACACAACCCACCGCCAGCCCCATCCAGCCGGAAAGAACTTCGGGCCGTTGTAACTGTTGATGTTAAGGATAAAAATATTGTTTTTAAACGCCTAACAATATTCCATTGGGAAGATGTTCCGGCTATCAGGGCACAGATAGATAATAAATTTGGGAAAAATTCTTTTCAGATCACAATTGAGGCGCCGGATGGCTGCGGCTATGAGATAAACTTTTCGACTTCAAGCATGGAAATGGAACACTACCACAAACTCCCCGGCCATAAAAAACCAGGCCGGGATGCCTACCTGATTGGTTAAATCTTAATAACTCATACTCGCCCGGTTACTTTCCGGTGAATTCCCGGTAGGTTTCCGGTATCCGCCCGGTGAACTTCCGGTAAAATCCCGGTAAACCTCCGGTTAATTCCCGGTGAAACCCCGGTGTTATTCCCGGTAAATCGCCCGGTAGCCGGCGGAATGGCTTCCAATTCGCCGGTAAACCACGGTGAATGCCTGGGAGGGCTTCTGCTTTGGAGCGGCACGCCGACTAGTTGTCACAGCTTTTGTCACAGCTTGTCGCAGTGATCTGTCACAGCTTGTCACAGTAGGGGCTCATAATACTTGGTTGGGTCAGTCGGCCCGCTGCTTACTTCCCGCACAAAACCTTTATCGACAAGTATTTTCAGGTCGCGCTGCAATGTGCGGCGATTTTCTTTCAAAGCAGCCGCACATTCCGCAAGCGTACCTTTGGCCTGCTTGAGAATAAAGGACAAAACAGTTAAAGGCCTATCTTTTATTCCGGCCTTGCGCGCCTTTGCCAAAACAACATCGCGCTGAATTACGACCTGCCCCCGGTTCTGAACCTCGCGCATTTGAGTCGCTAATCCTTCGACAAAATACTCCAACCAGCCGGTAATATCGAGGTCATTCTCACGTACGCTTTGAAGCGCATTATAAAATGGAGCACGGTTCCGATCGTAATACTCACTTATCGTGAAAAGACGCTTAAAGTCATAGCCTTTTCGATACAAGCATAATGTTGATAAGAGACGGGATGTTCGCCCATTGCCGTCAATGAAAGGATGGATGTGAACCAGTTGAAATTGCGCTACTCCAGCTTCCAGCACCGGATTGACGCCATGCTCTGATTTCAGCCAGGCGACAAGACTTCCCATTATTGCCGGCACATCCTGCGGCGGAGGAGGAGTGTAAATCACTTTTCCGGTCTTAGAATTGACGACATAATTCTGGACCTTCCTGTACGAGCCAGGATCGGCCTTCTCGCCCCGAACACCTTTCACAAGGCGTTTGTGAATCTCGCGTATGAGGCCTTCTGTTATAGCCTCTCCGCTATCCAAGTATTCAGTGACCAGGTCAAACGCATTGCGATAATTCAGCAGTTCGCGTGCGTCATTGGGGTCAACGTCCGAAACCTTCTTTCCCGCCAGCAGTTTTTCCGATTGCTCAAGGGTTAAATGTGTTCCTTCGATGTGCGTGGTGTGGTGTGCTTCCAAAACCAGGGCGCGGTTTTGCATCTCGGATATCCAGTCCTCGGAAAGCTTGGCGGCATCCAGAAAACCACGTGCCCTTTCGATTTTTGTCAGTCCGGCCGCTATCGCATTAGTAATGGTGAATTTCGGCAAAAATTTCATAGCAAAGTCTCCTTTTGAGCGTCGGGGGTCAATCCCATTGCTTTATATACCTTTTCTTCGAAGATGTTGTTTATATGAAGGCTAATATTCTGTTTGCTGGTTTGAAAAAGTTCCGCCATTTGCATTTGAGAAAGCCAGACGGTATTATCTTCCAGACGCACATGGATCTGACTTCTACCGTCTTCTGCCTGGTAAAACAATATCCCGGATTTATTTGGCACTTTGTCCGGCAAATTTTCACTCATAGTATCTCCAAAATTTAGTAGGGAAAAGTCTCCTGAAAAGTCTCCTGCTACCATTTTGCATGACCACATATCTGTTAATATCTTGCATAAATTCCTATTTGCCGGGTTCCTGATGTTCCGGCTCCGTCGGCTTTTTTTCTGTACGCCTGATTCGGATGATTTTTAACACCTTATACCACAGCAATCTATCATTCTGTGAGCAACATCCCGTATAATTCTTACCAGTCCGCTACGGGAGCTGCCTGGTGTCGTTAGTTATAATAGAAAATTTACGGCCAAAACGGGAACCTGTTTATTAGGCCTTTGAAATGTGATGTTAGCGCCGGTCCAAAAGTGTACAGTTCCCGCCGGAATTAAATGTACAGTTTGAGCCATTTTCACCGATTTGGGCGCACGCCGCCGCTCCTCCGGCGGGTCAAAATAAAAAAATCGGGCACGAAT
>Ga0209697_10007039_pt1 | contig 13337 bp, 6 predicted proteins | sample AliMusrvi5mmetaG_FD_184115 | JGI IMG/M metagenome (GOLD analysis project Ga0209697, IMG submission 184115) | Freshwater lake bacterial and archeal communities from Alinen Mustajarvi, Finland, to study Microbial Dark Matter (Phase II) - Alinen... | ecosystem: Environmental > Aquatic > Freshwater...
GCTTCAGGCTGCTCAGGCCGAAGAAATCCAGATAGGTCGTCCCCCGCCAGTAGAAGTTTTCGGAGACCACCTTTCCTGCCTGATCCGTCAGACGCAGCTTCAAGAAGTGGGTCGCCGAGAGATCGGCGGGCGCCTCCAGCTTGAAACAATCGGCGACGGCATCAAAGGGCGCCTTGACCGAAGCGCTCTGGTGGGCCTTTTCCGTGCCGTCCAGGTTGTAAATCCAGAGGTCGGCCTTGAGATTTTCCACGGTTTTTCCCGAGGTGTTGGCCACCCGGATGCGGTCGTCGTTGCAATTCCAGAAGATGTGAATGGGCTCGCACCCTGTCTTGGCACCCCAGTAGGCACCGGTCGTGTCGTAGTAGTAATCGTAGGTCTGCCAGACAAAGACGGGGTAGGCCGGGTGGCTCATCCAGAGGATCGCGCCGGAGGCATCCCGATCACTGCGGTCCAGCCAGCCTTCAAAGATCGCCTTCATCGATTCCTGGTTGAGCAACTGAGCCTTGCGGCAGAAATCCTCGGCGTCCGAAGCTGTCCCGTAACGGGAAGCCAGATCAGTTGCATATCTTTCCGGGTTGGCGTGACCGGCGCTCCTGCCAAAAAAATGGTTGACCCACATCGGATTCTGAGGCGGCCACCAAGTTTCTTTTGGCATGAATTTTTTGAAACTATCGAAGCTCGTAAACGTCGGCATCCCGACCTCGCTGCGCAGTCCGAGGACAGACCTGCGGAGGGGGCCTACTCTGCCTCTCGATAACAAGCCGTTGAAGTAATCCTTCAAACCGTAATTTTGCCAGGGTCCGCTGCCGCTCAGGCCATCCGCACGCGAGTTGGGATGGTATTGGCGGTCATCCCCATCATACTTCTTGATGATTTCCGCGAGGGGGTCGTTCACCTCGGGCGGCGGCGTCCCTTCATTCATCGCGACCCAGAAAGAGATGCAAGGGTGATTTCGGAACTGCTTGACCTTTTCAATGGCATTAGCGTGAAAGATGCCGATATCGCTCGGGTTACAACCTTGAGAATCCAGCCAGAACTCATCCCAGACCATGATGCCATGCCTGTCGCACGCCTCGTAAAACGCCTCGTCGGGAACCGACCCCATCCAGTTGCGGATGATGTTAAAGTTCTGCTCCTTGTGGAAGCGAACGCGAATGTCGTAATCGGCAGCCGTGCGGTTTCGCATTAAATAGTCCGGCAAGCCCCAGCTTCCCCCTTTGAGGAAGAGGCGCGTCCCGTTGATGTAAAAGGAGAGGACCTCCTCTTTGACCTCGTAGGTGTATCTCTTGATGCCGAAGGCCACCGTTTTCTGGTCGGAAACAGTTGCGCCCGTGCGAAATTCCAAATGCGCGGTGTACAGGTTCGGCTCGCCGTAACCGTTCGGCCACCAGAGCTTGGGATTGCTGATATGCAACGCCGGAGTGTCTGAGGCACTCAGGGTGAGCGTCTGCGTCTCGCCCGGCTTCAAGGTGACAGCCTTGGTGAAGACGATCTTGCCGGGGTTGATCTCCCCCACCAGCTCCCCGCTCACCGCCGAGGAGGAAGCATTGGCGACTTCCGTTTGAATCGAAAGATCGGCCTCGGTGTTCTTGGGCAGCGCGGTGCGAATCCAAGGATCGTGAAGGGAAACCTCCCCGGTATGGGTGAGATACACATCCTTATAGATGCCGGTATTCAGCCCAGGCACGCGCGGCATCCAATCCCAACCCCGGCTGCAAATGAGCGACGGGGAGGAGCAATTTCCGTGAATTTTTCCATCCGCCTCTTTGCCTTCCGGCACGATCATGATATGCGCCAAGACGGCCAGGGAATTCTTCCCCCCGGTTTTTACGAGCTTGCTCACATCGAAGCACCCGCGCTGGAAAAATCCCAGTATGGCGCCCACTTTGGTTCCGTTGACATAGACATCCGCATCGCGGTGCACCCCGTCGAGGTTCAGCCAGATGCGGCCCCCTTGGAAGTAATCCGCCGGCACCGTGAACTCCGTGCGATACCAGTAGTTCCGGTCGTATTTCTTCCTGTCTGCCCTCCCGATATTATTTCCGAATTCGGGATCCTTCACTGCCAACCCGGCGGTGATATAGTCAACGAAGGCGGTTCCGGGAACATGGGCTGTCACCCATTTCTCGTCGGCAAAGCCAGGAGCGGAGAGCTGCTCGCCGGTCTCCTTCACCTCCGGTTGCGGGGCCACTTTCCACGGGGTGTTGTTGAGGGAGGTGACGCCCCCTCCTTGAGCCGATGCAATTTGGGCCAAGGCACAGAGGGCCAGGATGATTAATAAATAGGGGCGGCGCCTATGCATATTGGGTGGTTGGTGTTTTTGTCGTTTCTCATTTTGTGCCTCGCGTGCCGGGCTTGACTTCGAAGTTCGCCTTCTCAGGCTCGAAAAATTCCGCGGGCGAGAACGTGTCCAGGTGGACGCCGAACGATTTGATGGCAGGGCATGCGCGTGACTGTAAAATCGTCAGCCGCACTTTGGACGTCTTCACCTTGGGGAAACGGTCCAGCTTGCGGTAGCCGATCGTGAATCCGCGGTTCAATTCTTTCCATGCTTTCGCGCCCTCGTCCCAGGCCTCGGTTTTGTATTCCGCAACACGCTGGCCGAGGGGAAGCATTTCTTCCAGGCGGATCACATTGAATTCCTGAACTCCGCCCAGATCCACTTCGAGAGTAGCGCTTGTTACGCCGTCGTCTGTCGCCCAATAGCTGTTTTTGTGGCTGTCGAGCGCCTTGTCTGCGCCGAAGGCAGAATCGTTACCGCGCACATTGCTCGCCGTTGCGGTTTTCCCGGCGGCGAAGTCCGTCCCAAAAATCTTCCCAATCGCGTCGTGAAATTCGTGCAGGCGTTTCACCGAGTCTTCGGAAAACAGGCCGCGTTTGTCCGGCGCGACATTGAGCATGAAAATCGAATTACGGCCAACGGAGGTGTAGTAAAAGTTCAGCAGTGTCGCCAGACTGTGCGGTGGCGCGTCGCTCCAAAACCAATTCCCGTTGATCATCGTGTCGCACTCAACCGGGAACCAGATGCGTTTGGCTGCGTCTGTTTCCGGGGGCGGATACACGCTCCAGTTTGCGAGCTTGGCGCAGGCGAGTTCATTGCCAACCCAACGCATGTCCTCTGTTACCAACTCAAGGCGCGGGCCTTGTTTGATGACGGCTTTCGGTTGAAGCCTTCGCACGAGTCCGATGATGTTCGGCCAGTCCGCGACATTCGCTTTGTTGCCGTCGAACCACATTTCGTAAATTGGACCGTAGTTGCCGAGCAACTCACTGAGCTGTTGGTGATAATACTTGGCGTAGGCTGGCTTGTCGGAGTCGTAATACGCCACGCTGCGGTCCCAGGGCGAACAATAGATGCCCAGCTTGACGCCGCCAGCTTTGCATGCCTCGGAGAGTTCCCGCACCACATCACCCTTTCCGGCTTTCCAGTCGCTGCTTTTGACGCTGCGGTCGGTGGTCGCCGTTGGCCAGAGACAGAAACCATCGTGATGTTTCGCGGTCAGAATAATCCCTTTGAATCCGCATTCCTTCGCGACGCGCACCCATTGGTTGCAGTCAAGATTCGTCGGATGAAACAACTTCGGGTCTTCATTTCCCAGGCCGGTCTTGCCCGTGGTGAATGTGGTCACGTTGAAATGCACGAACATCGTCAACTCATCCTCCTGCCACGCCATCTGTTCGGGAGACGGAAGGGGTTCTATGGGTTTTGGCGGTTCAGCCGCGTCGAGACGAAGCGTGCTTGTGGCGAACACAAGAAGGACGAACGCAAGACAATGAGGGAGGGGCATGGGAGTTGGGTTGGCTATTTTTTGGAGGAACGTCTCGTTGGTTGAGCCTGGATTCGTTGCCGACACCCCCGGGCGCAATCGGAAACGCCGGCCGGAGCTGCCGCGTTGACGTATCCCCCGGCGGCTGCCCCTCTCTGCGAGAGCGCACAGAGGAGCAGGCCGAGGAGGGATGATGTGATGTTCACGGGGGGATGATAAGAGTATGGCGCAGGATTATTTTTGGGTTTGCCCGGTCCCGTTCCCGGCGGGTGCGCGCAACTGCCAGGGCTGAACCGGCGCAGTCGCCACGCCCACGAACGTGTCGGCGCAGCCGTAGTAAAGGAACCATTGGTTCTTAAAGAGAACCAACCCCTCGATAAAGGTGGTTCCGGCTTTGTACCCGCCGGTTTTTTCCCAAGGCAGCTCGGGCTTGATGAACGGCACGTCGGTGCGGTCCAGCAGCTTGCTCGGGTCGGCGGTGGAAAAGAGCGCCTGCCCTCCGGAATAAGCAAGGGCGCCCACCCCGATGTCATTGAGCGGCTCCTTTCCGTTCCGGCCATTGTAAAAGAACACAATGCCCTTTTCGGTGAGAAGCGCCGGTGGTCCGGCCTCCGGAAAGCCGCTGTCGAACTTGCCCTCGCGTCTGGCGACCAGAATGCCGGGATTATCATGGGGACCGTCGGACCCCCGCAGGAGGGCGCTCTTTGCGTCGAGTTTGTTGAGCGGAGTGCCCACCACGGGTGCCCATTTGCGGAGGTCTTCCGAGGACATCAGCCAGATGCTTCCCTCTCCGACATAGAGCCAGTAGCGGCCGTTGATCTTGGCGGCTATCAGGCGGTCCCCGGCGACTTTGCACACCAGCGAGGCGGATTTATGCGGGGGCCGAACTGGCTTGCCGTCGGGACTCATGACAACCACCGGTCCGAGCTTGGTCCAGTGGACCAAATCTTTGGAGGTCGCCATCCCAAGCTGGGTCCCGCCGCTTTGGCCGCGCGGCACTTCCGTGTATAAAAGCACGTAGGTGCCGTCCTCGGTTTCGACAATACGGGGGTCTTCGCATCCCCCCGTCCACTCGTTTGTCTTCTGGTCGTCCTCGTCTGGGAAGAGAACGGGCTCGGGCATTTTCTTGAAGTGAATGCCGTCCTCACTCACCGCCAGGCCGAGGCGGGAGGTGAGCCTGCGGGTGACCTTGTCTGGCAGATCATCCGCGCGGTAGAGGAGATAGACCTTCCCATCCTTGACCACCGCCGCTGGGTTGTAGGCGTGGGTGGCCTCCCAATTCACGGGAGCCTTCCGCATGGGGCAGTTGAAGACGGAAGCCGGGTCGGGCTTGATGACCGGTTGGGCATCGGCCGGGCGCGTGAACGGCCCCAGGCCCCATTCGGGCACGCCCGTTGAAGCCGCTGCGTTGGCGGGTTCTTCGGCGGCTGACACGATTTGTGACAAGGCACTAAGGACGAGGATGGCGAGGAAGGATTTGCTGTTCATTGGGGTGATTGGTGTGGGGTGGTGCATGGTGGATCGATTACTTTCCCGGCATGGGCGCGGGTTGCGTGCGGCGCTGCGCAAAGAGCCAATCGTAGAGTTCCTCGGTGGCGTAGGCACGGTCCCAGCAGTTATGGCCGACACCGGGATATTCGTCATACTTCGGCTGTCCGCCCGCCGCTTTGAGCGCCGCGACCATGTCTTGTGAAAGCTTTACCTTTACCGCAGCGTCGTTCGCACCGTGGAAAATCCAGATCGGGATTTTGGCGAGACGCGGTGCCAGCGCCTTGTCCCCGCCGCCGCAGACCGGCACGCCTGCGGCAAAGATATCGGGGTGGCGCTGGAGCATATCCCACGTCCCGAAGCCGCCATCGGAGATCCCCGTTACGTAGATGCGCGTGGGATCGATGGGGAATTCCGTGCGGATGGCGTCCAGCAACTCGGAAGCGGCGGCGATGGGCTTGCTGGGCTTCTCCGGCATCGTTTGATCCGTGGCCTCCCACTGCGTAGCCGACCACGTCGGTGACGGATTAGTCGGGTAAGCCGGGCACTGGGGCGCGATCACGAAGCAGGGATACTTCAGCATGATCTCGTCGCTGGCGAAGGCTTTCACACCGAAACCAAGTTGGGCGACGTTGTTCGTTCCACGTTCGCCGGACCCATGGAAGTAGATGACCAAAGGGTATTTCCTCTTAGGATCGAAGTCCTTGGGTTTGAGGAGCCGGTATGGCAACTCCATTGAACCCTTGAACGTCCGTGCTTCAAAACGTTCAATGATCGGATCAGGTTTGCTGGTTGGAGCGGGATTGGTCCGGAATAGGGAGGCTGGCAGGCCTTCCTTGCTGCAGAGATTCACGTCGGGGACACGCTCCCAGCCATAGCGCACGGCAACTGGAAACGTCACCACAAAGCTCGAAACGACGACTGTGTCATCTTTGATCTCGGCCTTGGCTGGGACGAACGGTTGGCCCGCACCCGCAACGGTGAACCCTTTCAGCGGCCCGCCTTTCGCCACCAGGCCACCACCGATGTGCTTGAAGCTGAGAATCACTTTGTTCTTCTCGATCTTGAATGAATCATACTCGGGACCGGAGTATTCGATCTTTTCCCCATAGGCCAGCGCCCGTGCCGCCAGAGCCAGGCGCGTGCCGACCGGTTCCTTCTGTTTGGCATCGCCTAGATGTGTGGCGGCCATCGCGGTATTGGATGTTTTCTTCAAGAGCAGCAAGTGCGCCTCGCGGGTCTCCTCGCGGGACTCCGGCAACTGGGGTCCATCCGCAGGGACAAAGAGGAAGGGGAAATCGCCCTCGCCCCATTTCTCCCGCCAATCCTCAATCAGGCGCGGAAAGAGCGTGCGATACTCCTTGTCGGTATTCCCGCCCGGAATCCAGATCACCCCTTTCATGGCGTAGGGGATGATCGGCGCAATCTTGCCATTGAAAAACGTCGTGGGAATCGACCCCGGCCGGCCGGTCAAAGTTCCTGGCAGCGCCGGCGGCCACGGCTTGGGCGTGACAGGCTTGGGCATGGGCGGCAAAGGTTTCCCTGCCGCTTTGTTTTTTTCGTTTTCTGATTTCCAAACCATGAGTGCTTGTTGGTATGGCTTATCAACTGTCTCTTCCCACTCTTTCAACTTGGCCGGAAACGCCGCCAGCTCCTGCGGGTATCTTGCGGCAGACGCCTCGCTTTCTGCCGCCATTTTCCTGAATGACTCCACATAGCCATGAAGTGCCGGATCTTTCTCCAAGCCGGAGAGGCTGGTCCAGGCCGGGATGGGCGTTCCGCCCGCCGAGCTGTTGATCACCCCCACCGGAGCGCCCGTCGCCTTGTGGATGTCGCGCCCGAAGAAATAGCCGACGTCCGAAAATCCGCTAACAGTTACCGGCGAACATTCGACCCACTCACCCTTCTGCGACTCGGCCTGGGGGGAGAGAGCGCCAGCATTATTGACGGAGAAACTCCGCAGCTTGGGGTAATTTGCCAGAGGTTTTTCCGTCGTCGCGTTTGCACAGCCATCGAAACCCCATAACTGGCCCGAGCAGACCCAGACCTCGCCCACCAGCACATTCTTGATGGTGATGGTGTTCTCCCCAGCAATGGTCATGGTGAATGGTCCGCCCGCCCTGTGGGGCTTGAGGCGCACCATCCATTTGCCGTCCTTGGAAACGCTGCTCTCGCTCTGGCCGTCAAATGTGACAGTGACCTTCTCGCCCTCCTTGGCAGTCCCCCAAACCGGCACGTTCGCATTTTGTTGCAAAACGGCGTTGTCGGAGAAAAGGGCATTGGGTTTTACTTCGGCCTCTGCGTTCCAAGCGAGGGCGAAGGCAAGAGTCGCGGTCAGTGAGATGACGAGTTGTTTTTTCATGAATTGTTTCCTTTCAAGTCGGTCATTGGTTTGTCGATGCTGGAGATGTTGCGGCCGGTGCGTGCAACTGCCACGGCTGCACTGGCGCGGTCGCCACCCCGACGAACGTGTCAGCGCACCCGTAGTAGAGGAACCATTGGTTCTTAAAGAGAACCAACCCCTCGATGAAGGTGGTGCCGGAAGCATACTGGCCGCTTTTTTCCCACGGCAGTTCGGGTTTGATGAACGGCACGTCGGTGCGGTCGAGCAGCTTGCTCGGATCAGTAGCAGAGAAAAGCGCTTGGCCGCCGGAGTAGGCGTTCTTTCCCACGCCGATGCCGTCGAGCGAACCCCTGCCGTTCTTGCCATTATACATCAGCACGATGCCCTTATCTGTTAGAATAGCCGGCGGACCGCACTCAGGAAAACGGCTGTCGAACTTGCCTTCGCGTTTGGCGAGCAGGATGGCGGATTTATCATTGGGACCGTCAGACCCCCGCAGGAGGGTGGTTTTTGCGTCGAGTTTGTCAAGCGGGATACCCGGAACGGACTCCCATTTGTGGAGGTCTTCCGAGGATATCAGACTGATGCTCCCCTCCCCGAAATAAAGCCAGTAGCGGCCGTTGATCTTGGCGGCGATCAGGCGATCCCCGACAACCTTGCACACCAGCGAGGCGGATTTACTTGGGCCGCCCACCGGCCCGAGTTTGGTCCAGTGGAGCAAGTCCTTGGAGGTCGCCATGCCAAGTTTGGTTTTGGCTCCGCCGCCATTGCCGCACTTGAATTCCGTGTAGAGCAGCATGTATGTGCCGTCCTCGGTTTCGACCAGACGGGGGTCTTCGCAACCGCCTTTCCACTCGTTCTTCCTCTGGTCATCCTCCGCCGGGAATAACACCGGCTCAGGCATCTTCTTGAAATGGATTCCATCCTCGCTCACCGCCAGACCCAGACGGGAGGTAAATTGGCCGATCCCAGCTCCACTGTCATCCTCGGCACGGTAAAGAACATACACTTTGCCATCCTTGACGATCGCCGCAGGATTGAACGTGTGCGTGGCTTCCCAGTGCACCGGCTCCTTGCGCATGGGGCAATTGAAAACCGATGCCGGGTCTGGCTTGATGACCGGTTGGGCGTCCGCCGGGCGGGTGAACGGCCCAATGCCCCAGTCGGGCACGCCGGGTGCGGTCGTCGTGTTGCCCGTTTCCGCGGCGGCGAACCCGATTTGCGACAAAGCACAGAGTGCAAAGGCGATTATCGACGATTTGATGTTCATTGGAATTTCAGGTTCCAGGTTATGGAGCTGGTGTCTTGGCGATGGAGAAGATCTCGTATCTGATGATTTGTATTTGGTCGGGCTTATTGCCCATTTGGTCGAAAACCACGAGGTCGTTCTCACCGTCTTTGAGCCAGCACTCAGGCATGTAGAGCGGAACCTTTTGCGGGCATTCGCCAAGGTTATGGCCATTTAGCCAGACATGGCCTGCTTTGAGGCCTTTTGACATGTCTAGCCCCAGCGTTTCGCGCATTCCAGCGGGGGGGTGATAGGTGAAACTATTCATTTGGTGCGTGCAATTTTAGCTGAGAATTAACTTCAAGGTTGCGTTGGTGGCGATTTCAACCGGTTGGTTCAAGGTGATCAAAGCACGCCGACCGTCACGAGTCAGCTTGGCCGGCGCAGACTTTCCAGCAAGCACGACTTGGACCAAACCTGCCGCCGTGTTTTCCAGCGTGATGGTTTTCAATTTCAGCTTGCCCCAGCGCATGGCGATTGTGGCGGTTAGTTTGCCGTTTTCGATCTTTTGGCTATAGCTGCCCCAGCCTTCGGCTGCGGTGAATGCACATTTGTAATTCTCCGGTGTTAGTTTTGGTGCGAAGCCGATGTGCTGCTGCGGTCCGTTATATTCGAATCCGCAGGCCGCCAGATACACCCCATAACTCGCCATGCTGCGGGCATAGTGATCACCGCATTCGATTTCGTTCCACGGATTGCGGCGCGACGCGTGGTAGCGGTCATGCACCGCGCGTTCGACCGCCAGGCCTTCCATCACCATGCCTTCCCAAATCATGTGACTGGCGACCTGATGCTCAAAGCCGTTCATGCACTCGTTGAAGTAACCCGACAAATCGCGCTTTTTGTTGCCCACGCCGCATGCTTTCAGAAAATCCCAATCCTTGCGCGGGAAGGTGCACATCAGCAAGCCGGCCTCACCGGGCATCGCATACCAGCGGCCCGAACCCATTTTGTTGCGATAGTCGCCGGCATCCGGGGAAAAGTTATATTTCCACAGCGATTTCAACGCGGACAATGTTTCCTTCCGCGGCAACACGCGCGGCAGGCCGACCTGCATCGCCCAACTCTGGCCGAATACCTGGTCAATTTCGCAACCCGTGCCGGAATTGATCGTGTTCAACTTCTTCTCGTCCACCTTGTTGATGAAGTATTCGCCGTCGAAAAGTTGCTCGACAAGGTTCTTGCGTCCCACTTCAAGGATTCCACGGCACTGACGGGCAAATTCCGCGTCGCCCACCTCATCCGCCATTTGCGCCGCCGCAAGTAACGCCGCGAGATACAATCCACTCAGCCACGACACCTTGCCAAACCAGTCAGCGTCGAGGGTGTTGGGCTGGCTGCTTTCGATCAGGCCGTCGTTGTTGGCGTCCTTGGCAATGAGCCATTGCGTGGCCAGCTTGATTTTCGGCCAATTGCGTTTGAGGAATTGTGCATCCGCAGTCATCTGGTGTTCGCGCAGCGCCCGCAAAATGGTTCCCGCCTGACCGTCCACGGCGGGCATCTTGTTGAACTCGGCGCGAAAATAAATCGCACCGTCGCGCTGCTGTGCCAGACCGAAATCCACGCGCTCGCGGGTGTCGCGTTCCAGCTCCGGGAACAAGCGCGCCGCCGCCTGAGCGTAATGATAAACATGGCCGCACGTTCCGGCGCAGCAGCCCACGCCTTCCCACCCGTAGAACCGGCCGTTTGCAAAACGATAACAGGTAGAGGTCGCAAGAATGGAGGTATTGAGCATCGTCCGGTCGAGAAACCACAACGGCAGAGTTGAGTCATACCAGGTGTCGCGCCACAATTTCGTCTGCGTCGCGAGCCGGTCGAAATTGTCCGCGATGTGTTGCACGACGGCGTGTGCGGAAGAAAACCTGGTGGCATAATAGCGCCCGGCATCTACCAACGGCCCGACACGCGTATTCGTCGCCGGATTCCAGCCCGAGCCGCCCAGCGAAAGATTCGGGAAATGCCACGCGATCACAAACGTCACCGTGGCCGATGCGCCGGGTGCGAGTTTGAGTTTGCGGCCTAATACGCCGGTCAGCTTTTGAGTGAACGGCGCGGTTGCGTCAGGGCTGGCTTGATCCGCCGGTTCTCCCAGCAAGGCCAGCGCCATCGTGCCGAAATCACGCAGTTCTTTGAGCGGGGGTTTGCTTTTGCTTGGATCGGTCTCAGCCACCACCGGGTTGTCCGTTGAATTCTCAGCTGAGAATAACAATTGGGTATGATTCTTTTCCCAAATGACACGATTCCGCAAAATGCCGGCTTGTTTGCGATTGTTGATACAAACGGCATTTTCCAATTCACCGGCCAGCGTCGCCTCGACCGGCAGCGCCGATACATTATGCACGGTGAATCGCATGATCGTGGCAGGCAGACTGGAATCATCGGTCTGCAGTGGCACAAATGGTGAATATGCCTCCAGTTTCACCGTCACCGGCACGGCGGGATCGGCGTATTCCACCATGCCGATGGGATATTCGCCGCGAAAACCTACATTCGCAAAACCGTCGCGATCAAGCGTGTGTGTCTTACCGCCAATTTGCAGCGTGAATTTTTGTGCCAGCCGTGAAGCAGGCGTCAGCGGCTTGGCATAGTGAGGACCGGTTGTTCCGCTATTCATTACTTCGTTGAAGATATCCCAATGCCACAGCCGGCCATCACCACCCAGATACAACTGCCCCGCACCAATGCCGCCGACGGGCATGCCGACATAGGTGAGTTCCCGGCCGCGCAGAACTTCCGGCGTGCCGCGTGCAAACAGCGATTTAAGCCAATCCGCCGATAATTTTTTATCGGCGGGCACAAGCTGCTCAAAATCCTCACGCGAGAATGGTCCGGCCATGGCCTGAAAACGGGTAAACATCAGACTCAGCGTTGCCGTCGCTGATCCAGTTAGATATTTGCGTCGTGTGAGCATGGGTATTGATGTTAGGGATGTGTTTATACTTTCAGGAAAATACTATTTCGCCTTGTCGGTCCCGACCGCATCACGATTCTGATAGATCCACTTGAGCCACAGCCAGTCGGGCGAAAGACCCATGGGACCACTCACACGATTCAAGACGATGTTCCGGTAGGACCGGGGGATCTTGAAGACTGTGAGTTTGGCATAATTCGGATTGGTATTGGGTGCGCCTCCTTGCGGAACAGAGTCGCCCAGCTCGATCCGGTAAGGATTGAACATTCCGCCAAGCCCGCCAAACTGTGAATTGCCAATGCCGTAAAAGGCGCCGTTGGCAATGCGCTCCATGCGCTCGTCGGTAAGCCCGTATGCGTTGCGGCGCATCGACCAGATCCAACTGAAGCCGAGCAGGTCGGCCCCGATGTGGCCGGAATCTTCACCGCCGAGGATGATTTTCATCCCCTTGTAAAGGCCATCTTTCCAGCCCGGGCCGGTGCCTTGGAACCCCGGTCCTCCGGGAGGAATCACGTTGTAGGTCCACCAGACGTACTTCTTGCCGTCGATCTCCCCGCAGGAACTGTCCCGGAAAAAGAAATCCATATACCAGGTCAAGCCCTTGGCCGCCGCATCATAGACTTGATCCCAGTCGGTCTTGCCGGTTGCGAGCTTGCGCAAGCGGATGGCTTCCAACATGGGCGCTTGCGCTTGCCAGATTCCGGAATCGGAGTTCCAGGTGAATTTGCCACGGTTGAGGGCAAACAACGGCACGCCGGTGGCGGGATCCACCTTGCCATCTGGGCAAATCCACTTTTTCAGACCGACCTTGGGATTGGCCGGGGCATTCTGATTCCATGCGAAGTCGAGATACGCATCCGCTTTGGCTAGCAGTTTTTTATCCACTGATCCTGGATGTTCATATTCTTTCTTCCAGATCTGCATGGCGGAGAGCGTCAGGCTCATATAGCTGGCGCAGGTGGCGGCTTCGGCAGGACAGGGTTCCGCGCCTTGCTGTTCGTATATTGAGCCAGTTGCCAGCGGATCCATCGTGATGAGTTGCTGGAAGTAGTCAGCCACGATCATCATCTTCGCGAGCACCTCGGGATCATCTCCAAGAATCTTGTAAGCGGTAAACAGACTGAACACCGTCTTGGGAAGTGCCCCCCACATGTAGTCCGCGTGGGTGAATTTCTCGCCGGTAACCTTATGGTAGCTGGTTTTTGTTTCCAGGGCGGTGCGGAATGGAGCCACCCATTTTTCCGTGTGATCCCTCAACTGCTTGAGTGTTTCCGGATTAAAGACGGTTTCGGGAGCATAGATCTGGTCACTATCAAACTCCTCCACACCATCCACGCCGACACCCGGATTACTGATCCTGAGGGAGGCGCCCTTGGTATTGAGGAGAAATGGTGATAGATCCACGATGCGGCTGGTATAGCACTCCGGCACCTTGGTGAAGCCGGCTGTCTTCTCCTCGGTCCAGTTGCCGCGTTCGATGAACACGCCGCCAATGGTGGTCCCGATCATCAGGGTGTTGACGGCATTCTTCAGGTCCAG
>Ga0209697_10007043_pt1 | contig 13330 bp, 9 predicted proteins | sample AliMusrvi5mmetaG_FD_184115 | JGI IMG/M metagenome (GOLD analysis project Ga0209697, IMG submission 184115) | Freshwater lake bacterial and archeal communities from Alinen Mustajarvi, Finland, to study Microbial Dark Matter (Phase II) - Alinen... | ecosystem: Environmental > Aquatic > Freshwater...
GACAAGCGCTCACCTCGCGGATCGGGGGTGCCAGTCGCGCTCTATCCGACGTCTCTATCCGATCTCTTGCACGTTGAACCGGAGACGGCCGGGTCTGCCAGGAATCAGCGCCGCGGCGTATGCGGCGCGGTGGAGACGGAGATTTGGTGTTCCTGTAGCAACCGCTCGATTTTCGCGACCGTCGCCGTCTTGGGTTTGACCAGCCCGTTTTCGATCTCACACCGGCACTCCAGGCGGATGCCGACTTTGCCCGCGGCGACCGCCATGCTGACGCGCAGCCTGCGGTAGAGGATGCGGGGGAAGGACGGCCTGTTGCGGCCGTTCACTCATGGTAAGGAGCGGCCCAAGCCGGGAGTTTGTCCGCCGAAGCCTTGACCACCTCCACCACCTTGCCGGTTTCCGTCTCCATGAGTTCCACAGTCGCCGGGCCGTGGAGTGCGCGACTCTTCACCACAAAGCGTTTGCCGTCCTTGAGGAAACCCCACTCCTCGATAAAGCCCAGGGCTGATTTGGCGCGACAGATCACCTTGCCCTTGGGGCATATCACAAGGGTGTCGTTTGGGCGGATGTTGTAGGAAGCCGTCTCCGCCGGTCGCTCAGGCTCAAAGACGGTCCAACCCACGGTCCCGTCCGCAGCCACATGAGGCTGGCCGCACGAACCCTTCGTCGTCCAGCGGTCACGGGTTCCATCGGCATAGCCCACCTCGATGTTGCCCACCGGTTGCTCGTTCCATTGCTTCGCGTCCACCACCGCCGCCCTGACAGGAACCTTTGTTTTCTCGGCGCCGGCCTGATCCCCGGCGTGCACCGGGACCAACGGGCCGACAACCAGTGCGAGGATCGTGACCAGGGAACGGATCGGGGATTTCGGCGGCATCATGCGGTCATTGTAGCGGGTGTTGCGTTTTCGGGCAAGTACCTGAAGGGTTGCCGCTTACGAGCGGATCCATTTCGTCAGTTCCATGGCTTGTCCTCGCTCCTTATGTTGGAAAGCGGCGGCTGCATCAGGCCCAAACACGGCGATGACTAACTGCCGCGGGTGCGCCGTGAGGTGAATGGCGACCCGGCACCGCTGGCAGCGGGGTGTGACCTGTAATGCCTGCCCGAACGCGTTTGCCCGGTACAGGGTGCAGAATCTTCTTCCCAATCACGAGATATAGTGGTAATAGGGCATCGTGGGGCACGTTGTGAGGCCATCCCACACGGAACGAAAGGCAACAACCAATACCAAAACGAAAGGAACTACGCCAATGTCTGAATGTGCCCGATGCGATGGATCCGGGTCGATTGAATGTCCCCGCTGTGACGGCAAAGGAAAGATCGGCGGGATTTACATGCCTGTGGTAACCGAATTCACCGGGGTTGGAGAAGACAGGGAGTGCTCCGATTGCAACGGGACTGGCGAGGTGGAATGCCCTGTTTGCAATGGTTCGGGCCAAGTCTGATACCCTTGCCGACGTTAGGAGATTGGGATGCTTTGTTCGAGCGCCGTATGGCGCCGTTAAGTCACAATGCCATAGCTCACCGCACCGGCGTGTGGGGCGCGGTGGAAACCGGAATGTGGTGTTCCTCCAACAGCCGCTCGATTTTCGCGACCGTCGCCGGCTTGGGTTTCCCTTGCCCGTTTTCGATAACCGCCCAGGTGTCAATGGAGAAGCCCGCTTTTTCCGCGGCCTTACCCATGCTGATGCGCAGCCTCCGGCGCAGGATGACCATCCGGTCGCGCAGCAGGCCGGAGCGCGGATTGCAGGGCGGGAACCTGGTGGGCTTTGCCGGTTCCTTGATCAGCCGTTCAGCACCCCAACCGGTCTCCCGGATCGTCTTGTAGAGCCGCCCGTGCCCATTCTTGAGCGTGCCATAGGTGAGGGGCTTGCCCTGGCCTTCCAACAAATCCAGATCGTGCTGGACGTCGGCTTCGTCGCGATACACCTGCGTGGCCACCACCCGCAGCGCAATGCCCTCCTTGGCGGCAAGTTTCCGCAGCGAACCGTAATGGCCGACGACAATCCGCTGATTGACCTCGTTCTTGTGATAGATGGCGTCAAGCTTTTGCCGGCGCTCCCGCCCCTTGAGATTTTCCAGGCCGCGAATGGCCACCACCACCTTGGCCACCGGCTCACCCTCGAAGATCGCCCGCGGGTTGATTTCCTCATAGTTCAGGCCCGCCGCTCGACAGGCCGCCTGAGGGGTTTTGAAAAAGCGGGTCATTGCCATGCGCAGGGGATTTGACATTCTCCGCCGCCAATTCACCGCCTTGAGCTTGGCAAAGTTGCGCAGGCCATCAAGCACCTTTGCTCGCGTCCATTCCCGGTGCGGAGGTATGACCCGGAACAGCGCGGGGTCCAGCCCCGCGGCCCGCAATGCGCCGTCCCATGAGCCAAAAAGGCTGCGACCGGTGCTCGCCAGCGCCCGCCCGATCTTCGTGACATGATGGACATTGAGATGGTTGCGATCCTCATGCAGCCGCAGAATCCAATCGACCACATAATGCCGGCTCCACAACTCATCCCAGTGCGCGATGCCCGCTATCGGCCGCCCGCCGAAATGCGAGGCCCGGTACGACTCCGATGAAATCTCGCGGTCGGGACCGAATTCCTGGCGGTAGTCCTCCCCGGTCATGTCGTGACAGTGCTTCAAGTGTATTCCCAGCACCCCGAGTGACACGCCGCAGACCGCGCATTCCACGTCCTGCTCGTATTCGTGCACGATCTTGTATGGATCCACCCCCGCGTCCATCAGGCTCCTGCGCCAGCCGCGCGGGGCCGGCCCGGCAAACGCCAGCTCCAGCAGATCGGGCCGCACCCGCCCCACCGCGTGCAGGTTCAGGGGCTGTCCGGTTGCCGCTTGCGAGCGGATCCATTGGGTTGGGTCCATGGGTTGTGCTCGCTTCTTATGCTGCGGGCGGGGGGCTGGGTCAAGGACGAACATGGCGCTTGCTGATGTCGCTTCCTGATTGACGATCCCGGAGGCCTTGCGTATTCCATTCGCAGCAAGCAAGTAAATCATCATGGCAGTCAAATCCAAGAAAGCCCCAGCGAAGAAAACCGCAGCGAAGAAAACCCAGCCGAACAAGCCCGCTGCAAAAAAGGCAGCAGCGAAAAAGCCGACGGCACGGAAACCGACGGCTAAGAAAACCACGGCGCGCAGCAGCAAGGCCAAGGTTGTCGAGATGGAGGTTGTTCCCGATGTCCCCGACCTGATGTCCCCTGAGGTCGTGAAACAAATCGCCACCGTCGAGCGCATGGTCGGCGATATGGTAGGAATGCCCGATTCCGCACTCCTGAAGGCCATCACAACTTGTGCCGGCCAGTCGGCCGAGTTCTCCCGCCACGCTGCAACAGCCGGGGCCTCGGCCTTGGTTTACGCATGGGGCTGTGGCCGGCTGCTGAATGAGGCCAAGGAACAACTCGGCCACGGCGCCTTCGGCAAATGGCGCAACGAGCACCTGGTGCCCACGGTGATGAGCGAGCGGACTTCGGCGCGCTACATGCAGCTCGCCGCCCGCTGCAACGACGTGAGGGCCTTGCTCCAGTGGGCGCCGACCCTCAAGCAGGCGTACGTGGAATGCGGCATCCTGCCGGACCCCTCCGTGTCGGACCGGGAGCCGGGTGACAAGGATGAGGTTCTCCCGAAGGAGAAACTGTTCACGAGCTTGACCAACCTGCAAAAGGGCCTGCGGCTGTTTGAGACGAACCTGAAATCGTTCGAGGTCTCCAGGGAAAAGCTCGATGAGCATGACCGGACGCAGTTGCAACTCATGAAGGAGCAAATCGCCGAGTTCAGCCAACGAATCCTCACACTATTGCCATGAGTGCCGCTGCCAAGCCTCCGATGATTTCGGCGCTCCACGATTCCCCGGCCACCATCGAGCGCAACAAATTCAAATACAAGAGCCTCAGTTCATGGGCGCTCAACCTATTCATGGGCTGCGCGCACGGCTGCCGGTTCTGCTACGTGACGGAAACCAGCGCCCACTACCAACAGGGACTGCTGTCCTCGTATGGGGTCCGCGATGCGGTGGAAGATTGGGGCGGCTACGTGCTGGTCAGGCCTTGGGATGAGCGGAAGTTCATGAAGTCGTTGGACGATGCCGAAAGAACCCATCCCGGCCTGCTCAACGCCGATGGCAACCGCGCTGTGTTCCTGTGTAGTACCACCGACCCCTACCAGACGATCCGCAACCCGGATCCGGCCAAACAGAAATTGCTCAACGGTCTCGCCAGGAGCAATCTGAGAAGGGCGCTGATCGCCATCCGCGACCACTCGACGCTCAACGTCCGCATCCTCACCCGCAGCCCGCTGGCCCGGCAGGACTTTGATATTTTCCAGTCGTTCGGCAACCGCCTGCTGCTGGGCACCAGCCTGCCCACCCTCAGCGACAAGCTGCGCAAGCTCTACGAGCCGGACGTCCCGCACCCCAAGCAGCGGCTGCAACTGCTCCTCGACGCGCATGAGGCAGGCATTCCCACGTACGTGGCGGTCGCCCCGGTCTTCCCGGAAGTCGGCTACCAGGGCATGCTGGACGTTTTCGAAGCCGTGAAAGCCGCCGCACCATGGACCATTTTCATGGAGCCCGTGAACCTGCGCTTGGGCATCGCGAAACGGATTGAGAAAAAGGCCCGGGAACTCGGTGTCGAAATGGACATGACGGTTTACGACGCGGGTCCCGTGTGGGCCAAGTATGCGATCCAATGCCTCAGGGATGCGGAACGCGCGGCCAAGGCAACCGGCCAACTCGACCGTTTGCACCTGTGGCCCGACCACGAGGCCCTTGGCGCGCCCAGGGTGGTCAAGGCACAAGAGGATCCCGCCGCCTACCTGAAATGGCTCCGCTCCTATTGGAACCGCGTCAGCGAATGGCCGGGGAAATCCAGACGGAACTGACGGAGCAGTGTCAAATCAGACAGTAGTGTCTGATTTGACAGGAAGACGGGGAATCCTCATCCGCCAAATCCTGCTTCTTCGCGGCCGGTGGTGTAGATGCAGGCGCACGGCTTTTTGGCGTTTTCCGGTCCACTTCTGCTGCCTGTCACCCGCACCGCACCGGGGCATTGCGACCGGTGCCGGTGAACGTCCCCGAAAATCAGGTGTTCAAGGCAAGTCCGACGCCGGTTTCAATGTCGGCTGTGGCGGCGCGTGCGCAAAAAAAGCATCGGGCTCTGCCGGTCACGAGGGCAGGCCTCACCTGGGTGCCGACGATGCTTGGGCCAGTCTCGCCTCCACGCGCCGGCCAACGCCACATGGTCCTCAACACCGGCCAATGGCCGCCGGCTCGATCCGCGAGGGCGATGGTAACGCGCTATGTTCTTTCTTGCGCGGCCATGCCTGGTCGGCAGGGGAGTGCTCCCGCGGCCCCTGTAGGGCAAGATTAGAACGAAATTCTGTAGATCCATCAAATTCAGCCTTCCCTCGCCGCTGTCGCTAGGCTGGAATGCTTGCGCACCGGAGTCACAAACGGATTCCGCCGCCTGCCCGCTCTTTCCCGTCATATTCCGCGCCCATGCCCGCCAAACGCAACGCTTCTCCCAAAGACGCCTCATCGGCCACTATCGGCTTCGAGGCCAATCTTTGGCACACCGCCGACAAGCTCCACAACAAAGTGGACGCGGCGGAGATGAGCAGAGCGAGACAGATTGCCAAAGGCAACCCGCAGGGTGAACGTGGAGGCGTTGATCAATTCGGCATCCCGCCCAAGGGCAACGCCAATTTTTTCCTGGGTGCAGCACTTCATCCACCACCTCGCGGCCAAGGCATGGCCGGCTTCGACCTCGCCAATGGCATGAACTAACCCGAACTAGTAAACCCGCAGAATTCCTCGAATAATGAAATCGTTCAACTGGCTTCACCTCACTGATCTACATTTCGGACTTCCCGGTCAGGCATCACTTTGGCCGAATGTTCGCGAAGAATTTTGGAGGGACTTGGAAAAACTCCACCAGATGAGCGGCCCATGGGACGCTGTGCTCTTCACTGGTGATCTTGTCCAAAGTGGAAGCAAATCTGAGTTCATAGAGCTTGAAGATAAGGTGCTTGGTCCGTTATGGGCTCACCTTGGTGAACTTGGATCAAAAGATCCCGCCTTATTGGCTGTTCCGGGAAACCACGATTTAGCACGTCCTGAATTGGAAAAGCAAAAGGCAGCCCTCCGGCTCATGTTGCAAAAGAATGCGTTCGGTCAAATTGCGGACGAGTTCTGGTGTGACCCAAGTTGCGAATATCGGGAAATTGTGTCCGCTGCTTTTGCAAATTATCAGGCGTGGTCGGAGAAAAATTCTCGAAATAAGGGCGTTACTCTATGTCCAGGCACTTTACCGGGTGATTTCGCTGCCACACTCAATGTTCAAAAGGATGACGATAAGCCTCTCAAAATCGGAATCGCCGGGATCAATACAACTTTCCTCCAGCTCGCGAAAGGCGATTACACTCGGCGTTTAATCCTCGATCCCAGTCAGTTGCATCAAGCGTGCGGCGGGGATTTGCCTGCTTGGACGAAAGCCCATGACGCATGCATCCTTCTGACGCATCAAGGACCGGACTGGCTCGACCCTAGTTCTGCAACTGAGGCATACACGGAGGTTAACCCAGCAGGACGTTTTGCGGTCCATTTGTTTGGACACATGCATGAAACTACTTTGCGCTCCAACGCCACTGGCGGCGGCGAAATCGTTCGCCAATGGCAAGGAAACTCCCTCTTTGGCCTCGAAAAGTTCGGAGAGCCGCCACAAACAGACCGGCGGCATGGTTATGGAGCGGGCCGGATAGAGTTCGACAATGACGCAGCTACGGTTCGTTATTGGCCACGCCGCGCGATCAAAGATGCCGCCAATGGTTGGAGGTTCAGTCCCGACCACGAATCATGTGTCCTTGTTGAGAGCGATAGTTGCACAAGACCAGAGAGCTTGGAGAGATGGACCGGCAATCCTAAGTGTGTGGACGGATCGGAAGGCGCAAGAGTCAGCAATCACCTGCGGCATCTCCAAGAAATGGAACTGCAACTGCAGAACGCCCTTGAAGCTTTCAAGGGGCAACCGACAGTCTTCCTTGAACCAAAACTATCAAAGACACGCGAGTTCAATGACGACCCCAATGAACTCTATCAGTTGATGGATAAACCAAGCGACACGCTGATAATTGCACCCCCTGAGTTCGGTTTAACATGTCTCGGGTTGCATTTGCAGTTAGAAGCATTTAAGAAACGCAATTTCTGGTTATACATTGATGCAGAACAAACAAAAGGCAGGAAGATCTCCGATCTTATCGAACAGGAACTTCTTCATTACGACCAGAATCTAGCTGATCTCAAATGTCTCGTTCTGGATAGTTGGAATGCCAGCAATTTCGACCACCTAACAATGGTCAAGAATATCGCCTCTAAATGCCCTGATATGCCTCTAGTTATCCTCGCTGAAGACTCTCTATTAATCGATGCTACCGGAAATCTGTCCAAACTTAATAGGAAATTTGAACTTCTTCATCTCCAAGCTTTGAGCAAAGGCTCTATGCGACAATTGGTCGCGAACTACAACGCTATTAAACACATTGGAACAGAAGATGTCCTGCTGACGGGTGTCGCTGAACACTTGGAATCAATCAATATCCACCGCACCCCACTCAATTGCTATACTCTCTTGCGTGTCTTGGACAGCAGCTATAACGAGAAACTTCTAAACAAAAGTAAACTCTTAAAGGCAATCTTGTTTGTGCTCTTCACGGACCACAACAGTTTCTCGTTTTTAAGTGAAAAACCTGAAGTTGAGGAGTGCGCATTTGTATTGGGGTGTTTCTGTAAGGAACTTGTCAAGCAGGGGGCCCTATGCTTTGACTCTTCTACATTAGCTCCAAAACTACGTGAGGTTTGTAAGACAAAGTGTATCGTCCTTAACATCGACGCAATGCTCGATGCGCTTCTTGAAAACAAAATCCTTATTAGGCACGGGAATCAGATGGCATTCCGTCACAGATTTTGGATTTTTTATTTTGCGGCAGAATGGATGGGGCATGACGACGAGTTTAGGCAGTTTATCCTGAAGGATCGCAATTATGTAAATTACCCGGAGATTGTAGAGTTTTACTCTGGGATAGATGGGAAGCGAACAGATGCAGTGGAAACGCTCCTCGCTGACCTGACTGCACTTACAGATGAAGTCGAGAAGAAAATCGGGATAGAACGCTCGTTTGACCCACTGTCCCCGTTACTCTGGAATCCGTCTGATGAGTTTATTCAGAAGGCGCGAAGCCAAATTGACGCGAAAGTAGGAACATCTAATCTCCCTGCGAATATAAAGGATAAACTTGCCGATATACAGTACCAATCAGCAGCACCCTATGACCAGAGTATCAGTAAATTCTTGGACGATTATTCAGTATTGAGGCTACTGAGTAGCATCAAGGCTGCCTCCCGAGCATTGCGGAGCAGTCCCTTCGTTGATGTTGAATTGAAACATAAAGTAACCAGCGCAATCCTCCAAGGATGGGAAGAAATTTCAAGAGTGGTCTTTTGGATTTCTCCTATACTTGCAAGAGATGGTCGGGCGATTCATGATGGGTTCGCAATTAGGCTCTCTGAGGGGTTTTCGGAGGATTTGGATCAGCGTTTCAAGCAAGTCATAACTTGCAATCCAAGTAACATTGTGAGGATGCTCGGTGGCGATCTGGCATCAAAAAAAATCGGCCCACTGCTCGATGAATGCTTTCATAGAACTGACTCTATGCTTCAGAAGCATATGATGGCGCTATTTATTGCAACTGTTCGACCCGATGGATGGTCCGATTCGACACTCCGTTACATCAATCTGTTACACCCGAGGTCATTCTTTCTTGGGAACATTTTTGGGAGATTGACCAACGAGGTCACGCATGGGGATTTAGAGCAAGCGGAAGAGCCTGCACTAAAAAAACTCACCCGTGCAATTCTCTTCAAGCGTGAATATGCACCGAAGGTATCAGGCGATAAACAAATCCCAACCAATAAGCTCTTGAGCGAAGAGAATAAATTGCCGATAGATCAACTCTTGAAGGGCAATCATCGACAAATTTGGCCACCGCTTTGATCACTTCCCACTGCATGGGGCCAGGCCTCGCGGCTTCACATCCGTAACCCCATTTTCTAACCTCCGACACTCCCGACAGATCCCAGCCAGCGACCATCCTCCCTCCCGCAATCCCCTCGCCCGCTGCATGAACAAGAAAGCTCTCACGGAAGCGGACATCCGCACCAAGTTCATCAACCCCGCGCTGATCGGGACCGATGGCGGCAAATGGGATATGCTGACCCAGGTCCGCGAGGAGGTGTTCTTTACCAAGGGCCGCGTGATTGTCCGCGGCAAGACCGTCAAACGCGGCGAGGCCAAGAAGGCGGACTACCTGTTTTTCTACCGCCCGAACCTGCCGCTCGCCGTCCTCGAAGCCAAGGACAACAACCACTCCGTCGGTGCCGGCATGCAGCAGGCTCTCGAATACGCCGAAATCCTCGACATCCCGTTCGCCTACAGCTCCAACGGCGACGCCTTCCTTGAGCATGACCGCACGGCCACCGGCGGCACCGTCACCCGCGAGATCCCGCTCGACCAATTCCCCTCGCCGGGCGAACTTTGGGCACGCTATTGCAAGGCCAAAGGCAGCACCCCTGAGCAGGAAGCCATCCTTGTCCAGGAATACTACGACGACGGAACCGGCAAGGTGCCGCATTACTATCAGATCATCGCCATCAACCGCACCGTGTATGCCATAGTCCGGGGAGAGAAGCGCATCCTGCTGGTGATGGCCACCGGCACCGGCAAGACCTACACCGCCTTCCAGATCATCTGGCGGCTTTGGAAATCGGGCGTCAAAAAGCGCATCCTCTTCCTGGTGGATCGCAACATCCTCGCCGACCAGACCAAGATCAACGACTTCAAGCCCTTCGGCAAGGCGATGACCAAGATCACCAACCGCACGGTGGACAAGGCCTTCGAGATCTATCTCTGCCTCTATCAGGCGGTCACCGGCACCGAGGAGGAGCAGAACATCTACAAACAGTTCTCCCCGGATTTCTTCGACCTCGTCATCATTGATGAGTGCCACCGTGGCAGCGCCGCCGATGATGCCGCCTGGCGCAAGGTTCTTGAATACTTCTCATCCGCCACCCAGATCGGCCTCACCGCCACGCCCAAGGAAACCAAGGAGGTCTCCAACATGGAATACTTCGGCGAGCCGCTTTACACCTACTCGCTGCGCCAGGGCATCTCCGACGGCTTCCTCGCCCCCTACAAGGTCGTCCGCATCGGTCTCGACAAGGATCTCGACGGCTGGCGCCCCGAGGACGGCCAGCGCGACAAATACGGCCAGCTCATCGAGGACCGTGAATACAACCTCCGCGATTTCGACCGCAACCTCATCCTCGAACAACGCACGGCGGTCGTAGCCGCCAAGGTCACCGAGTTCCTGAAAGCCACCGACCGCTTCGCCAAGACCATTATCTTCTGTGAGAACATCGACCACGCCGAGCGCATGCGCCAGGCCATGGTCAACGCCAATCCCGACCTCGCCGCCGCCAATGCCAAATACATCATGCGCATCACCGGCGACAACGAAGAGGGCAAGGCCCAACTTGACAACTTCATCGACCCGGAATCCACCTATCCGGTCATCGCCGTCACCTCCCGGCTCATGAGCACCGGTGTCGATGCCCAGACCTGCAAGCTCATCGTGTTGGACCGCCGCATCGCTTCCATGACCGAGTTCAAGCAGATCATCGGACGCGGCACCCGAATCCGGGAGGACTACGGCAAATTCTTCTTCACCATCATGGACTTCCGCCAGGCCACCGCGCTTTTCGCCGACCCCGGTTTCGACGGTGACCCGGTACAGATTTATGAGCCGGGTGAGGATGACCCGCCAATCCCACCCGATGATCCGCCTGTTGATCCGCCCGGCGGTGAAGGGGACCCGCCGGAAGGTGGTGAAGGAGGCCCGCCCGGCGGCATTATCAGTGATCCGCCCGGTTGGGATGGTCCGGGGCCGGGTCCGACACCCACCAAATACTACGTTGACAACGTCGAGGTTCGCGTCGCCACCGAGCGGGTGCAGTATCTCGATGAAAGCGGCAAGCTCATCACCGAGTCGCTCCGGGATTACTCCCGCAATGCGGTCCGCAAGGAGTTTGCCTCGCTCGATGCCTTCCTCACCGTCTGGAACGATACCGACCGCAAGCAGGCCATCCTTGAGGAACTGGCGGACAAGGGTGTCTTCATGGACGAACTTGCCGAGCAGGTCGGCCGCGACTACGATGCCTTTGATCTCATCTGCCACATCGCCTTCGACCAGGCTCCACTCACCCGCGGGGAGCGCGCCGCCAACGTGAAGAAACGCAACATCTTCGCCAAATACGGCGATCAGGCCCGCGCCGTCCTCGACGCCCTGCTCCAGAAATACTCCGACACGGGCATCACCAGCGTGGAATCCATGGACATCCTTAAAGTGGACCCGCTCACCGCCTTCGGCACGCCGATTGAAATCGTCAACCTCTTCGGAGGCAAGCCGGCCTACCTCGCCGCCATCCGGGAAATGGAAGTAGCCCTTTACCAGAAAGCCGCCTAAACCATGTCTGCAACCACCGATACAGTTACCTACGTTGTCCGAACTCCGATCTTCCCTGTTTACAGCGAAGTCAAGAGCTTGATCAAGGCTTGGGACGGCAGTGCCAAGAAAGACGTGCTTTCCATGCACAGTTCCATCATGGAGCAGACCGGCACCCCCCAAGATCCCGTGGACTGGAGCGACCCGGACAACTGGATTATCGAACGCTTGAGCGGCAAGGACCGTGCCATGGCGGCAAAGACATGGGCGGCAAAAGTGAACCCACGGCACACTTACGGCTCCTATCTCTTCATCAATTCATACAGCTTGCTGGCCCCGAATCCCAAAGGCGTCTATCACATCACGCCAGCCGGTGGAAAGTTTCTGAACGACGATAAAGAACTGCTTCGCAAATTGGACGAATTGGAAGGACTCCCCAAACTTCTCTCGATCCTCGCGGAATTCACACAGGCCAAACGCGGCGACTTGCTTGATGAGTGGAGCGCATTCCTGCTGGCCAACTCGAAGTTCGGCACTTCCTCCACCTTCAAAGACACACTCCGGCGGCGTCTGTTGAATCTCGTCGAGCGTGGGTACGTCTCGCGCGAGGGGAATACCTACACGATTACCGACCAGGGGATTGCATATGCTTCACTGGCCAAGAAGCCAGAAGTCCAGCAACCACACCAATCCGTCCTATCTGCGGTCAAAGCTTACAACAAGCAGCAGGAACAGGCTCTAAGGGCCAACCTCGCCAGCATGAATCCGTATCGGTTTGAAGCATTGGTGAAGGATCTCTTGGAAGCAATGGACTACGAGGACGTGACCGTTACCAAGCAAAGTGGCGACAAGGGCATCGACGTGGTCGCAACCTACCAGTTTGGCATCACGCAGATCCGGGAAGTGGTGCAGGTGAAACGGCAACAAGGCAGCATCGCTCGCCCCATTCTTGACCAGCTTCGCGGAGCGCTTCCTTACTTCCAGGCGATCCGTGGCACGATCATTACGCTCGGCCGCTTTGCCAAAGGATGCACCGAAGCCGCGATCTTTCAAGGTGCCGCCCCGATCACGCTGATTGATGGCGACATGTTGATTGAACTCCTTCAGAAGCACAATGTCGGCATCAAGAAACGCCCCTTGTCGCTGTTCGAGGTGGATGAGAGCTACTTCAAGGCGCACGCCGTTGCCGCCGGTGGAGAAGAGGCCGTCCTTGACGACGTGGCGGTTGACGCTGTTTGATTTCCTCCTCTCAATTCCCGGATTGCAACTTTCCACACCCCATGCCCAACGTCTCCAACATCGTCAAATCTATTCAGGATATCATGCGCAAGGACGCCGGCACCTACGGTGATGCCCAGCGCCTCGAACAGCTCGGCTGGATGTTCTTCCTCAAGATCTTCGACGACCGGGAAAAGGAACTCGACCTCCTCCGGGACAAATACAAATCCCCGCTGCCCAAGGAACTCCGCTGGTCCACCTGGGCCGCCGACGACGAAGGCATCACTGGCGACGCCCTGCTCCAGTTCGTCAACAACACCCTGCTGCCCAAGCTCCAGGCACTCACCGTTGGCGGCGACAAGATCTCCGCGCTCATCCGCGCCGCCTTCGATGACGCTAACAACTACATGAAAAACGGCACGCTCATGCGGCAGGTCGTCAACAAGATCAACGGCATCGACTTCAACGCCACCGGCGACCGCCACATGTTCGGCGACATCTATGAAAAGATGCTCAAGGACCTCCAGTCCGCGGGCAATGCCGGGGAGTTCTACAC
>Ga0209697_10007044_pt1 | contig 13328 bp, 11 predicted proteins | sample AliMusrvi5mmetaG_FD_184115 | JGI IMG/M metagenome (GOLD analysis project Ga0209697, IMG submission 184115) | Freshwater lake bacterial and archeal communities from Alinen Mustajarvi, Finland, to study Microbial Dark Matter (Phase II) - Alinen... | ecosystem: Environmental > Aquatic > Freshwater...
AAGTTGGCCAAATGACAGCCACGCCAGGATTCACAGACCCGCGGTCGGGTTTGAAAACGAACTTGTCTGCGCTCGAGCTAACAGAATTCGGGAATTTTCAGGTGAAAGTCGTTTCCCGACAGCCACTTCAGCCGGCCGCCTCTGAGCGTGCCTGCGAGATACCGAATCCGGCAGGTGCTTTCGTTAGAACACGCCCTTGGCTGGTGCTGCCTTGTTGCATGGGCCTGAAGATGCCGGCTGAAGCCGGCGCTCCGACCGTTACCACCATCTGAAGAAGTTGATCAGACTCCGCCATGCATCGTCACCACGGACAGTAACGAGAAAACTCAGACTCATCGTAATCAACCCCCGTTTTCCCCGCCCTCCGGTCCGGCCACCGGTCATGCAACGGCCTTCACCCCATCCACATCTCCAAATCCGCCATCGCGGCCCTGACGTTGCCCTTGGCCCCTTCCGCGATCTTTCGAGTAATCCCACTGGGAGCGCTCCACCGCTGGGCGAGGAATGCCGCGAGAACCTCGCTTTCCGGTGGCTGAAGGCGAACCGATTGGAAGCGGGTCTGGAACCGCTCCGTTAGGCTGGTCAGGTCAAGGTTCGTGGTGCCGAGGAACGCGTGACCGGACCTCATGCGGTCGAGGCGAGCCCCCGAAGTCCCGCTCGATGATGGCCGCATCTTGGTTCTCGAATACACCTGACCTCGAAGGCATCCACAGCCTATAAGAACCGCCGCACGAAGATTTTTCACCAAAATCCTTGGCAAAGCGGAGCAGATGGCTATTTTCGCGCTTGTAGAATTCCACCATGAATTCGGCCGCAAACCACTGTCCCTTGCCCAAATTCGCACTTTGGCGCCTTGTGCTTGACTCGGTTCGCCAAATGTTTCGGCCTTTTGGCCCCTTTTCCCCCGCCCTCTGGTCCGGCCACCGGCTCTTTCAACGGCTTTCACTGGGAAAGCAATTTCCTGGCAATCCTCCCAATGCAACCCTCTAGAGTCCTTGAAGAGCCAAAGATGCTGTCGTTAGGTCAAATTTTCTTGTCTTGTGTCTTCAAGTCTTGCGTCTTGGGTCTGAGGCGAAGCCTCGCTAGAATCAACCGCCATGCCGCCTGGGTCATCATCACGCTGGGCGTCGTCAGTCCCCAGGACCTGCGGGCGACGGCCTACGATGTGTACATTGCCGGCACCAACCCGGTGGCTTGGTGGGGCATGAACGAAACGGGCGCCACCAACCTGGCCACCACGGCCGACCTCTCGGGTGCCTACGGCGCGGCGAACAATCAGGCGGGAAGCAATCTCCCCATGACCTATCAAGGATCCGGCGCCAACACTCTAACGGACCAGGCGGGCTTTGTCAGCAGGGCCGCCAACCGCGCGGCTTACTTCGACGGCAGCTCGAGCTCCGGGGCCTACGCCCATAGCGCGACACCCTACAACACCAGTGTGGCCGGGGCGATCTATCGCTACTCCCCGAATGGATTCGCCGGCGAGGCCTGGATCAAACGGGACGGCAACATCTCCGGCCTGGACTCGCAACGCGTGCTGTCCACCCGGGAATTCGGCTTCGGCATCCGGCAAAGCGATGGCGCGCTCCATTTCACCACCTTCGCCAAACAGGACTATTTCGGCGCTTCGGTGGGCAACGACACCGAATGGCACCAGATCGGGTTTTCGTTTGACGGCAATGTGACCACCCAGTTCTTCATTGACGGGGACGCTGCCGGCACGTCGGTGGGCGGTACGGCCGGCATTATGGCCGCCTCCTCCCCGGCGTCTAACACCATGAACCTGGGTCATCGCACCAATGACAGCCAGCACTTCAAGGGCTCGCTGGACGAGGTGGTGCTGTGGGGCAATCAACGCAGCGCCGCAGACTTCGCCGCCAGTTATCTGGCTGCCACCATGCCAGTCGGCACCGCCTACGATACCTGGGCCACCACCACCCATGACATGCTCGGCCAGGCCGCCGCGCTCAATGCCGATCCCGACCACGACGGCCTTCCTAACGGGATTGAGTTTGTGCTCGGCACCGACCCCAAATCCGCCCAAGCGGGCCCATCCCCGGCCGCCAGGCCGCCCACCGCCACCCGCATCGGCAACAACCTGGTGTTCACCTTCACCCGCACGCATGAGGCGGCCTATCTGAACCCGGTGGTCGAATTCAACACGAACCTGCTAGGTCAGTGGACCACCGCGGTCGATCCCGGCAATGCCGGCATCGACGTTGCGCCTGGCAGCATGTCCGACACGGTCACGGTCACCATCCCGCAAGGATCTAACGACCGCATGTTTGCCCGGCTGAAAGTCAGTGCCTCCGGCGATCCGCCGAGCATCACCCTGGCACCGCAGGGCGCCAGCGTGACCGACGGCGGGTATTTCACGCTGAGCGCGAAAGCCACCGGGACCCAGCTTCCCACCTGGCAGTGGTATCTCAATGGCAGCGCCATCGCCGGCGCCACCGCCAGCAGTTACACCGTGACCAGCGCGAATCCCTCACAGCAGGGGGATTATTACGTCGTCGTCACCAACGGCTATGGCAGCACCGCCAGCAGCGTGGCGCACGTCACCGTGAACACCGCGCCGGGAAACTCGGGCCTCAATCTCGTCCCGTGGCCGCTCACCGTGCAGCCCGGCACCGGCGATCTAACGATACCGACGGGCGCGCGCATCGTGGCCACCGATGCCTTGCTGGTGGCCGCCGCCAACGTGCTCGCCACGGAAATCAGCGCCTCTTATGCGCGCACGCTGCCGGTGGTCACCACCGCCGCCGCGGATGGCGACATCGTGCTCACGCTCGACGCCGCGCTCACCGGCGAGCGCCACACACTCAATGTCGACACCCGCGCCACAGTGAGCGGCGGCAGTGCCTTCAGCGTTTCGCTAGGCACCGCCACGCTGCTCCAGGCGTTGCGCAGCGATGCCGGCGCCTTGCTGTGCCCGCGGGTGGCCGTCGATGACACGCCCGCCGTGGCGATCCGCGCGCTGCACCTCGACCTAGCGCGGCAGAATCATTCGCTCGAGTCGCTGCTCCAAGCCGTGGATCTGTGCCGGCTATACAAGGTCAACTACCTGCACCTTCACTTCAACGACGACCAGGCCTACACCTTCCCGAGCACGGCCTATCCGTTACTCAATACCACCACCACCAGCCGCGGCCGCCTGGTTTACACCCTGGCGGACATGCAGGCGCTGGAGGCTTATGCCGTGGCCCGCGGCGTCCACATCATGCCCGAACTCGAAGGGCCCGGGCATAATGCGTTGATGCTCGCGGCCTACCCGGCACTGTTCAAGATCACCTATCCGATTACCGCGAGCGCTCCCTACGTACCTAGCAGCAGCGTCAATGTCGCCAAGGCCGAGGTGCGTGCCGCCTGGCGCACACTCATCGGCGAGATGTGCGCGGTGTTCCAAAGCACGCCGTATTTCCACCTCGGCTGCGATGAGGTGGACTGGGCATGGAGCGAAAACAGCACGGACTTCCAGGCCATTTTCGCGCAGTGGGGCTTCACCCGCGCCAACCCGGCCGACAACGTGCATCTGGTGTTCTGCAAGTTCATCACCCTGGCCCGCGGTTATGCCGCTGAGTTCGGCAAAAAATCCATCGTCTGGGAAAACAGCGCGGTCACCGGCGAACCGGAAGTGCCCGCCCCCACCGACGTGCTGGTGATGCCGTTCGATTGCTGGAACCCCGTGGAATTCCCCGATAGCGGACTCCAGTTGGTCAACGCCGCGTGGTCGCCACTCTATGTGGTCAACGATGTTAGAAAAACAGTGGCCACGATCTACGCCTGGAACCGCACCATCTTCGGCCAGTATTCCGGGACGAGTGAAACCTACACCAGCTCCACCGTCGCCGCGGAACATGTGCTGGGAACCCAGCTCACCACCTTCGAGCAGGAAGAGGACCTGGAAATGATGAGCGTGCGCGCCCGCCTCGCCGCCACCAGCGAACGCACCTGGAATCCGGCACTCGGCACCAGTTATGCCAATTTCAGATCCCGTCTCACCCACACCGACGCCGTGCTCTCCGCAGTGCTGAGTCCGGTGTGCATCGCCTTCACCGGCCTCACCAACCCGGACGACCGCGTGTTCACCACCACCGCCACCGTGAGCATGAGCTTGGCTCCCGGCTTCGCAGGACAGGCTCTAACCATCCGTTACACGACCAACCGCACCGATGTGACCAACACCTCCACGCTCTACACCGTCCCGTTCCAAGTGAGCGCCGCCGGCGTGCTGCGCGCCGCCGCGTTCAATGCCTCCGGCCAGCGCGTCGGACGCATGGTGCGCGAATATTACCGCCACTAGCGGTCCACCCGCCCGCGGCAGGTTGCTGGAAAAGCGATCGATGCGTCGTCGGTTTATGCTTTTATTGAAGGAGCATGGACTTCTCTTCCACTGCTTCCTCTTCCCTTGATCCTTGGATGTTTCATGGAAATTTGGAAACAACGGGATCACTGGCTGGTGAACACATAACTGCCGGATTCGATGGCGAAGACCGCAGCGCCGGACTCGTTGCGCAGAAAGCCCACCCCCTCGGCATCCTGCGCACGCCGGCCGCCCTCCCTGACACTGTCCGGATTCCCCGCCGGCATGAACAGGATGGCGCTCGCTCCAACAGGAATCGTCACATGGAGCGTGAGTTGGTTGCCGGTCTTTTCCCAGGCGCTCACGACTTTGCCGCGCACCGAGTCATAACTGGCTTTGACCCAGGTCAAATCACCGACCGGCCGGGGCTGGATGATGAGGCGGTCGCAGCCCATGGCATCGGGCGCGGGTTGGATACCGGCGAGCGACTTGTAAAACCACTCGCTCACCGAGCCGAACATCGGGTGATTGTGGGAAAACGTGTCGTCGCTGAACTCCCAATGCTCCCACAGTGTCGTCGCGCCGCGCTCCAGCATGTATCCCCAACCCGGGAAACCGCGCTGGTTGACGATCGTACTGGCGAGGTCCGCGCGGCCCGCCGCGCTGAGCGAGTCTAGCAGATACTTGGTGCCGAAGATGCCGGTGGTGAGGTGCCCGTCGTGGGCGGCGAGGTCACGCACCAGGACGTCGAGCACCCGCGCCTGCGCGTCGGGGGGCACCAGTCCGTGGTAGAGCGCGAACGCCTGGCAGGCCTGTGTGGCCGCGTCGTAACGGCCGCTGTCCGGCTGGAGGAATTTCCGGTTGAAGGCGGTTTTGATGCGTTCCGCGAGGGCCGCGGCCTCCGTCGCATCGGCCTCCTTGCCTAACGATTTTGCCAGTTGCGCAAAGAGTTTCACATTGTAGTGGTAGAACGCCGTGCCGGTGAGCGCGCGCGGTTTGGGCACCAGGCTTTCGTGGTCGCTGATGCCGTTGTCGAGCAGGTCGCCCACCGCCCGCGAGCGCAACAGGGCGATCCAGCGCCGGGTTGGTTCGTATTGCTCTTCGATCAACCGCTGGTCGCCATAATATTGGCGCAACTGCCAGAGCAGCAGCGGATGGGCCGTGCCCCAGCCGATCGGGCCGGCACCCTCGCCAAGTCCCTCGTCGCTGAGGCCGACGAACGGCGCGGTCTCGGTGAATCCGCCGTTAGGACGCGCCGCGTCGGCGAAGTCCCCCACCACCTTGGCATAGAACCGCGACATGTCGAAGTTGAGCATCGCCATCTCGCTCGACGCGACGATGTCGCCGCCGTAGCCGAACTTCTCGCGGTGCGGGCAATCCGACTGCACGCTGAACAGGTTGGACAACTCGGTCCACAACACCATTTGCTGGATGCGGTTGAACATTTCGTTAGAACACTCGAACGAGCCCGCGGGTTGCACGTCGGAGTTGAGCCGCAGGCCGTCGAGCGCGGCGAGGGTTGGTGTGCCCGGGAAGTCCCGCACTTCCACATAGCGGAATCCATGATAGGTGAACCGCGGGGTGAAGGTTTCCGTCCCCTGCCCTTTCAACACATAGACGTCCCGTTGGAATGCCGTCTGTGGCTGGCCTGCGCCATTATACGTCTCCTCAGCGCCACCCTTGATTTGACCGCACACCGCGGTCATGCCGTTGAGCGTGCCGTCCGGATACAGCAATTCGCCGGAACGCAGGCGCACCCGGGTGCCCGCCGGCCCCTGCACCCGCAGCCGTGCCCAACCGGAGAAATTCTGACCGAAGTCGAAAATGAACACCCCGGGCTTCGGTTCCGTTAGCTTGACCGGTTTGAGCGTGCGGGTGAGGCGGATTGGCGGCGCTTCCTGCGCGTGCAGCGGACCGGGGTTGGGCTCGCCGGCGCGCGTGGCGGCTTCCCAGCGGGTGTCGTCGAAGCCGGCCTGGTCCCAGCCCGGTTGTTCGCGGCGCGCGTCATACACTTCTCCCAGATAGACGCTGTTGCGCAGGACCGGCCCTTCTGCCACGCGCCAGGATTCGTCGGTGACGATGGTTTGGGCGGTGCCGTCCGCGAACTCGACGACGAGTTGCATGATGGCGCGCGGTTCGCCGATGCTCAGGGCCTGGCGCGGATTGAGGTGCCCCCACATGCGCAGCGGCAGCGGGTTGAACCATCCGTTGCCGAGCATGATGCCGACGGCATTGTGGCCGGGTTTGAGGAGCGCGGTCACGTCGTAGGTTGAGTACAGCACGCGCCGGGAGTAACCGGTCCAGCCCGGGTCGAGCATGTGATCGCCCACCCGCCCGCCGTTGATACGAAGTTCATAGTAGCCGAGTCCACTGACGTAGGCGCGGGCCCGGGTGACGGGCTTGTTCACGCTGAATTCCCGGCGCATCAGCGGCGCGGGATGGTCGTCAAAGGCCTTGGCATCGGGAACCGGGCCCGCAACCTTGCGGGTGATCCAGGCGGCGCGCCAGTCGGCCGGAGCGAGCAGCGCGGTTTCAAAGCGCGCGGGCTCGCTGTAGTTCGATGGCCGGCCCGCGGCATCCCAGACCCGCACCTTCCAACAAACCGCTTGCGACGACTGGAGCGGCTGGCCGGCGTAAACGACATTCAGCGAGTCCGGGGTGAGCACCTTGCCGCTGTCCCAGAGGTCCCCTTGATCAGCCGCCAGCCGGTCACGGGTCGTCGCCGCTAGAACCTGCCACGCGGTCTGCTTGGCACCGCGCTTCCCGGACTCCAGCCTCCAACTCAGGCGCGGCACCCGGGTGTCGATGCCGAGCGGGTTGACGCGCCATTCGCACTGGAGTGCGGTCGCGCTGAGGTCGGCGGCGGCCAACGCGCTCACCGGCAGCAGCCCGCCTATCAGAATCCATCCTAGCAGAAATTCGCGATGGAGCGCATGTCTTCGGGCGCACACTGCAAGGACTTCATCGCGGACGGTGTCGGAGGGACGGGTTTTCATGGTTGTATGTACTGGGAGTTTTTCGGTAGATAACCCATCCGAGATGGCGCGTCAACCGTGGCTGGAAAATCGAGTTCCTCCACGGTCTGCTCAAGCAGGTGGGCAAGGCGTGGCGGCCTACGGTCTCGACTTTGCTTGACCGGTGCCCCCGAACCTGCGACGGATCGGCCATGACAAAATTGCCCATGCTGGTTGTGAGCGGATTGCTCGTTGCGCCGGGAGTCAGCGCCGCGGAGGAATCCTTGGTTACCGCGCATAGCTTCAAGAAGATCCAAGTGACCGACGATTTCTGGTGCGAAGGTGCCTATTACGGTGACTTCAACCACGACGGGAAAATGGACATTTGCGGGGGGCCGTTTTGGTGGGAAGGTCCGGATTTCAAGATTCGCCACGAATTCCGTCCCGCCACCAAGACCACGAAAGCCAAGAACCCCGACGGCACGGAAATCACCTTTCCCGGTTACAGCGGTGCCAAAGGCAAAATCAACGATTATTCCGACAACTTTCTAACCTACACCTACGACCTCAACGGGGACGGTTGGACCGACATCATCGTGTATGACACTCCCGGTGCCGACGCCTGTTGGTATGAGAATCCACAGGGCCGGAAGAATGCCGATGGCACGGAACATTGGGCGCGGCACAAGGTGATCAGCACCCTGGACAACGAATCACCCGGCTTTGGTGATATCAACGGCGACGGCAAGCCCGAGGTAGTCTGCAATTCCAAGGGCTTCCTGGGATACGCCGGCGCCGATTGGAGCCGTCCGTCCGAGCCGTGGACATGGCACTCGATTTCGCCGAAAGGCACTTGGCACAAATACACTCATGGCATGGGCTTCGGGGACATCAACGGCGACGGTCGCGCCGACTTCATCGAACAAGACGGTTGGTGGGAGCAACCCGCGTCCCTCAGCGGAGATCCGGTGTGGCAAGTGCATCCGTTTCCTTTCGCTCCGGGCTCCGGCACCGCGGGCGGTGCACAGATGTATGTTTATGATTTCAACGGCGACGGTCTCAACGACGTGCTCACCACCCTCAACCCGCACGGCTACGGCATCGTGTGGTACGAACAGACGCGAGACAACGGCGTGATCTCCTTCAAACCCCGCACGATTGTCGGCAGGAAACCGGAGGATAACAAATACGGCGTCGCGTTCTCGCAAGCGCATGCCATGGAGTTGGTGGATATGGATGGCGACGGCATCAAGGATTTCGTGACCGGCAAGCGGTTTTGGGCACACGGTCCAACCGGGGACGAGGATCCGAACGCTCCTGCGGTGCTCTATTGGTTCAAGACCGTGCGCAATCCCGACAAGACCGTGGACTTCATTCCCTATCTGATCGACGACAACTCCGGAGTGGGCACCCAAGTGACCGTTGCGGACGTGAATGGCGACAAGCTGCCCGACGTAATCGTCGGCAACAAGAAAGGCACTTTCGTGTTCATTCACGAGACCCGCAAACTCCGCCGCGAGGAATGGGAAAAGGCGCAACCGAAGCCGCTGAGATAAATGGTGAGAATGTCATTGACGCCGGGGGGGGGCACAATATATGCGGAGTATTACATGCAATTCCAATGAAACAACGCATCAATACCGCCCTCGCTCTAGCCATTTTGGCCGGCGTTTCGCTCGTCACACCGGCCTCGGCCGCAGTCAACATCGACTATGTCAGCGTCGGGAATCCTGGCAATTATGGCAGCCCCTACGGTGTTGTGAGATACGCATATCAGATTGGGAAATACGAGGTGACCAACGCCCAGTATGCCGCGTTCCTCAATGCCAAAGGAGCCTCTAACAGTTATGGGATCTACAATTCGAACATGTCATCCTACGGGATCGCTCAAACAGGCTCATCCGGTAGCTACACCTATAGCGTGACGAGTGGTATAAGGCAGCGTATTACAACGGCGGCACCTCGACTTACTCGCGATTTCCCAATGGGCAGGACTCGATTACCACGGCGGATGCGAATTATGGTTACAGCGTGGGGCACAGCACAGACGTTGGCAGCTATGGCGGTGATCCTGCGCAAGCCAGACATCTTCGCCCGTGTGCTGTTTCGCGCCACCGACTCCGAGGAAGTCGGCGCCGCCCTGCGTGAGACCGGCCAGCGGGACGACATCCGTGCCGTGTTTCTCGACATCGACTCGCCTGGGGGCACTGTGGCGGGCACGCCCGATCTGGCGGTGAGTGTCCTCTTCATGCCCTTGGCACGACTCGCCCAGGATCAGCACTGCCTGTTTCGCAGGAACGGGGTGCGAACGAGCTGGAGCAGTGTCGGGGCATGGAGATCTAACGCTGCGGGATCGGTTGGAGGCGCTGCGGATGCAATGGAAACAATCCAACGAGACATGACGGCGCAACCGATAGGTTTCATCGGACAATGGAGGCCGAGTTGATCAAATACGGGGCCAACGCCTTCCTGTATCTGAAGGTCGTCTATGCCACCTCGGCCGCCAACTTCGAGCAGACGAAGATCGCGTTCACCACTTTGATCGGCGACGCGGCCAAGGCGGAGGAAACGCTGGCCCGCCTGCGCAAGCTCGGTGCCGAAACACCGTTTGAGTTTCCCGAACTGGCCGATGCCGGCCGCAAGCTGATCGCCTTCGGTGAAGGTGCCGACACCGTGCCCGAAACCCTGCGGCGCATCGGCGACGTGTCGGCGGGCATCCAGGCGCCCATCGGCGAAATCGCCGAAATCTACGGCAAGGCGCGGGTCCAGGGCAGGCTCTTCGCCGAGGACGTGAACCAACTGACAGGGCGCGGCACCCCATCATCGGTGAACTGGCGCGGCAGTTCGGGGTAAACGAATCCCAGGTTAGGAAACTCGTCGAGCCGGGGCAGGTCGGATTCCCCCAGATTGAAAAGGCGTTCGTCGACATGACGTCCAAGGGCGGCAAGTTCGCCGGAATGATGGAGGCACAAAGCAAGACGACATCCGGCCTGTTCTCCACACTCAAGGACTCGTTCAACGAGGTGTTCCTCGCGCTGGGCACGCCCATCAACGACGCGATCCGCCCCCTGGTAGCGGAAGCCATCGACCTTGTTGCTAGGCTCACCCCAATGGCGGTCGAGGCGGGAAAGCGGATCAAGGACGCGATCATGTTCATCATCGCCGCGTTCAAGAGCGGGCAGGTTCTCGAACTGGTGTCCACGTCCATGAAGCTCGCCTTCGCGGTAGCCGTGAATTCACTCATCAACGGGTTCCGCGCCGCAGTGTCGTTCCTGTTCTACTTCATCACGGACGGGTCGATGTGGAAGGGGCTCGGGACATTGTTGTTAGGCCTGGCGGCCAGCTTCGGACTCGCCATCCTCAATGCGTTTGAGATGCCGATCACCTATCTGAAAGCGGGCATCGAGTGGTGCGTCGCCTGGATGTTGAAGGGGCTGGCAAAGATCCCCGGCATGTCGAAACTGATGGGTTTCGAGTCCCAGGATGTGAACACCAGCTTCAAGGATATTCTCAAGTCCAACAAGGACGAGGGAGGATCCCTCTTCGGTGTGAAGTACGGCGACCTCCAGAAGGAGAACAACCGCCTTCTGGAATCGGGCGGGGCGGGCGTTGCAAAGAGTGCCGCCGAGGCCGCCCCCAAGGCCGGCGAGTTCGGATTCACGGACACCATCGACACCACCGGGCTTCGCGACAACATGGGAAAGGTGGTCCAGTCCATCCGCGACTCGATGCCCAAGCCCGAGGAGGTGAAGCAGGCGGCAGCGGCGGCGGCGAGGCCAGCCGAGGCGGCAAAGGTGGCACCGGAAACCCATCGGCTGGATCCCATCGTCACCTCGCTTGGCAAGGTGGGCGGCGGCGGCTACTCAACCGGCACCCTCGACATGCAGCGCGAGAACAACCGGCTGACCGGCGAGACCAACAACCTCATCACCAAGCTGACCGCCAAGGTGGAGAAGCTGGGCGGCAAGCCGCAGGCGGCATTCGGTTGACGGTTACCTGGCGCCTTGGTCGATCCAGGACTTCAACAGGGTGATCTGCTCCGGGGTGAGTGGCTTCGGGCCCTTCTTGTGCAGCGACTTGGCTTTCCCCTCCGGATCATTTGCGGATGCGGCGATGGACTCCACGATCTTGATCAGGAGGCTACCGGCACTCTTGCCGGGGTCAACCAGCTTGCGCTTTTTGGTGCCTTGCAGCACACCTTCCAGGCTGTCCATACGCAGGCCGGCCCTGGCCTTTTCGGCATTGTGGCACTTGGCGCATGTGGCGTCAAAAATGGGCTTCGTGTCGGCGGCGTAGGTGATCTTTTTTGCTTCGCTGGAAGCGGCGGGTGCGTCGGCTCCTGACAATGGCAAGTGCGCAACGAATAAGCCGGTGGCAATGGCGGCAACGATCTTTGGTTGTGATTTCATAAGGGGGTGGAATCAGATTGCTGAAATTGCTCCTGTTGGCAAGCCATTACTATGGTGGCATTCGGTTGACGCCGGGCGCACCGTGAGATGCCAACCCATATCGCAATCCTGCCCGGACGGCTCTATCCGCAACCCGGCTACACCGTCCAGATCGACAAGGAGGGGAAGTGGACGGCCACCCAGATATTCCTCTGCCACCGCTCGTCCGCCATCGCCCTGATGCCGCGTCCCGGCGCTCCCCACCCGGAGATCGGATTCATCACCGCCTCGCAGGTGACGACGACCTTCACCGAGGGAGACCTGGCCGAGATCACCTGCCAATTCGCCGGTGCCGAGGACAAGGACAAGGAGAAGGCGAACGCCGTCTATACCATGGGGATGCGTTCGAGCGTGCCTACGCTGGTATGATCGACGCCTATCAAGCCACCTGTCCGGTCGTGGTTGGGGAAGTGCCGTTCTCCGTTAGCAAGCTCTCGATTCGCCGCAAGCTGCGAGAACTGGGCCTCGAATCCATGCTCGACACTTTCCTTGCGGCCAATCCTACCCATCAAAAGGATTGGGACGACTCGCAATTTCTGTTGACCACCGACCCGCTGCTCGCCTCGTCCATCCCGGCGTTTGCCGCGGCGACCGGAACCACCGATGCGCAAATCATCGACCTGCTGAAATCGTGCCGCGAATAAACCATACCTATCTTCCACCATGCGCCAGCCCATTGACATCGACTTCGACTACGTTTGCAAAGCCATCGTCGGCACCGTGTCCCCGGTGCTGGGTGTCATCACGTCCTATCAGGAGCAGATCGAATGGCACCTGCGGTTCGCATCGCTCCTGGTGGGTTTGTTAGTCGGCATCCTATCGCTGGTGAGCATGGTCAGGAAGCTGCGTAGAACGCGAACGCCTAGCCCAGCCGCCGGGCGATTGGAGTGTGTTTAGTTGGATTCATGAAGCTGATGCCGGTCGGCTGCGGCGACTTGTCGAGTCTTCGGTTTCTGGGTCAAACTATTTCTCATAAAAGCGTATAGCTACGAATTCTATCACATCACCCTCGGAAAGTTCAAAATCAGTTGTACTTGCCTTTTGCAGGTTGGAAATCTCAAATTCTAATAATGTGGGCTTTGCACCCTCCACCGGTCTGGATATTCTGACTTTTCCACGGAATTGAGCAGTCTTTGCGGCGTCATGTGTGCGATGTCCCTTCCACCCGTATCCACCAACGATGCCAAGTATTGATTTGAGTCCAAATCCCTTTGGTACGAAATATTTCCCACATGCGGCCACATCTCCCCCAATCACGATCGCCATTGTATCGTCTGACTGCTTGCCGTATCTAAGCTGCTCAACTGGCTTGGCGGTCGTCAGATCATCCGCATACGTAAAAGTAGCCGCGACGACGGTCATCAGTGCAATGAATGCTGTGGGTACTTGGATCATTTTACTAACGTCACGCGCAGCCGACCCCACCAGCGGGGCTGACCGTCAAGACCGGGTTGTGGTTTTCGTTAAAAGGGATCGTCGAAACAATGGGGCTGGTGGGGGTCGGTCTGGCGCGGCTGGTTCTGCTTGGGTGGCGACGCCGGGTTGAGTTGGAGGCAACTTTAGGGGTGAGCGTCCTTCTTTTGCATTGCAGCCAACACATGGTCCTTCAGAGGGACTGTATAC
>Ga0209697_10007048_pt1 | contig 13320 bp, 12 predicted proteins | sample AliMusrvi5mmetaG_FD_184115 | JGI IMG/M metagenome (GOLD analysis project Ga0209697, IMG submission 184115) | Freshwater lake bacterial and archeal communities from Alinen Mustajarvi, Finland, to study Microbial Dark Matter (Phase II) - Alinen... | ecosystem: Environmental > Aquatic > Freshwater...
AAGTTGGCCAAATGACAGCCACGCCAGGATTCACAGACCCGCGGTCGGGTTTGAAAACGAACTTGTCTGCGCTCGAGCTAACAGAATTCGGGAATTTTCAGGTGAAAGTCGTTTCCCGACAGCCACTTCAGCCGGCGAGTCCTTGAAAGAGGGGCGATAGGATGACCGTGATGCTTGACATCAGGACATTGACGAGCACATTTGAGCCATGAACACCACAGCGACACTCATCCCCCAAATCCGCGAGGATGTGCTACGGGATCCGCGCTACCCGGTGCACAAGATCGCCGACCAGCTCCTGCCTTACCTGCAGGTGCTCGTGGAGCAGTTCCACCCCGAGCAGGTCGTTCTCTTCGGCTCCTATGCCTACGGCGAGCCCAACCGGGACAGCGATGTGGATTTGCTGGTCATGACGGATAACGATGCCGAGTCCCCGCTCAAACAGCGGATTCGTATCCGTGACGCCTGGTGGAACATGCCGCGACGCCAATCCCTGCTTCCTTTTGATCTTCTCGTCGTCTCACCTGCCCGCCATCGCGAACGACTCTCCACGGCGGCTGGCTTTTACGATAGCATTGTGCGCCGCGGGATCCGTCTGGTATGAAAACCTCTGAGGACAATCCAGCCGACTGGTTGCTTCTGGCCAAGGAGAGACTTGAGAGTGCGGATGCCCTGTTTGCGGCGCGTGGGGCCTGTTATTCCGCGGTCGAGCTTCTGCAGGAAGCCGTCGAGCGCTATCTCAAGGGCTTTCTCGTATCACAGGGCTGGCAACTTGAACGCATTCACGACCTCAATCGTCTGCTCGATCTCGCCACGACGCACCGCGCTGATTTCCGCCGCTTCCAACAACTGGCCCAATCCCTGACCGAACAGTTCTGGGAGCAGCACTACCCGGGAGGTGATCTCGACGAAGTCGGACAGGACTATCCCGAGTTGCGCCAAGCCCTCGGGGAATTGGTGGCACTCATCGAATCCGCCCTTGCCCCTTGACGAGGGTAGGATACACTCATGAAACCAATCACTCCCGGCGAAATCCTTCTCGAGGAATACCTCAAGCCCCTTGGCCAGTTGCCCACATAGCCAATGAGGTGAGCAATGAAGATGGCTTTAATGCGGTGAATCTCTTGCATGGCCGCCCATTGTTGCGTACAGTAAGCCCTCTGGAACTGATCTATGAAGACGAAAACTGAATCGAATGCGGTGATCCCCGGCTTTCAGGCCGTGGAGTCGGCGTGCAATTGGAAAGTCAAGGTAGCGCGGGAAATCGAGGGGTTTTCTGTGAATGAAACCTTGAAATATTTCCGCTCGGCGGCAAGCAACCTGAAGCCTGCGGGCCGCAAGCCATCCGTCGCGAAGCGCTAGGGTGGAGAATGCTCACGCCGTGCCTCAGCTTCGAAAATTCACCGAAAGTCTTGGTTATGAATTCCCCCACATCTGTACCCCTGAAGAGCTCTAAAACAGTCAAGCATTGGGAGGACCCCGTTGTTCGCGAAGTGCGCGATGCGCGCCACCGCCTGGCTGCCCGCTTTGACAACGACCTGGAGCGGGTCGCAGGCGACCTGATGCTTCGCCAAGCAGACCATGGTTCCCGTTTGGTCAACCACCCCCCGCTGCGCAAGGGAGAGAAATAGGACGAAAGAGGATGGGCTGTTCGTTACGCGCATGCACTCTTCGTAGGCGCGTTGGTCACAACGCGTTGGGGCGATGGAGCGCTGGCTTCAGCCGGCGAGTCATTGAAAGAGGGGCGATAACAGCGCCACAGGAAAAGCGCGCCTCCCCTCGCCCGCATTCTGACGAATGCGCCTACGAGGAGATTGCTCCGCGCAGGCGCTGCGTAGGCGCGTTGGTCACAACGCGTTGGGGGCCATGGAGCGCTGGCTTCAGCCGGCTAGTCCTTGAAAGAGGGGCGATAACAGCGCCACAGGAAAAGCGTGCCTCTCCTCGCCCGCATTCTGACGAATGCGCCTACGGGCTGAATGCGCCTATATGAGATGGCGACTTCGCAAGCTCCTCTTGTCTTGAGCCTTGAGTCGCCACTGAAACAAACAACCGCAACTCACAATATCGACACGCTAGTGCAATATAAGACTGATCTTTCTTCATACAGCCACACGGAATACCATCCTGGGGGCAGTCCGCTGTCGCGTTTGGCTTGGTATTTCACGAATGTCCTGTTTTTCATGAACCCCTTGAACCCGCTGAGCGGCCTTAAAGTGTGGTTGCTGAAATTGTTTGGAGCCCAGGTTGGACAGGGCGTCGTGATCAAGCCCTCGGTCAATATCAAGTACCCCTGGCGCCTGCACATCGGCAACCATGTCTGGATTGGCGAGAAAGCCTGGATTGACAATCTCGGCGATGTTAGCATTGCCGACAACTGTGTGTTGTCGCAGGGTGCCATGTTGCTCTCCGGCAGCCACGATTTCACACGCAGCACTTTCAACGTTCAAGTTGACAAGATCGTGATTGAGGAAGGAGTTTGGATTGGAGCCAGGAGCATTGTTTACATGGGAGTCACCTGCAAGAGCCATTCCATCCTGGGTGCCAATTCCATCGCCCTGCGGGACCTCGATTGCTACGCCATTTATTATGGCAATCCGGCAGTGAAAGTGAGTGAAAGGGTCATCCATGCTTAACGACGATCATATCAAAGACGCTCTTCTTATCCGGAGGGTCGAAGAGAAATTCCTGGAGCTTTTCTCGCAAGGCAAGTTAAATGGCACCGTTCACACCTCGGTCGGCCAGGAGTTTTCCGCGGTGGCCTTTGCCGGGCAGTTGAAAAGCAGTGATTTCGTGTTCAGCAATCACAGGTGCCATGGCCATTACCTCTCCTTCACCAGGGACCTGCGCGGGCTGATCGGCGAACTCATGGGCAAACGCTCCGGCACCTGCGGCGGAGTGGGCAGCAGCCAGCACCTCCAGTTTGGCAATTTCTTCTCCAATGGCGTTCAGGGCGGGATCGTCCCCTTGGCAGCAGGATTTGGACTTGCCCAAAAACTCAACAAGGACAACAACATCGGCATTGTTTTCATTGGCGACGGCACCCTGGGCGAGGGCATCCTCTACGAGACCATGAACATTGTTTCGAAATGGCAAATCCCATTGATGATTGTCTGTGAGAACAACTTCTACGCGCAAAGCACGCCCCAACGTCTGACCCTTGCGGGCGACATTTGCAAGCGAGCAGAGGCATTTGGCATCCAAGCCCGTCACACGACCACATGGGACGTTGAGCAGTTGCTCGCCACAGCCAAGCAGGCCATCGATGACGTCCGCAGCAGCGGACTGCCGCTGTTTGTGCGGGTGGACACCTATCGCCTCAATGCTCACTCCAAGGGCGATGACGACCGTGACCCGGCTGAAATCGAGGAATACCGCCAAAAGGACTTCCTTCACCGTCTCAAGCACGAGCGACCGGCAGACTACCAGCGACATCTTGAACCAATCGACCGGCAAATCAGCAGCCTGGTCGAAGAGTTGGAGGCGGAGGAAGAACTACGTCTCGCCCAGTACTATTCACCCCCGGCAGCGGCAGCAAAGCCAAAATGGGCGCCCCTTCAAGACTCAACTCTGCGCCAGTACCAGCACATCAATAACTTCTTCAAACAAGCCATGGCAGATGACCCCAAGCTGGTGTTCATCGGCGAAGATGTCCTCTCACCCTATGGCGGAGCTTTCAAGGTAGCCAACGATTTATCGACACTCTTTCCTGAGCGGGTGTTCTCCACACCGATTAGTGAAGCCGCGATAACAGGGGTCTCGAACGGCCTGGCCCTGGCGGGCTTCAGGCCCTTCGCAGAAATCATGTTTGGCGATTTCATGACCCTCGCCTTCGATCAAATCGTCAACCATGCGGCAAAGTTCTACCACATGTACAATCACAAGGTCAAGTGCCCGGTGGTGATTCGAACTCCGATGGGGGGGCGGCGGGGATATGGACCAACCCATTCCCAAACCTTGGACAAGTTCCTAATCGGGATCGAAAACGTGACCACCGTTGCCCTAAACAGCCTGGTCATGCCGGAAATCATCTATAATGCCGTCTTGAAGGAGGAACATCCGGTCATCATTATCGAGTGCAAGAGCGACTATGGTCGTAAAATCGGCAAGAAACCGATCAATAATTACCAGTATCTCCAATCCGACAGCAGTTACCCGGTGGTCAGGATATCTCCGGTGTTATCAACTCCAACCGCTACGATTGTCACCTACGGCGGTGCCAGCAGCATGCTGGTTGATTGTCTCGAACAAGTATTCTTCGAGGCCGACGTCAAGCCCGAGGTGCTGGTTCTATCTAAAATCAATCCTATCGATTACACCCCGATTATCGACTCGGTAAGGGTTACCGGGCGACTCTTCGTATTGGAAGAGGGCAGCGTCACGGGTGGAATCGGCAGCGAGATCATCGCCGCCGTTTCGGAAATCCTTGGTGAGCGGCTGATCTGCGCCCGAATTGGCGCACTGCCAGTTCCCATACCCGCGGTTAAGTCCCTGGAAAGCCGGGTGCTGCCTAACGTGGCAATCCTGGTCGAAACCATCAAACGCGTTTTACAATGAACTTGTTACGGGAAATTCGGGTTCCTCAGGAAACGGTCAACGACGAATCGGTGACCGTCATCCGCGTCTCCTATGCCCATGGCAGCCGCGTCATGGCCGGCGATGTCGTTATCGAGTTGGAAACATCGAAACTAAACCTCTCGCTCGAAGCTGAAGTTGATGGCTTCGTGTATTACGCCTGCAAAGAGGGCGATGAGGTTAGGATTAACGAGCTGCTTGTGGTTATTGCCGACACCTTTGCGGAAGGATACTCCATCGCTGCGCCTCAGCATCCGGCAAGTCCGCAGGCATCGACTCCACCCCGTGAACCTGAAAAGTTCACCGGCCAAACCGCGTTTTCGGCGGCAGCATTGAAGCTCCTTGAAGAACACGGGGTCAGTAGAAGTGCCTTTGCCGGACATGATTTGGTGACTTCCGCTGACGTCTTGGCCCTTGTTCAACCGGGCCCGAAACCCAAGTTGGAAATCGAGTCCAACGCACCTGCGAGACCGGTGAATCTTGACGAAAGCACGGTAACGAGGAAGAAAATTCCCAAGTCCAAGAAGCGGGAGATTGACTACCTGCGGCAGGTACAGCAGGCGGGTTTGAACTCCATGGTCAATATTGAGGTAGATACCAATGGAATTCTGGCCGCCACGGCGCAGCATTCAAAGTATTTCAAGCACTCGTTCCTGCCTGTGATCATCTACGAAGCCTCACGCCTGCTGAACAAGTTTCCTCAGCTCAATGCATTCTACCTGGATCAGGAAATCGTGTTCTACAATGATGTTAATGTTGGAGTGGCCATTGACATCGATGACGGCCTCAAGACCGTCTGCATCAGGAATTCCGGATCACTTGGAATGCGCGAGCTTGAGGACCAGTTGTTTCTGCTATCCAATCGGTATGTGGACCGCAAGCTAACCCCATCCGATCTGAGCGACATCACCTTTACAATAACGGATTTGTCTGGGGAGGGCATTCACTTCTTCAGCCCTCTTATCAATCAGCAAAATGCGGCTATCCTGGGCATCGCCGCCCCCAAGGCATCCGGGCAAATGGTATTGACTCTGACGTTTGACCACAGGGTGACCGAAGGCAAGACGGCATCCAGATTCCTTAAGGAGCTGAAAGATCGCGTGGAGTGCTACAAGAACCAGCTTGGTGCGAATGCTCCGGCCCTCCGCTGCAGTCGCTGCCTAAAGCACCTGGGAGAAGACATCAGTGGCTTCGGCTTTCTGAAGGTGGTAAACAAAAAGGGCGAGGATGTCTATTTGTGTCAAACCTGTTTCAAAGGACTGTAATGAACAACGAGCAGCAGATCAAAGAGATTCTGGGCAACTTTATCCATCTGGATGCGGCGCATATATCCGAGCACACGGTTATTGACCGCTCTGCGGTGCAAAGTTCCATCCTCATCCACCGGATGTATGCCGCCTTGGCCGAGGCAGGTTTGGTAATCGCGAATCCTGGGGCCATCAAGACGTTCGGTGATTTGCAGCAGGCCGCCGGACTCGAGGACCGCCACGCCCCGAGTCCTGCACTTCCAACGATGCCGGCTGATTTCGCCAATGATGGGCTGTGCGGAGGGATCGACATAGAAGATATTTCGAGATTCAACATGGTGACCGACTATAGGGAAGACGAGTTTTACCGTCAGAACTTCAGCCCTGCCGAAATCGCATGGTGCATCCTACAGCCAAATCCGCTGGCAAGCTTTGGCGGCAAATTTGCCGCCAAAGAGGCAATTGTAAAGGCTGACAATCGGTTCAAGTTCATCCCCTTCTACAAAATTGAGGTTCTTAATGATCCGGATGGCAAACCGCAGTTCAAGGGTTTTGAGATTTCAATTTCACATACCCAAACTACCGCGATCGCCATGGCGATTGCCTCGGGGAGTAGGGCATCTCATATCCAGATAGCACCCCGGAGGGATTCCATACACGACAAATGGCTATGGGGGGTTGCGATTGCAGCCCTTCTGCTTGCGTTGGCGTCTTTTGCTGTTCGCTAACATATTTTCACCTGCTCGGGTGCCGCAACGTCCTGATTCTATGGACAGACGGCTTCGCGCAAGCGCCGTAGGCGCGTTGGTCACAACGCGTTGGGGCAACGGAGCGGTGGCCGAGAAGCGCCACTTCACCCGCCATCGCATTCTAACGAATGCGCCTACGAGGAAAGAGAGGCCGGCTGAAGCCAGCGCTCCGTAGGCGCGTTGGTCGCAACGCGGCGGGGTGATGGAGCGCTGGCTTCAGTGGCTGTCGGGAAACTCCATCCTTGCGATTTTCATTAAGAAAGCCAAACTTCCGGGCATGGCGCAGTACATCGCAGGAACCGACCGTTGCCAACCCATGCTCCTGCCTCCGGCGGTTGACGACTATGTCTCGCCTGCCAGCCCCGTGCGAGCCATTGATGCCTTCGTCGATAGTCTTGATCTGCCCGGACTCGGGTTCAAAACCCGCTGCGACTTCTCTGAGGGCCGCAGTTCCTATCATCCCGGCACCCTCCTCAAACTCTACCTTTGGGGCTACCTCAAGCGCACCCGCTCCAGCCGTGGTCTGGAAAACGCCTGCGCCGAGAATCTCCAGGCGATCTGGCTGACCGGCAATTTGCGCCCCGACCACAGCACTATCAGTGATTTCCGCAAGGACCATCCCGCCGCTCTCAAAAGCATCCTCAGGGAATTCAATCTGATTTGTTTTGAGCTGCGCCTCTTCGGCAAAGAACTCGTCGCCATCGACGGCACCTTCATCAAGGCAGTCAACAGCCCGGCCCGCAGCTTCACCAAAGCGAAACTCACCAAACTCATCGAAAGCATCGACACCGCCATCAAGCGTTACCTTGACGAACTCCAACAGGCCGACCAAAGCGATACGCCGGCGAGTTCCGGCATCGGTTCGGAGAAGAGCGAGGTGGCCGAGCTCCAGCGCAAACTCGCCAGGATCAAGGAACGCAAAGTCCTGCTGACAGATTACCAGGCCCGTTGCGACGACAGTCCCACCGGCCAAGTCAATCTCACCGACCCTGACTCCCGCCAGCTGCGCAAACGAGGCAAATCCACCGTCGGTTACAATGTTCAGGCTGCCGTTGATGCCAAGCACCACCTCATCGCCACCGTCGAAGTCACCCAGGAACCCAACGACCAAAACCTGCTCGATCCCACCGCCCAGCAAACCAAGGCGGACCTGCTGCTTCCCGCTGACGCGCGCCTCCAGGTCCTTGCCGACACCGGCTACGGCAACGGCCCCCAACACAGCGCCTGCGAAGCCCACGGCACGGTCGCCCTCGCCCCCCTGCAAAAAACCAAGGGCGAGGCCAACGGTCTCTATAACAACGACCGGTTCATCCCCGACCCCGCCACTGACTCTTACACCTGCCCGCAAGGGAAAACACTTACCCGCAAGGCCGACACCAAGACCACCGACACCGGCGGCGGCTTCCGCACCTATTACAACGCCGCGGCATGCTGCGGCTGTCCGACACGGGCGCAATGCACTCAAAGCCCCTTTCGCAAGCTTCTGGTCAGCGTGCACCACGAAGCTGTTGTTAGATCGCGCGAGCGACTCGCCGCCGACCCCGCTGCCATGCGCACGCGGGCCGGTCTGGTCGAACACCCCTTCTCCACCATTAAAGACCGTCACGGGTTTACCGGCCTGCTGTGCCGGGGAATTAAACTCGCCGGTGCGGAGATGGGACTGAGTGCGTGGGCCTATAACTTCACCCGCGTGATCAATCTTGTGGGAATTGACGCCTTGCTCGGGGTCATCCGGCTGCGCACCGCACCACAGCCCTGCTAAAAGGGGGGGGCAGCCCCTTTTCAGCGCCACAGAGCCTCCCTGAAGCGTCCGTAAGCCGCCCATGCCGAAAAGTCAGGCCAAATAACAGCCGCGGCAGGATTCGGAGACCCGCGGTCGGGTTTGAGAACGAACTCGTCCGCCCCCCCGGTTCTAACAGAGTTCAGGGATTTTCAGGTGAAATTCGTTTCCCGACAGCCACTTCAGCCGGCGAGTCATTGAAGAGAGGGCGATAACAGCGCCACCGGAAAAGCGCTTCTTCCCAGCCCTTTCCGCATTCTGACGAATGCGCCTACGCGCCGACTATCCGTCTTCCGTTTTCTGTCTTCTGTCTTCTGTCTGGCAGCGAAGCGATCTTCTGTCTTCCCTTACGTCTTGTAGTCTTGAGTCTTCTCCCCTTTCAGCTTTTTCTTCCGCGCTTGACATCGCCCTGTAATCTGCCAGCTTGCCATCATGAGCACCACTCCGACACTCCGACACTCCGACACTCCGACACTCCGACACTCCGACACTCCGACACTCCGACACTCCGACACTCAGCCCGCAAATCCGTGAGGATGTGCTGCGTGATCCGCGCTACCCGGTGCACTAGAGTCCTTGAAGAGCCAAAGATGCTGTCGTTAGGTCAAATTTTCTTGTCTTGTGTCTTCAAGTCTTGCGTCTTGGGTCTGAGGCGAAGCCTCGATAGAACTTTATGAAAAACAGGGACACGATGGACAAACACGAGCAGATCGTGTCGGTGCTGCGCGAATTCGCGCCGGCGGTCATCTATGTGTTCGGCTCCTACGGCACCCCGCGCGAGCATCCGGGCAGCGATTTGGATCTGGCGATTTTGCCGGCATCGCCGCTTGATCCGCTGGTGTGTTTTGCAACTGCCAATGAACTGTCTGACCGGCTGGGGATTGCGGTGGATCTCATCGACCTGACCCGGGCCAGCACGGTGCTGGCCAAGGAGGTCTTGCGCACCGGCACGCCGCTGGCGGTGGCGGATCCACTCGCGTGCCAAGCCTTTGAAATGCGCACGCTGGCCGACTATGCCCGCCTCAACGAGGAACGGGCACCCATCCTCACGTCCGCGCCATGACCGACGACATCTCACTGAACAAAGCCGCGATCATCCGCCGGTGTCTGGCGCGGGTGGCGGAGGAATTCCGACAAGACACCTCGCGTCTGGACAATTTCACGATTCAGGATGCCATCGTCCTAAACCTGCTGCGTGCCTGTGAAAGTGCCATCGACCTGGCGATGCACCATGTGGCCGAACGTCGACTCGGAATCCCCCAGCATAGCAGGGATGCGTTCGACCTGCTCATGCACCATGGTTTGCTCACCCCGCCAAGCGCAAGCGCCATGAAGAACATGGTCGGATTCCGCAACATTGCGGTTCACAGCTATCAGCAATTGCAGCGCCCGATCCTCGAAGCAATCCTGCTCCGGCATCTGGGGGATTTCGAAACCTATCTCGACGAAATCGCGGCGCTTGGCTCCTGAGCCCGCGCCCCACCGGTCACGCCCTACCACTGATTACTCTGCCACTTCCCGCCCCGCTGGGGACAAGTGGGCGCGCCCGGCGGTCACGCCCTACCGATCACTTCTTTCTCTTCCCACCCCGCTGGGGACAAGTGGGCGCGCCCGGCGGTCACGCCCTACCACTGATCACTTCTTTCTCTTCCCGCTCTTCGTAGGCGCGTTGGTCACAACGCGTCGGGGTGATAGATGAGTCGCCAGAGAAGCGCCACTTCACTCGCCCGCATTCTGACGAATGCGCCTACGAGGCCCCTGCGTGCCGACATAGCGTTTCCCTCTTGTCTTCTGTCTTCTGTCTGGGAGCGAAGCGATCTTCTGTCTTCTTGCTTTTCAGCTTTTCAGCCTTTTCTTCCCCATGCTTCCGCTCACCCTTGCCGCGCTTTGGCTGCACTTCTTCTGGTGCCTGGTGCCGTCGTGGCGGTTTGGCCAGTATTACGAATATGGATTCCTGGTGCCCTTGCTGGCCTTTGGCTTCGCATGGCGGCGCGCCGGCATGCTCGGCGCGGTGGCAGCGCCGCAACCGTGGCAGCCTGGCAGGCTTGCCGACGCGGTTTTGTTAGGACTGGCAGGTGTCGGGCTGTTGGCGCTCATTCCGCTGCGGATCATTGAAACCGGCGATCCGGGCTGGCGGCCGCCCATTGTGTTGCATGGCTTGCTGGTCACCGCAGCCGTTCATCTGGCGCTGGCGCGCTGGCGGGGTTGGAAGGTGTCGGCGTTCTTCGTGCCGGTGACGGTCTTTGCCTGGTCGGCGGTCCCCTATCTCTATCAATTCGAGCAATCGCTGGTGCGCCACTTGACCGGCTTTGTGGTCGGACTCACCCACGAGGTTTTCCTGCTAAGCGGCCAACCGGTCGAGCGAATCGGCGAGCGGCTGGCACTGGGGTCGCGGGCGGTGGATGTCACTGATGGTTGCAGCGGGATCCGCTCGATTCAGAGTCTGGTGATGGCAGCCCTCTTTTTCGGCGAACTGCTCTGGCTGCGCTGGCCGGCACGCTGCTTCCTGATCGGCACCGCGCTGGCCGCGGCCGTGGCCTGCAACACCGGTCGCGCCTGGTATCTGGCCAACGTCCAATTCAGCCGCGGCGAGGAGGCCGCCCACGCCGCCCACGATCCGGCCGGTCACCTGGCGTTTGCCGCCGCCGCCCTGGTCCTCTATCTGGCCGCCCGCCTGCTGATGCCGCGGGCGACGGGAAGAGTGGTGGTGCGGAAGAGTTGAAGAGTTGTCCGTGATTGCGCAGGTAGGGCGGACCGGCCTCGGTCCGCCGACTTGTCCCCAAGAGGGCGCAGTTCCAATGACCCTGCATTATCATCTCGCCCTCAAGGGGAATCAGGGCGCGGCGAGGCCGCCACGCCCTACCGGCCGCAGGTAGGGCGGACCGGCCTCGGTCCGCCGACTTGTCCCCAAGAGGGCGCAGTTCCAATGACCCTGCATTATCACCTCGCCCTCAGGGGGAATCAGGGCGCGGCGAGGCCGCCACGCCCTACCGGCCGCAGGTAGGGCGGACCGGCCTCGGTCCGCCCACTTATCCGCCCGCATGGGCGGTGCCAAGGCGAGGCGCATGAACAAGCAAATGCACCTCGCCCTCAGGGGGAATCAGGGCGCGGCGAGGCCGCCACGCCCTACCCGCTCACGGCGCAAACACCACAGACAACTCTTCCTCCTCCCCCCCTCCCTATGGCCCACTGGAATTTACAGACCACACACACTGACATCAGCAAATTCAGCGACAATCCGGAATTGCGACGCGAATTGAAGATCTGGCGGCTGAAGATGGCCGCCTGGGTCGTTGCGGTGCTCATTGTGGTCGGCCTCTCCGCCAGGCCCGGCTACCGGGCGTTTCGCAAGTACCGGATCGACCAGAACCTGGCAGCGGCGCAGGCGGCGGCACGGCTTGAGGACTGGGGCACCGCGCGCGACAAGGCCCGCAGTGTGCTGTTGGCCCGCCGGCAGGACTTCGAGGCTTTCCGGATTTGGACGCGGGCGCTCGGCAAGATGGGCGAGCCCCGCACCTACATGGCCGCCGCCCAACTTTTCACCGATTCCCGCGCCACCCGCGAGGACCGGCTGGAAGGCCTTCAGATCATGGCGCTCCAGGCGCCGCAGGCGGTCGCACTGAGCGCCTTTGCCAGTCTGCCTGAGGACTTGCGCAACCAGGCGTCCTTCCGCGCGGCGATCACCCCGCTGCTGGTCCAACGCGGGGATGTCGCCGTGGCCGAAAATGCCTTGCGCGAGGTGGCGCAGCCGGGTGACGAGCCCAAGGTCCGGCTCGAACTGATGCGCGCGCTGTGCGCCCGCCCGGAAGCCGCTCGGGTGACCGAAGCGCGCCGGATTTTCGCGGATTTGATCGCCGCCAGGGCCGATGACGCAGCGCTGGCCGCACTGTTGATTCTCGGCGAAACACCCGGCGGGCTCGCCCCCGGCGAGCCGCTGCCCGATCTGCCGGAATGGCTCAAGCAGCAACCCAAAGCCACGGCCCTGCATCACTTGTTAGGCATGCACCCGGCGCTCGAAGCCAAGCCGGACGCGGCGGAGCGCTGGTATCAATCCGCCATCGACCGCTTTCTATCCACCGAGCCGGGCGTGCTCGGCACCTGGCTGGTCCGCCACAACAAGGCCGAATTGGCCGCCAAAATCCTCGAAGAACCGGCCATTACCCGCTCCGACGCCTACCTCGCCCGTCTCCACGCCCTGCTGCGCCTCAAAATGGATAGCGAACTCACGACGGCACTGGCCGCGCCGCCAGCCTCGGTGGATCTGGTGGAACTCGAGATCGTGCAGGCCGCCTTGGCCGCCAGGCGCAGCGACCGGATCGGCTCGGGGGCCGCCTGGACTCGGGCGCTCAACCGCGCGGCGTTTGATGCCAGCCGCAACCGCTTCATCGAAATCGCCCGTGCCGCCGAACGCCTCGGCGCCACGGCCGCGACCGAGGACGCCTGGGTCGCCTCGGTGCGCTCGGGCTGGGGCCAAATTCCGCTTTACCGCGACCTGCAGCCGGTCTTCGGCGCGTTGGCCGGCAAGGGCCGCTCGGAGGATTTGCTGATGATGTATCGAACGCTGCTGCGCTTCGAACCCCTCAATACCGAACTGATCAACAATTTCAACTACCTCGCCCTGCTCCACGGCATCCTGCCACCCGCCCAGGTGGCCACCACGCTGACAAAACTGGTTGCGGAGCAGCCGGAGCGGCCGGAATTCAATTCCGCCCTGATGCTGGCCGAAATCATGGATGGCCGGCCGGTCGCCGCACTGGCCCGGCTGCCGCAGGTGCGCGAAAGTCGCCGCGTGGCGCCGATGATGAAAACCGTGCTCGAAGGCAGCGCCCGGCTGCTGGCCGGTGAAACCGAGGTGGGAACCGCCCTGCTGCGGGATGTCAATTGGCGGCTGTTCATCCGCCAGGAACGCCTCGTGTTCCGCAACCTGCTGGTCAAATTGAAAATCTCCGAAATCCCGCTGCCGGAATTGGAG
>Ga0209697_10007050_pt1 | contig 13317 bp, 10 predicted proteins | sample AliMusrvi5mmetaG_FD_184115 | JGI IMG/M metagenome (GOLD analysis project Ga0209697, IMG submission 184115) | Freshwater lake bacterial and archeal communities from Alinen Mustajarvi, Finland, to study Microbial Dark Matter (Phase II) - Alinen... | ecosystem: Environmental > Aquatic > Freshwater...
ATTTGATACCTTCCCATTTGGCGATTCCTCCTTTGGTGCTTCTTGTCCCAACTTGATGCTACCAAGCCGGGGGAATCGCCTCAACTCTTTTCAACTAGACCCGGGACATCCTCAATTATCGGGGGGACGTCAAAGATGTATAATCGCCACGGTGTTGGGCGCAAGATGAGCTATCGGGGCAGGTTCTTAGAGATGCGGAAGCCATCATGAGGATATTGTTCTACCACCGGGGCGCGGAAAGCTTCGGGATAGAATATCTTTCGGCCGTCCTGAAATCGGCGGGCCACGAGACGGAACTCATCTTCGACCCTGGCTTCGACGATACGCTCCATTTCAAGACCAATTTATTCGATTTTCTGGATGTCCCAGGAAGGCTGTTGGCCCAGGCGCAGCGCTTCTCTCCTGATCTCGTGGCGTTCTCCTCCATCAGCAACCTCTACCCTTACGTCAAGCAAATGGCCCGTTTGTTGAAAAAGGAATTGAACGTCCCTGCGATCATCGGAGGGATCCACGCCACCGTCCTGCCGGAGTTCGTGATAAATGAAGACTGCTTCGACATCGTATGCGTCGGCGAAGGGGAATTCGCGATGCTGGAACTGGCAGACAGGATGCGGCAGGGCCGGGATTTTTCCGACATCGATAATCTGTGGGTCAAGCGTGGGGGGGATATCGTCCGCAACAGGGAGCGGCCTCTCATCGACGACCTGAACGGCCTGCCTTTCCCGGACAAGGACCTTTTTTACAACAAGGGGGCGTTCTGGAGGAGCGTCCAGGTGTCGTCATCGCGCGGATGCCCATATCACTGCACTTTCTGTATGAACAGCTTCTATCATAAGAGATATGGCGGGAAGTTTTTCCGGCGCAGAACAGTAGACAGCGTGATCGCGGAATTGAAAGTTTACAGGGACAAGTATAATCCGAAAGTAGTCTCTTTCGAGGACGACTCCTTCACCACATCCGTCTCTTGGCTGGAAGAATTTCAGGTGAAATACAGCAGGGAAATCGGAATCAAGTTCCTGGTCAACGTCCATCCCGGCTTGGTCAACAAGAAGATCGCGCGCCTTCTCAAGGCCTCCGGCTGCTCTGCGGCTGCCATGGGCATCGAATCGGCCAGTGCGTCATTCCGCCGGAATATGCTCAAAAGGAACGAGACCGACGCTCAGATACTGGAAGCGGCGCGCTCGCTGAAGGACGAGGGCATCGCGTTGTCGACGGAGTTCATCTTCGGCCTGCCGCAGCAGACCGCCGAAGAGGCCTGGCGCTCCGTGGCGCTCAACGACGAGATCGCGCCGGATAGCACCGGGACTTTCGTCTATTATCCGTTCCCAGGCACGGAGCTGGCCGAGTTCTCGCGCCAGAGCGGGCATCTCGACGGCGAGGCGGCCCGGAAAGTGGACGAAGGGGAGGGTTCTTTCCATACCATCCTGTTCTTGAAGGATGCGAATAACGATTTGTTCATGAACCTTTCCCGCCTGTTGCCCGCCTTCCTGAAACTGCCGCGGATCATCAAGAGAAGCTGGCTGAGGCGATTGTGTGAGAGGAAGGCAACAGTGGTTCAAAAAGCCATCGGCTTCTGCTTCCTCTGGGCCCAATCCCCCGGTATGTTCAGAATAAGATCTTTGAATTACCTCCGTATGTTCTGGGTTTACCTGCTCCGGCGCCAGAGCTCGGCGAGGTAAGGATCGGCAAAGGCGTGCGTGCGACGGGTTCTGGCCTGCAGCCGATGCGCGCGATACTTAGGACAATCCGAGTATCGCGAAGAACCCGGCTATCTGTCCCTTGAGTTGGTGGAATGTCCGTATGGAAAGAAGCCGTTTTAGAATGTAGCCGGGCCGCAGATAGAACCTTCTGTCCGCTTTGTCCAGGAAGGCCGAAAAAGATGCGGCCGTCATCCCGGGATTCACATAAAACACCTGCTTGTGGTCCAGTATCGTGCTATTGGAAAAATCGAATCTATGTCCCTCCGCCGTGAGCTTTTTGAACAATTCCGACCCGGGGAAAGGCACGAACTTGTTGAAATGCGCGTAGTCCAGTCCCATGTCGAGGGCGAAGCGCACGGTCCGCTCCAGGCTCTCCCATGTTTCGCCCGGGCTGCCCACCAGAAAATCGCCCCTGACTTCCAGCCCGGCCTCACGGGTAAGCCTTACCGCCCGCCGGTTCATCTCGACGGTGTTGCCTTTCCGGAGCAGCTTCAGCATCCGGTCGTCGCCTGATTCAAGGCCGTAGAGCACCTGCCAGCAGCCGGCCCTCTTCATGTGCCGCAGCAGCGGCCCGTCCACGCACGCCGTCTTGGTCAGGCAGGTCCACGACAGGCCGAGGCGCCTCTTTTCGAACTCGTCGCAGATCTCGTGGACCCGGCGCTTGTCCGCCGTGAAGGTGTCATCGAAGAATCGGATCTCCTTGACCCCGTAGCCGGCCACCAATGCCTCGATCTCCCGGAAGATGCCGGCTGCGCTGCGTATCCGGAAGCGCTCCCCGAACACCATCCTGTCGCAGAACGTGCATCGCGATGGGCAGCCTCGGCTCGAAATGATGACCGCGTAGGGCAACTGGCGGCAGGAAGCGGGGGTCGGCCGGTACCGGTCGGGATGCGGCAGGAGATGCCTGGCCGGAAGCGGTATCGAGTCGAGGTCATCGATGAACGGCCGCGCCTCGTTCTTGCGTAGGCCGGCGCTATCCTTGTAAATGATCCCCTTGATGCGGCTCGGATTTTCAAATCCTCCGGCGCGGTAGTTTGCGAACAGCTCCTGGACGGTGGCTTCGCCTTCGCCGATGACGCCGATGTCGAAAACGCCGCTTTCCATGGCGCCCTCGGGAGAAGCGGTCACGTGCGCGCCGCCTAAGAGTATCTTCGTGGAGGCGGCGATCTGGCGCACCAGCCCGGCGGTTTTTTTCGCCATCAGGAATGAGGGGGTCGTGGCGGCCAAGCCCACGACATCCGGCTGCTCCTGGGCGATGGTCCGCGACAGGTCCTCCCAAGAAATGCCTACGGCGCAATCGATGATTTTGACGCCCACCCCGGCCTTTTCCAGGACGGAGGCTATGTAGGCCAGGCCCAGCGGCGGGATGATGTTGAGTACTCTCTTCAAGCTTTTGGTCTTGCCGACAGACTCTTCCTCTTGTTCGAAGGGAGGATTGATCAGTAATACTTTCGGCCTGGAGTCTCTTTTCATAAGAGGCTTCGCTGCTAAGCGCAAGGCGGGTTTCTCAGGGAAGCGCGGCCGAAGTCAGGCATTCGGTGATGCCAACGGCTGGTCTTATGATCATAGATGTTTGTCCGATTCTACTGATACATATGGCCCTTGTTTGACTTCGATGAGCTTCGTTGCGCGGTGAAACTTCAATTCATGCCCACCTTCTAAAAGGTGGATTATGGTGCCTGAAGCGAAAGGCACCTCGGCAACTAAATCCTTATTGTCACTGTATAGAGATAGTGTCCCTTCGCCATCAAGGATGACCAACACTTCTTCGGTGCCATGGATGGTCCTCTGAAATGCATGGTGCGAATGCCGAGGAACGCCTCGGGCTTCATTGTAATTTGCCAGAGAGATTTGAAGACCAGAATCATAGCCTGTAACAAAATTTGGACCGACTATTTGCGGAAATGCCGAATAGATGTTCGCGTACACAACGCCTTCAGATGCTACTTGAGTCATAAGCGGCATCTCCCATGATGGGGGGGGGTGTTGGGGCCGTTCTTTAACAATCCCAAGTCCGCGTCGACCATCACCTTTGCCAGTTCTTCTCCGTAAATCAATGGTTCCCAACCAAGTTTTTCTTTTGCCTTGCAAGCATCTCCGAGCAGATGATCGACTTCCAAGGGCCGCAGATATTTTGGATCTTGTGTCACATATTTTTCCCATTCGAGCCCGACGGCCCCAAAGGAAAATCTTAGAAAATCCTCCACCGAATAACTTCTTCCTGTCGCTAAAACAAAGTCAGCCGGCTCTTCGGTTTGAAGCATTTTCCACATTGCGTTCACATACTCGGGGGCGTAACCCCAATCTCGCCGAGCGGAAAGGTTTCCCAAAGTCAGGTGATCGGAAAGCCCCAATTTAATGCTGGCGGCCGCCTTTGTGATTTTTCGAGTCACAAAAGATTCATGCCTGCGGGGGGATTCATGGTTGAAGAGTATCCCGCTGACAGCGAAGAGGTCATAGGCATCTCTATACAGATTGACCATATGGTGACTGAAGATCTTTGATGCGGCATACGGAGAGGCTGGGACTAATGGAGTGGTTTCTTTTTGAGGCGCTGGCGCATTTCCAAACATTTCAGAACTCGAGGCTTGATAAAATCTCGTCTTGAGTTTCAGGATCCGAATGCATTCAAGAAGCGCTAAAGTCCCATTGCCTATGATCGAATTAGTCAAAGTCGGCAGTTCGAACGAAACTTTTACGTGACTTTGCGCCGCCAGGTTGTACGCCTCATCAGGGTTGAGGCGTTCCAATAGCGAAAGGAGGCTGCCGAAATCCAGCAAATCGCCGTAATGAAGGTGCAGGTCGGGATTTTGGGATTCTTCGAAATTGTAAAGGTGATCGAGTCTGGCTGTGTCGAAATAGGATGACTTGCGAACCAGCCCATGGACCTCGTACCCTTTTTGCAATAGCAATTCGGCCAGATACGAGCCGTCTTGTCCTGTTATCCCTGTAATAAAAGCAACTTTCTTATTCATCCGCACCACTTCCCGGAGGTCGTCCCGCCCGTAGAGGAACGATGTTGAGGCGAGACCCTGTTATTGTACTCAGCCGTTGGCCTCCTGTCCATTTCAACGTCAACTTTCGACGTCAACTGTCCGCCCGGGACGGTCTGCGGCGGGCCGGCCGGATCTGGGGGGGCGCTCTGCGCCATAACTCCTTCTTTTCGCGTTGCCTTCGCGCCCCGGATCACAGCTTGCAGCACCTCGCGCAGGCCGGGAACAGCCCTTGCTTGAGCTGGTTGCGCAACGTGCGGTAGCGCGCATTGTTCCAGACGCCGCGGAACCCATCGCGGTAGACGTTGCCGATGACGTAATCCAACGACTCGCAGCAAGTCAGGTCTCCGTTGGCGCGCACGATGCCGCCCCGGAAGACGAACAGGCAGGGGCGCTGGGTGCGGAACTCGCCGCCGTACCAGCCGCGGACCTCCGAGTCGGTGAGCTCGGGCTGGAAGCCGATGCGTCCGCCGTAGCGCCGCCGCGCCGCGCGCACCGCAGCGACCACCTGCTCGGTCTTGAAGCGCGGTTGATAATCGAATGCCAGCGCCCCGATCCGTTCGCCGGGGAAACGCCGCGCGAAGAAGGCGCGGGACTTGCGGGCGTCCTCCGGGGTGAACCAGGTCGGATGCCCGAAACGCACGAAGTCCAGGTCGAGCTCCTCCGCGAGCCGCATCACCTCGTCCATGGCGCCGAGGTTCACGGGCGAAAGTGTGCAGTGAATTACTACGCGCGTCTGCTTGCGGTTGCGGGCCAGGTAGCGCAGGTTGCGCACGAGCAGATCATAGGCGTTCGGGGCGGCCGCCAAGCGGTTGTGCTCCGCCCGGTCCCCGAGGAGGGAGACGGCCACGTAGCTCAATCCCGCCTCGGTCAACTGGTCGGCCATGTCGGGGTCGAGCAGCACCCCGTTGGTGAATATCCCCGCACTCAGGCGGCGCCGCCGCGCCGCCGCTGCGATGGCGCCGAGATCGCGCCGGAGGAGCGGTTCGCCGCCGCAGAGGCCTAGGTGTGTGCGTCCCGGCGCGAGTTCGGCGAAGAACTTGTCCAACTGCGCCAGGGTCGGCTCCCCGGAGCCGTCGCGCGTCAGCAGCCCCGTGACCTTGCACATTTTACAGCGCAGATTGCAGCGCTGGGTGACCATCACGCCAAGAGTGAGCGGGAGGCAGGCACTCCCGTCCCGGCGCAGGAAGCGGTCGATGGGGAACGTGATCAAGTTCTCCAGACCCGCCAGCCAGGAGAAGGCGTGAAAGATGGTGATGTTCTGGTATTGCCGACGGACGATGCCGGCGAGGCTGCCGAGCTTTTCTGCGACGCTCTCGCTGGCCACCTGTGGGTCAATTATAGCTTTCGCCTCGCGCGCGTAACAACCTTGCGGCCGGGACTTTTGACGTCAACTGGGCAGCCCTCCGTTCGCACGATTTGCGGGGACATGGCAAAAAATCTAAACTTGCTTTTAGCTTGGAATTGGGGGGGAGCCTCATATCCACTGACCTGCTGCGCATAGCACGCCGTGCCGCGCACTCCGCTGTCGCGCTGGGCCGCATTTTCGTGCTGAAACAGCGCGTACCCCTGTTCGTGCTGTGGAATGTCACGTTCCGCTGCAATCTGCGCTGCCGCTACTGCGGCGCCTGTGATGTCCGGCAGGAAGAGTTGGACACGGCGGGCGTGCTGCGCGGCCTCGATGACCTGTGGGCGCTGGGCGCGCGCTGGATCACCTTCGGCGGCGGCGAGCCGCTGCTGCGCCCGGATATGGGCGAGATCATGGCCCATGCGCGGAAGCTCGGATTCGAACCCTTCCTCAGCACCAACGGCTGGCTGATACCCCGCTGCATGGATGTGGTGCGCCTTGCGAGCCATGTCAATCTCAGCCTGGACGGACCGCGCGCGATCCACGACGAGGTCCGGGGCGAGGGGGCTTTCGACCACACGCTGGACGCGGCCCGCGCCTGCCGTGATGCGGGCGTGCCCGTGTCTTTCCAGTGCACACTCTCCAGTATGAATTTGCAGTGTGTGGACGACGTGGTCGCACTGGCCGGGTCGCTGAACGTGCCGATCATGTTTCAGCCGGCCACGGCCTGGCTCGAGCCGTCGGTGCAGCCCAATCCCATCGCGCCGGAGCGCGACGCCTATCGCAGCGCCATCAACCGGTTGATCGAACTCAAGCGCGGCGGCAGACCGGTCTCCAATTCCGTGGCGGGCCTGCGGCACCTCATGTGCTGGCCCGACAACACGTCCGTCTGGTGCAGCGCCGGAAAGATCATGGCGGTGGTCGAGCCCGACGGCCGACTGCTCGCCTGCCACCAGTGCGACTTCGCGCGTACCGCCGCAGAGAACGATGGCGGTGCGGCGGCCTTTATTCGCGAGCAGTTCGCCCGAACCCCTGCCCTGCCCGGATGCGCCCAGTGCTGGTGCGGTCCCCTGGTCGAACTGGCCATGCTCTTTTCAATGCAATCCGGGGCCGTCTCCGGCGCGCTGCGGAGGTTTTTCGAATGACGCCGTTGGGCCCGAACTCGAAGCCGCGGCCTTCGCTGGTGGCGGAGGCGAGCCGGCAACCCAGCAGCCTCCTTCAAAAGCTGGGGCTTGTGGCGTTCGGGTTCTTCCTGGCCGTCCTGGCGCTCGAGACGGCGCTGCGCTTGGGCGGTTTCATCGTCCTGAGCCTGCGAGAGCACCGGAATGCGGTTGCCTTGCGGCAGAAAGGCGCGTACCGGATCCTGTGCATCGGTGAGTCCACGACGGAGGGGCAGTATCCCGTCTTCCTGGAGCAAGCGCTCAACGGCAGGAATCTCGGCATCAGATTCAGCGTCATCGATCGCGGGATCGGCGGGACCAACTCGTCGGCGCTCGTTGACCGGATGGAGGCGGACCTGGAGGCCTATCGTCCGGATATGGTGATAGCGATGATGGGGATCAATGACCGTGGGCCGCACATGCCCTATGAACCGGATACGAATTCAAGATTCGTGCGGTTCATCAGGACTCTGAGAACTTATAAGCTGGCAAGAATCGCGTGGATGCACATCGCGAGTACGGGACGCCGTGCCGGGCGCGCCCTGCATGAAGCCGTCACGGCAAGGTGGGAGTCCATTTGGCCTAAGGCTCGGCCGGCGCCAACGCGGGAAGCCGCGCAATACAAAGCTTATATGGAACTCGGAAGGATTTATAAAGAACAAGGCAATTTTGCAGAGGCCGCAGCGGCCTTTGAGCAGGCTCTAAAAATCAATCCTAGGGATGAGGATGCGTATGTGGGCTTGGGAAATGTTTTTCAATCTGAGGGGAAATCGGCTAAGGCCGTGGCGGCCTTTGAGCAGGCTCTGAAAATCAATCCTAGGGATACCGATGTGTATATGGGCTTGGGAGCCACTCTTCGAGACCAGGGAGAATCGGCTAAGGCCGCGGCGGCCTTCAAGAAGGCTCTGGAAAGCAATCCCGGGAATGACAACGCCTACGCGGGAGTGCTCTGGGCTTATCTCTGGGGGATTGGCGATACAGCTCAGTCAGGAAGTTTGTTGGAGAAACCCCTGAGGGGAAATCCCGCGTTGATGGATCGGGTCTACGGCGCGCGATCAACGATTTATGCGGCGATGGGATATCCCAAGCTCGCAAAACAATATCATGAGAAGGCGGAGGTGTTGCGGCTGAAAGAATACGATCAGTTGACGGTAGACAATTACCATCGTTTAATAACCTTGCTGGACCGGCACGGCGTCAGGTTGGTCTGCGTGCAATATCCGATGCGCAGCGTGGAACCGTTAAAAAAGATATTCCAAGGGCAGACCGACGGGATTGTCTTCGTGGACAGCGAGAAGGTTTTTAAGGATGCGGTGAAACGAAGTTCCTTGCGGGAATATTTTGAGGATATGTTCGCTGGAGACTTCGGCCATTGCCCGGACAAGGGCAACAAGCTCCTCGCCGAGAATATCGCGGCTGTCCTGGCGAGAGATGTCTTCAGGAAATAGCGCCGCCCGCCGCCTGCGGCGCTGGCCGTCTGCCGATTGTTGCCCAAGCCAGCCCCTCCTTTGACGCCCCGGGCTTCAGTTGGCTAAACTCTTACACCAAATGAGCAGGACGAGGGCGTTCTTTGCCGCGCTGGCGAGGCATGACCTGCTTCTGTTATTCTTGATATTATCCGGCTATTTCCTCTTTCTCCTGCCGGACATCCGCTTGCCGAGTATTAATAATGAGGAAGCCGCAGCCGGTAGGATCACTCTTGATATTCTCAGGAGCGAGCCAGGCAGGATCCCCTGGGCCTGCGAGACCCACATGTCTACCTGTCTTTCAGTGCCGGTCTCCGGCGGACGGCTTCTGCCCGTCATGTGGGCGGAATACGAATCGGCGCTCCCGGTCTACATTCTTATTCCATTTTCGCTATTCTTCGGCGTGAACCTGCTCTCCCTCAGGCTCATGTCCATCGCACTCGCATTCGTCTCCCTGATCTACCTTTATCTGCTATTGAGGCAATGGCTGGGAAGGCGGATAACCCTGGCCGCCCTGGCGTTGATAATATCCAATCCGGTTTTTGTGATTTACCACAAGATGTCCATTTCTGTAGATACCGTATACCTGGCATGCTTTTTCTGGGCCGGCCTCTACTATTTCTACGCATACTACTTGAGCGCCAAGCGATGGCATTTGGCCGCGGCGGCTTTCTGCGTCGGGTTGGGGCTTGAAAAAGTCACATTCCTCTGGTACATCGCCGGCGTTCTCCTGGCGGCGGTGGTTCTGCGCAAGCGCCTGGCCCGCAAGAATCCTATAAAGCCTAAAGACCTGCTCTTTGCGTTGCCGGCGTTCTGCGCCGGCAATTTCTTCATGCTGTATTACAATCTGAGGAATGGCTTCAAGACAGTGTCATTCATGTATTCAAACCTTGTGAAGCCTACGCAATGTGGCGCAAATAACCTTGATTTTGCTGTTAGCCTTAAGTTGCGGTTTCACCAGCTTGTGGATTCGATAAATGGGCGGCGGATAGGCCAGGGCATAGGGGGGGACGATTCTTTTTCTCCGAATGCGCTCATTTTTGCGGCCGCCATCCTCTTGCTGGTTTTCTCCGCAAGAATGATCGATCCCCAAAGAAGGAAGAAGCTTGTTTTTCTGGCGGCGATTTTTTCGGCTGTTTATGTATGCTCGCATTTCACACTAACCTTCTTTAAGCCGGAGCACCTATATACTCTGTATTTCGTGCCGCCGATCTTGACCGCGGCGGCGCTGTTCTTCTTGAAGGAGGCGGTGCCTTATAAGAGAACGGCGGTGTGTGTGGCAGGCATCCTTATGGCGGCCATGCTGGCGGCCAACATCGCAGGCGCCGCATACGATATCCGCGATTTGAGAAAGACGGGCGGCAGGGGCCGGTTCTCACCAGCCATCCCCGCCCTGGCTTCCTGGCTTGAGGAAAACGGAATCAATGATCCTGTGATCGTCTATAACATGGATCCCACGATTCCGTTCCTCACAAAGGGCAAGGTGCAGGTCATAGAGCGGACGTACCACTCTATGCCGGGCGAGTTCGGCAGGCTGCTTAAGGGCTTGTCTTCCAGAGGCACGGATATCTATTTCGTGACAGCGGAGGACATTGACGATTATCTCAACAAGGAAGAATTCAATGAGTACTTGGCATCGGCAAGCAGCCACGGCCATGAGATCAGCGTGGTCAAGGTCTTCAACGACAGGTCAGGCCGGCCGGAATTGGTGCTGCATAAGATAGCGCGACAGCGGGGGCGGGCGCAAAGACCTCGCCGGTAAACGGATGAACAGGACAAAGAGCCTTCTTGCAGCGGCAACGAAGCGGGACCTGTATCTGGCGCCCGCATTGTTGCTCGGCTACTTCCTGTTCCTGCTTCCTGACATCACGCTGCCGGGCCTCAATGCCAGTGAAGCCGAGGTGCCCTTGGCCACGGCCGCGATACTGCGGATTGAGAATACAGGCGGGGTCCTTGCCGAGAAACCATATCGCGAACACTCTCTGCCGATAATGAAATCTCAGTACGGGTCGTATATCGATGCTTACATGCTTGTGCCTTTTGTATTGCTTTTCGGCCTTAACGTGTTCGCCATCAGGATCGCGTCCGTGGCCGTGTCTCTGGCTACTTTGGTTTATGTGTTCCTGCTCTTAAGGGCTTGGTTCGGGAGGTGGACGGCGTATGCCGCCCTGGCGCTGATAATCTCAAACCCGGTATTCGTGATCAACCACAAACTGGCTTGGGATGTCAACGAAGTTTACCTGGCATGTTTTTTCTGGGGCGGCCTTTACCATCTCTACCGATACTATTCAGGCGGAAAGCGCCGGGACTTGGTTGCGGCGGCTTTCTTTCTTGGGTTGGGCCTGAACAAGATTTCATTTTTCTGGTATATCGCGGGCTCCCTGGCGGCGGCGGCGGTTCTGCGCAAGTCGCTCGCCGCAAAGAGATGGATGAAGCCAGGAGACTTGCTCTGCGCGATCCCTGCAGTCTGCGCCGGCGGTTTTTTGATGATCTATTACAACTTGAGGACTCATTTCCATACGGTCGCCTTCATGTTTTCAAACCTCATGCGCCCGACGATAGCGGGGGTGGACAACCACGCCTTCTTCGCGAACCTCGGCACCCGGTTCGAGCAACTGGTCACGGTCATGATAAACGGCAGGGACATAGGACAGGGCGTGCAAGGCGACTGGGCCGCGTCACCGAATGCCGTCATTTTTGCGATCGCGATGCTGTTTCTTTTTCTGATGTGCTTGACGAAAAGAATCGGCCTCCGGGAGAGGAAGAGAACGGCTTTTCTGGCGGTGATCTTCGTTGTGGCATTCCTGTGTTCGCCGCTCACGGTAAGCAGGCTTACGTCCGTCCATTTATATGGATTGTTCTTCCTGGCGCAGATGCTGGCCGCGGTGGCCCTGTGCTCCCTTCCGGAGGTGATCCCTTTCAAGAAAGCGGCGGCTTGCCTGACAGGCATCCTCATGGCGGTCATGCTGGCTTCCAATATCGCCGGCGCCGCGCACGATGTCCGCGATTTGAGGAAGACCGGCGGCTCCTGCACTCATGCGACGGCTATCTATGGGCTTGCTTCCTGGCTGGATGAGAACAAGGTCAAGGAGCCTGTGGTCGTAAGCAGCATAGGCGCCAGCATCCTGTTCCTCACCCGAGGCCGGGTCGCAAATGTCATAGAAAGGCAGTCATTCGACCATCAGGATTTCATGATGACGCTCAAGGGGATCCTGTCAAGAGGCACGGATATCTATTTTGTCACGGCGAGCAAGGAGACGGGGCAGGACTATTATGTGAAGGAGCTGGAGGAATTCCTGGCCATGGCGATGCGCCGGCAAAGAAATCCCCGCATGGTCCGGACCTTCAATGACTTGGCCGGCCAGCCGGAGTATGTCTTGCATAAGCTCGCGCGCCGGAAATGAAGGTTTCGCTTGCCAGGGATTTAATGAGATCTCGCCACGCGGAATCCCGACCCGTTGTCGACGCTGGAAGGGGTGCCGTCACAGCGGAACCGCGTGTCGAAGCCGTTCTCTTCATCAGTCGTCGCGCCGGCCCAGGAGCCCCCGCGCGAGACCCGATACATGCCCGCCGGGCGTTCCCATGCGCTGCCGTCGCTCGGCGCTCCCGTATAGGAATCGTGTTTCCAATCCTGCAGCCACTCATACGCATTGCCCGACATGTCGCAGAGGCCTTGGCTCGTGTTCCCTTTGGGCTTGGAGCAGACGGGCCAAGTGGTCCCGCGGCCGCAGCCCCCCTTTAAGCCTTTTGTGCCTGCGCCTACCACGGCCAGTTCGCAGGTCAGCGCCTGGTTTCCCCAAGGATATATCCACTCCTTGCCGCCGCTGCGCGCGGCATATTCCCATTCGGCTTCAGTGGGCAGCCTGCCTCCCACCCACTTGGCAAAGGCCTTGGCCTGGTGCCAATCCACGCATACCACGGGTTGGTCATCGCCCTTGAACAACGGTGGAAGAACGCCCCTCTTCCATTCTAGCGCGAGGTTCTCGGGGTAGAGTATCTGGCAAGTCCCATCAATATCATGAGGGGAGGTGCACACCCCCGCCTTCACGCAAGCCTGGTACTGCTTGTTCGTCACCAGAGTCTTGGCCATCTGGAAATTCTTTACCGTCACCTTGTGCTTGGGCAGTGCCTCCGCCACCTTTTTCTTGGGCCACGCAGCCGTAATGTGATCGTCGGCGCCCATCATGAAGCTCCCGCCCCGAATAGTCACCCACTGGATGCCGGCCTGGCCTTTCGGCGGCGCGGCGGGCTTGGCCGCAGGCGGCTGAACGGCCGCGGTGGATGAAGAGCCCTCCTGCGCCAGGCACGGCCACGGCAGCAGGGCAAGCGTCACGAAGGTAATGAGGAGTTTCATGCGTCAATTGTAAGACCTCTTCCATGTTTTGTCAATGTGATGGTTGGCGCTGGGGCGCCGTCTGCCCCCAGCTTCAGCGCAGCTTCTCGCGCTCGAGGGTCTCGCGGGCCGCGCCGTATTCGCCCAGGTCGCGGTAGAGCTCGGCGACGCGGCGGGATTGCCGGGGGGCGAGCGGCGCGCTCCTGGCCCGGTCCAAGGCTTCATGCGCCGCTTCGTTCTGGCCCAAGCGTCTGGCGCCGGCGGCTTCCTGGATCCAGAGCCCGCTGACCGCCCCGGCGCCGCGCGGGGTCTCGGCG
>Ga0209697_10007057_pt1 | contig 13300 bp, 10 predicted proteins | sample AliMusrvi5mmetaG_FD_184115 | JGI IMG/M metagenome (GOLD analysis project Ga0209697, IMG submission 184115) | Freshwater lake bacterial and archeal communities from Alinen Mustajarvi, Finland, to study Microbial Dark Matter (Phase II) - Alinen... | ecosystem: Environmental > Aquatic > Freshwater...
CCACATATCGACGTAGAAATTTCCCATCTGCTGGTCGCCGCGGAGGCCGCGAATGATCGCCGCCAGGCCGCAAAAGCCGACGCTCGCCGAGACGAACATGTTCCAGAGAATCATGAAAATCTGGCTGAAGTACGAGAGATGCTGCTCGCCCGAGTAGTGCTGCAAATTCGTATTCGTGAGGAAGGAAATGGTCGTGTTGAAGATCGTCGTCGCGCCCAACATGCCTTTGTGCTCGGGGTTCAGTCCCAGGTCCGCGACCGGCTGCATCGACAGCACCGCGAAGCCGAAGACGAACATCACCAGGTTGAACAAGAGCAGGGCCACGGCATACTGCTTCCAGTCTTGCGGACCGGTATTCAAGAGGCTTTCCAGCCAGCGCAGCCCGGCCGGTGCGCGGTATTTACCGTCCATGATCCACGCGCAATACCGGCTCAAGGGGATCGCCAGCGCTGTGGTCACGGCCAGCAACAAGACGGGTAAGAACCAAACTTGGAATTGATGTAACATTAGAACCACTCCGGGCGGATTAACGCGGCAAACAAGTAAATCAACAGTAGCCCCGTCACGAGGCCGGTCATTACGGTCAGTGTGTCCATGCTGATCCTTTCAAACCTTAGAGCAGCCTGGGATGCAGGCAAAGAGAATCGCAAACGCCACGACTCCCAAGAAGAACATTGCAGTCAGCCACATGATGAACCTCCAGACCGGTCTCCGGCCATATCTGCCGCTGCCGGCCCCTGGACAGTACAATCTGCGTAGAGGCGCTGTCGCGGCATTGAAACTGCACATCCTCCCTTGCACTCGCCGTGCCACGACAGAATGGATGCCGCAAGTCATAGCCGGCCAAGCATTTGCCGATTTCGAGCCGGTTTGATACTATTCCTGAAACATTGCACTTTGCACGACCAATCTTGCACTTTGCACGACCAATGTCAGAAGCACTACCCATGAACATCCTTGTTATTGACGACGACGCCAGCCTTCGCCGCACCTTGCGGATGTCGTTGGAAGTGCTCGGGCATCAACCGGCCGAAGCCCGCGATGGCACGCAGGCATTGGAACTGCTGGGCCGGCGGCCATTCGATACCGCACTCTTGGATCTTCACCTGGCCCAGGAACAAGGTCTCGATCTTTTGCCGCGGCTGCTCAAGTTTGCTCCGGGGCTGCATGTGGTCGTGGTAACGGCCTATGCAACGATCGAGACGGCAGTCGAGGCAATGCGCCGCGGGGCCTTTGACTATCTGCCCAAGCCATTCACGCCCGATCAACTTCGGGTTGTTCTGGACCGTATCGCGCGCATCCGACGGCTGGAGTCGCATGTTGAGGAGCTTGAAGAGCAGATCCGCTCCGTGGCGCCGGAGGTCGACTTGCAGACCAACGAACCGATCATGCGCGAAGCTCTCGACGTGGCATTTAAGACGGCGGCTACCGAGGCGACGATCCTCATCCGCGGAGAAAGCGGCACCGGCAAGGGTGTGTTTGCCCGTGCGATCCATGCCCGCAGCCAACGCGCGGCAGGCCCCTTCGTCACCGTGAATTGCCCGAGCCTCTCCGCGGAGCTACTGGAGAGCGAACTCTTCGGCCACGTGCAAGGCGCCTTTACGGGCGCGATCCGCGATACGGTCGGCAAGGTGGCGGCGGCCGATGGCGGTACGCTATTCCTCGACGAAATCGGCGACCTGCCGCTGCCCTTGCAGCCCAAACTACTGCGCTTGCTCCAGGAGCGCTGCTATGAGCGGGTCGGAGAAACGCAAACCCGGGTGAGCGACGTTCGTATCCTTGCCGCCACGAATCGCAACCTGGAGGCCGAGATCGCGGCCGGCCGCTTTCGCGAAGATCTGTTCTACCGCCTGAATGTGATTGAAGTCACCGTGCCCGCGCTCCGCCAGCGATCGCAAGACATCCTCCCCCTCGCCCAGCACCTCTTGCGGTTCTTCGCCCGGCAGAACGGCAAAACGGTTTCCGCGCTCAGCGAGCCTGTGCGCGAGGCGATCACGCGTTATCCCTGGCCGGGCAATGTCCGCGAATTGCGGAATGCCTTGGAACGAGCCGTGATCCTGGCTTCCGGCCCCGCGATCGAGCCGGGCAATCTGCCGGCACAGATTTTCAGCCGTGAACGGCAGGCCGGGCTGGCAATCGAGTCGATGACATTGGATGAGCTTGAGGCCGATCAGATCCGCCGCATCCTCGCCGCGACGCCCACGATCGAAGAAGCGGCCATCAAGCTCGGCATCGATCCCAGCACGCTCTATAGAAAACGAAAACGCTATGGAATTTGATCGGATACAACTTCATGGATCTACTGACCCTGTTCGGCTTGTTTGCCGTGACCGCAATGTTGCTCCGCGACTATATAAAATGAGTGGAAGCTAATTCCGAGGAGCCTCGTGTGACCTTTCGCCGCAGAATCATTCTGGCCATGATCCCTTTATTCGCCCTGCTCGTAGCGCTCGGCACCACGGGCACGATTCTGATTTCTCAATTGGGCGACAAGGTTGAGAAGATCCTCCGCGAAAACTATGACAGCGTGGTCTACATGCGCGATCTCAATGAGGCATTGGAACGGATCGATTCATCCTTCCAATTCGCCTTGGCCGGACGCGAGGAGCAGTCGCACAAACAATATGAGGAGAATTGGAATCCGTTGCAGGACAGTGTTGACAAGGAACGTCGCAACATTACCTTGCCCGGAGAACAGGAATTGGCCGACCATCTCATCGCACTTTCCCAAAATTATCGCCAACAGGGAGAGGCGTTTTTCGCGGCTCAAGGCCCACAGCGCGACAGACTCTACTTCGGGCAGGCCGAGCAGAAGGGCCTGTACGACACGTTCGGCGAGATCAAGTCGGTCTCCGGCGAAATTTTGCGGCTTAACCAAGACAACATGGAAGAGGCCGACAAGATTGCCCGCCGCGTGGCCCGCTCGTCGTTGGTGTGGTACGTTTGCGGTCTCGGTTGCGGCATCATTCTGGCGGTGATCCTCGTCGGCAGCACGATTCGCACGATCATCCGCCCGGTCCGCGCGGTGACCGAATCGGCCGCGGCGATCGGCGCGGGCAACCTCGACCAGGTCGTGCCAATCACCTCCAATGACGAGTTGGGCCAGTTGGCCAGCACCTTCAATACCATGGCTCGCCAGCTTCGCGAGTTCCGGCAGTCACACAAGGCGCAATTGATGCGTGCCCAGCAAACGAGCCAAGCCACAATCGATAGTTTTCCCGATCCGGTGCTCGTCATCGATTCCGAACAGCAAGTCGAGATGGCCAATCCGGCCGCGCGCCGCTTGTTCGGCCTTGGCGGCCGCGAAAAAACGTCGTTGCCCATGAACTGGGATCCGCCAGAGGCCCTGCGGCATCCTTTGGCCGAAGCCCTGCAATCGCAGCGGGAGTACGTGCCGGAAGGCTTCGACAAGGTCATCGTTTTGAACGAAGGCGAGCAGCCGCGATCGTATCTACCCCGCGTCCTGCCCATCCGCGATCGGGCCGGGGCGACGCTGGGGGCGGCCCTGCTGCTGGAAGATGTGACCCGCTTCCGCCTACTGGATGAAGTGAAGAGCAACTTGGTGGCCACGGTCAGCCACGAGCTAAAAACGCCGTTGACGAGTATTCGCCTGGTGATTCATCTGCTTCTGGAAGAGAACGTCGGCCCACTCCTGCCGCAGCAGCTCGAACTGTTGGTTGATGCCCGTGACAATTCCGAGCGATTGCTGGCGATGATCAACAACCTGCTCGATTTGGCCCGGTTGGAGCAGGGCGGGAGTCACTTGAACGTCGTGAGCACACTGCCGACTTCCTTGTTGCAGACGGCCATCGAGGCGTTCCGTCCGAGGGCCAAGGACCGCGGCGTGGAACTGGTTCTCCGCGATCCGGGCGATCTCGACGCCGTAGCGATCGATAAGGACCAGTTCCAGCACGCCCTCCAGAACCTGCTCGATAACGCCTTGGCCCACACGCCCACCGGCGGGCAGATCACGCTGGCGGCTGAAATGGTCGAGGGTCGCGTCGCTTTCTCCGTGGCGGACACGGGAAGCGGCATCCCGCCAGAGTATATCCCCTTGATCTTCGAGAAATACTTTCGTGTGCCGGGCGATGCGACGGTCGGCGGTAGCGGCCTTGGCCTGGCGATCGTCCACGAGATCGTTACGGCCCATGGCGGCAGGGTCGATTGCCAGAGCCAGCCCGGTAAACGAACAGTGTTTCGGATGTTGTTTCCGACAATCGGCCTAATCGAAAAGGATCCACGTTTTGTCCAGCGATAAAACTCAATCCAAGCCCGAACGGTTTCTCGACCTCATCCGTCGCCAGCAGCGCGGGCGGCTGAAGATCTACCTTGGGTTTGCCGCCGGGGTGGGCAAGACCTATGACATGCTCCAGGAGGGCAACCGCTTGCGGAAGCAGGGTATCGACGTGGTCATCGGCTACGTCGAAACGCATGGGCGAGCCGAGACCCTCGCCCAGGTTGGCGAAGTGGAGCAAGTGGCTCGGCGAAAGATCGAGTACCGCGGCATCGTCCTGGAGGAGATGGACCTTGACGCCGTGGTCGCCCGCCGGCCGACCATCACCCTAGTCGACGAGCTGGCACACACGAATGCTCCCGGCAGCCGCAATTCAAAGCGGTATCTCGACGTCGAAGAACTCCTCCGCGAAGGCATCAGCGTCATCACCACGCTGAATATCCAGCACCTTGAAAGCCTGCACGACATCGTCGAACGGGCGACCGGCGTGCGGGTCAAAGAGCGACTGCCCGACTATGTCGTCACGATGGCCGACCAGATCGTCAACGTCGATCTCTCGGCCGAAGACCTCCGCGAACGTCTTGCGACGGGCAAGATTTATCCGTCGGATCGCGTCCAGACGGCAATGGACAACTTTTTCACGCCGGAGAAGCTCACGCAGCTTCGGGAACTGGCCATGGAGGAGATCGCCTTCCGGCTGGACCGTTCGCGGCGCGAAGGCGAGCAGGCTGCCGGCAGCGAGACGATATCCGGCTCCGAACGGATCATGGTCTGTCTGAGTTCGCACGGCCCGCAGGCAGCGGCGATGCTCCGCAAGGCGTCCCGGATTGCCGATCGCATGGGCGCGCCGTGGTATGCGGTCTACGTGCAGACTCCGCGGGAGTCGCTGGAAAAGATCGACGCGGCCACACAGCGCGAGATCGGCAACAATCTCGATCTGGCGCGGCAATTGGGCGGCACTTCGCTGACGTTCAAGGGGACGGACCTCGTGAGCACGATCGGCGCATTCGTCAAGGAGTATGGCGTCACGCACATCATCATGGGCCGGAGTCGCCAGCCCTGGTATCGCCGCTGGTTCGGCCAGACAGTCCTCGACCAGCTCCTGCAAGCGGTCCCAGGAGTCGATGTGCTGATCGTCGATCCCAGTTACCGTCGAGGATTTCAATAGCGCCGGCGGCACGTTCAAAGAATAGGAATATTTATGCAGGCGCGACTCCGGAGTATGGAAAAGAAAAGTTCCATGCGAAATTCCGTCATGAAGTGGACCGGGTAAAGGAGGCGTATCCGAACGTGCCGTATATCGGTCTCGGTGACGGCGCGGCAAGCACCGGTTATGCAAATCGGGTGCGCGTTGGAAGGATGATGGAGCTCATGCCGTGTTGTCGATACGCGCACTGCGACTCACCCCCGGGCCGCTGGGAAGAGTTCTGGCAAAACATTGACCAATACGGCTGCCCCGCACTCTCCGCATAACATCATTGTGTACGAGCACCCGGCTTTACTATCCAATTTCTCTTGGACCCGCATCGTTTGTACTAAATTTGAAGGTATGGTGCTCAACATCGGCCGCCGGACGATCGGGATCGTGGTTGATTCGGTGAACGAGGTGCTGTGTATTTCGCAGAACCAGATCGCTCCGGCCCCGCCGACCGTGGCCAGGCTCGGAAACCAATACGTGACCGGCCCCGTCCGGCTGGAGGAGCAATTGTCGATCCCAGTCCTGCGGGAGTCTGTTCAGGCTTGGAATCCCGACGTCGTGCGATTATAATAGCCGGCATGGCCTCCCGCCCAACAAAACCCACCCAATCACCCTGAACCTGCCTGCCGAATTCGCCATGCGTAGACTCGTTTTCGTCTTGTTGCTTTCTTTCGCCGTACCAACCGTTGCCGAGGAACCTTGGCCGCAGTTTTTGGGCATGGCGGCCAACGGTTCCAGCCAGCAGGCCGATGTTCCCCTGACTTGGAGCGAGACGAACCATGTTCGCTGGAAGAGGGCGATCCACGACTACGGCCACTCGTCACCCGTAGTCTGGGGCAATCAAATCTGGCTCACGACCGCCAGCGAAGACGGCAAGCAACTGGATGCCGTGTGCGTCGATCGCGACTCGGGCAAGATCGTGCATGACATCCGCGTTTTTGACGTCGAAAAACCTCAGCACATCAATGAACTGAACACCTATGCCTCGCCCACGCCCGTCGTCGAGGAAGATCGCGTCTATGTCCACTTTGGCACCTATGGCACGGCTTGTTTGGACACCGCCTCGGGCAAGATAGTCTGGTCGCGGCGCGATTTGCATTGCAACCACTTAATGGGCCCAGGATCCTCACCCTTCGTCTATAAGAACTTGGTTGTCCTCCATTTCGACGGCGCCGATGTGCAGTATGTCGTGGCCCTCGATAAGAATACGGGTGAAACCGCATGGAAAACGGACCGCTCTACTGATTTCGCCAACGCCGAGAGCGATCGTCGCAAGGCATACTCCACGCCAATCGCGATCGACGTCGGTGGGCCACAGTTGATCAGTTGCGGGGCCTTCGCCGCGTATGCCTATGTGCCGGAAACAGGCAAGGAAATCTGGAAGGTCTGTTATCCCGGCGGATATTCCAACGTCTGCCGTCCGCTTTATGGACAGGGATTGTTGTTTCTCGACACGGGTTTTGACTCCCCGGAGGTCTGGGCGGTGCGGCCCGAGGGGCATGGTGATATCACGCAGAGCCATGTCGTTTGGAAGCACAAGGAGAAGAACATGCCGAAAAAACCTTCGATCGTCCTGGTGGGCGAGTTGTTGTACCTTGTCAACGACACGGGCATTGCAACGTGCCTGGAGGCGAAGACCGGCAAGAAGGTTTGGCAGGAGCGGATTCGCGGCGCGTATTCGGCATCGCCGCTGGCCACGCCCGGCCGCATCTATTTTTTCGATCAGGACGGCAAGACGACCGTAATTGCTCCCCAGCGCAAGCTGAATGTCCTCGCGATCAACAAGCTCGACGAAGGCTTCATGGCCTCACCCGCGGTCAGCGGCAAGGCATTGATCTTGCGTACGAAGTCACATCTCTACCGGATCGAGGAGTAGCCAACAGAGAAACAAGACCTCGGCAATTCATTCAACATCTGGATTTGCTCCTCGCCCGTCCATGTCCTTCGTCTCATCAACCCCCTTGGCTAAGCTCTTTTACAGAACCTCAATCCGTTGCTTCCATTGCCAAAACCCAGCCATTAACCCGTTCACGTTGTTGCAATTGCTGGCGGCAATGTACAATCAAAGTGATAGACGAAGCAAAAGGTGGCTCAAACCATGAGAACCATCCCCTGTGAATCACGAGTACCTCAACAAATCACGATCATCAATAACCCGATCCCAACCATCTGAATCTGGGCGTTTTGTCCACCACCATGAGCATCCTGGTTTTCAATGCGGGTTCCAGTAGTCTGAAGTTCGGTCTTTTTACCGATCCAGCCTGTGGGTTGTTGGCGTCTGGATCCCTCGATTGGGCCGATGGCGATCGGCATCGCGCGCTACTGACGTTACGCACCGCCGGGGAGACGGCGGCGCAAAACCGTACCGTCGATGTGCCCGAAGATCCGGCGGCGGTGCATTGTGCAATTCAGGCGTTGGCGGAGGCACATCTCGACGGCACGCGGACGTTGGCGGATATCCAGGTCGTGGGACACCGTGTCGTTCATGGCGGAGCCGAGTTTTCCGAGAGCATGCCGATCGACGGCGCGGTGAAGCAGAGCATCGCCCGCTGGTCCAGTTTGGCCCCTTTGCATAATCCACCGGCTTTGGCGACCATCTCCGCCACAGAGGCCGCACTGCCGCACGCACGACAAGTGGCGGTCTTCGATACGGCCTTCTTCGCGCATCTCCCGCCCCGCATGTACGTTTATCCCCTGCCCTACGCATGGTACTCCGATTGGGGAATACGGCGATTCGGTTTTCACGGGATTAGCCATCAATACTGTGCGGGTCGGGCAGCCGAGATCCTACAGCGCGATCCGGCCGGTCTGCGGATCATTAATTGTCATCTAGGCGGTGGCTGCTCGGCAGCAGCCATCCAGAGCAATATCGCAGTCGCCTCGACCATGGGCTTCACCCCCTTGGACGGCCTGATGATGGCTACGCGGCCCGGCTCCCTCGACCCCGGTATCTTCCCCCATGTCGATCGCTGCCACGGCCTGACGGCCGTCGATCTGGACGCGGCCTTGAACCACGGGTCTGGCCTGTGGGGCGTTTCCGGCGTATCGTCCGATTTTGCCGAAGTCCAGCGCGCGGCAGCGGAGGGCAATGGTCGGGCACTCCTGGCGGTGGAGATGTTCGCCGACCGCGTCCGTGCAGCCGTTGGCGCCCTGGCGGTCAGCATGGGGGGAGTCGACGTTCTGACCTTCACCGATCGTGTGGGGGAGAACTCGCCAACACTGCGGAGCATGGCCTGCCAAGGGCTGGAATGCCTGGGATTGCGACTCGATCCGCTGCGGAATACGGCCAATCGGCCTGACAGCGATATTTCCGCCGCCGACTCGCCGGCGCGGATCCTCGTGATCCACACCCAAGAAGAGTTGATGATCGCCCGCGAAGCGCAGAAGACGAGTCAGCCGAAGTCATGAGCGGGCAACCTTTCGTTTACCAACCACAGGACAACCGAGCGATGAACGACAAATTGCCGACTGCACAAACACGAGGATTGATAACCACGGTGAAGCTGCTGATCCTGGGCGCCGTTCTATGGGCGGCAGGGACTGGCACGAAGAGCGATGTAAAAGCGGAAGGCGACGTCTTGCCGAGTTTGGCCGGCGGTGGCGGGAACTTGGCCCTAAATTCCCTCGATGCCTGCAATAACGAAACGCCGCAACAACATGCCGCCCGCATCGCCTGGTGGCGCGAGGCCAAATTTGGCATGTTTATTCATTGGGGACTGTATTCCATCCCCGCAGGCGCATGGAAGAAAAACATTCATCCGACCGGGTATTCCGAATGGATCATGTTCGATGAGAAAATCCCCGCCAAAGAATATGCTTTGCTGGCTGGACGGTTCAACCCTGTAAAATTCGATGCCAAGGCTTGGGTCGCGATTGCCAGGAAGGCTGGCATGAAATACCTGGTGTTGACGACGAAACACCACGATGGTTTCAGCATGTTCAAATCTCGCTTGACGAAATATAACGTCGCCGATGCTACGCCGTTCCAGCGAGATGTTACCCGGGAGTTATCGGATGCCTGCCGGGATGCCAAGATCCGCTTCGGGTGCTACTATTCCATCGACCGGGACTGGTATCGCCCCCAGGGGCCTGGAAACCATTACCAGCAAACTAATCGCTGGGATTTTTCTGCCTCCAAAAAGGCGGATTACGACCGGTACTTTGCCCTGTTTGCGAAGCCTCAGGTCGAGGAACTCCTGATCAATTACCGGCCGGACCTGCTCTGGTTTGATGAGATCGACATGAAGAGCGACGCCCAGGTCGAGGATCTTTACCAAACGATCCGGAAGTTGCGGCCGGAGTGCATTGTGAACAGCCGGATCAAGACCTGTAGTTTTCCGGACCAGATCCCGCCCCGCCATTGCGATTATATCTCGACAGGCGACAACGAGATCGCGGAAAAGTCGCTGGGATTTGAATGGGAGAACCCCGGAACGATGAACACGAGCTACGGCTACAATCAGTACGATCACAACTGGGTGGACGCCAAGGAGGTTATTTTCCGCCTCGTGGACATCGTCAGCAAAGGGGGCAATTACCTGCTGAATGTCGGTCCTACCTCGGAAGGACTCATCCCCCAACCAAGCATCGACCGGCTGATGGAGGTGGGGAGGTGGATGGATACGAACCGGGAGGCGATCCAAGGGACTTCCACCTGGAGGGTCTTGGGCGAAGGCCCTCTTTTTGAAAAAGCGAAGGCTGCCCGAGAAAAGGGGAAGGAACCGGTTCCCGGCGGCGCCGCGTGCGTCGGCGCGGCGCAAAGCTTCGTTAATATCCGGTTCACGGCAAAAGGGAATTCGGTCTATGTCATCTGCCTGAGCTGGCCTGAAAAGGATCTCTTCGTAAGATCGCTGGGCAAAACGGGAGTGCCCGACAAGACAATCGCCGCCGCAAGCATGTTAGGCTCGCGCGACGCGGTTCAGTGGCGTCAGACGGATGGCGGACTAACGCTCTCGGTTCCAGGGGAGAAACCGTGTCGCCATGCCTTTGTCTATCGGATCGACTACCACTGAAAAGGCCCTTTTTTTCGACGGGGCTTGGAAACAGCAGGATCGTCGAGTATCCTGTTTAGTTGACACGAAATCCATCTGGAGAACCTCCAATGAATCGGTATTCCACGATTTTGGCCGCCGTGCTGGTGGCCGGCGGCACTATCACCCTGGCGGCGGAAACGAAAGTCAAGCCCATGTCCTACGGAAAAGCACGTGAATTTCTCGCCAAGCATACGAAACTCGTTGAACTGACCAACGGCGATGGAGCGCGCGTGGCCATCTGCCCGGAGTGGCAAGGCCGCGTGATGACCTCGACCTGCGGCGGCATGGAAGGGATCAGTTTCGGCTTCGTTAACGACGAGTTCATCACCGCCGGAATGCTCAACCCGCACTTCAACAACTACGGGGCCGAAGAGCGATTATGGCTCTCGCCCGAGGGCGGACAGTTCAGCCTCTGGTTCGAGCCGGGCAAGCCGCAGAACCTCGACAACTGGCTCACCCCGCCAGCCTTCAACGAAGGAGCCTGGAAAGTCGTCTCCGCTCCGCGCGAGTCGCTCCGGATGGCTACGACGATGAAGTTCCAGAACACCTCGGGCACGCAGTTTGATCTCGATGTCAGCCGCGGCGTCCGCCTGCTGGGCAATTCTGACCTGAAGCAGATGCTCGGCGATTCGGCGGCGGCGAAGATCGCCGCAAAGGGCGTGAAGAGCGTGGCCTACGAGACCGACAACCGTTTGACCAATCGTGGCGCCGACATGACCCGCGAGAAGGGTCTCGTCTCGATCTGGATCCTCGGCATGATGAATTCCGGACCGCAGACGGTGGTGATTGCGCCCTACAAGCCGGGTAATGAGGCTGCCTTGGGTTCCGTAGTCAAATCCGACTACTTCGGCGCCGTACCGGCCGAACGGCTGAAGACCTTGCCCGAGGCCGTGCTCTTGCGGGCCGACGGCAACTATCGCGCGAAGATCGGCATTTCTCAGCGGCGTGTCCGCAACGTGCTTGGTTCGATCGATTTCCAGAACCACGTGCTGACGCTCGTCCACTTCAGCATGCCGGCCGATCCGACGCAGGAACTTTACATGAACAATCAGTGGGGCGGTCCGTCGGCCGAGCCTTACAAGGGCGACGTGGCCAACAGCTACAACGACGGCCCACCCGCGCCCGGCAAGAAGGGCCTCGGGCCGTTCTATGAGATCGAGTCGCTCTCGCCGGCCAAGCCGTTGAAGACTGGTGAGTCGCTCTCGCATCAGCATCGCACGATTCACATCCAGGCCGATCCGGCCACGCTCGCCGATCTGGCAAAAGAAGTGCTGGGCATGGAGTTGGTGAAGATCAAGAGCGAAATGCTCCAGTAAGGGCTAGGGCGATGCAAAGTTGGGTCGGTTCCTCGAGATGGCTCGGATCGCGAATGTTCTTCGATTCATTAACACCCTCTTGCCCGCTGCCAACGCGGCCGTGGTTTGCGAGTCGAGCGATGATGCCACCGGCACATTACGGAAAATGACTTCGCTTGTCTCGCTCCGATCGGGGAGACGCACATATCCATACTTAGGGTGGTTGGATGATATTAACCTTTTCAGGTTCCGAATTCGTCTTGACACCGCCAGGGAAATTGCGACAATCCGGCCCGCAAAATCATTGAGGGCTGCCGGCGGACCACTCGGTCCTCGTGAGCGGCTAAACTATCGAACTAATGTTGTTTTGCCCTGCGGCATGGAGGCCTTGGGCTGTGCGAACCTGTTCTATCACCGATCGACTGCTTAGTCTACGAGCGTTGTTGCCGGAGGCCGAATTCATCGGCAGCGACGATATTCGCCCCTTGCGCTGCACGTCGGACTCGCGCCGCGTGCGGCCGGGCGACCTGTTTGTCGCCCTGCCTGGCGATCGATTCGACGGCCACCAGTTCATCGCCGAGGCCATCCAACGCGGTGCAACGTCGGTACTGTGCGAACGTCCGCAGTCGGGCCTGGGCGTGCCGTGCGGGATCGTGCCTCACGTGCATCATGCCTACGGGCGGATTTGCCAGGCATTAGCTGGAAATCCCAGTTTCCATCTGAAGTTGATCGGCATCACGGGAACGAACGGCAAGACGACCACGAGTTGCCTCATTGCCAGCGTGCTACTGAAGGCCGGCTATCGCGTCGGCGTGGCGGGTACGTTGGGTTATTTCGATGGCCAGGAGGTCGAACCTGCCACGCATACCACGCCGCCCGCCGAGTCCTTGGCGCCGCTGCTGGCGCGGATGGTGACCAACGAATGTTCGCATGCCATGCTGGAAGTTTCCAGCCATGCCCTGGCACAAAGTCGCATTGCGGGCCTTCGCCTCGATGTGGCCTGTGTCACCAATGTCAGCCGCGACCACCTCGATTATCACCATTCGCTGCATGACTACCGCCTAGCAAAATCAAAGCTCTTCGACTACCTAGCTCCGGAAGGATTTGCAGTCGTGAATGCCGACGACGCGATTGCCGCGGGCTATTTGCGGCATTTCTCTGGTCCGGCGCTGACGATCGGCATCCGCCAGCCGGCTGAAATCATGGCCGTGCCGGTCGAACAGTTCCCCAGCGAACAGACCTTTCTGCTCACCGCAGGCAGCGAAACCGTGCCCGTGCGGACCCGCATGATCGGCATGCACCATATTTATAACTGTCTGACCGCAACCGCCGTAGGCTTGACCTATGGGCTTGACTTGGCGACGGTCGTCCGAGGGTTGGAGGCGGTCGACTACGTGCCGGGCCGTTTGCAGCGGATCGAGTGCGGCCAGCCGTTCAGCGTGTTCATCGATTATGCGCACACGCCCGACGCGCTGGCCAGCAGCTTACAGGCATTGCGGAACGTGACCGGCGGCCGCCTGATTTGCGTGTTCGGCGCCGG
>Ga0209697_10007059_pt1 | contig 13300 bp, 8 predicted proteins | sample AliMusrvi5mmetaG_FD_184115 | JGI IMG/M metagenome (GOLD analysis project Ga0209697, IMG submission 184115) | Freshwater lake bacterial and archeal communities from Alinen Mustajarvi, Finland, to study Microbial Dark Matter (Phase II) - Alinen... | ecosystem: Environmental > Aquatic > Freshwater...
TCGAGGGCCTCGAAGCCGATGGCCCGCTTGTCCAACTGGCGCTTGAGGTATTCGTTGCCGTTGATGCAGAGCTTGGCGGCATACGGGAAGTATGAGCAGAATTTGAGGAAGAACGGTCCGAGGTCCTCGTCCACGCAGTAGAAGTAATAGAAATTGACCATGGCGGTGGTGTAGTCGATCCAGGGGATGGAGCCCTGCCCGTCCCCGAAGCGTTTGCGGATCGTGCGCGGCACGGTCGCCTTCTCCTGGGCGATGCCGATGAACATGACCCCTTGCCCCTCCCGGAAGTCCTTGAGGAAGCCGTGCATGACATCATCCTTGCGTTCCCCCTTGGCGAAGCGGTGGACGGGAAGGTTGCCGAGTTTGGCGAAATCGAACACGTTGCGGCGGAACGCCTCGCTGGTCTCCACCGCCTGCTTGGTCGAGGCGAAGCGGTGGCCCTTGTGGTTGCGGAAATAGGCCGCCACCCCGTTGGCAGTGGTCAATTGCGGCACGTAGCAGTTGAGGTACATGCGGTCGATGCCTTCCAGTTCGAGGGTGACGTTTTCGGCTTGCAATTGGGCGACGGAATGGGGTAGGTTCATGGCGGTGTCCGGTTGGACTATTGATACACTCCGAATCCGGAGAATTCCAGCCGCTTGACGGCTCAATCCGGCATTCCCAAAGGATGCCGCTCTGCAGCTCCAGCCGGACACCACCCGCCCGCGGGGATGTAGCCGCCCCGGTGGTAACAACACCTAACGAGGCGGTGCCTCAACGCCACCATGGATCCCAACCGGCCCAAGCTGCCAACCTACAACTCGCCTGGTCTGAGGCACCGCCTCGTTAGATTGAATGAGATGTACTTCTTGAGAAACGTGTTATATATGACATAATAGGCGTTGACGTGGGATGACTTGCCTCCCAGTGCAGGTTCCGTCCAACCGCCGTTGTAGAACTTCGTCCACTTCCCCGGCGCCATCCGGTCCGCGATGGCACAACGGGCCACGCAGTGGCGCATTAGCGGCGGGTCATAGTGCAGACAATAAAGGTAGAAGTAGCCGTGCTGCTTGTCGACATGAAGGTAGAAGTCGCCTTCATAATCGCCCGGTTTCGAGGAGGCGTCTTTCGGATCATAGGTGGCAACGATCAGTCCCTCATGCTTCCATGTGAGCCCCTTATCGGTGCTGGTCGCCAAGGCGACTTGTTTCCAGAGACGCAAGTTTTCGTGATGAAGCGGGGCGTACAGTTTCTTCTCGGTTTCATCGTACCACATCCCGCCCAGGATATAGGCGCCATTCATGGCCGGTTGGGCGGCATTGCCATCGGGCTGCCTCTTGGCATCTTCGATGTTCGTTCCCTTGTAGCGGAAGACCCGGGGGTCGGTTCTGTTGCGGAAGATGATCCAGTATTCCCCGTCAATCGCAATCGGACACGGAGGGAAATCCATATCGATAGGAGGATTCCTCCCCATGTAGTTAGGCACATCCTTCAACTCATCCGGTTGCACGGATATTGTGAACGGCAACGTCGAATCATCCGCCAAGACTGGCATCGCCGGATTCGTTGCGATCAACGCTCCTAAGATCACTTGCCTTGTCCAGATATTGATGGTCTTCTCCTTGCGAGGTGACTTCATAATGATATGGTATCTGTCGTTACCGGCGGACGTCGTAACAGTACAGCACATCCTGATACCGCAGGAACAGCCTGCCGTGGCATACAACTGGATGAGCCCAGGCGTCTTGACCTTCCACTTCTGCCAACCGGAACGTGCCTGCGGTGCGGAATCCGGCGTCCGTCGACTCTTGCAGAGTCATTGTGCCCCGCACGGTCAAACAGTAAAACCGCCCATCGGCCATGATCATCGAGCCGTCGGACAAGTCGCCTGCCGGCTTCACTTGCGTCGGCTTGCCGGTCTCGACGCCGACCTTTGCCCAACCGATCACCTCGCCGCGACTGCTGGATCCATACAGCAGGCCGTCCACGCAGACCGTCCCTCCATGGGTGATCTTCAGTTCGCAGGACCAGACTTGTGACGCCGCGTCGTCGCCTAACTTGACCCCGAATATGGTGCCGTAATCGGGGCTGGCATCGGTAATGAGCAGCATGCGGCCGGACAGTACCGGCGTCGTGTTGACCGTATTCTTGGGATCCGCTTGTGGCAGTTTCCAAACGAGATCGCCCGTCTCGGAGTCCACGGCAAACACGTGCCTCGTGCAACTATTGACCAGCAATTTGCGTTTGCCCGCTTGGATTAGGATTGGCGAGGAATAGGAAGCTTGCTCTCCGTCAAGTGCCGGCGTGGTCCAAACTGTGGCGCCGGTCCGCTTGTCAAGAGCCACCATCAGACCCTTGGCCCCTGCCGGAGTCGCAAACACGCGATCACCATGTACCAGCACGGATTCGCTGATGCCCCAGATGATGTTCTTCGCTTCGTATCTCTCCAGCACATTCACGGCCCATGCACTTTCGCCCGTCACCGCATCCAGACACGCCAACCTTCCATGGGCGTTCATGTGATAGAGTTTGCCATCGTCGAAACAGCACGACGACCGGGCGCCGGGATACGATTTCTTCCAGGGCTCGCCGTTTGTGGTCTTCCACCGCGGTTGGCCATCGAGCGTGAACGCGCTGATCACCAATTCTTTATCCTCGTCGCCTGTGATGTAGACTCCGTCCGCCACGACGACCGGGGACGAGTAGCCACGGCCGATGCCGGAGACTTTCCACAACAGTTTCGGGCCTCCTTCAGGCCAGGATTGCAGCAAGCCGGTTTCCGCGGAGATCCCGTCCCGGTGCCGGCCACGCCATTGCGGCCAATCCGGGACTGCGGAGCGACACAGCGATGGCACCGGTTCCTGCGCAGTCGCCGGCCGAGGCCAACCGACGGTCGCAATGCCCAGGCTCACACAACCAATGACGCGAATCCATTTTCTGATCACGGAGAATTCTCCAGTTGCCGGGAGATCGTTGTCCGGAAATCTTATGCCCCGTGGCTTAACACGCACACGCATTTTGAAATGGTTGGAAATCATAACTAGTGAAGTGGCTTGTGTCATGCGAAATTGTTCTTTGTGAATTAACGTGCGGGCCTGCCATCCGGCTACCGGGGGCCATCCTTCGACGTGGGGGTTGAGGGTTGATCTTTCACGGAAGGCTTGTCTGCGGGCTTGGCAGCCGGTTGGCCTGCGCCCGGTCTGCTGGCAGGTGCCTTCAGGTCAGGAATCAGCTTTTCACCGAAACAGAATGGCACCACTGCCGCGCGCAGGTTAGGGAGGAGAATCTTGCCGTCCTTGGCGGCGGCGGTCAGCTTGGCGAAGTCCGGCAGGTACTTGGCGAGAAGTTTTAGCACGTCGCAATCGGAGCGGATGTGGTCGTTCTTGTCGCCGCCGACCGGGGTGGTCGCTGATTGGAGCAATGAAAGCAAAGAAAGCAGATCGGCCTGGGTCACTGTCTGGTTGAGGTCCGGAATGCGGATGCCCTCGATCCAGGCGACGAAGTTCACATCTTCTGCGGACAGATCGATTGCGGGGAAAATTGCTTTCAGCAGCCCCGGTGTTCGGCCTTCGGTCTTCATCTCGCGGGGGGCGTCACTCCACATGCTGAAGCCCCAACTCACGACCTTGTCGTCACGGAATTCGACTTTGAAACCTTCCGGATTCCCTCCGGCAACAACCTTGACCTTGTCAGGCCTGCGTTCCGGGGCGATTTCGTAGTCAAAATAGAAATCCTTGCTGTCGGGCTTCCGGCTGTGGTGGTGGCTCGGCTTACCGAAGAGGGCGATGACTTCGTCGGCGGTCATTCCCCGGTGCAGCGTTTTGTCCAGTTCCGCCTCGTCAGGCAGGCGGTCGAGCTGATAGATGCCGAAACGCTCGCGTTGCTCCTTGATGGCTTTCATTTCCTCCTCGGTATAGGGCACCTGCTTCGGCAGGGGTGGCCTGGGTCCGGGCGGGGGAAGGCCGGGCACGGCATCCTGCGGTCCCAATGGCCGTTGGCCCATCATCCCACGAACAAGATTGGCGAACTGGCGGTCGTCATATTCAGTCAATCCCTCGATGATGAACGAAGCTCCGAGGGGAACGCTGCGCACGACGGGGGCTGAATGCAACTTGCCCTCGATGATGATGGCCAGGCGGTCGAAACCGGGACGCATCGGGGAGGTCGCGGCGATCATGGCGTCGGTGCCCTTCTCAGTCAGTCGTACGGAAATGGTCTTTTCCTGCGCGGGGAATTGGCAAGCGTCCTTCACCTCCTTCTCCGTGATGATCGCCTTGTTGGTGACCCAGACGCGCTCCTCGCCTTTCGCGGTCTTGTATGTCATGCGCTCTGCGTCCGGGCTGTCGGATTCAACGACAGCGGAAATCCGCAACGTTTCCGCGGCTTGGCTAAGGCCGGAGGCAAGGAGTATAACCAGAAGGCGTTTCACGGGGTGATGCTAGGTTTCCGTCTGTGTGTGGTCTAGCCTGCGTTTTAAAATTTCGTCTTCATACCGACGTCAAGCGCTGGCAACCCCACCAGCGGGGGTGACCGTCGAGACGGGGTTGGGTTGGAAATAGGAGTGATCATTTCTGGGCAGGTGCTGGTGGGGGTTGCACAGCCGCGCGTTGTTCGGCTTCGATTTTCACCCATGCCTCTGTGCCGTAACCAAGGCACTTGCGATGATACCGCTTGAGATCGACAGGTATCAGCGGAATGCAAATCGGCTGAGCCCAAGGTGTCCCACAGATGAAGGCGCGCACGCTGCCATAAATGGCAATGTCACCACCTTCTACTGGCTCAATATCGACCATATATTGGCTCTTCTCCAAGACCGATGCCCATGTCTCATCGCCGCTTGCTTGCCCCTGCAACTCAATCCGTCGACCATCCGCTAGAACGACTTTAGAGCCAGACACGCTCACAACTTTGATGGGGTGGAGAAGCGGATTGTTCTCGGCGATGCGCGGATAAAATATCCCCACGATGCCTGTCACCATCCCAATCACAAATAGCAGCATCACGATCACTCCAATCTTTATTGCCGTCTTCATGATCTTGCGTCAAAACTCTCCGACCGCGCGAATGCGGAGGCTCTTGAAATGAACTGATGGCGTCATGGGCGGTTCGGAGGAGTGTCTTGTTCGCTTTCTTATGGTTTCTGTGGGTACAGTTCACGGTAAGTCTTGCCGCCATGGGCCTTTAAAATCTCAATTGTTTTCTCGGCCCTTTTCTTTGCATATTCGGCATTATCAAGTGGCGTTTCTCCTTCGTATCCAAGTGGATTCGCCTTTGCACCATTTTCAAGCAATAGGGAAACCGCATCTGGTTGCGCGGACTCTGATGCTGCTAAGAGCGGCTCCGAGCCTTCACCCATTGAAAAGACCGGAACGGCGTTGGGGTCTGCTCCGGATGAAAGAAGTTTTTGCATCCCGGTCAAGTCTCCTCGGCTAGCAGCCTCAGTGAGATGACTCTGTCTTCCATAAACATAATCGAAGTCGTTATCAAATAGATATCGAGCCTGCCACCCTATTACAGCGCCAAGCAGTAATGTTGCGAATGCTATGAGAATGGTACGAATCATGTTTTTGGAGCGAACAGTATTAATCAACGGACGGTCGGATTTGGGGGGTGTTACACGACCGGTCGTTGAGCAGGGGGCAAATCCGACCCGGAACTGCGCTTCTCCCCGAAAGACCGTTCATCGGCGCATCTTTAGCGACCGGAGGGGGCCTTGGCGAGTAAATTGCGTGATTTTCGGTTGGTTCCTGTCGTTTCCTGGCTGAGGAGGGGTGGTACGCCGGATCCAGAGGAACCCGGCCACCGCGCCGCCCGCCATGACGATGAAGCCGGTCAAGCTTGAGGCGTGAGTTCGGTCCTCATCACCCGTACCATCTGCAAAACGGCGTTTTTTCCTTGTCAGGCCCTCGTCGGCGACCTTTGTTGGCAATCGTGAACAAGCGACCGGGGGAAAGTCTTCTTCCGGGTTCGGTTTGTACTGGAGCACGAGCGCGCTCGTGTGCTGGTGCAAAACAAACACGCTCGTGAATAAGACCGCTCGCCCACATTATGAAACGATTTCTTTTCCCATTCCTGCCTTGTGCGATGACAGCCTGGGCTGCCCACGCTGATCCGATCTCCCTGCACCCGGAGAACCCGCACTATTTTCTTTTCCACGGAAAACCCGCCGTGCTGATATCCTCTGGCGAGCATTACGGCGCGGTGCTCAATCTGGACTTCGATTACGTGAAGTATCTCGACGCGCTTGCCGCCGATGGGCTGAACCTCACGCGCACCTTCAGCGGCGCGTATGTCGAGCCGCATGGCGCGTTCAAAATCGCGGAAAACACGCTCGCACCAAAGGCCGGGCGCTTGATATGTCCGTGGGCGCGCAGCGGGCAGTCGGGCTACGCGAATGGCGGCAATAAATTCGACCTTGAGAAGTGGGACGCCGCCTATTTTGTCCGGCTCAAGGATTTCGTCACTTATGCCGGCAAGCGAGGGATCGTCGTCGAGTTCACACTCTTCTGCCCGATGTATGATGAATCGCAATGGAAGCTCAGTCCGATGAACGAGGCGAATAACGTGAACGGTACCGGCGCGATCGGCCGGAACGACGTGTATACGCTGGATAAGAGCGGTGCCCTGCTCGCCCGGCAGGAGGCTCTCGTACGGAAGATCGTCACGGAATTGCGCGACGCTGAGAACCTGTGCTACGAGATCTGCAACGAGCCATATTTCGGCGGCGTGACGATGGATTGGCAGCACCACATTGCGGACATCATCAGCCATGCCGAGAAGGATTTCCCGCACAAGCACCTCATCACGCAGAACATCGCGAATGGCTCGCAGAAGATCGAGAAGCAGCATCCGGCGGTTTCGGTTTTCAATTTCCACTACGCGAACCCGCCCGAGGCGGTGCCGCTTAACTACGGGCTCAACAAGGCCATAGGCGACAACGAGACAGGTTTCAAGGGAAACGCGGACGACCATTACCGAATGGAGGCGTGGGAGTTCATCCTTGCTGGTGGCGCACTGTACAACAATCTCGACTACTCATTCACAGCCGGTCACGAGGACGGGACATTCAGATACCCGCCCTCGCAACCGGGCGGTGGCAATCCGGCCTTCCGCCGGCAAATGAAGTTTCTGAAGGATTTCATCCACAGCTTTGACTTCGTGAAGATGAAGCCCGCTCGCGACATCATCCGCGAGGCGCCTCCCAAGGACGCTCGCTGTCAGGTCCTCGCGGAACCGGGCCGGCAATACGCGGCGTATTTCAAGGGAGCGGCGACATTCGCATTCGCAATCGAACTTCCGGCGGGAAACTACCGCGTCCATTGGCTTGAGGTAATCAACGGCCGTGAGGTCTCTTCCCCATCACTGCCACACCCGGGAGGGTTGGCACGCTTCGAGGTCCCTAGAGGTCTGGATGAGTGCGCCCTGAAGGTGGTGCGCGAGACAGAGTGAGCACGAGAATGATTCAGCGGAAGGATATTGAGTCAAGCCGTCGCACGTGACGGCATACAGCCGCGCGTGGACGGCGTCGTTCCGGCCCCCTCTGGCGCGTGCCAGGCTGTGATGAAATTTTCATTCAAGCCGAACACGGAAGTTGAAATCCAAGATTCGTTCTTGAAACCACAGATTACACGGATTACACGGATTTTCTGGTATGGATTTCCGCACCATTTGTAACTTCGGAGAAGTTGCAAATGGAACCAATTTCAATCTGTGAAATCCGTGTAATCTGGTGCGTCAATCTAACCGATATTTCGAATCAAACTTCGGAGTTCGGGTTTCACCGGCGAAAACTTTCAAGACCCGCGCGGCTACAACCAGCTTCTAACGCCCGCGTGCAATGGCCGCTACCCATCCGGCACCCACCAAGGGCTGCAAGCCAGCGCCTGCCTTGTCACCGACGGCGACTGGGGCCACTTCGGCAAGGACACTCCGATCGGCAATCCGAAATGGAACGCCGACCAACTCACCGAACTCCTCAAGGGATTCATCGCCCACAAGAATGTTCCGATCTTCAATCTGGAGGTCTATCAGGAAGGTCGCGTCTCACCCCGAAGCGTGGATCTATTCAACCAAGCCGCCGCAAAACTCCCGCCACGCTGACATGGGTGGATTCGTTACAAAGCGAACAACCCCCATTCTCCCGCCCTCCGGTCCGGCCTGAGCCTCGACGAGATGTGGGCGTGGCTGCCGCTCAGGATGCACGGCAGGTACCGGGCCACTGCGGGCCTGCCTGAAGAGCGAGAAACCGGGAAAATCATTTGATTTCGGCGCGAGACGAGGCTAGTCGTGACTGCCTTCTGCAAGGCATGGTGAGCGGCGTTGCCGCCCAACTCCCATTCGCATGAAATTCCCAACAATTCATTTTCCGATGCGGTTGATTGCCGCGGGGTTGACGGTTGCCGCGGGCCAGGCGACAACCATAATCGGCGTCAAATACGCCCGCAGCGATACGTTGGCTGCGGCCAACGTCGCGGGTGCCGGCGTTTATGCCCAGTCCAATTGGAACATGGCGGCGGCTTCCGTAGGCGGCAACCAGGGGCCTCCGGTCACGCCCATCAACGGGCTCAAGGACAGCACGGGTGCCACCACCGGCGTCGCCATCAGCAGTTGGACCCAGACGACCGTCAACAGTTGGAGCCTGGGCGACACCGGCAGTTCCAACGCCAAGCTCTTGAACAGCTTTTCAGACCGGCAGCCCATAATCGTCCTGACGGGTCTGGCTGTGGCCTTCCCCAATGGCTATGACGTCGTGGTGTATTACAGCAACAACGAGGGTCAGAGCACTTCCTCGCTCGCCCTCACCGGCTCGATCAATGACACTGCCGTGAGGACGATCAAGACCGGTCCGACCGCATCCTGTTCCTATGGCAGCGTCGGCTTCGTCGAGGAAACCGGCGCCGCGGCCGGCTCCACCAATTTTACCGTTTTCACCGGATTCAATGATCCACAGCTCACCATTGCGCTGGCGGCCCTGAACAACAACGGCATCGCCGCCTTCCAAATCGTGCCGAAGCTTCCTGCGAGCGCGGCCACTTCGACGGTGACGGCCGCGCCGGGTTCACTATTAGCCGACGGCACCTCCACCACCACGGTCACGGTGACCCTGAAGGACGGCAGCGGCAATCCGATGGCGGGCAAAACCGTCACGCTGGCCTCCAGCCGCGGCGCGAGCGACACGATCTCGGCGGCCTCGGGCCTGTCCTCGACGACTGCCGGGGTGGTGACCTTCACGGTGAAGTCGTCGACCCCGGGCACATCGGTGTTCACCGCCACGGATGTGAGCGACACGATCACGGTGAGCCAGACAGCCAGCGTGACCTACACGGCGGTGCCTGCGGTCAACGCGGGCAACTCCACGGTGACGGCCGCCCCAAGCACGCTGTTCGCCGACGGCACCAGCAGCGCCACGGTCACCGTGACCTTGAAGGACGGCAGCAGCAATCCCATCGCGGGCAAGACCGTCACGCTGGCCTCCAACCGCGGCGCGAGCGACACGATTTCGGCGGCCTCGGGCCAGTCCTCGGCCGCCGGGGTGGTGACCTTCACGGTGAAATCCCTGACCACGGGCACGCCGGTCCTGACCGCCACGGATACGAGCGACGGCAATCTCACCATCACGCAAACGGCCACCGTGACCTTCACCGCGTCGCCACCTGTCAACGCGGTCCTCTCGACGGTGACCGCCACTCCGGGCGCGGCGTTAGCCGATGGCGCCAGTCCCGCCACGATCACCGTGACCTTGAGGGATAACAGCAGCAATCCGGTGGCCGGCAAAACCGTCACGCTGGCCTCCAGCCGCAGCGCGGCCGACACGATCTCGGCGGCCTCGGGCCCGTCCTCGGCGGCCGGGCTGGTGACCTTTACCGTGACCTCCGCGACGCCGGGGGATGCGGTCTTTACCGCCACGGACACCACCGACACCGTGGTGATGACGCAGACGGCCACCGTGACCTTCGGCCCGGTTCCTCCGGTCAACGCGGACTACTCGACGGTAACCGCCACTCCGGGCACGCTGTTAGCCGATGGCACCGCCACCTCCACAATCACCGTGAGCTTGAAAAATAACAGCAACGATCCGGTGGCCGGCAAGACTGTCACCCTGGCCTCCAGCCGCGGCGCGACCGACACGATCTCGGCAGCCACGGGCCAATCCTCGTCTTCCGGAGTGGTCACTTTCACGGTGAAATCCTCGACCGCGGGGGCACCGGTCTTTACCGCCACAGACAGCACCGACTCGATCACGGTGAGCCAGACCGCCACCGTGATTTTCACCACGGTGCCTGCGGTCAGCGCGGCCAACTCCACCGTGACGGCCACTCCCGGCTCGCTGTTTGCCGACGGCACCCACACCGCCACCGTCACCGTGACCCTGAAGGGCGCCAGCGGCAATCCCATTGCGGGCAAGATTGTCACGCTCGCCTCCAGCCGCGGCGCAACCGATACGATCTCGGCAGCCTCGGGCACGTCCTCCGCCGCCGGAGTGGTGAGCTTCACGGTGAAGTCCTCGACCACGGGCGTGCCGGTCTTCACCGCCACGGACACGACCGACAACAATCTAACGATCACACAGACGGCCACCGTGACCTTCAGCGCGGCACCTGTGGCCAGCGCGGCCAGCTCCACGGTGACTGCCGCTCCCAGCCCGGTGGTGGCCGACGGCAGCAGCACCGCCACCATCACCGTGACCTTGAAAGACGGCAGCAGCAATCCCATTGCGGGCAAGACCGTCACCCTGGCCTCCAGCCGCGGCGCGAGCGACACGATCTCGGCGGCCTCGGGCACGTCCTCGATCGCCGGGGTGGTGACCTTCACGGTAAAGTCCTCGACGGTGGGCGTGCCGGTTTTCACCGCCAAGGACACCACCGACGGCAATCTGACAATCACGCAGACGGCCACCGTCAACTTTATCGCGATTCCCCCGGTCAGCGCGGCCAACTCCACGGTGACCGTCACGCCGGGCACCCTCTACGCTGATGGCGCCAGCACCGCGACGGTCACCGTGACCTTGAAGAATGGCAGCAGCAATCCGGTGGCGGGCAAGACCGTAACCCTGGCATCCAGCCGCGGCGTAAGCGACACGATCTCGGCGGCCTCGGGCCCGTCCTCAATCGCCGGGGTGGTGACCTTCACGGTGAAATCCTCTTTCGGAGGGGCGTCGGTCTTCACCGCCACGGACAGCACCGACGCGGTGGCGCTGATCCAAACGGCCTACGTGACCTTTACCGCACTGCCGGTCAAGGTCGCGCTGATGGTGGTGGCCACGCATCTCGACGACGAGGGCATCTATCTGGGAGGTGTCATGCCGTATTACGCCGGGGTGCTGCACCTGCCCACGGTGCACATCTCCATGACCAGCGGCGATTCCTCGGTGCCCACCATCACCCGCGAAACCGAGTCGCGCGCGGTGGACCGATTGTACGGCCTGCAGATCGAACCGCTCTTCGGCCACTTCAAGGATTGGGCCATGGGCTCCGAAGCGCCTTACACCAAGGTGCAGCGCAATTGGTCGTTGTGGTATGAGCCCGACCCCGGCCCGGCCTACTACCGGACCAACGGCACCGTGCAAACGGCCGCCTCCCCGTTTCCTAACAACAACCCGGCCGGCCAGGCCAATCCCGACGAATTCGACCCGGGACGGTGGAAGATCGCGACCTACCTCGCCACCCTGATCCGCCTGTACCAGCCCGAGGTGCTCGTCACCCAGGATCTCATCGGCGAATCGGGACATTCCAATCATGTCACCACGGCCTGGGGCGTGTGGGACGCCTATTGGCTGGCGGCCGATGCGAGCGTGAATCTGGGCGGGCTGCCAGCCTGGCAGACGAGCAAGCTCTACTATCATCTGTATAACCGGGTGGCGACGCCACTCACCCCCAGCAGCGCCCTGCCCGGCACCTCCTACCCGGTCAACACGGCCATCATCAACAAGGCCTGGCAGGACTGGTCCACCCCATACGCGGAACTGGCCGGCGAGACGCCGTTAGAAGTCACCAACGACGGCATCTCGCTCTACGCAAGCATCGGCGGTCCCAGCTTGTTGACCCAGTTTTCCACCCGCTACCCCGAGCAATTCGGCCTGTATGCCTCCACCGTCGGGGCCGACACGGTCAGCAGTGACGGCTGGGCCCGCGGGGGCTTTTTCGAGCACCTCATGCTGCCAGTCTGGCGCCAAATCCATTTCGGATCCTCCGCCAACGGTGGTGACGCGGCGGACCTCAACGACTTTGACCACGACGGCATCCCGAACCTGCTGGAATACGCCTTCGGACTGGACCCGAAACAAAACAGTGCCGGACTGTTGCCCCTGCCGCAGCGGGTCGATAACAACCTGCTGATCAACTTCAGCCAGCCCGTCGGGGTTACCGACATCACTTACGGCGCGGAGTGGAGCACGACACTGCTGCCCGGAAGCTGGACCGCCGTAGCCGACACCGGCACGTTCCCGCAACACCGCTTCAGCGTGCCCGTCGGCACCCAAACGAGCCTCTTCCTGCGCCTGAAAGTGACGACTCCGTAAGCAGCCACGGTCACATCATGAATCCCATCATTTCGCGCACGAAGTTAATCCCGGTGTGTTTTGTCGCATGGTTCGGGTGTGTCGCGGCCCTGGCGGTGGAGATCCATCTGGTCCCCCGCCCCGTGTCGCTGAAGGTTGAAGCCGGAGAGCTTGGACTTGGGGCGCAAACCGTGATTGTCGCGCCGTCCGAACTCGCCACAGCGGCATGCTATCTCGCCGGGGTGCTCGCGTCGACCACCGGATTCGAGTTGCCGACTATCGCGCCGTCGCCGGCGAGTGTCCCCGGTGCGATCGAACTGCGCCTGGGAGCTGCATGCAAGCAGTGGGGTGATGAAGGGTATTCGCTGACCGTGTCGCCAGCCGGGGCGGGCATTGAAGCCGCCACGCCGGCAGGCGTTTTCCACGGCATCCAGACCTTGCGGCAACTGCTGCCCCTTGAGACGGTCTCACAGGCACCAGCGGAAGGGAACAAATGGAACATACCTATCCGCGCCTTGTGTCCTACGCCGAAACCGGTTGGACTCCGCTCGAACTCAAGGATTGGAATTCCTTTCAACAGCGCCTGCCGGATTTCCTTGAACGCCTCAAACGCATGGGTGCCAGGTTCAACCCGAAAACCGCCTTCGAGTTCACGGGCAAGAACTGACGCCGCGGCCATCGCCGGACCAGTGGAGGCGGCGACCATTGCTGCCGTGAGTCGCCTTCCACGGGCGTCGTGGATCTAGCAATAATCAAATGAAAGTCCGCCGGCATCCTCATCAACGACGGCGTCCAGTGCGCACCCATCGGCAGCAATGGTCGCCG
>Ga0209697_10007063_pt1 | contig 13297 bp, 9 predicted proteins | sample AliMusrvi5mmetaG_FD_184115 | JGI IMG/M metagenome (GOLD analysis project Ga0209697, IMG submission 184115) | Freshwater lake bacterial and archeal communities from Alinen Mustajarvi, Finland, to study Microbial Dark Matter (Phase II) - Alinen... | ecosystem: Environmental > Aquatic > Freshwater...
TATTTCTGTTGAATATTTTAAGAAAATAGATTTACTATGGAACAAAAACCGATAAAAAAGGTGTTGGTCGCAAACCGTGGAGAGATTGCAATACGGATAATGCGTTCCTGTCGCGAGCTGGGGATACCAACCGTTGCCGTATTCAGTGATGCTGACCGGACTGCGATGCATGTCAGGTATGCTGATGAGGCTTTCAATATTGGTCCGGCACCTTCGGCTTCAAGTTACCTCAACATGGATAAAATCATCGAAACCGCAAAGAAATCGGGTGCCGATGCCATTCATCCCGGTTATGGCTTCTTGTCTGAAAATTCTGCCTTTTCACGCAGGTGTCGCCAGGAAGGGATCTGCTTTATCGGACCATCACCCGAATCAATTGAAATGATGGGTGATAAAATCAGTGCACGTAAAAAGATGATTGCTGCCGGGGTTCCTGTTGTTCCGGGTACAACCGACAAGGTGACCAGTGAAGCCGAGGCCATCAGACAAATCAAAGAGATCGGGCTCCCTGTTATGATTAAGGCATCTGCAGGTGGCGGAGGAAGAGGGATGCGACTGGTGCAGAAAGATTCGCAGATTACAAGTTTACTTCGTGCCGCCAGATCGGAGGCAAAGACCGCTTTCGGAGACGATGCTGTTTACATAGAAAAATACATTGATTCACCCCATCACGTCGAATTTCAGATCCTATCCGACCGGCATGGAAATACGGTTCACCTGTTTGAACGTGAATGCTCCGTTCAGCGGCGACATCAGAAAGTTGTTGAAGAGACCCCCTCACCCCTGCTGAACCCTGAGGTGAGAACAAAAATGGGAGAATGTGCGGTTGCCGCTGCAAATGCCTGTAATTATGAGGGGGCCGGAACAATTGAATTTATCATGGACGATCAGTTGAATTTCTACTTTTTAGAGATGAACACCCGTCTGCAGGTAGAACATCCAATTACCGAACGGGTTGTCGGAGTAGATCTTGTAAAGGAACAAATAAGGATCGCTGAAGGACAAAAACTTCCTTTCAAACAAAAAGATCTTAAACAAAGCGGACACGCCATCGAATGTCGGATCATCGCAGAGGACACCGATAATAATTTCATGCCAAACCCGGGAACCATCACCCATATCACCGAACCCTACGGATTTGGAATCAGATGTGATAGTTACGTTTATGAAGGGTATACCATTCCGATTCATTACGATTCACTCATCAGCAAGCTGATAGTTTGGGGAAGAACCCGTGAGGAAGCAATTGAACGGATGCGCCGTGCCCTGTATGAATACAAGATTACAGGGGTAAAAACCACAATCAGGTTCCTCGAAAGGATTATGGATACGCCTGACTTCAGAAACGGGAATTACAATACCCATTTCATTGAAAAAAACAGTGAGTATCTGATGTCGGAAGGAAAGTGCGATAAGAAATGTGAAGACATCGCAATGATTGCCACCTATGCTGAATATCTTAACCGTATTGAAATCAGCAAAAAAATAAATGCTGCCCCTTCGGTTAAAAAGGAGACCAACTGGAAAAGACAAATCAGGAAGTTTACCTCCAGGATGTAAATTTTAGAGATGACTCCAAAGAACGTCATCTAAGAATTACATCTGCAACTAATCAATGAAGTAGAATAAGTATCATGCTTTTTCAGATAAATTTTACCACATGGAACTCGAACTGAAAGTCAATAACCGTAACGCAATCATTAAAGAGGTAAAACGGGAAGGAAATATACTCACACTTGCCGTTGACGATGAAATTTATGAAGTGGATATCGTTAAAGTGAGAAGCCAGGAGTTTTCAATCATTAATAAAGGACGATCCTATAACGTCGAGGTGGTTGAAACAGACAGGCCAAAGCATTACCACGTCAACACCCTCTATTTCAAGTTTGATGTCGAGGTGATCGATAATGAATCACGGTACCGTCAAAGCAGGATGCAGGGCGGAGCTGTCCAAAGCGACAATACGATCAGATCTCCGATGCCCGGAAAAGTTGTTAAGGTCTACGTCAAACCCGGAGACCATGTAGAAGCCGGTCAGCCATTGATTGTGCTCTCAGCCATGAAGATGGAAAGCGAATTCAAAGCAGGAAGCCGCGGAGTTGTCAGAGAAGTTCCTGTTAACGAGGGAGACACTGTTGACAACAATCAGCTTCTTGTGATTATCGACGAAGAGACCGAAGCTTAAACGGCTCATATAATGAACCTTAATCTAAATTGAACAGAGGCATTTTTTATAAAAATATTATTCAATAAATAAATATGTCATCAGAACAGAACAAATTCGAAAGGCTCAATGAGCGAAATTTGGAAGCAGAAGCGGGAGGTGGACAAGATCGTATCGATCGCCAGCATGCTGCCGGAAGAAAAACGGCACGTGAAAGGATCGATGTCCTGATCGATCCGGGAACTTTTGTCGAATTGGACAAATTCGTGGTGCACCGCTCGCACGATTTCGGAATGGAAAAAAGCAGGTTCTCAGGCGACGGAGTGATCACCGGTTATGGAAAAATTGATGGGCGTCTGGTATATACCTTTGCACAGGATTTTACCGTTTTCGGAGGAACAATGAGTCGGGCCAATGCCGATAAGATTGTAAAAATTATGGATCTGGCCATGAAGATGGGAGCACCACTGATCGGATTGAACGACTCAGGCGGAGCCCGTATTCAGGAAGGGATCGAAAGTCTGGCAGGTTATGCCGATATTTTCTACCGCAACGTGATGAGCTCTGGTGTGATTCCACAGATCTCAGCCATCCTTGGTCCATGTGCAGGTGGTGCTGTTTATTCACCTGCAATCACCGATTTTATAGTGATGGTAAAAGATACGAGCTATATGTTCGTTACAGGTCCTGATGTGGTTAAAGCGGTAACCCATGAGGAAGTTACCAAAGAGGAGTTGGGCGGAGCAACAACCCATCATGCCAAAAGCGGTGTTGCCCACCTTACGGCTGACAATGAAGACCATGCTTTGCTCATGATTCGTGAATTAATCGGATATCTCCCATCCAACAATCTTGAAGATCCCCATGTCACCGATTGTAAGGATGATATTCATCGTGAAGAGAAGAGTCTTGACACGCTCATCCCCGATGATCCGAATAAGCCTTATGATATGAAGGAGCTGATCACCACCATTGCCGATGATAAGAATTTTTTCGAAATACAACCCGCCTTTGCAACCAATATGATTATCGGATTTGCCCGATTCGGAGGTCGCAGCGTCGGTATTGTTGCCAATCAGCCGGCCAGTCTTGCCGGAGTACTCGATATCAATTCATCGGTAAAAGGTGCACGTTTTGTCCGCTTCTGCGATGCATTCAATATTCCCCTCATCACCATCGTTGACGTACCAGGTTTTCTTCCGGGAACTTCGCAGGAATATGGGGGAATTATCCGCCATGGCGCAAAACTTTTGTATGCATTTGCCGAAGCAACGGTTCCTAAAATTACACTGATCACACGCAAAGCCTACGGAGGTGCCTACGATGTGATGAGCAGCAAACATATTGGTGGTGACATCAACTTTGCCTACCCATCAGCTGAAATTGCGGTAATGGGTGCTGAAGGTGCCGTTAAAATTATTCACCGCGAAAAGATGAATGAAGAGGAGCTTGCCCAAAAGATTGAGGATTACCGCGAAAAGTTTGCCAATCCCTACAAGGCGGCAGAGCTGGGATACATCGATGAGATTATCGTACCTTCAGAGACAAGGTTTAAGCTGATTCAGGCGCTTGAGATGACCCAAAATAAGCACAAATCAAACCCATTGAAAAAGCACGGGAATATTCCTTTATAATTTGCTCGCATTACAGATTGCTAAATCAAATCATAAAAAGGGCCCCGGCATAGGGCCCTTTTTTATAATCTGATCTAAAATTATTGGACCAGGCTAGCCAGGCTTTGAAAAAATTCAGGAAATCTCAAAAAGTAATATTCACCATTAAGACACCAAAGCTCCTCTTTATCATTTCTTTTTGGTGAAATTTGGTGTTTTAGTGATTTGGTGGCACTTTTTCATTTTGGATCTGTTAGAAAGCAGTAAATTATCGAAATACGACATAACTTCTTTTGTATGTCTTACATCCTTATAAACCCTGATATCCTGATGACAATTTTTACTTTTTCATGGTCATTTCTCCCTGCGATAAATCGATTATTACCATATTCTGTTCCGGAGTAATTCTGAAACCTTTTTTATCAGCTGATTCAGTCATAATACCCTTTCCCGTTGTAACAAAATAATCCATTCCTTCAAACTGACAATCCAATCTATTACTGCTGATCTTTTTAAATGGCAACTTTACCTTGTTGGCAGCATTCATTTCAAGATACCATTCTATTTTGTTTTTACTTTTCAGATTCATCGTGATGCTGCCTTCATCCAAACTAACCATCAGTATTCCTTCAATATTGGTCAGAGGCCATGATATATCCAATTGTCCTGGTTTACTTTTCGTAAATTCCGGATCTGCACCTTGCAAAAATACTTCCTTTCCTCCAACAACAACTTTAAGCCTCAATCCTGCAATTTCATCAACTGAGCTCCAGAGGTATCCATCGACAACCGGAAGGGTAAAAAATGCACAAGCACTGGTTTTTGCAATACCAGTTGTGTAGAATGAAGGAAAATTCTCATCAAACAAATGGATATCGCGTATGCACAATGAGCCTCTGTCCCATAAGAAGTTGGTACGGTAAAAACGGCTGTTGAACCATGCTGTCTTTTTATCACTCCAATCTATATCCTGACTAACGGTCATAGAAGTGGCAGGAGTGATTTTGTAGTGTTTTCTGAACCATTTACCCGATTCTCCAAGGGTTTCAACACTTATTTTGTTTTCATTTCTCAGCCGGGCGATTAATGGCATTTGCATTTTATACCCTTTCGACATGTTTTTCCATGTAAAGGAATTTTCCTGACCGGCCTGCGCATAATTGAATTCAAGCGATTCTCCATTAACGAATTCTTTAAAGAACCAGGTCACCCACGTTGAATCTCCTCCACCAAACTTGTAAATCGGCTCAAGAGAAATACATCCCTGACCGTTAGGCGACAATCCCAGATCATATTGCCTGACAGGATCACTTCCCAACATTCTGAATACCGGTACAGGAAGCTGATTCTTCTCATTCTGTGCAGGCATAAATGAATTTATCCTGCTTGGATAATAGGCCTGGTTCCAATAACCGCCCCACAGCGTATAACCGTCTGTTCCATATTGATCCTTGCAATTGCAGGATGCAATGATGTGGAATTTATCATACAGGTAATTCAAAGTGTGTGCGTCAATAAACCATGATCCGACTGACTCCGGATAATGACCAAATATCTTTTTAAAGTCATTCATATAAACATCAGCCAGCTTTTCACGCTCTTCAGGCGTATATCCTGTAGAAAAACCAACATTGGCATGCCAATCCCATGGATAACGACCGCGCCATTTCATTCCTGCATTTTCGACCATTGGTTGCGGTATTTCCCACCATGCCCCTATCTCGAATGTATCGGCAGGAAGACCCTTCATTAATTTCTGGTAGCGCGAATCCATGAGTGCATCATACTGCAGAAGGAAAGTCCCCCTGAGCTTGTATTTTCTCATAATTTTGATCTGCTCTAAAACCGTTTCATAAAGTACATCTTCGGTGCTTTTAGCAACCCGTGGTTCCAGTAGGCGAATAAAATTGATAATATTTACAATTTTGGGCTCATTAGTTTTGGAACTTATATCTTGCTTGTGGCTTTTAATTTTTCCACCATTACAAGAAGTGAGCAATAAACAACCTATAACAATAATATAGCTGAAAACGACGCATGATTTAGTTGCTTTTTTCATATCTATTCGAAATTGATTTTATTATCACATCCGCGAATAAAAATACAAAAACTAAATTGAATAGTCAATTATAAATCGTCAAAGGTATTCATGACTCAATACCCTGAAATTGGAAATTATAAAACCTTGAGAAATTACTGCAATCACAAACAAGTTTTGAGATAAATGCATCTTTTTTCCTATCTTTACCAGAGGCATTGTTTTAAAACAAAATAATCATGAAAAAATTCTCCGGTTTCAATAATTTGTGGTGTTACACCCTCCTCATTGTTTTTTACTCCTTTTCAGCAATGGCACAAAACCAGGAGGTGGCACCAGTGACTAAACTCCAAAAAATCATTGTATTTACCGACAGGGCAATGATCATGAAGGAGGCTGTTCTTCCCGTTAAAAAGGGTGAAAACATCGTGAATATATCAGGAATTACACCCAACCTTGTCGATCAGTCGGTACAAATCACCCTGATGGGACAAACGGAACTCATGATCTCTGAGGTAACAGTGGAGGAGACCTTTCTGAAAAAAACAGACCAGCCCGAAATCCAGAAACTGCAGACCGAATTAAATGGTCTGGTCAGCCAGATTAAAGAGGGAAACAACCAGATCGCCATCATCGGAAGTGAAAACGATTTTCTGAAAAGAGTAAATCCTTTCCCGCAGAATCTCAAGGTGACCACCGCCGAAATAGAATCGCACGCAAGGTTCCTCGAAAAATCACTCACAGCAAACTATGAAAGGATATTTGCCCTGGATAACAAAGTTAAAAAGCTGACGGAAGATAAGACAGCCATTGAGAACGAACTGGCAAGCCTCAAAGGGGGTAAAAACAAGAGCAAAACGATTGTCATCCATCTGATGTCGGCAACCGATAAAAGCAATGTGAAGCTCAGCTTTAATTACCTATCGACCGGAGCAGGCTGGTCATCCCAATACGAAGCAAAGGGGGACTTCAACGCCTCGACAATTGACCTTAATTATTATGCTTCCATATGGCAGTCAACCGGTGAAGACTGGACCGATGCCAATGTGGAGATCTCCACAGCCAAACCTTTTGTGTACGGGAATATTCCTGAACTGACACCCTGGAATCTGGATGTTTTCACACCACACTTCTTCAAATCAAAATCGCTTGTTGCTATGGACCGGCAAAATGCACCTCAGGTGATGATGGAGGCAGCTGCTGCTCCCGCTGCTGAAAACCTTTTGAAAGAGACGGAGGTTCAGGAGGAGAACACCTCCTTTACGTTTGTCCTTCCGCGTAAGGTGGATATTGTATCCGATGGTCAGCCACATAGGGTTTCGATTGCCAAATCAAACAAAGAGGCAAAGTACAGCTGGTTCACCATTCCCAAACTGGTGCAGAATGTCTTTTTGAAAGCCTCGGTGAAGAATCCTTTTTCGTTTCCCCTTTTATCGGGGCCAATCAGTGTCTTTTTTGATCAGAAACTGGTCGGGACAGCCTATGTTAATGCCCCTGTACTTGCGGATGGGGAGTTGGAACTTTCTCTGGGAATTGATGAAGGGATAAAGATTGAGCGGAAACTTATCAAGAAATATACCGATTATGCTGGACTTTTAACCAAGGAGACAACGGTCAATTTTGAATATGCTATTGAGATCACCAACGGGAAAAGCAAAGAGATCACCCTTGACCTGAATGACCAGTTCCCGGTTTCGCGGAACGAAAAGATTAAAGTGGAACCACAGCTCCCCAAAGGCGACGCGACGGTAAATGAGGAAGGAAAAATATCGTGGAAGATCACCCTGGCTCCTGGAGCAAAGAAAGTTGTTCCGGTAAAATTCAGTGTTTCCTATCCAAAGGAGCTAAACATAAGCGGACTGTAGGACTGGTTTTTATCCATAACCTTGTTGTGAATAAGGCTGCTTTCTTATATCTGAAATCTGCCAACGGCCAGTTGCGAGCTGCCAGTTGCCAGTAGCCAGTCGCCAGCTGCCAGTTAAAAGATGATCCATGAATTTGAACAGATGGACAATGTCAATAAAAAAATGGCCCATGTCAACAAAAAAATGATCCCTGAACATGAAAGGATGGCAGATATCAATTAACAAATGAATCATGAACCTGAAAAGATGGCAGATTTCGCAAAAAAAATGGCCTCTGACATATTACAGATGACTGCTGTCGGCAAAAATATGACAGCTCCAAAACCCTTGTTTAGCACTACTTTTTGGTGAAATTTGGTGTTTTAGTGATTTGGTGGCATTATTTATGAAATTTCAGAAAAATAATCTTCAATTTCTAAAAAATACAGCATATTATTTCGTATCTTTATTTGTAATTAAAATACTTGTTTAACCTTAAAGCCATTCATCATGAACAAGAAACAGGAGAGCAGAATTAAGATGGGTAGGGCAGTTTCAGGGATTTTAAGCGATTTTCAGGAGATTGCCACAAAAACTCCGGGCTTGCCTCAGGCCCACGAAAAATTGGATCAACTGATTGGTGAGACTGAACGCCACAGTCAGGGTCAACTGAATAAAGGTAAAGAATTAACCCGTAAAAAAGATGCGTCACGTCTCACACTCGAGACCTGCATCCGCAAAGTTTGCGCTGCGCTTGCAGCCTATGCAACAGTGAGTACTGATCCGGCAGTCAGTGAACTCAAAGATAAATATCAGTTCAGTGATACGCATATTAAATCGCAACGCGATATGCAACTATTTTCGATGGCGTATGCCATTTATGGCGATGCCATCCTTTATGCCGACAAACTTGAACCATTTGCCACTTCAAAAGATGTGAATGACCTAAAAGACCTGGCTGATAATTTCAATCAGTTGCTTCCGCAGAAGCGGACTCAGCAAAGTAAGAGCACCCTCTCAACTAAAAATCTCGGTGAGGTGGTCAATCAGATCGATCTTTTACTCAACGATACAATTGATGTGCTGTTAAAGCCAATGGAGTTTTCCTCTCCTGACTTTTTCAACGCGTACAGAAATTCGCGCGATATTGTTAACACTTCAGCACATAAAAGCAAAAAAGAGGCAAAGAGTCCGGCAGTAACCCAAAGTTAAAAGCTTAAATACTGCCAATTACACGTAAAATACTTCCATTTCTCCCCCTCACGAATAAAGAGGGTGGATTTAGCCTGTCGTGTGAAACGACCATGCAATTATTCCAAAGCACCCGAAAGTACCATTAAAAGAGTTGAACAAGTTTTACTGTTTTGGTATTTCGAATGTTAATGAATGAGTTGCATTTTTTGAAAAGCTCACCCCTCAATACAGAGAGGGGAATCTATTTCTTAAACAGGTTAAAGATGGCACAACATAAGAAAAAACCCAGCAGTCAACACCTTGAGGCTATTGCAAAGGCGCACCATAAAAACGAGTTCCTCCGTAAGCTGAAGATTTTCGTAAACAGTTGTTGCGATGAGGATATTTTCTCCCTTATTCCTCCCAAATTTCAGGAAACAATTTATAGATTACGTTGCCATTCATTGACTATTGTTGCAGCATCTGACAATCCGATGCCGGAACATTTATTAAATAATCAAAGGCATACTTTATCGGTATGGCTAAAGAAAGATCCATTTAAACTCGTAAAATATAACCAGACCGTATTTCTTGACGATTTTTTGACCGTAGGACTAACTGCATTTCTTCTTAATCTTACTATCAGTGAGGATTCTTTTCCAAACGCCCCAAGAGTAAAAGCGGCACTTTTCAATTATTGCAATGATGAAGAGCCTTGTAATCGTTTATGTAAGCAGTTATATTCTGCTTTTGAGGCAATGTCGTGGTACATCAGTGACCTGGCAGGTCATTTATATTGGCTGAATTATGAGATGAAATCGGCGGAAAACGGCAAATTCGGGGTGAATAATATTGTCGAAATTCACAGAATTATTCCCGAAACCCTCCGAATCAAAGTCAATGGGATTATAAGACCTGCTATAAGAATGTGTTGGGCTCATCCTTACGATGGATTAAAATGGACCACCTTAAAACCTTCACAGTTGGGTATTAAAAATCCCTTATCCGATGAGCCAATGCCAGTGTATGTTCAGTCTCATGTTCTGAGAAGACTTTTGGAACGTATCGATTCATTGATGCCAAGTGTGGCGCAGTTCAACATGATTATCTCTTTTCATGATCCAAAAGTGTTATATGACTGCAATCATAACCTGATGATCGAATACCGGATCTTTGGGACTAAAGCTGGCTATTTCAGAATTGATATTAATAAAGGTATTGTGGTTGTGAGGACTTTTCTGTTTCTTACCCAAATCAGTACACCCGAGGGACAATTATTATGGAAAAATACCGGTCTTCAGAAAATGGATACGAAATACCTCGCTCTCGATAAGCTAAGCAGTTTTATGTCATCAGATATTGGTGAAAACAAAATAATCCGGAAAATATTCAACGATTCAGGATGTCAAAGTTTACTCGAATTATATGAAAGACATGAAAGTTTATGCATAAAACATCCAAGTCAGCACACCTGCAAACTGATGATTGACTATTTAGGAGATACCATTAGCAAATTTCCGGAAGAGGTATTTGTTGATGAATTACTAACGCAAAATCAGGAACCACTGTCTGAAATCGAAGGAGATTCGCCGGATACGGATGAGGAATTTGTTTATGCATTAGCAACTGCCAATCATCCGACCCAGGAGGGTTTAGCCAGAGCTTTCTGAAAGCCATTCAAATTCTTTTAAAGAAAGTGATTAGGAATCACCAGTATGTCAAAACGATCCCGATGGTGAACGGATTCATCTCCGGCCCACGATCTTCCTTGAAAAAAGTTGAATAATAATAAGTTCCGAAGAGGTTAATCCCCTTGTAACCGACACGGGCTGTCGTTCCGTAGCGGAAAGGATTGATATTGAAATCATCATGGCTCTTTGACTTGCTGCCATCAATCTTAATTTTGGTGTGCGAACCCACTTTTAAACCGCCAATCATCCCACCTGAGAGATAGACCTGTTTGTGATTCCCTTTCACGGGAATCTGAAATTCAATCATTAATGGGACTGACAGGTACGCTGTGGAGAGTTTCGATTTTGAAAGTCCGTTTGAATTGAGCGCTACTGGTTTTACTTCACCACCATCGTTTTGAATGGTCAACGGATTTGAAAACCGATAATCGTTATAGGTAAGCCCAAGACCGGTGACCAATCCTATATTTTTATTATTTTTCTGTAATCCAAAACTATACTGAAGAAAATTAATTCCAACCTCGAAAGATTTGTTGTGGTTCAGATCCATAAAATTGGGTGTAAACCCCTGGTAATTAACATTGGCAAAAGAGTTGATCCCCATCTCAAACCCTGCCCAGTGCCCCTTAAACTGGGCAGCATGACCTGTCCAATTTTCAAACTCCTGATCATCAAGATGCTCAAACCGGATATCGGAACGGTGTCTGCCATCGGATATAATTACCGCTCTGCGACCAATTCTAACCTTTACGGTATCCCTTACACCATCCTTTACGTTTACAATATTATTCCCAACTTTAACTTCATTGTTGTGACCCGAACCGTCAACCACTGTAACCACATTCCTACCCAGCACCTTTACACGCACCGTATCCTGCGCCCCAAGTGTTTGTATTCCACAAATACAGATGATCAGTAAAGTAAAAAATGAAGTTCTCATATCCACAAATTTTGATTTCAGGCAAAAGACGTAACAAATTAAAATATGTTGCATCAACCTACAAAAACTTAGGTAATTCCTAAGCAAATTTCTCTCATTTTCTTTCCTTATCCTTAATAGACAAAACTGCTCCCACCCAGGAACTCTCTGAGCACCGAGGTCGGCGGAATCTCCTCCTCAGGAAAAGGATCGAAATAGGAGATGAAGATTAAAAGACGAACAGCTTCGGAATATTCAGGGGTATTTTCCTTTACCTGTTTCAGCAAGGGACTTGCATACTTCTTAATTACAGCAAGTTCGTAAATCAGTGCCGAATTAAACATGATATCGGCATTTTCCTGAAACGGGAAGATATGTTTCTCTTCTCCGCGACGGACACTTGGCCACCGTTGTATGGTGGTATATGCATCGTATCCGCGGTATTTACTGTCGCGGATAATCCTCCTCAGCAGGCGGTTATCGGTAGTTGGAACATAGGTATGTTCGTCGATTGAAATCTGCGTCAGTGCTGATACAAAAATGCGAAAGGTTTTTTCAGAATCTATTCTGGGAGTCAATTCAGGATTTAGTCCATGTATCCCTTCAATGATCAGGATATTATCCTTTGACATCTTCATCTTTTTCCCGTTGAATACCCGCTGTCCCTGATGAAAGTCGAACCGGGGAACCTGCACCTCCTCGCCTCCGATTAAGCGCAATAGAAAATCATTGAAATAGGGAATATCGATGGCTTCAAGCGCTTCAAAATCAAAATTTCCCAATTCATCTTTAGGCGTGAATTCGCGGTTGACAAAGAAATCATCCACCGAAACTTCAATCGCATGTAATCCATTTACGGCCAGCTGTATCCCTAATCGTCGGCTGAATGTTGTCTTCCCTGAGCTTGATGGTCCTGCAATAAGAACAATGTTCACTTTATCTCTTCTTGCAGTAATTGCAGTGGCAATTTCGGCAATTTTCTTCTCGTGCAAGGCCTCTGATATTTTGATCAGATCGCTGTGCTGGCCAGCCTTTTTAGCAGCGTTTAATCGTGGAATATCTTCAACACCTAAAATCTCTGCCCATTTTTTATGCTCCCTGAATATCCCAAAAAGCTTGTCCTGTCTGATGGCAGGTTCCAATACCTCCGGATTGTCGACGGGGGGGAAACGGAGGAGAAAGCCATCATAATATTTTTCAACGCCGAAATTGTGTACGCCACCTGTTGAAGTGAGCATATGACCGTAGAAAAAATTGATGTGTTCGCCAAGAATGAAAATTGGCGCATAGAGCCTGCCATAGTTGCCAAAGAGTTCAGCTTTCCGGTTTAGCCCATTATCTTGCAGCATCGCAATAGCAGTTTCAGCAAGTATCATCTTTCTTTGGATTGGGATATCCTGCCCTATTAATGACCACATCTCGTCTTTGATCATCCTGGCATCTTCGTCGGAGAAGGGGTGTTCCATCCCTTCGATCTCGCAATAATACCCTTTTGAAATGGCATGATCTATTTTAAGATGGACGTCTGGCCATAGATTCCGAACCGCGGCATAGAGTATAAACGAGAGGGTACGAAGGTACATGCGCTGTCCATCGCGGCACGAATAATCGATGAACTCGATCATTCGCGGTTTAACCAATTCGTAGTCCAATGGTTTAGGACGATGATTCACATAAGCACCTAATACTGGTTCACGTGTTTCAACCTTAAGTAAGTGAGCAACCTCAGCTAAAGTTGTTCCAAGTGGAAATTCGCAATCACGATCCGAATTCACACACCTAATTTCAATTTTCTTTGCCATTACTACAATATTTATTCAAAAGAAACCACAAGATAGTTTTTTTGACTTAATAT
>Ga0209697_10007065_pt1 | contig 13295 bp, 18 predicted proteins | sample AliMusrvi5mmetaG_FD_184115 | JGI IMG/M metagenome (GOLD analysis project Ga0209697, IMG submission 184115) | Freshwater lake bacterial and archeal communities from Alinen Mustajarvi, Finland, to study Microbial Dark Matter (Phase II) - Alinen... | ecosystem: Environmental > Aquatic > Freshwater...
ATATTCCTCAATAATAAATAAAACTGTGTGAATTTTGTAACTCTTCATCAAAATTATGTAACGCTTTCGATATTAAATAACCTCACCTTTGTACAGTAGAAATTAATACTTACTTAAAACAATAGACATGAAAACATTTAAATTACTCGTATTTGGATTGACATTGATGCTTGCAGGTTCTGTACAAAGCCAATTGTCAGTGAATGTGCATATTGGGACTCCTCCAGCATGGGGTCCTTCAGGATATAACGATGTGCGGTATTATTATTTACCAGATGTAGAAGCTTATTATGATGTGCATACATCCATGTTTATTTATATCTCGGGTAATCATTGGATTCGCAGAACCTATTTACCATCTCGATACCGAAATTACGATTTATATCACGGTTATAAAGTGGTGATGAAAGATTATCATGGAAACTCGCCTTATTCTTATTTCAGACAACACAAAATGAAATATGAAAAAGGTTACCGGGGTGTAGAACAACGAAACAATGATAATCGTAACAAAAGTTATTATAACAACAGGGCTAGACATCAAAGTAACCAACCAAACAGAAGTATTGAACGTAGTAAAGTTAGAAATACGAATCAAAATCTAGAACGAGGAAATAACAAAGCAAATGAGCGTGGCAATAACAAAAATGAAAACCACGGCAATGCCAAAAATAATGGACATGATAACGGAAAAGGTAATGGAAAGCAAAAATAAATCTAAATAATCAGTATTACACAATAATAACAAACAAATAAAATGAAAAAAGTAACATTTATCGTCACATTGTTCCTACTAAGTTTAGGTTCAGGATTATCAGCTCAGAAACATTTTCAATCAAATGAAAGATATGGTGGAGCATTAAATTTAGGGTTGGGAATTGGTGGATACTCGGGGTATTACGGGTACATTGGTCATACATTGCCTGTATTGAATGTCAATTACGAATTTGGAGTAGTCCGCAATTTTACACTAGCCCCATTCTTAACCTTGTATTCATACACTGACGGGAACTATAGAGAAACCGTAACTCCCATTGGCGTAAAAGGCACCCTTTATTTAAATCAATTATTGCATGCCGGTTCACACTGGGATTTTTATGTAGCCGGTTCATTAGGTGTTGCACTTGTAAGTACAACCTGGGATGCAAATTATTACGGAGACAGAACGTATTATCATTCAGTTGATCCGTTGTATCTTGATTTACATTTAGGAACAGAATATCATTTTACAAACCACATCGGAGCTTTCCTTGATTTGTCAACCGGGGTTTCAACTATTGGTATCGCTATACATTAATTAAACGAATAACATTATGTCAAAAGAAAAAGAAGGTAAGGAGAAATCCGACAAAAAAGCACCTTTGAAAAACCTGAAAGAAAAGCGTGCAGAGAAAGCAATGAAACGCAAGGATAAAAGCAAAGCTAGTGAAATTAAGCTTTAGGATTTAATAGGTTTAGTTAATTGATTTACATTAACAACCCTTTTTCGTTGTCATTTGACAATGGAAAAGGGTTGCTCGTTTTTACGATTTTATAGTTAATGGTTATGTGCTTTATTTTGTATGTAGGTGTGAATTATGTAACTCATTCACAAAATATTGTAACTTTTAGCCCTCCTGTTTTCCCTACATTTGTATTATTCAATTAGTATAAATCCAAACTTTAAAAAACAAAATTATTATGAGTACAGCAAAAGTGGTATTAGGTATTGTGGCTGGAGCAGCTACAGGCGCATTATTAGGAGTTTTATTTGCACCGGCAAGAGGTGCGGTAACCCGCAGGTCATTTTTACGTAAAGGTGAAAGACAAGTAGATGAATTGAAACACAGTTTCAATGAATTTGTCGACAGTATTTCCGCAAAATTTGACAAAGTAAAAGAAGAAGTCGTTGACTTTGCCGAAGAAGCAATGAACAGTGCCGGAGAAGTTGACAAAGAAGCAAAAACTACCAAAGTTAAATAGTTTATAATAAACAACTTTATTAAGTCTGCTCCGAAAAGAAATTTTCAAACGAATTGTCCTGCCTTGGAATTTTCGGAGTGGACTTGATTAATACATATAATTTAAGTAATCAATGTCATGCAAGAAGATACGAATTTAATAGAATCGTTGCTCGAAAGAATTACGGAATACGGAAAAACGAGTTATGAGTTGGTGAAACTAAACGTAGTTAATAAAACTTCGGATAGTGTTTCCGCTTTGATGGCTCATGCAATAGTGAAGATCATTGTTGCCTGTTTTGTGCTTTTCATTAATTTGGGAGTTGCATTTTGGGTTGGTGACATGCTGGGCAAAATTTATTATGGATTCTTTGTTGTTGCAGCCTTTTACGCTCTTGTTGCTTTTGTTCTCCATTTCTTAATGAGTAAATGGATGAAAAGGGTTTTCTACGATTACTTTGTCAGACAAATGTTAGGCAAATAAGATAAAGGACAATTAGTTAATAGGACAATAAAAATGAATCAATATGGAAAATATAAACTCTGCTGCCGAACTAAAGTTAGCCATACAATCTAAACAATTTGAACATAATATTCAAGGTCAACTGTTGAAAGAAGAATTATCTATTGCTTTCGAAAGTCTGAAACCTATTAGCCTGATTAAAAATACCGTGAGCGAAATTACTTCTTCTCCGTATTTAATTCAGAATATGCTGGGTGCTATTACCGGTTTAGTAAGTGGCTATGTGTCTAAGAAAATTGCTGTAGGAACATCGCATAACGTATTTAGAAAAGTTATGGGTTCTGTACTTCAATTTACCGTCACAAACTTGGTGGCTCAACATCCTGAAATGCTAAAGAATTTAGGACAACTGATTATTGAAAAAATCTTTCATAAAACAGATAAAAAGTGATTTTTAAAAAATCCATACTACCTTTTTACACCAGGGTCAGCATTTTCTTTGTTGGTCTTTCTGCCTTGTTAGCGATTTTGTATATAGCTCAGTACATTATTATTCCGGTAATTTTTTCTTTCATTATTGCCATTTTACTCAATCCGGTAGTTAGTTTCTTTGTTCGTATAAAAATAAACAGAGTTGTAGCAATTATCATTACCTTACTCCTAACTATTTTAATCCTAGCGGCTTTTGTCGCATTTATTTATACCCAAGCGGTAAACTTTAGCGACTCATGGCCCATATTTGTAAAGAAATTCACAGAGATACTCAATCAAACAATCAGTTCCGCTTCCGGCTATTTAAATATTCAACCTCAGATTATATATTCGTGGATTACCAAAACCCAGCATGAGCTCATTAATATCAATGGTACTTTAATAGGACAAACAATTGTAAATGTCGGTAGTATAGTTGCAGCACTGGTATTAGTTCCTGTTTATATCTTTGTGATTCTTTATTATAAACCACTTTTAAAAGAATTTATCCACCGGCTTTTCAATGAAGAACATCTTAGTCAGGTAGGGGTTATTGTGACTGAAACAAAATCAGTGATACAGCACTATCTGGTAGGATTGATCATTGAAGCAGTAATTGTCGGGACACTCAATGCATTAGGACTTTTATTGCTGGGAATTCAATATGCCATTTTGCTTGGTGTGCTGGGTGCTTTGCTCAATATGGTTCCATATATTGGTGGAATCATTGCAGTTGCATTATTTATGATGGTTGCTTTGGTTACTAAATCATCGCCCTGGTTTGCTTTATATGTATTTGGAGTTCATACTTTCATTCAACTGATTGACAATAATTTCATTGTACCAAAAATAGTTGCTTCGAAAGTAAAAATAAATGCGCTTTTCTCTATTATAGTAGTACTTGTCGGGAATATGTTATGGGGAATTCCCGGCATGTTTCTTTCGTTACCGCTTCTGGCCATTATTAAAGTCATTTTTGATCATTTAGAATCAATGAAACCGTGGGGATTTTTATTAGGAGATACCATGCCGCCTTTGATAAAACTGAAGAAGCCGCTGAAAAACAAGAATGCTGCCCCCGATACCTAAAAATAACAGATTACAATAAAAAATTCAAATTAAACACTAAGCATATCATGATAGAAGTAAAAAAAGAAGGTGTATTATTCACCAGTACCGATTTGGAATTTGAAAACGAAGGTGTATTAAACCCTGCAGTTATTCGTGTTGGCGACAGTGTTCATATTTTCTATCGCGCCGTCAGGCTTTGGAATCAATCGACGATTGGCTATTGCCGGTTGGATGGACCTTTGACAATTGTTGAGCGTTGGGACAAACCGATTATCGTACCTGAATTCGATTACGAATCACACGGAGTGGAAGATGCCCGCATAGTAAAAATTGATGATTTATATTATCTGACTTATACCGGTTATGATGGAATCAATGCCCGTGGTGCGGTGGCAACTTCGAAAGATTTAATTCATTTTAAAAAACATGGACTGATTGTTCCGCCAATAACCTACTCGAAATTCGTGTTTCTGGCAGAAACAAATGGCAACGTAAATGAAAATTACTACCACAATCATAAGTTTTATTATCAGGAATCTGACCCGGACAAAAAGATTATGTTATGGGATAAGAACTGTGTCTTTTTTCCACGACGTATTGATGGAAAGTTGGTTTTTCTGCATCGAATCCGACCTGGAATTCAAATTGTTTCGGTAAATGAAATAGCTGATTTGACCAAAGAATTCTGGAAAGAGTATTTTCGAAATTTGCAAAACAATATCGTTCTCGATCCTATCTTTCCGCACGAGTCAAGTTATATGGGCAGCGGTTGTCCACCCATTGAAACGGAAAAGGGATGGGTGCTTATTTATCACGGTGTGCAGCAAACCGAAAAAGGGCTTGTTTATTCGGCCTGTGCTGCCTTGCTTGACCTGAAAAACCCGTCCAAAGAACTAGCCAGGTTACCTTACCCATTGTTTTTCCCCGAATATGATTGGGAACTGATTGGCGAAGTGAACAATGTGGTTTTTCCAACCGGTACCGCACTATTTGGCAATACCTTGTTTATCTATTATGGTGCTGCTGATTCCCTTATTGCAACTGCTTCGTTGAGTTTACCGGCATTGCTGATAGAGTTATCAACTTATGTAAAAAACACATGAAAAAATGAAAAATGAAATAAATGATCCAAAAAGTGACAAAATAATTAGTTCTCAGGTCATTTATGGTTATGGTAATACAGCCTTTCCACGAATTACTTCTAGAAAGGTTAAGTATCCTGAGGTCAAAAACCTCCATCCGAACCTGGCCGAAATACTGGTGATAAGTTCGTATCCACCCCGTGAGTGTGGAATAGCGACTTACTCACAAGATTTGATAAAAGCGTTGAATAACAAGTTCAGCAACTCATTTTCAATCAAAGTGTGTGCGTTAGAAAGTGGTAAATCGGATTTCAACTATCCCGCTGAGGTGAAATATAGGCTGGATACTACCCAAATTTCCACCTTTATGACTCTGGCTGAGAAAATCAACAATGATAAGCACATTGAAATTGTGATGATTCAACATGAATTTGGTTTTTACCATGAGCAGGAGCAAGCGTTTTTGCAGATGTTATACGAGCTGTCAAAACCGATTGTGATTGTTTTTCACACTGTGCTTCCGAATCCCAACGAGCATTTGAAACATCAGGTTAAGAATATAGCAGCAGCTTGTAAATCAATTATCGTCATGACTAAAACATCAGCCGATATTTTGATGACTGATTACGGTGTGGCTAAATATAAAATAACGATTATTGCTCACGGAACACATCTGGTACAACATCTCAGCGAAAAATTTCTGAAAGATAAATATGGTTTAACCGGAAAGAAAGTACTTACTACTTTTGGGCTGTTGAGTTCGGGTAAAAGTATCGAAACAACACTGGATGCTATGCCGGCCATTGTGAAACAAATTCCAAATGTAATGTTTTTGATTATTGGTAAAACGCATCCCGAAGTTGTAAAAAATGAGCAAGAACAATACCGTGATAGTCTTGAACTTAAAGTAAAAGAATTCGGTCTGGAAAATAATGTCAGATTTATTAATAAATACCTTGACCTGCACGATTTATTGGAATACCTTCAATTGACGGATATTTATGTATTCTCGTCCAACGATCCGAATCAGGCGGTAAGTGGCACTTTTATGTATGCCATGAGTTGCGGTTGCCCTATTATTTCTACACCCATCCCTCACGCCAAAGAAGTGCTGACCGATGATACCGGAATTATTTTTGATTTTCGGAATTCAGAGAAACTGGCCGATGGTGTTCTTCGACTACTGAACGATCCTGATCTCCGAAAGAATGTAATTTCCAATACTTTGCAGAAGATAGTTTCTACATCGTGGGAAAACTCGGCTGTAGCACATGCTGTGTTGATTCAGAAAATAGCTCCCGATAAGATTAATATCCGTTTTAATTTGCCTCCGATGAAACTGAATCATGTGAAAGCAATGACTACCGAGGTAGGTATGATTCAGTTTTCAAAAATCAATCAGCCGGACATAAAGTCAGGTTATACGCTCGACGATAATGCTAGGGCGCTGATAGCAACCTGCATGTATTTGAAAAACACAGGCGATAAAACCTGCATTATCAACATTCGGAAATACCTCACATTTATTATTTTCTGCCAACAAACTGATGGCGATTTTTTGAACTATGTGGATAGAAACGAATTATTCACAGATCAGAATGCCGAGGTGAACTTAGATGATTCAAATGGTAGGGCTATCTGGGCTTTGGGTTATTTGGTGTCGCAAAGAAGTATTTTGCCTAAAGAGTTGGTATTAGAAGCCGAATCTACCCTTCAACGGGCATTGACTAGAATAAGTGTCGTTAAATCAACCCGAGCTATGGCATTTGCCATAAAAGGAATATTCTATTATCAAAAGGTGGCCGGGTCAGCACAAAATATTGAACTTGTAAAAACCTTTGCAAACCGTATGGTGCAAATGTACAAACACGAATCGAGCAAAAACTGGGAATGGTTCGAAGGATATCTGACTTATGCCAACAGTATTTTACCGGAAGCTATGCTATATGCCTGGTTAATGACGGATGATTCGACCTATAAAAATATTGCCAAAATATCGTTAAATTTTCTTCTGTCACACACATTCAATGCCAACGGAATTGAGGTTATTTCTAACCGAAAATGGTTTCAGAAAGGGCAAGAACATGGACATTTTGGCGAACAACCTATAGATGTAGCCTATACCATTATGACGTTGGGAATATTCTACGATATTTTTCAGGATGATGATTATCTGCAAAAACTGAAGATTGCATTTAACTGGTTTTTGGGAAATAACCGATTACAACAAATAGTATATAATCCTTGTACAGGAGGATGTTATGATGGCATGGAAGAAACACATGTGAATCTGAATCAGGGAGCTGAGTCGACACTAAGTTACCTAATGGCACGACTAACCGTTGAAAAATACGACCATGAACAGTAAAAATTCAAAACCGATAGCCACTATTGTAGCACATCCCGATAATGAAAACATTAAGGGCTGACGGAACAATACTCAGTCATCCCTATAATAAATGGTTTGTCGTATGTCTTTGCCGGGGAGGTGATTATTAGTTTGAAGTAATTAGTTTAAAAACATTTAAATCAAAAATATTATGTCACTCAAAAAAGGAAAATCAAAGAAAGTGATTTCTCATAATATTGAAGAAATAATCACAATTACCACGAAAAGGGAACGATAGGAACATCAACTCCTGAATCGAATGAAAAGGCATTGGTTTGGATGGAGTATCAAAGTCCGCCCGACCGGTATATGGTGGCACAACAACCCACCAGCTATTGGCGGGACGAACAATGGGTACTAGGCTATGAACTTTTTGTAAATACCATAGTTTATTGCTATCTACGTATGTTGGGGCGGCAGGAAAGAGCTAATAAAATACTTAAAGCAATGAGCCGTTTTACTATCACCAATGGAATGATTCATCGTCATATAGACAAAGGATTGGCGGTGAAATATAAACCGTATTATGCCTTGTGGTCGTACAAGTGCTAAGTAGCGAACGGTTCGATTTACCGGGTAATAGTTTGGCTATTTTATCGGGAATTGCGTCGTCTGCCAGAGCTAACAGAATGATTTCGTGGATTGAACAAGAGACAGCAGCTATGCGTTTAAAAGTAGATTTGGGGATTGATTTAACGCCAAATTTTTCCCCCTTTGTAAAACCCGGAAATCCGGAATGGAATGAAAGATATACTATATTTAACAACTCTGGTGATTATCACAATAGTGGTATCTGGTATTTTATCAGCGGTATTTATATTGCAGCTTGAGTGGCTGCCAAAAATTAAACGTTGGTGCAGGAAAAACTGAATGTGTTGACCCATTTTATAAAAATATCAAGAACGAAAAATCTCGAGTTTGGGTTCAACGAATGGATTAAATCACAAGATGGTAATGCTATGGGACAAGACTGGCAAACATAGAGTGTTGCTCTCTATCTGTATGTTGTTAAATGTGCAGAAGAAAAAAAACTCCGTTTATTGATGAAATACGAAGCATTGCATTTGATTCTAAATTGCTGAAGTTATATGATTTTGAATAATTGTTAAACAATAAATGGAAAATGGAAAAATTAAATGAAAACAAATACCCGCTTGTCAGACAAGAGGGTAACGGAAAGAAGATTATTTTACCCGGATACCCAACTTATCCCGATAGTGAAGACATTTATAATCAGGCAAAGGAAGAGAAAGAAATTAATCCCGAAGACATTCTTAATGTTAAATTTAATGAAGAAATGGGGGTAAATAACCAAAAAGATTTCAGTGACGATTTTTCCGGAAGTGATTTAGATGTTCCTGGCTCAGAACTGGATGATAATCAGGAAGAAATTGGCAGTGAAGATGAAGAAAATAACCTGTATAGCATTGGTGGCGACAATCATGATAATCTGGAAGAAGATTCAGCACATTGATGATTTTCATTTACAGGTTGAAAAAACATATAAATATGAAACGAGCATTAATATTGGTATAATCCAAAGACCATGTTCATTTGCTAGTTCCATGCGACAGCTAACTAAAAAATAAAAATGAACGCATGAAAACACAACAAAAAATATTAATAGCGTTGGACCTTCATCCTTCTGCAACAAAAGTAATAGAAGCGGGTATTTTGCAGGCTAAAAGAATGAATGGCAAAGTGATATTATTATATGTAAAAGTAGAACTTGTCAACTATTCTTTGATATATAAAAAAATGGGCTCGTTAAAGTTGGAAAGTGTGGCAGATTTAGAGTTCGCTGCTCAAAATTTTCTCAAAAAATCCAAGCATCAAATTATCGGAGATGACATGATTCAAATAATAGTAAAACAGGGAGATTTTGCAGAATCTCTTATTAAAACAGCCAGAGAAATGGATGTTAGTATGATTGTGATGGGATCACTTTCCACCCAATGGCTGGAAGAAATAGTGTTGGGAAGAATCACAAATGAAGTCTTACAACAAATTGCTATTCCGATTATGATTATTCCAACCCGAAAACATAATAAAAAAAATACGCTTATTTCGCTCGAAATCAAATAAACTGACAAACATGAAAACTAATAAAATAAAAAAAGTATTGATTGCACTGGATTATGACCCAACTGCAAAGAAAGTAGCCGAAGCGGGAGTTGCACTAGCTAAAGCCATGGGAGCAGAAATCACATTGCTACATGTTATAGTTGATCCGGCATTGTATACTTCTGCTTATGATAATATGGGTATTTGGCAAATAGATAAGCCTTATACACTTGACACATTTGAAAATCTTAAATCCAGTTCCCGACATTTTCTGGAAAAAGCAAAACGGCATTTGGGGGATCCAACGATTCAAACCGTTCAAAAAGAAGGCGATTTTGCAAATTCAATTCTTGAAACAGCCAAAGAACTGGACATTGATATTATTGTCATGGGTTCTCACAGCCAGAAATGGCTGGAAAACATACTTATGGGTAGCGTTACGGAAGAAGTGTTGAGAAAATCAACTATTCCACTGTTTATTGTTCCAACTAAGAAAAGAGATTAAGTGATTCGCTATAAGTATTTTGTAGAAAGAAGTGAAAGTGAAGTCGTCACTATTTAACACAGAAAAAAAAGGCAACGGAAGGGTGAAGTTAAGTACAGAGGATGATGAATCAGTTGTCTTCGCATCTAAAAACTTCTTTTCCGTTTGCTTTGTGATGTCTAACATAAGCTGCCTTAATTATACGGAATTAATAAACGTGTGAATTATGTAATTTATATTTATTGTAATGTAACACTTTCATTGTTATGCTACTATACCTTTGCTTTTCAAATTTAGTAGAAGAATTATTTATTAATAAAATTACAATTATGAAAGGAAAAGAAAAATTAGTAGTAGTATTAAACTCACTGTTAGCAAACGAACTTACTGCTATAAACCAGTATATGGTTCATTCGGAAATGTGTGGCAAGCTTCATCAGGCAATCCGGAAACAGGCAATGGATGAAATGTTCCATGCCGAGTGGCTTATTAAACGTATCATTTTTCTGGATGGTGCGCCTACCGTGTCTAATCTCAACCCTATGAAGATTGGTAAAACCGTTTTGGAAATGATTAAAAACGAAAACGGAGATGAACTTGACACTGTACATAAATACAACGATGCCATTAAGCTCGGTCGTGAAGTGGATGATCAGGGTTCTGTTGATTTACTTACCAAAATACTTAAAATGGAAGAAGAACATGTGGAATGGGCAGAAATGCAACGTGCACAGATTCAACAAATTGGATTGGAGAATTACCTGATTAATCAAACCGATTTTAGTTGATGGATAACAGCATCTCTTACAAACGGTTGGAGAATTACCTGATTAATCAAACCGAAGGTTCTGCAAGCTAATTAATATTCTTATAATTAAAATATTTGCAAAAAGGAAAAGCTCTTTTGCAAATATTTTAATTACAAGAATTAGTAGCACCAACAATATCACCGACAGTAGCAATTCAATACTAAGTCAGTTGAGCTACAAGCTGAATATAATTTTATCAATTTAAACTCAATTCATTATGAAAACAAAAATTAGCACAATCAATTTACTATTGGCATTTACAGTTATTACTTTCACAGGATGTTCAAAAGAAGGACCACAGGGACCTGCAGGACTTGATGGGCAAAATGCAGCAGTGTACTATTCCGAATGGTTTAGTCCAACGATTTGGTCAGGTAGTGCCGGCGATTGGTATTTCAGTGCCTCAGCACCCGATTTGAATCAAAGCGTTGTTGAGAATGGAGTAATGCTGGCTTATGTGTGGTTGGATGGCGATATATATAGTTCAACTTCGGTTCGACCATTACCCGCTTACGCCTTAAGTGCAAACTGGAGCTTTTTAATTCATCAATATGGAGCTATCGAGTTTACAAGCGATGAGATTATCCAACCTCTTATAACTCATAAATTCCGGTTTATTGCCATTCCGGGTACTTCTTCAGCACTAAAATCGGCAGCACTGGTTTACAAAACCAGAAGCGAGTTGATAAACATGCCTTACAGAGATGCCTGCAAACGATTTAAAATTCAAGATTCACTTCAACTCCCAAAATAACAGAAAAACTGACTGATAAACAATTGAAAAACAAGGAGTAAGAAGATCTTATGCGCAATTTGAATTTAAAAATCATGCAGGTGACTCAGGAAATAAAAATCATTATTCTGAATTGACTAAATTTTAAGAAGAAATACCTATGACAGTTCCAGATGAAAAGGACATAGAAATTACGCTGATGAATTTAAATTCATATTACGATTCACTGATTTCAATATTGAATAACTATATTTCAAAAAAAGCATAAAATTCAAAAAAAATACTTTGAATATAAAATCATGTCAGAAAAAACAGCGATTCATAAACCAGTTTATAGTTTTTTACCAACAGATATTGAGGGGTTAGATTCTTTGGCTGAACTGGCTCTCGATTTACAATGGTCATGGAATCATGCCGAAGATGAAGTCTGGCAGCAACTCGATCCTTACCTGTGGGATATTACCCATAATCCATGGATTGTATTGCAGACAGTATCGCGGGATCAGTTTCAAAAAGTAATGGCTGATCCTAATTTTCGACTGAAAGTGAATACATTGTTACAATCCAGAGAAGATGGAAATTCCCGTCCCGCCTGGTTTCAACAAAATTATCCCGATTCCCCGCTTACTTGCGTTGCCTATTTTAGTATGGAATTCATGCTGAGTGAAGCATTGCCTATTTATTCGGGAGGTTTGGGTAATGTAGCAGGCGATCAGCTCAAAGCAGCAAGTGATTTGGGTGTTCCGGTTGTAGGAATAGGTTTATTATATCAACAGGGCTATTTCCGGCAGGAAATTGACAAAAACGGAGAACAACAAGCACTTTATCCCTATAACGATCCCGGACAGCTACCCATTACGCCGTTGCGCGAACCCAATGGAGAATGGTTACGATTAGAGATTAACCTTCCAGGTTATTCAGTTTGGCTTCGTGCATGGCAGGTACAGGTTGGTAAAATAAAACTCTATTTGTTAGACAGCAACGATGCAGCGAATTTCCCGATTCACCGTGGTATAACCAGTGAACTGTACGGCGGTAATTCCGAACTCCGGCTTAAACAGGAAATGGTTCTCGGAATCGGAGGATGGCGATTGCTTCAGGCACTTGGCATTAAGCCTCAGGTTTGTCATCTGAATGAAGGACATGCAGCGTTTGCAATACTTGAACGTGCTTATAGTTTTATGAATGAAACCGAACAATCATTTGAAGTTGCCCTTGCAGCAACAAGAGCTGGAAATCTTTTCACTACGCACACAGCTGTAGCAGCCGGTTTCGATTGTTTTCCAGCTTCGCTTATCCAGCAATATCTGGGTAAATATGCTGAGCAAAAGCTGGGAATTACTACACAGCAATTGTTTGCGTTAGGTCGGAATGATGCTACCAATGAATCGGAAAGTTTTAATATGGCTTTTCTGGCAATTCATGGAAGTGGTACAATAAATGGCGTTAGTCGTTTGCACGGAGAAGTGAGCCGCCATATATTTGAGCCACTTTTCCCTAATTGGCCAACAAATGAAGTACCAGTCGGATATATTACTAATGGTGTACACATGCCAACTTGGGATTCGAAAGAAGCAGATGATATCTGGACAGAATATTGTGGTAAAGACCGTTGGATGGGCATGACCAAAGATCTTGAACAAAATATAAGGCGCGTTCCCGATGAACGGCTTTGGGAAATGCGTACCAATGCAAATAAAGTACTTATCGAATTTGCAGGAGAACATCTCTCCCGACAGTTACTCGGCTCGGGTCATTCGCCCGAGGTAGTTGAACTTGCCAAACATCT
>Ga0209697_10007077_pt1 | contig 13284 bp, 9 predicted proteins | sample AliMusrvi5mmetaG_FD_184115 | JGI IMG/M metagenome (GOLD analysis project Ga0209697, IMG submission 184115) | Freshwater lake bacterial and archeal communities from Alinen Mustajarvi, Finland, to study Microbial Dark Matter (Phase II) - Alinen... | ecosystem: Environmental > Aquatic > Freshwater...
TCGTGGACCCGTAGCCCATGGACTCGCTGGCATCGAGGAGCACCCAGGCGACAAGGTTGGTGTCCTGCTCGTATTGCTTGAGGAAATAGCGGTCCGTGCGCCCGAGCACTTTCCAGTCGAGATGGCGCAAGTCGTCGCCGGCCGCGTATTCGCGGTGCTGGGCGAACTCCAAGGCGAACCCTTGGAAGGGCGACCGGTGAGCCCCGACGCGATAGCCCTCCACGATCGAGCGCGCCATGAGCCCGAGCGACTCCGCCCGTGCGAGGGCCTCCGGGTCAAAGAGCGGTTGGACCCGCTCCCGCGCGACGACGTGGGGTTTCAAGGCGGACTCCGGGTTAGCCCAATGCTTCGTTCCGCGGGATCGACGCGAGAATTTCCCTCACGATATCGTCGGTGGTGACCCCCTCGCCCTGGGCCACAAAGTTGCAGGCGACGCGGTGGCGCATAATCGACGGGGCCACGGCCGCGACATTCGCGCAATCGGTGTAGGATTGCCCGCGGATGAGCGCGTGGGTTTTTGCCGCCGTGACCAGCCCCAAGCTGGCGCGCGGCCCCGCGCCATAGCTCAGGTATTTTTTGCAGACCGGCAGGGCTTCCTCGCGTTTCGCGCGCGTGCAGGCGGCAATCCGCTGCGCGTAGCGGAGCACGTGGTCGGCCACCGGCATCTGCTTGACGGCCTCCTGAATGTAAACCACGCTCTCGCCATCGAGCACGGGCTCCACGGGCTCCAGGCGTCCGCCAGTTCCCCGGCGCATGACTTCCAGCTCGTCCTCCGTCTCCGGATAATCCACGGAAATCAAAAACAGGAAGCGGTCCATCTGGGCTTCCGGCAGCGGGTAGGTTCCCTCCTGGTCGATGGGGTTCTGCGTGGCCAGAACAAAGAATGGCGAAGGCAGGATGAAGGTCTTCCCCCCCACGGTGACACGCCGCTCCTGCATCGCTTCGAGCATGGCCGCCTGCGTTTTTGGCGGGGTGCGGTTGATCTCGTCCGCGAGCACGATGTTGGAAAAGAGCGGCCCTTCAATAAACCGGAACTCCTTCTCTCCGGTGTCGGGGTTTACATTGATCACCTCGGTGCCCGTGATGTCGCTGGGCATCAGGTCGGGCGTAAACTGGATCCGGCGGAAGCTCATCTGCATGGCCTGGGCAAGGGTCGAAATCAGGAGCGTCTTCGCGAGGCCCGGCACGCCGACAAGCAGGGCGTGGTTGCGGGAGAAAACGGCGATGAGCACCTGCTCGATCACGTCGGTCTGGCCGACGATGACTTTCGCGAGTTCGTTCTGGATCGCCTGGTAGCTTTCCTGCGCGAAGGAGACGCTTTCAGCCATCCCTCCCTCAGCCGACAGTGTGGGGTTAGAGCTCATGTGGTGGTTTTTTCTGTTGCTGCGCGGTCAGCCAGGGTTTCTCTTTGCATGGTTATGGGTAGCCTTTCCAGTATTTGATGTCTTTGAGGAGGTCCGATGGATAGTCGGGAGTCGTGCCGGGGGCCAACTGAAAAGCGGGATAGATCGTCCTCCCATCTTTTTGCGGGTAAACTTCCCCCTTTTTTTCATACAGAAGAAACGCGCAAAAACTTCCGCCCGGGCGCTCGCCGATCAGCACATCCAAATCCACAGGGACATCTTTCTTCAGGTCCACCCAATCCCCCCCAATGCGCAGTTGCCCGTTTCCGATTCCGGGGCCGCCTTTTGCGGCTTGCAGCGGCGACACGCTCTCGATCCAGGAATCATCCATCGATCCCTGGCAAACGACTTTTCCGTCCACAGCGGCTAAAATGAGGTCGTCGGCATAGCAGAGGAACCGGTAGGTTCCGTCCTCGGGGGGCGAAACCTGGCCTTTGTAGTGGATCACCCAGCGGGACGGCCTGATGATTTTCTCGACGCCAAACGCGGCCGGGGCGGCATCCGCCGGCATGAGCGGGATAAAAACCTGCGTGGCGTAAATCGGTTGGACCGCGCGGAAATAGCGGTTCAAAACCGACTCGTCCCAGTTGTTCTCCAAAAACTCTTTGACGATGTCCGTATATTTCTCGTCGATCGGGGTGCGCTTCTGGGTCTGCTTCAGGTCGTAGATGATCCCGATCAGCCCGGCATCGCTCTGGGTCCGCGATCCAAAGATGCTGGCTTTGTCCCCCTCGGCGGCGGACATCCGGGCGACGAGAGCGAGCACGCCGGCCGCGATCAGCAGCCACCGAAAGCCGCCCGCTTTCTTGCCCGTATTCCATTCAGTCATTTTTGGGAGCCTCTGAATCGAAGCGCTATTCCCGGACAAGAAGCGCGAAGGAAAAGACGCGCTTGCTCAGGAGGGCGAAACAGCGGGTGTGGCCGAGTAGCATGAGAGGAATTTACGCAACCCGCTCGCCACAAGAAAAGTGAATTATTTTTCAAACCGTTCAAATGGGAATATCCTCTGCAGGAATCCGGCCGGTCGAGGGTTTGCGGGCAGGGGCGGCGGGCCGGAGCAATGGCGGCAGATTTGCAAGGGGGCTTGTCTCCCGCAACAGAGGCCGCTTTTGTCAGACGCACAATGCCCATGGGGGATTTCAACGGTTTGATATTCGTGGCGATTGATCTCGCGGGAACAAAGCGCATCCTCCGTTCAACCCGGAAAACGTTTTGGAAACACGGAGTTCACGGATAACACGGAGGAGAGACAAAAAATCAAGCTGGCTATTTCTGTCCCGATGCAGCCCGCCCATTTTCCCTCTTTACTCCGCGCTGTCCTCCGTGTGAGTAATCGCCGGATCCGGGTTCAAGGCCCAGTCTTTTCCCGGAACATCCCTCTCTCTTGCCACCATGCCAATTAGCACCGACAAATTTCATTTCTTCCAAACCCTCGGCACACCGAACGCTCTGCCGTCCGGTTTCGAGGCGGCCCTCGACCACGAGCGGCTGCGCGTCGAGGTCGTCCGTCCGGATCTCCTCCGCGTGCGGGTCAGCCGGGCCGGACGCTTTGAAGACAAGCCCTCGTCCGCAGTGTGCGCCGACCTCGCGGCGCTTCCTGCGGCGGAGTTCGCGCTCGACGAATCCGCCTCCACCATCACGCTCGCGACCGCCGCGCTGACCCTGCACGTCACGCGTGCGCCGTTTGGCCTGCGCGCCGTCCGCGCGGACGGGTCGGTGATCTTCGAGACCGCGTGCAAGGCCGGCCAAAGCCTGGCCTACGGGGAACTGAACGAGCGCTTTGTGGTGACCCGCGCGTGCGCCCGCGAGGACGCCTTCTACGGGCTCGGGGAAAAGTCGGGCGCGTTCAACCGCCAGGGCCGCACGTTCACGCTGTGGAACACCGATATTTGCAACGGGGGTGCCACCGAGGAATTCACCAAGGAGCGTCCGGCCGGGGATCCGCGCAAGGATCCCGGGAGCACGGAGTTCGATCCCTACTACATTTCGATCCCGTTCTTCTACCACCAACCCGGGCACGCGGCGGCCGGGAGCGGTTCGCCGGTGTCCGGATTTTTCATCGACAACCCGTGGCGCGGCGAATTCGAGTTTCCGGTCGGCGGCACCTACCGGTTCGCGTTCCAAAACGGCTACTACGACGAATATATTTTCGCGGGGCCGGGGATGCCCGGAATTTTGGAAGCCTACACGGCACTCACCGGGCGGATGTCGCCCCCGCCGCTCTGGGCGCTCGGGCACCACCAGTGCCGCTGGTATGATTACACGCAGGCCGGGTTGCTCGAGCTCGCGCAAGCCTACCGCGATCGCGCGATCCCGTGCGACGTGATGTGGCTGGATATCGATTACATGGACGGGTTCAGGGTTTTCACGTGGGACGAGAAAAAATTTCCCGATCCCGGCGCGATGATCGCCCGGTTGCGGGAGATGGGGCTGGGGCTCATCACGATCATCGACCCCGGGGTCAAGCACGAGCCCGGAAACCCGCTTTGCACCGAGGGCCTGCGCGACCGCCTGTTTTGCGAGACATCGCTCGGCACGCCATTCGTCGGCTGTGTCTGGCCCGGCAAAACCCTTTTCCCGGATTTTTCGCTGCCCGAGACCCGCGCCTGGTGGGGGCGGCTCAACGCGGAGCACGTCCGGCACGGGATCGCGGGGATCTGGAACGACATGAACGAGCCGGCCACATTTATCGGCGACCTCGGCTCCATGCGCTTCGGGCACGGGCGCAGCGAGCACGCGCGGTTCCACAACGAATACGCGACGCTCATGGCCATGGGAACGGTCGAGGGGCTCCGCGCCGCCATGCCCGAGCTGCGCACGTTCGTCCTCAGCCGCGCGGGCTCGGCCGGCATCCAGCGCTACGCCGCCAACTGGATGGGCGACAACCGCTCGTCGTGGGACCATCTCTGGCTTTCGCTGCCGATGGCGATGGGCCTCGGAATTTCCGGGCAGCCTTTTGTCGGCGCCGACATCGGCGGCTTCGGCGACCACAGCGATGGCGAGCTTCTCGCCCGATGGTATCAGTGCGCCGCCTTCACCCCGTTTTTCCGGAACCACTGCTGCGCCGGATTCAGGGACCAGTATCCGTGGTCGTTCGGCCCTGCGGTCGAGAAGATCTGCGCCGCCGCCATCGACGGGCGCTACCGGCTGATGCCGTATCTTTACGCCTGTTTCCTGCAGGCTTCGGAAACCGGCGCGCCCGTCCAGCGCCCGCTGATTTTCGATCACCAGGACGACGCCTCGGCACGGGATCTTGACGACGAGTTTTTGCTGGGCGCGCATCTTCTCGTCGCGCCGGTCACCGCAAAGGGGCTGACCTCCCGCCATCTTTATCTGCCCGCCGGTTCCTGGCGCGATTGGTGGACAGGGGAAGCGGTGGAAGGCGGCCGCCACCTGCTCGTGCCGACCCCGCGCGACCGGATCCCGGTCTTCGCGCGCGGCGGTGCGGTCATCCCGCTCTGGACCGGCGCACCCCAGACCACGCAGGGGCACTTCCCCGAGGAAATCGAGCTGCGCGTCATCGTGCCGATCGAGGACGGGGCAACGACCTCGATCCTCCATGAGGATGACGGGCTCACCTTCGCGCACGAAGCGGGGGCATTTTTCCGGACCACCTTCCGGCTCGCCCGCGACGGGAACACTCTCACGCTCGCGGCCTCCGTCGCCGGCAAGGGATTTCCCGAGTTCCGCCGAACACGCTTCCGCCTGAGCTTTCCCGGCCTGCCGTCACTCCCGCGCGTCGTCGGGGGCGAGGCAATTGAAGAGGGCGGTTCGCTCGTGCTGCCGAACGCGGGAACGCCGCTCTCGCTCAAAATCGCACTTTAAGTCCGCGCAAAGGAAAACCACTCTGATGAAAACCACTATGCACCGCTCCCAGCTTCCGCGATCCGGAATGGCCCTCGGAGGCATCGGCACGGGCGGGTTTGAAATTCGCCAGGATGGCGGAACCGCGAACTGGAGCCTTTTCAACAACTGGCCGCTCTTCCCCGGCGCGCGATACCCTTACAACGCGAAGCAGGCGCTTTTTTTCATGCTCCGGGTGAAGCCCGAGAACGAAAACCCGAGGCTCATTTTGTTGCAGATCGAGGACAGCCACGGCTCGGCGGCGATCGAGGGGCACGAGTTCCAATACATGTTCCCGTGGATCAGCGGGGTGGATACGATCCGCTCGGCCGCTTCGTTTCCCTTTTCCGATTTGGAGTTCGAGCAGGAAGGCCTGCCGCTCAAAATTTCGCTGCGCGCGTGGTCGCCGTTCATCCCGGGCAACGTGAAGGACTCGGCGCTCCCGCTCGCGTATTTCGATTTCGACATCCGCTCGACCTGCGGGAGCCCGGTCGATGTCCAGATCCTGGCAACCGCCCGGAATACGCCCGCATACGACCAGCCGGGGCGGGCCTACGACAACCGTCGCGTGCAGGACGGCGGCTTTTCGGCCGTGGTTCTCTCGGCGGGACAAACCGATCCGGCGGCCGCCACGACCGGCTCGCTGTGCCTGGCTTCGTTCCACGAAAATTCCACCGCCTACATGGGATGGGAGCACCACCATCCGTATTACGAGAGGATCCTGCGCGAGTGCCCGATGCCCGAGGTTGATGACACCGATGGACGCAACGGCACCGACGCCGCGACAGGCCGGCGCAAGGCCGACCCGCGGTGCTTTGCCACCATCGCCCGCGCGGAGAACCTTCCCGCGCGGGGGGATGGGTTCCAGCACACCTTCGCGCTCGCCTGGCACTTCCCCAACCTCTACGGGCGCGTGGCAAATAAATCCGACAGCCCCGAAACCTATGACGAGCCGAGCGGCCACGACCGCCTGGAAGGCCATTACTACAGCAACTTCTTCGGCTCGTCCGAAGCGGTCGCCCGCTACGCCGGATGCGAGCGCGCCCGCCTGCTCGGGGAAACGGGCGCGTTCCACCGGGCGTTCTTCGACAGCTCGCTGCCTGGATTCGTGCTCGACCAGGTGAACTCCCAGCTCAACACGTTTCGCACTTCGGCGTGGCTGACAAAAACCCGCATGTTCGGCGTGCTCGAAGGGCTCAGCCCGAAGAAGCCATGGGCCGGCATCGCCACCACCGATGTCGCGATGTATGGGCAGATCGCGGCAAGCCTCCTCTTCCCGGAACTCGACCGCATGACGGTGGACGCCTGGCGAAAATTCCAGAACCCGAACGGGAGCGTCGTCCATTCGGTTTCCTGCAATTCCTACGAGGCCAATGCCGGCGAGCTCAGCGGCCACCGGCTCGACATGCCCGCGCAGTTTGTCTTCATGACGCTGCGTGCCGCGCTCTGGAGCGGCGACCGCAGCTACCTGGAATCGGTCTGGCCAAACGTCAAGAACGCCCTCGGCTACGTGCTCCGCGAGCGCGACAAGAACGCGGACCACCTGCCCGACATGGAGGGCATCATGTGCTCCTACGACAATTTTCCGATGTTCGGGGTCGCCCCCTACGTGGCCACGCAATGGCTCGCCGCGGTGGCGCTCGCGCTCCACGCCGCGCGCCAGCTTGGCGACACCGCGTTCGCCGGGGAATACGAAGCCTACTTCCAACAGGGCTGCTCCACCCTCGAGAAGACCACATGGAACGGCCGCTACTTCAACCTCTACTCCGACGAGCAAGCCGCCAACCCCGCCGAAAAACTCGGCTGCATGTCCGACCAAATCCTCGGTGAAGGCGTGGCCCGCCAGCTCGGGCTCCCCAATCTGATCGATCCGGAAAAAACGGCGGCCTCATTGCGGGCCATCCTCGCGATGAACTACAAGCCGGACCAGGGACTCCGCAACTGCCAGTGGCCGGGCGACACGTTTCTTCACGAGATCGGCAAGGACACTTGGGTGGACCAGGCCAACACCTGCTGGACCGGCGTGGAATTGAACTTCGCCGCGCATCTCTACGCCGCCGGCCTCCACGAAAATGCCGAGGAGATCATCCGCAACGTGGACGAGCGCCACCGCAAGTGGGGGATGTATTGGGACCACCAGGAATTCGGCGGGCACTACTTCCGCCCGATGTCCGCGCTCGCCATCCCTAATGCGTTCCTCGGCTTGAGCTACGACGGCGAGACCTTGCGCATCGCTCCGTCCCGCCCGCTTCCGGTCGGTCGCTGGTGCGTGCTTCTCCCGGGCGCTTACGGCACGTTTTTCCAAACTCCCGGCGGTTGCCGCCTCGAAATCCGCTCCGGCTCCGTGCAGGTAAAAACCCTCGAGCTCCCGGCCTCCGGCGTGGCCACGATCACGGGGGCAACCGAAACTTTTTCCGCGGAAACCGCGGGCTCGACCACGACCATCCGCTGGAAATCCACCATCGCTTTGGATGCGGGCTCGCGGGTTGTCATTTCATGAGCCGGCCCGCGAGATTTCCACCATGAACACAAATCCCTTGCTTCCCGACCCGCAGCATCTCACCGCCGCCTCGTGGATCACTTCGCCCTGTCTGGGTGGTCCCCGCACGGTTCCGCCCGCAGTTTATTACCGGCGTGTTTTCCAGATCGCCGGCACCGCGCCAGCTCGCGCGATTCTCCATATCACGGCGCTGGGGATTTTTGAATGCGAGGTCAACGGGCACCGGGTTGGCGAGGATGTCTTCACGCCCGGCTGGACCGATTTCCGCACCCGCGTTTACTACCGCAGCTACGACATCACCGGTTTTCTCCGGCCCGGTGAAAACGTCCTCGGCGTGATCCTCGGCGACGGGTGGTATTCCGGCCACCTCGCGGAAAGAGACCGCCAGTTCTACGGGCAGCAACCGGCCATTCTCGCCAGCGTGGAAGATCACTCGGGAGCCACCTCCGTTCTGCTGGCCGGCACCGACCAGGCGTGGACGTATGCGCGCGGCCCGATTTTGGAGAACGACCTTGTCATGGGCGAGTCCTACGACGCCCGGCGGGAATTGGGTGCCTGGTCTTCCCCCGGTGACAGGGCGGACGGATGGCTGCCGGTCTCGCTCCTGCCGGCCCCACTCATCGCGGTCGAGCGCTCGCCCGGCCCACCCGTCCGCCGCCACGAAGTCCTGCCCGCCCGCGCGATTTCATCCGGCCCTGACGAGAGCTGGGCTCCCGGCCTGCGGCGGTTCGATTTCGGGCAGAACTTCACCGGACGCATGCGGATCCGGGTGAGCGGTCCGCGCGGGCTCCATCTTCGGTTTCGCTACGCCGAGACCCTGAAACCCGATGGATCGCTTTACACCGAAAACCTCCGCACCGCCCGCGCCACAGACCACTACACGCTGAAAGGCGAAGGGGTCGAGGAGTGGGAACCCCGGTTCACGTTCCACGGATTCCGCTACGTCGAGATCTTGTGGCAAAAAATTTCCGGCCCCCTCGTCATCGAATCCATCGAGGGCATCGTCCTCCACTCCGACACCCCGCGAACCGGCCACTTCGCGTGTTCGCATCCGCTCCTGAACCAGCTCGCGAGCAACATCGTCTGGGGGCAGAAGAGCAATTTTCTCGAAGCCCCCACCGACTGCCCGCAGCGCGACGAACGCCTCGGGTGGACCGGCGACGCGCAGGTCTTCATCCGCACGGCCTCGTTTTTCATGGATGTGCGGGGCTTCTTCCACAAGTGGCTCCAGGACATGCGCGACGCCCAGGGTGCCGACGGGGCCGTCCCGCCGATCATCCCCAACACGCAATCCTTCGGCCTGCCCGGAGACGGCGGCCCCGCGTGGGCCGATGCGGCCTTCATCTGCCCGTGGACGATCTACCTTTGTTACGGCGACAAGGAGATCCTGCGCGAGCATTACGCCAGCATGGTCCGCTACCTCGATTACCTCGCGGCGAACAAGGTGAAGGACCGCATCCGCGCACATCCCGATGTGGATGGATGGGGCGGATTCGGCGACTGGCTCGCCCTCGACGGCAGCGGACGCGCTGAAGGCGGCACGCCAAAAGATCTGATCGGCACCGCGTTCTATGCGCGCGGCGCGGAGATTGTCGCGAAGGCCGCCGCCCTTCTCGGCCACAGCGACGATGCGGCGCGTTTCCATGCCTTGCACGACGAGATCGCCGCCGCCTTCGCCGCCCGCTTCGTCACCCCGGACGGCTTTGTGGTCGGCGGCACGCAGACCGGCTATGTCCTCGCCCTGCATTTCGGGCTCGTGCCGACGGATCTGCGCCCGGCCGCCGCGCGCGAACTGGTGCGCCTGATCGCTCGCAACGGCCATCGCATCGGCACCGGCTTTGTCGGCACACCGTATATCCTCCACGTCCTCGAAGCCACCGGCCACCTCGACACCGCCTACCAGCTCCTCGAGCAGGAAGCCTTCCCGTCCTGGCTCTTCCCGGTGAAAAACGGGGCGACGACGATCTGGGAACGCTGGGATGGCTGGACCCCGGAGAAGGGATTCCAGGATCCCGGCATGAATTCGTTCAACCACTACGCCTACGGGGCCGTCGGCGACTGGATGGCCAGCACGGTCGCCGGGCTGCAATTCGATCCCGAGCAGCCGGGCTACCAGCACATCATTTTCAAACCCCGGCCGGGCGGCACGATCACCTGGGCGGAAGCCCGCCTGAAAACACCGCACGGCGAAACCTCGATCCGGTGGGAACTCAAGGACGGCACGCTCGCCCTCGATCTCGTCGTGCCCGACGGAACGGGCGCGACCCTCGACTTCCCGCCCTCATGCCAGACGCCCGCCCTCCCGCTCGGACCCGGCTCCCACCACCATGAGTGTTTCTTTGGAAAAATCTGATCCGGGAACCAAAACGCCCGGAATTTTTCTTCGGAGTTACCCGGCTTCGGCTGTCAACGCCGTCATGCGGAAATAGTAGCCCATCCCGCAGGCGGGGCAACGCCAATTCCTCCGATTGTGCCGGGATGACGTCAGCCATCGGCGGGCGCGCCGTGGTCGGCGGCGATCTGGAATCGACGCCCGGTTTCGTCCTCCTCCCGCTCGATCATCCGGTCGTAAAGCCCGGCCCATTGCGCATCGCCGGGGTAAAGCGCGGAAAGCTCCCCCGCTCCGGCCCGCCGCCACGCCTCGGCGGCTTGTCTTTGTTGAAGCGACGAAGAACTCTTGCCAACAGCCGACGACGATTGGACAGTGAGCCGTCATCAGTGTTCTGGACCTTCCGATTCGCGTCGATGATGAGAAAGTCGCCGAGTTTTGCGCAGCCCGGGGAATCCGAAAAATGGGCCTTTTTGGATCCGTGCTCCGCCCGGATTTCGACCCCGCGACCAGTGACGTGGATGTTTACGCCGAATTCGAACCGGGCGCACTCAGCGGAATCGGGTTGGATTACTTCGCTACGGAGACGAACTGGCTTCGATTTTAGGCCACAAGGTTGACTTCTGCGCGAAGCTCAACAAATACATCCTGCCATGCGCCCTTCGTGAAATGGTGACCTTCTATGAGCAGCCATGATCCGCGAGTAACGCTCCGGCAGTTGGTTGCTTACAAATTGCGCTTCCACGAAAGCGGTTCCCGGCTTTGGTGAAAGATAGAAACAACGAGGATTTCTCCCTTGGAATCCCTGGTGTAGATGACCGCGTAGGGAAACCTGCGAAGGCTGCAATGCCGGTAGTTTTCGGACAGGCTGCCCCAAGCCTCGGGAAATTGCAGGATGCGGCAAACCGCCGCATCCACCTCATCCACAAAATCTCCTCCCAGTCCCCGGACTCTTCCCTCGTAGTATTCGGCCGCTTCCGCGATCTCCGAAAGCGCCGGAGATAGAAACCGCCAAGTCATTTGGAAAACCGCGAGCGGAGTTCCGCCATCGCCTGCGGCCCATCCACGGCGGTGATTTCTCCGTCGCGAAATGCCCGCATCCGATCATCGGCCTCCCGAACCCAGGCCTCCCGCAATGCCGAAGGGCACGGGGAAATGCTTTCCATCAGCCGCTCAACTAACAACGCCCTCTCCGTATCAGGAAGCAGAAGGGCCTCCTTTTCTAGAATCGCCGCGTCCATGCCCGCAATCTACTTCACCGGCCCTCACCGGTCAATCCCGCGCATGGCCGGTCGAGACATCGAACCACGAAAGACACGAACAGCAGAAACTCGCGGAGCCATCAGCCATGCCTTTTCCCTTTTTCGTGCCTTTCGTGATTTTCGTGGTTCGAAAATCTAAAAGCCCCGTGGTCGGCGGCGATCTGGAATCGGCGCCCGGTTTCGTCCTCCTCCCGCTCGATCATCCGGTCGTAGAGCCCCGCCCACTGCGCGTCGCCGGGGTAAAGCGCGGAAAGCTCCCCCGCCCCGGCCCGCCGCCACGCCTCGGCGGCTTGTCTTTGTTGAAGCGACGAAGAACTCTTGCCAACAGCCCCAGGCAATTGGACAATGAGCCGCCATGAGTGTTCTGGACCTTCCGATTCGCGTCGATGATGAGAAAGTCGCCGTGTTTTGCAAAGCACGGGGAATCCGAAAAATGGGCCTTTTTGGATCCGTGCTCCGCCCGGATTTCGACCCCGCGACCAGTGACGTGGATGTTTACGCCGAATTCGAACCGGGCGCACTCAACGGAATCGGATTGGATTACTTCGGCTACGGAGACGAACTGGCTTCGATTTTAGGCCACAAGGTTGACTTCTGCGCGAAGCTCAACAAATACATCCTGCCAAGCGCCCTCCGTGAAATGGTGACCATCTATGAGCAGTCATGATCTGCGGGTGACACTCCGGCAGTTAGCCGATTTCATTGCGGAGGCGAATGCCCTCACTGCGGGAAAGACATTGGAGGCTGTCGTGAGCGATCCCGTTCTTTTGCGCGCTTTTGAACGGGTCATGGAACTCGTCGGCGAGTCCGCAAAAAGGCTGCCGGTCGATCTGCGGGAGAAATATCCGGAAATCCCATGGCGCAAAGTCGCAGGAATGCGCGATGTGATCAGCCACGCCTACGAGGATCCCATGATTCTGCGGGAGCGGATCAGCGACAACCCCTCGGAACGCTTGGATTTTGTGAACACGTCAGGCAGGGGCAACCTGCGATGGCAAAAACCGGCTCAGGCCGCTGCCAGTTCCGCCACCAGCGGCCTGTCTTTTTTGAAGCGGCTTACCCCCATGACGCTGAACCCGATGACATGCCCCTCTGCGTCCACGCGCTCCATCACGGCGTCATTCCCGGTTTCTTTCATCAAGCCGATCCCGTCCGAGAACCTGACTTCGAGGTAATCGGCTTCGGCATCAAACCACACTTTTACTTTTTCGGCCATACGGTTTCTCCTGCTTTGGGCTTGTCGGTCAGGTAGGCCGTGACGACAAACGCATCGCTCTCCGCATACTTAACCACAACACAAAGCCATTTGCCACCCGCAATCGTTTCCGCGTAAAACTCGTAGAACAGCCGCACCGCATCGTCCGTGCGCGAGCACCTCACCAGCAACGGCTGCCGCAGCACCCGTTCCACCTCCTCCTCCAGCCCGATCATTTCCGGATGCTCCAGAATGTGCGCCAGCCGCTCATCGGTCAGCCTCACCTTCCGGCCAAAACAATCTTCCAGTATCCTCATGCGGTTTGCTTGGCATTCTCGCGGGGGAACCCCCTGCCGAAAAGCTCAATAAATCATCGTCCGCCAACCAAATGGCTTCCCCGCCGGGCGGATCAGAAACATCACCTCCGACCGCTTGGGTTTTGTGAAGCAGCAGAACTTCGAACCACGAAAGTCACGAAAAGCACGAACATCAGAAAACTCCACTCACGGGGATCAATCCCATTCCCCCTTTTCGTGCCTTTCGTGTTTTTCGTGGTTCAATAATCCGACAGCACCGTGGTCGGAGGCGATCTGGAAACGGCGCACGGTTTCGTCCTCCTCCCGCTCGATCATCCGGTCATAAAGCCCGGCCCATTGCGCGACGCCGGGGTAAATCTCCTCGTCGGAAAGCTCCCCCGCTTCCGCCCGCCGCCACGCCTCGGCCGCAATGCGTCTCAGCGCGCGCGGCCACCC
>Ga0209697_10007079_pt1 | contig 13283 bp, 9 predicted proteins | sample AliMusrvi5mmetaG_FD_184115 | JGI IMG/M metagenome (GOLD analysis project Ga0209697, IMG submission 184115) | Freshwater lake bacterial and archeal communities from Alinen Mustajarvi, Finland, to study Microbial Dark Matter (Phase II) - Alinen... | ecosystem: Environmental > Aquatic > Freshwater...
ACTCGATGCCGTAGATCGGCTGGCCATCGGGTACACCACCGACGGCCAGCCGATCTACGGCATCGAGTATTCCTGGTCGGTGGACGGCTTCCCGAAGGCCGGCGAAGGCGACCTCTACAAGTACGAGTACGACCGGCGCCAGGCGTCCAGCCTGCAGGCCGACTACGACGGGCACACGCAGAAGACCACCATCCACAGCGACTACAGCGGGGGATGGGTCAGCAGCACCAACAACATCGGCTGCACGGCCTCGGCCACCCCGGGTCGGTGGGCGTCGGTGGCCCTGGTGCTGGTCCCGCTGGGCCTGCTCGCCCTGCGCCGCCGCCGCGTCCCGTCCCCCCGGCAGCCCTAGGCCACCGCGTCCAGCCGCCACGCGCGTCCCCCCCGCGTTGACAGGGCGCCGGGGCCTTGGCACAGTCGAATCACGATGGGTGACGTCCGGATCGAAGGCAGCCTGACCATCGACTCGGAAGCGAGCCTCGTCAGCGTGCGCCTTGCGATCCGCGAGGCCGCGACGGCCCTGGGATTCGGCCTCGCGGACGTCACCCGCCTCGTGACGGCGGCCTTCGAGCTGGCGCGCAACGTGCATTTCCACGCCCAAAACGGCAGCGTCCACTGGCGATCCGTGGACCAGAGGAACGGAGTCGGCATCGAGATCGTGTTCGTGGACCAGGGACCCGGGATCACCGACATCGACCTGGCGATGACCGAAGGCTGGTCGACGACCGGAGGCCCCGGGATCGGGCTGCCCGGCTCGCGCTGCCTGACCGACGAGATGGAACTCGATTCGATGCCGGGCCGGGGAACCATCGTGACGGTGCGAAAGTGGCTGAAGTGAAGACCCCGATGGACGCAGAGGGCCTGCGGCGCGAGCTGGACGAGGCGCGGCGGACCCTCCGGGCGCTCCGGGAGGAGCTGGATTCGACCTCCCGGGGCCTCGTCGCCATGACCCTCGAGCTGGATCGCAAGCGGGAGCAGATCCAGTACAGCACAGAGCAGTTGTGGCAGGCCGGGAAGCTGGCCGCCGTGGGCGAGATGGCCGCCAGCGTCGCCCACGAGTTGAACAATCCCCTGACGGCGATCATGCTCTGGACCGAAAAGCTGCTGTTCGACCTGCCGAAGGACGACCCGAAGCGGGCGGGGCTCGAGATCATCGACCAGGAAACCGCCCGGATGGCACGGCTGGTTCGCGACCTCCTCCAATCCTGTCGACGTGGGCCGCCGCTGCGAGCCGACGTGAGCCTTGCCGACGAGGTCAACGGGACCCTGGATCTGGTGCAGCACGTGCTGCAGAAGGCGGGTGTCGCCGTGGTCCGGGAGTTCGACCCCCGGGCCCCGACGATCCAGGCGGATCGCCAGCAGCTCCGGCAGGTCTTCCTGAACCTGATCAGCAACGCGATCGCCGCAATGCCCGGCGGGGGCACGCTGACCCTCCGGGTGGGCCCGGTCGAGGACGCCGAGGCGGCCCCCGGGTCGGCACGGGTGGAGGTCGCCGACACCGGTCACGGGATCCCGCCCGACCTGCTGCCGCGAGCGATGGAACCCTTCGTCACGACGCGCCCCGAGGGCCAGGGAACCGGCCTCGGCCTGTCGATCTGTCGCCGCATCGTGGCCGAACACGGCGGCACCATCCGGATCCGGAGCACCGTCGATGTAGGGACGTCGGTACGTGTGATCCTGTCACCCGACGGCCTGCCGGTGCCCATCGGGGGGACGAAGGGCTGACGAGGTTCCTGTGGAAATGATGCAAGCCCCTTCCGGTCGTGTCCTGATCGTGGACGACGAGCCCGAGATCGTGTCCCTGCTGACCCAGCTGCTGGGCGGGCAGGGATACGAAGCCGTCGGCACCACCCAGGCCTCCGAGGCCCTCGCGCTGCTGCGCGACAGCGAATTCGACATCCTGCTGACCGACCTCATGATGCCCCAGGTCGACGGCATCTCCCTACTGCGGGCGGGCCTGGAAGCCGACCCGAACCTCGTGGGCATCGTCGTCACCGGCCAGGGATCGGTCGAAACCGCCGTGGACGCAATGAAGGTCGGCGCCTTCGACTATCTCCTGAAGCCGTTCCGCCTGACCGGGATCCTGCCGATCCTCGCCCGCGCGATGGCCGTCCGGCGCCTGCGGGTCGAAAACATCCAGTTGAGGGAAACGGTGGCGATCTTCGAGATGAGCCCCGCCATCAGCCGCACCCTCGATTTCCAGCAGGTGCTCAACGAGGTGGTGGAGGCCGCGATCCGCCAGTGCGAGGCCGACGAGGGGTCCATCCTGCTGCCGTCCCGGGACGGCGAGACCCTGGAAGTGGCCGCGGTCCGGGGCGCGGGCCGTTCGACGATGGTGGGCAGCCAGCACCCGCTGAACCAGGGCATCGCGGGCTGGGTGGCCCGGTCCCGGGAGGCGGTCGCCCTGGTGGGGCCTTGCGCGGACCCTCGTTTCGCGCCCGAGAACCCGCGCACGGACATCCGGTACTCGGTCAGCACGCCCATGGTCGTCGGGGGACGGCTGACCGGCGTCCTCAACGTGGCGACGACGCGTCAGCGGCGGCCGTTCACCCCGGGGCAGATCAAGGCCCTCGGCATCCTGGCCGACATCGGCGCCGCGGCCCTGGAAAACGCCCGCCTGCACCGTCAGACGTCCATGCGCCTGTCCCAGCTGCAGGCCCTCCGGACGATCGACATCGCGATCTCGTCCAGCCTGGACCTCCACGTGACGCTGGACGTGCTGCTGGAACGGGTGCTGACGCTGGGCATCGACGGCGCGACCGTGCTGCTGTTCGACCCCGGGACCCAGAAGTACAGCCCGGCCGCCAGTCGGGGCATCGTGGCGCGCCAGGTCGGGCGAACCCCGATCCAGCCGGGCGAGGGACCCTGCGGCGTGGCCGTCCTGGAGCGCCGCCCCGTGACGTCCAGGGACCCGGCGGCCGACGCCGCCCGCTGCCCGCGGTGCAAGGCGCTCGCGCGGGCGGGCTACCAGTGGTGCCTCGCGCTGCCGCTGGTCGCGAAGGGCCAGGTCAAGGGCGTGCTGGAAGTCGTGCGCTGCGCCGACGCGGACCTCGACGTCGATCAGCGGGAATTCCTGGAGGCCCTGGCCGGCCAGGCCGCGATCGCCGTCGACAACGCGGCCCTGTTCACGGACCTAGCACGGTCGAACCAGGAACTGACGCTGGCCTACGAATCCACGCTGGAGGGCTGGTCCCGGGCCCTGGACCTCCGGGACCGCGAGACCGAGGGCCACAGCCAGCGCGTCACGGCGACCACGCTGCGCCTGGCCGAGGCCATGGGCATCCGCCAGGCCGAGCTGGTGCACATCCGTCGAGGCGCCCTGCTGCACGACATCGGCAAGCTGGGCATCCCGGACGCGATCCTGCACAAGACCGGCCCCCTGACCGAAGAGGAATGGGTCATCATGCGCAAGCACCCGGAATACGCCCGGGACATGCTGCAGCCGATCCCGTTCCTGCGGCCCGCGGTGGACATCCCCTACTGTCATCACGAGAACTGGGACGGAACGGGATACCCGCGCGGACTGAAGGGCGAGGACATCCCGACCGCGGCCCGGCTGTTCGCCCTGGCCGACGTGTGGGACGCCCTGCGGGTGGATCGTCCCTACCACTCGGGGCGCCCCGACGCCGAAGCCCGGAAATCCATCCTCAGCAACCGGGGAGTGCGGTTCGACCCGGCCATCGTCGACGTGTTCCTGTCGATGGACCTGGACGAGACCCCTTGATCAAACCGCTCGTGAATTCCCGCGCCCTCTGTGGTAGACGTCATCGGACGGGCGCCGCCACGGGGTGATTGTGAAGGACAGTCCGGAAGGGACCGATGCCGCGCGGCCCCGCCCGTTCCTGAAGTGGGCCGGCGGAAAAGGCCAGTTGCTGGCGGAATTGCAGGACCGCCTGCCGGTTTCGTTCGGCGCCTACCACGAGCCCTTCCTGGGAGGCGGCGCCCTGTTCTTCGACCTGTCGTCCCGCGGCCGCCTCGCCGGCGGAGCCTTCCTGTCAGACCTCAACCCCGTGCTGGTTGAAACCTACGCGACGGTTCGCGACCGCGTCGAAGAGGTCATCACGGCACTCCTTCGGCACAGGAACGAGTCGGACCACTTCTACGCCACTCGGGCGCTGGACCCGGCAACGCTGACGCCGGTCGAGCGGACCGCGCGCGTCATCTTCCTGAACCGCACCTGCTACAACGGCCTGTACCGCGAGAACCGGTCCGGGCGCTTCAACGTGCCCTTCGGCCGGTACGTGAACCCGACGATCTGCGACCACGCCAACCTTCGCGCGGTGTCACTGGCCTTGCACGACGTGGACCTGTCGCGGGCGGATTTCACGGCGGTCGTCGAAAGGGCGCGGCCCGGGGACCTCGCGTACTTCGACCCACCCTACCAGCCCGTTTCCGCCACGTCGTCGTTCACCGCCTACCACCACGACGGGTTCGGCGAGGACTGCCAGCAGGCGCTGCGCGAGGTGTTCGCGACACTGGCCGCCCGGGGCGTGAACGTCCTCCTGTCCAACTCCGACACGCCCTTCATCCGTCGCCTCTACGCGGGCTTTCGCATCGACTCCGTCCGGGCCAAGCGGGCGATCAACAGCCGGATCGACCGACGGGGCTCGGTGGGCGAGGTGATCGTGGTCGGCGGTCCGGCTGCTTGATCGGGCGCCTTGGCTGTATCCTAGCGGTCCGAGGAGGAGCATCCATGCGCCGAAACGGCCTTCCGATCCCGGCAGATCGTCTGCGTTCGACGGCGTTGCTGGCCCTGGTGGCCTCCCTGGTCGCACTTCCGGACACGGTCCGCGCCGGAGAGCCCCGCGTCGGGACGGTCAGCCAGGGGGACTGGGACGGCGCCCGCCAGGCCATCGCGGAGGTGGCCCGCAAGCTGATGAAGCGGACCGACACGACCGGGCTCAGCCTCGTCGTCGTGGACGGCGATCAGATCGCCTGGTCCGACGCCTTCGGCCGAAGGGACGGGGCCGCGAAGCTCGATGCCACCCCTGAAACCGTCTACCGGGCGGGCGGCGTGTCTGCGCTGCTGACCGTGATCGCGGCCCTCCAGCTGGCGGACGCCGGTCGCCTGGACCTCGACGCGCCGGTGGTCCGGTACCTGCCGACCTTCCGGGTCCGCCCACGGTTCCCGGACGCGCGCCCGATCACCGTGCGCGACCTGATGACGCATCACTCGGGCCTCCCGGAGTCCGTGGCCAAGGGCGCCCGGACCTCGACGCCCGCGTCCTTCACGGCCATCGTCGATGCACTGCGCGACGAATCGCCGACCAGCCCCCCGGGAACCTCCTTCGGGCCCTCCGAAGCCGGGATCACCCTGCTGGGGGCGGTGGTACAGGCCGTCGCGGGCCGGGACTTCGCGCCCTACCTCCGCGACACGCTGCTGGCCCCGATGGGCATGGCCACGGCGAACTTCGACACCGAGCGGGACCGTTCGATCCTCGGCGCCCGAGGGCACCACAAAGGGAAGGCCGAGGAGGAGCCGGCCCTTCGGGATCTGCCCGCGACGGGCCTGAACGCCTCGGTGCTGGATCTGGCCCACCTGGTGTCGATGACGCTGGCGGGAGGCCGGGCTGGCGAGCGCACGATCCTGGCACCCGCGTCGGCCGCCGACATGATCCGGGTGCAGAACGCCGCCGTGCCCCTGGACTACGACATGCGGGTCGGGCTGGGATGGATGGGGTGGGCGTTCCTGGGCCTGGAATTCCCCGGCGCCGGACCCGTCTGGCACCTGTCGGGACACACGATGGGCTTCCACGCGATGGTGCTGGTCCTGCCGGCCCAGGGGCTGGGCGCGGTGGTGATGGGCAATTCGACCGAATCCGCAGACGTGGTGAACCGCGTGGCCCAGGAGGCGATCGCTGCGGCCCTCCAGGCGAAGGCGGGCTGGAAGCGCCCCGCCGAGCCGAGCCCGCTCCCGGACGGCCCGGCCCTGTCGGAGGCCGACATGGCGGCCTGGGAAGGCGACTGGGCGACCCTGTTCGGCCTGGTCCGGATCTACCGGAAGGGCGACACGCTGCGGTGCGACGCCTTCGGCAAGACCTTCCACCTGGTGCCCAGGACCGATGGCCGACTCGCGATCCGCCTGCGCCTGGGCGGCTTCATCCCCGTGTCCCTGGGGCCGTTCGATCGGGTCGGCCTGTCCCGCGAAACGGTCGGCACCCGGGAAGTGCTGGTGGCCGAGGCGGACGGCATGCGCATGCCGGCGGGCGAGCACCTGCGACCGATCCCCATTCCCGAGGCGTGGGCGCGCCGCATCGGCGACTACGTGGTCGCCAACGCCGGCAGCGACGCGTTGCTGGTGGCGCGTCCCGCCCTGAAGGTGGACGAAGGCACGCTGCTGGTGGAGTTCGAGATGCCGCGCCTGGCGGGCGACCTGCGCATCCGCCTTCCCCTCGTCCCTCTCTCGGACGACGAGGCGGTGCTGGGCGGCGTCGGCCAGGGCCTCGGGGAGACCTTCCGGATCGTCCCGCTGGGGGACGGCGTCGAAGGCATCCGCTATTCCGGGTTCGTGATGAAGCGGAAGTGACCGGGGGAATTCACGCGGCAGCGATGACCCCTTCCAGCCCCTTGATGTCCGGCACGAAGAACCGACGCCCCTCCCACTGGATCAATCCCTGGCTGCGCAGGCGGTTGAGCCCGCGGATGCCCGTCTCGAGGGTCGTTCCGGTCAGGTCCGCGAAATCCTGCCGCGTCAGGCCCAGGTCCAGGATCACGCCCCGGCAATCGCCGACGATGCCGTAGCGCCGGCACAGGTCCGACAGGATGCGGCACAGGCGCCCCTCGATGTTCAGGGAGGCCAGGGCCGACAGGCTTTCGACGGTCTGGCGCTGGCGGACGGCCATCAGGCGAAGCAGGTTGCCCGCCAGCGGAGGCCACTCGGCCAGAAGGCGACGGAATGCCACGGTCGGAAGCCGCCACGCCATGCCGTCGGACAGGGCCCGGGCCGAGGTCCCGAACATCCGGCCTTCCACCACGCTGGCGATGTCCAGGTCGTCGCCCACGGAAAGGACGTCCAGGATGGTGGATGCCCCGGTGGGCGCGTGGCGGACCAGCTTGACCCGCCCCCGGAGCACCAGGTACAGCGCGTCGGCCGGGTCGCCCTGGCGGAACAGGTCCTCGCCCCGGGTGAATGCCACCTCCGAACCCACGTCTTCGAGGTGCAGCTGCTGCGCTTCGCTCAGGCCCTCGAGCAGGGCCACCCTGTGGAACCGCTGGTTGATGGTCATCGATCGCTCCTTCAAAGGAACGTGCCTGCCGAACCATAAGCAACCCGCGTGCCATCGGCGTCGAGAATGGAACGAGCACCCGGAAGGCGTCCGAATCGCCGCCGCGAACCGGGGGAATGCCTGCGGAGGGAGTTGTCACGAGGCGGGGACGGCGATACAGTCCGGCCGGGCCTGCGTGACGGCCCGACCCACCCGGAGGCGTGATGCGAACGATCATCGAGCCGTTCAAGATCAAGATGGTGGAACCCATCCAGATGACCACCCGCGAACAGCGGCAGGCCATCCTGGTGGAGGCCGGGTACAACCCGTTCCTGATCCATGCCGAGGACGTCCTGATCGACCTGCTGACGGACTCCGGAACGTCCGCGATGTCGGCCGAGCAATGGGCGGCGATGATGCGCGGCGACGAATCCTACGCCGGGGCCCGGTCCTTCTTCCGGTTCGAAAAAGTGGTGAAAAGCCTCACCGGGCTGAGGCATATCATCCCCACCCACCAGGGACGCGCCGCGGAACGCATCCTGTTCTCGGTGGTCGGCGGTCCGGGGAAGATCATCCCCTCCAATACCCATTTCGACACCACCCGGGCCAACATCGAGCAAGGCGGGGCCGAGGCCATCGACCTCATCGACCCGCGGAACACCGACCCGACGCACCAGGCGCCGTTCAAGGGCAACATGGACGTCGCGGCCCTCGAGAAGCTGATCGACGAGGTCGGTCGCGACAACGTGCCCCTGGTCATGATGACGATCACCAACAACGCCACCGGTGGCCAGCCCGTGTCCATGGCCAACCTGAAGGCCGTCCGGGCCGTCTGCGACCGCCACGGCCTGCCGATGTTCATCGACGCGGCGCGCTTCGCGGAAAACGCGTGGTTCATCCAGCAGCGGGAGCCGGGATACCAGGACAAGTCGCTCCGCGAAATCGCCCAGGAGGTCTTCTCGCTGGCGAAGGGCGTGACCATGTCCGCCAAGAAGGACGCCCTGGTGAACATCGGCGGATTCCTGGCGCTGGACGACGACGACCTCGCCATGCAGTGCCGCAGCGTGCTGATCCTCACGGAAGGCTTCCCGACCTACGGCGGCCTGGCGGGACGGGACCTGGAGGCCATCGCGCAGGGGCTCGACGAAATCCTGGACCCCGACTACATGCGCTACCGGATTCGCAGCGTCGAATTCCTGGGGGAGCGCCTGATCCAGGCGGGCGTGCCGATCTTCGAGCCGCCGGGCGGCCATGCCATCTACCTCGACGCCAAGCGCTTCCTGCCCCACATCCCCGCCGAGCGCTTCCCGGGACAGGCGTTGATGGCCGCGCTGTACCTGGAAGGGGGCGTCCGGTCCTGCGAGATCGGGTCGGTGATGTTCGGTCGCTACGACGCCACCGGGAGGTTCGTCGGCGCCGCGAACGAGTTGGTGCGGTTGGCGATCCCGCGGCGCGTCTACACGCAGAGCCACATCGAGTACCTGATCGAGGTGATCGTCGAGGTCTTCCTGCACCGGGAGGAGGTCCGAGGCCTCCGGTTCGCCTACGAGGCGCCCGTGCTGCGCCATTTCATGTCCACGTTCACCCCCGCTTAGGGCCGAGCGTCGGAGGAAAGATGGCACGCTGGATCGACCTGCCGCTGGTCGGGCTGGACACGGAAACAACCGGCCTGTCCGTGACGGAAGACCGGATCTTCGAGATTGCCGTCGTGACGTTCGAAGGCAACCGGATCACGGATCCCTTCTGCGAGATGATGGACCCGACGCGCCCCCTGTCCGACGCCGCGCGCGAAAAGACCGGCGTGTCGGAAGAACAGTTGCGGGGCCTGCCGACCTTCGCCCACTTCGCCCCGGACATCCTGCGCCGCCTCGAGGGCCGGGTCATCGTCGGGTACAATCTGCTCGGGTACGACCTGCCGCTGCTGCAGGCCGAACTGGGACGGGTGGGCCTGGAACTTCCTCCGTGCCACGTGGTGGACGTGCTGATCTTCGCCCGGGCGCTGATGCCGGGTGGGCGGCACCGGCTGGAGGAGGCCGTGCGGCACTTCGGGGTGCCGATGGACACGGCCCACAGGGCGTCGGCGGATGCCGAGGCGACGGTCCGCCTGCTGCAGGCCATGGCCAAGGACCTGCCTCCCGGGCTCGAGGACCTGGTGCGACTGCAGGCCCAATGGCAGGCGTCGCAGCGGGCCAAGCGGGCGATGTGGCGCTCGAAGCCGGACGAGGGGAATCGCGAGGTGCTTCGCGGCGACATGGCGCCGACCGCCGGCCTGGTGGACGACCGCGGCCGGCCGAGCCTGGGCCCGTCCTACCTGTATGGCAAGGAAATCGATCCGCTTCGGGCGTTCCTCCAGAGCTGGTTCAACACCCTCCCCTCCCGGGAGGCCTCGCGGTCCGAGTGACTGGTCCCCACAGGCCTGACCTGGAAGCGGGGGAACGAGCGTGCCGGCGGGTGGGGCGCGTCAGAAATCGTTGCGGCCGTTCACCTGGTGGCCGGCCATGTAGAAACCGAACGCGCTGCTTTCGGCGGCCACCAGCCCGGTGCCCGTCGGGATGGTCTTGTTCGCGCCGGGGAACCAGTTGCCCGGATCGTCTTCCTCGACCGATGCCTGTGTGCAGTAGTAGACCGTGAACTTGGGCTGGTTCTTGTCCTGCTCGAAGCCCGAAACGAACGGAGTCGTGACCTTGAAGGCCTTGCTGGGCGGAACACCGTCGTTCCGGGTGATCTTGTAGTAGTTTCCGCAGGAAATCATGTACAGGAAGGTCGCCGCGGCACGAAGGTAGAACGCCTTCTTCACGGGGTTGGAGATCGTGATGCTGGTGGCCTGGGCGAACGTGGCCGCCGTGATCGTGATCCGGAACCCGTCGGCATTCCAGTATTCCACCGCACTTGCATTCGCGCTGAACGTGAAAGGATAGGTGGTGAACTCGGGCATGATCCCCTCCTTCCGGACGTTGCCGCCGGAAATCTCCGCGCAGGACAGCCTGCCGGATCGAGGCCCCCCGCGCGGTACGGCCCTCGATCGGTCGATCCCGTTTCACGCGACCGGGGCGCCGCCGCCCGCTTCGGAGGCCGCGCCCAGCACCCGCCGGACGGAGTCGGCCCGATCGGGGCGCTCGATCCGCTCGAAAACGACCACCGCACCCAGTCGATGCTGAAGCGCAGCGCCACGCTCGCCAGCCGCGTCGAGCAGGTCGGCGAGAAGCAGGTGGGCATCCGCCAGGGGGATCGACAACGCGTCGTCCCTGCGGGCCGTCAGCAGGCAGGCTTCCAGCCGACGACGCGCCTCGGATGCATCTCCAAGCCCCTGAAATGCCATCGCAAGATTCAACAGCGCTGTGCGTTCCCCTTGAACGTAGCCGGCCTGCCTGGATAGGGCAAGGGCCTTTTCCGACAGTTCGTTGGCGTTTGCCCAGTCCTTGCGCGCCAGGGCGAGGTCGGCCAGCGTCGACAGCACGTGTGCCAGCCACCGGGGATCGCCCTGGCGCTCCCGGATCTCGAGGGCTCGGCGGGCCGCATCCAGCGCCTCGTCCAGCCGTCCCAGGCGACCCAGGCACGCGGCGAGGATCGTCAGGTGCGCCGCGAGGCCGCCCGGATACCCTGCCTGCTCGCACAGGGCAGCGCCGGTGCGAGAAACCTCGGCCGCCTCCTGGTGGAGGTCCCGATCCATCAGGCAGACCGCGCGGTCGTACAGCGCGTCGATGCGCTCAGCGAAGTCCCTCGGATCGGTCAGGGCCCCCAGCGCCCCCTCCACGCACGCCATCGCCTCTCCCAGCGCACCGGTTTTCGCGAGCAGGCGCCCACGGACCAGTTCCAGGCGCCCCCGCGTCCGGGGATCGGCAGTCCCCTCCAGGAGGCGCCGGACGTCTTCCACCAGCGACTCGGCGCTGCGGTTGTCGCCCCGGTCCATCCGCAGGCAGGCCAGGCGCAGCATCGCCCGGGCCTCGACCGGCCGGTCCCCGGCCTCGCGAGCCTCGACCGCCAGGCTCTCGTAAGCCTTCACCGCCTTGTCCGCGTGTCGTCGAACCTCCTCGACGCCGGCCGTCACCTCCAGCAGCCTGCGCGCGGTGACGCTGCCCGGCGCGGGCGGACATTCGCGAACGATGGTCGCCAGCGCCCGGGCGGCCTCCGCGTATTGCCCGCCGAAAGCCTCCCAGAACGACAGGTCCAGAAGCAGCCCGGTTCGCCGCCGGTCGCCAGGCAGGCCCAGCCGGACGAGATGCCCTTCCGCGCGCACCAGCAGGTCGCGGGCCCGGGACACGTCGCCTTCCGTCACGGCCCGGTCGGCCGCCCGTCGAAGCCATTCCACCGAGATGTCGAGGAACCCCGCGCGCTCGTAGTGTTCCGCCAGGTCCGCGGCGACCCGCTGAAGGTCGGCTGCAGCGATCGCCTCCAGCACGCGTGCCGCCGCAAGGTGTCGCCGGCCGACGTCAGGTCCCTGCCGTTCGGCCTCCAGCGCCTCCCGCAACCCCGCGTGGACCGGCACCAGGAACGCCTCGGGCCGCCACGGGACCTCCCGGACGTAGCCCTCGGCGACCAGGCGGGCCAGCGTCGCCGTCGCCCCGTCGCGCAGGTCCGATCGTCCCTCGAGGTCCAGGAGGGACTTCAGGTTCGTTGGGGTGGCATGGCGTCCCAGGAGCACGATCCGGTCGAGGATCTCGCCGGCCACGAGACCTCCGTCGCTCCTGCGCAGACCGTCCAGGCGGGCAGCCAGAACCTGTCGAAGACCGTCCGGCAGCTGGGCCGTCCGCCCGGGAGCCAGGACCACACGCCCTTCGGCCACGGTCAGCGCCCCCTCGGCGGCCAGGTGCCGAAGGACGTGGACCGCCACCATGGGGTTGCCGGCGGCAGCACGGCGCACCAGCGCCCGCAGGTCCGGGTCGATGGGCCGTCGGCACATTCCCGCGGTCACCGTGTCGATCTCGCGATCGGTCATGCCGGGGAGCCGCCACGCGTTGCCCAGGTCGCGGATCGTCGCCAGGGCGCGGTGCAGGGCGGCCTGGTCCGGCGACGAGGACTTCCCCAGGGGCCGCGACCCGACGAGGATCGCCAGTGGAGCCGGCCGGTCGGACAGGCGGCGCGCGATGCGATCCAGCAGGTCCGCCGACGACGGGTCCGCACCCTGGAAGTCGTCCAGGAACAGCACCAGAGGCCCGCCGGCCGCGACCTGCACGAGGGTTGCCTCCATGGGGGGCTCCGACGCGGGATCGCCGCCGGGTGCAGCCCCGCAGGCAGCCATCGCCTCGCGCCATGCCGACAGCCGGTGTCCCGACGCCGCACGGCCGGCACCCACCCGGAACTTTCGATCCTCGGCCAGGACCAGGAATCGCCGCCCCAGCGTGGTCTTGCCCCCGCCCTCTTCCGCCTCGAGCCACAGCACGGCCCCGCGTCCTTCTTCGGCCTCGTCGAGCACCCGGACCAGGCGGCGCATCTCGGCCCCCCGATGGGCCAGGGTCGGTTCCCGCAGGTCGACCCGCACCAGGGGGAGCGGGTTCCCAGCGCCCGCCGACACGCCGTTCCCGTTGGGGTCGCGAACACCGTCGGTCGTCGGGCGCCTGCGCCACCGGTCGAACCGATCGGCCGCCTCCCGGGCCGACGCCGGCCTGCGATCGGGATCCCGGGCCAGGAGCCTCATCACGAAATCGTCCAGTTCCCGTGGAACATCCGGCGCGGGCTGGAGGAGCGTCAGGGGCACGGGCAGGCGCCTCGTCCGGCGCCCCTCGGCGGCCAGGCCGGGCCGCCCCGCCAGGCATTCCCACGCCAGGGCCCCCAGTGCGTACAGGTCCGTCCGCAGGTCAGCCGGTCGCTCGATCATCATGGAAGAACCGCGGGCGATCCCCCGATCCTCCATCGCCGAACGCCGGCCACCATCGGGAGGGAAGTCCAGGAGGACCAGCCGCTCGCCCGATCGACCGAAGCGTCCCCGTGCCTGGAACACCGACCGGGCGTCCAGGGAGCCGTGGACCAGGCCCTTGGCGTGGATGGCCGCGATTCCCTCGGCCACCTGGAAGAGGATCTCGGCGGCCACCGTCACCGGCAGCGCCCCTTCCTGGACCAGGCGCTCCCGGAGGGTCCTCC
>Ga0209697_10007081_pt1 | contig 13283 bp, 9 predicted proteins | sample AliMusrvi5mmetaG_FD_184115 | JGI IMG/M metagenome (GOLD analysis project Ga0209697, IMG submission 184115) | Freshwater lake bacterial and archeal communities from Alinen Mustajarvi, Finland, to study Microbial Dark Matter (Phase II) - Alinen... | ecosystem: Environmental > Aquatic > Freshwater...
GCGCTTGAACTGAGACTATAGGAGTACCAGCAAAAAAACGCATCAGGTCAATGAAATGACAAGCCTCGCCAACAATGCGCCCACCCCCAACTGCATTATCCTGCGTCCAGTGGTTGGATGGAATAGCTCCGGCATTCATGGTCATGATAAAAGATTTAGGCTCTTTAACTGACTCCAGCAACTCCTTCATTTTTTGGACTTGAGGCGCAAAACGGCGATTGAAGCCGACCATTAGTAAGGGAAGTGCTGAGAGATGAGTGCTGAGGGATGAGTAGGTTGATTGGATTTCGTTGAGTTCTGAGGGGGTTAGGCATAGGGGTTTTTCTACGAAGACGTGTTTGCCAGCTTTTAGGGACTGTATGATATAGCGGGCGTGGGTGTCGTGACGGGTGACTATTGCAATGGTGTTGATGTATGCATCAGCCAGCATGGCTTCTATGTCGGTGGAGGCTGTGGCGAAGCCTGCTTTTTTGCCGTGGATAACTCCATTTATACCACCGGAAGTAACAATGGTGTGCAGCTGCGCCCCTGCGGCCTTGAACGCCGGGATTAAAACACGGGATGCATAATTACCTGCCCCGATGAAACCCATTACAGGCTTACTAGCCGAATAAGTTGCTTCTGGACGTAAACGAAGCTGTTTAATATGCCGCTCTTCAACCGGTGAAGAGTAATGTAACAAGAGACCTAATACTGATTTATCATCAGTCAGTACCTTATAGGCTTCTGCTGCATCTTCGAACATATAGCGATGCGTAATCAGCGGCTTTACATCAAGTTGACCTGAAGCCATCATATCAAGAACCGCTTCAAAGTTCCGACGTTCGGTCCAGCGAACAAAACCAAGAGGATAGTCATGACCTTTCTCTTCGTAGGCAGGATCATAACGACCAGGGCCATAAGAGCAAGAGACCTGAAATGAGAGCTCTTTTTCATAAAAGTCAGCTCGATTCAACTCCAAGCCCGTCACGCCAACCAGAACGATACGACCTCTCTTCCGGCACATCTGCGCCGCCTGCGTAACCGGATCGGATGACTTAGTTGAAGCCGTAATAATTACCCCATCAACACCCTGACCCCGGCTGAAGGAGTTCCCTGCTGCTACAGGATCTTCACCTCTACCGGGATTACAAATAGCAGCACCAAAACTACGGGCCAGTTCAAGCTTTGCCTGATCAAAGTCAATAGCCAATACTCTGCAACCATGAGCACGAAGAAGCTGCACCGTCAACAGACCGATAAGCCCGACACCGGTAACAACAAAGGACTCTCCAAGGGTAGGAAGTGCAAGCCGAATTCCCTGGAGACCAATACTTGCCACTACAGTAAAAGTTGCCGACTCGTCATCAACAGTTTCAGGAATATGAACACAGAGGTTTTTTGACACTTTAACAATATCGGCATGAGGACCATTTGATGCCACCCTATCGCCCACTTTAAAACCTTCAACGCCCTTACCAACTTCTGCCACAACTCCAACATTGCAATAACCAAGTGGAAGCGGCTGACCAAGCTTAGACTGCACAGCCTCAATCGTAGTCATCAAGCCATCCGTCTTTACCTTTTCAAGGACCATCTTAACCTTATCGGGCTGCTGACGGGCTTTGTCCAGAAAGGATGCTTTACCAAAATCAACCAACATTCTTTCTGTTCCAGCAGAGACCAACGTAACTCCTGTAGCAATAAGCAGCGTGCCGCTACTGATCATTGGAGTGGGAGCTTCAGTAAGGGTGGTAACTCCCCTACTCATATCCTGGAGAATTTGTTTCATTATTTACTGGAATGACCCAGCAGTTGATCTATGATGTTAATAATTCGAACAGCAGCATTGCCGTCCCACATCTCAGGAATCCCCCCCTTTTTCCACTTCCCTGCCATCAGACGAGCAAATGCCGGAGCAAGCTTTGCAGGATCAGTACCGATGAGTTCATTAGTCCCTATCGTTACAGTCTCAGGCCGCTCCGTATTATCACGCAAGGTCAAACATGGTACACCCATTACGGTCGTTTCTTCGGTGATACCGCCCGAGTCAGTAATTACTGCTTTTGCATGTTTAACGAGGTAGTTGAACTCAAAATACCCTTGAGGATCGACATAGTGAATCCCTGGAATCTGAACGCCTAACTTTTGTAAATTTATTGCTGTACGGGGATGTACAGGAAAAATAACCGGCAACCCCTCAGTTCCAGCCGTAATAGCAAGCAACAAAGAGATAAGTTGGTGCTCACCATCAACATTTGCCGGCCGATGCAAGGTGACCACAAAATATTGGCCAAACTGTAAACTTAATTCATCCCAGAACAACGGAGGATGCAAATGAGGCATCTGTTTCAATAGTGTATCAATCATCGTATTACCCACAAAAAAAATACGATCAGAGGTAACTCCCGACTTACGCAAATTATCGTTAGCAGTTTCACTGGTCGTAAAAAACCAGTTAGTAATGGAGTCTGTCACAACCCGATTAATCTCTTCAGGCATAGTCCAATCGCCGGATCGAATCCCGCCCTCCACATGTGCTACAGGAATACCAAGTTTTCGTGCTACAAGAGAACATGCCATAGTTGACGTTACATCCCCTACCACCAAGCATAAATCAGAAGACTGCTCAATTAATACCTTTTCATACCTAACCATTATTGCAGCAGTCTGCTCTGCCTGCATGCCAGAACCAACCTCCAGGTTGACGTCAGGCTCTGGAATCCCCAACTGTTCAAAAAAACCGCCTGACATAGCACGGTCGTAATGCTGGCCAGTGTGAATCAAACGGTATCTGAGTGAACTCCCTTTCGATCGCGCCACGTTCAACGCATCAATGATCGGGGCTATTTTCATGAAATTGGGGCGAGCACCGGCAATTATGTCTATATAGCTCAAATCTTCCGCATCATATATGATTATCGAAAAGCAAATTTATAGATCTACTGGTTATTTATATTTCTAACTAGAGATTATTTTGATCGTTAAACACTGTGGAAACTATCTGCCTAAACTTCCCATTTGAAGTGCGTAAAATATCGGAAACATATTCAATTTCAATACGAATATCGCTCCCTAGGTATGTTCTTAAATCAGCAAGTAATTCTTTTTCATGAGTTGAGGAATATCCTTTGCTTCGCACAATCTTAATTGTAACTGTAGAAATTTCATGCTGAATGAACTGAGCCTCTTCAATATACTTACTATCCTTAAAAATGAAGTCCAATCTTCCGGCTTGTCGACCATCTGGAGTAATGATATAAGACTCGATTCTACCATCTATCTTTTCAACTATTTGTGATTTCCTTCCACACGAACAAACAACATTTTGAGTTGGAAGAGTAGCAATATCACCAATATCATAACGAATTAATGGCATAGCGTCATTCCAGAAACCCGTACATATAATGCGACTTATGTTTGAAACATTACCTTCAAGGGGAAGAAACTCGATATGCCCAAATTCCATATCCACATGATAACGCCCCTTCTCACAATCACTTATATTTCCACATTGTTCACTTGCACCATATTGATCTATAATTTTTCCTCCAAATGCCTTATGCATAGCTCTGCGCTGGTGTGGCAATAGCGTCTCAGCTCCTAGGACTGTGACTTCAGGAGGAGATTGTAAACGGACATTGTTATCAATCATATATTTTGCTACCAAATAAACTGCAGAAGGATACCCAGAATAATACTTCACGTTTCTCTTTTGCAAATATTCTAAAAGAGCAGGCATATTCTGCCTTGTCATATGATGTATAGAGACATATGTCTGATGCATGGGTAAGTTTCTCCGCCAAAACGGAGGATCTATACTATTCAATGGAATAACACTCCTCCCAGCAAATACTATAAATTCATCATCAATATTCAAGCCGAAACGTCTACGATGCCTCCACCAAACCGCCCACTGATGCGGTTGAGTATTCTCATCTGAGTAAAGTTGAAGAGATGTTCCTGTCGTACCACCGGTATGACCATGAATACGACGCCGAGGAAGTACCTCAGTTGAAACAAGTTCGGAACCCAATTCCCGAACCATCTGTTTCGTAAGAATTGGCAGCTTGATCAAATCGGCAGTCAAACGAATATCAGATGGTTTAAGTTTACGCTCATCCATAACACGACGATAGTAAGGAACACTATGATACGCATGATGAATTACCCTGGTTAACTGTTCATTCTGGTATGATTGAAACTCATCTAACGACCACCATTGTGATTGCTCTAAAAATTCCAAAAATTGATAAAAGCTCTTATTATATCGAGTTTGACGCATATTAAAACCAACCAAACTACATACAACATTCTGCGTCCATACTGGTAACTTTTCATATATATTCAAAGGTAACGAACTTGCCATTATAACCTAAGTTGATCGATTTGTAATAATCAAGACCTTTCAGAGCGCCATATACTGCTATAATCTGATAGCGATATCTGCAACGAGCAGAAATCAATATCTGGAGATTGAGAAATGCCGGTTTTCACCGTGAATCGACTGGCAAACATACGTTCGACACCACATTAACACGGTTTTTGCTCTAACCGAGCGTACCCTTCCCATGATAAAACGAGGCTCTCTCTCCTGTCAAAACTGGGTTTTTAACCGGTCATTACCGGTGCGTTCTGACAGGCTGCAAACAAATGATCGAACTGAAATCGTACAAAAGTAGCTCTTGGTACTTTCATAATCAGTTTCCCCGCATGCCGTACAATCTTGCCTGCCGTATCGATGAGCTGACGACGGAAGGTATCGGCGTAGACACTTACCGAAATGACTGGAGCACTGACATCTTCCTTGAACGCCTCAAACAGGTTATGGCTCACACACATCATATAATACCAGGCAGTGTTAGCAGCGAAACGCTTGAATGGTAACTGCTCATGCCCAAAGTTTTTCAGAGCTCTGTTGGCCAGTTCATCAGCGCCCCGTTGATGATACTCGGCAAGAATAGTATGCGCTAACAGGAGATGGTGTTGGCCAGCCTGACGGAACTGTTCGTCAATTTGGCCACCGGGCGGGTGCTGCAGCAGTCGCCGAAACAGGAATCCACGCAGATATGAAAACTTGCTGAACAATCGTTTGATCGTATGAGACGAAGCCAGATTGCTACTGCCAATGACTCCAGCATAACTTTCATCTGCCTTCAGATGATCAAACCAGGTTATGTGGCGACTGGTGCCGTCCATAAAGAAACAGAACAACTGAACAAACAACTCAGTGATAGCAAGACCTTTGCTGTTTTTGCGCATCGAGCCAAACCATCGATCAATCAGGGGAAGAATCTGGATGCTGCGAACATATGCCTCAAACAGGGCTAATCCGGCTCTACCGGTCAAGCGTTCATCAGTTGGCTGAATTGCTCTTATTTTTTGTTCCTTTTTATCCCGAAACCGTGTATCTTTTGCCATGAAGCTCTCTACCTATTTGGTTGTGTTTTATTGGGTGGTAATTTCGACGTTACCCATTTCAATATAACACTTTAGCCTATAAGTCGAGGGCTTTTTTTATCTCTGATCGCTCAGGTTAGGTTTCAGTCAAAAACGTCAAAATATTAACTAAATAATCTATCTCTTTAACTATTGAAATATAACTCAAGTGTTAGGGGTACCCTTAATAATATCGTTACATTATTTCCTTTAACTTTTTCTTTTGAGAACGTGGGCATCTAAAGCTTCTCGACAATAATCAACAAATCTATCTGCCCAAAAGTTAGAATCAAATTGATTCTGCATCTCAAGTACTCCTTTTTGGAGCTTCCTAAATATTATATCGTTTTCAATAACCTTCTTCATGGCCTCAAAAAGAGCATCTGAGTTTCCAGGTTCAACAAATATTCCGCATGTTTCATCGACAATTTCCGGAATACCTCCGCATCGAGTAGTAATAATAGGTAGACCTGCAGAATATCCTTCAAACACTACACCTGGATACCCCTCCGTGTTTGCCTTTGTTGGGAGTAGTAGCATATCATATTGTTTCATGGTTGGGATTACATCTTCGGCTGAAAGTACACCTCGGTATGCTACTGTTTCAAGACCAGCAAAAATACCCGGATTGAAATCGTCAAAGATTGGACCATAAATATCAACACATATAGACTTATCAAACCTTTCTGCAGCATCAATAAGCTCAAGAACACCTTTATACTTGCGAACTTGACCGACAAATATAAATCGCCTACAAGCTCTTCGTTCAAAAAAAGAATTATTTGTATGATCGGGCATTGGGCGACTTGTCGGATACCATTTGACGTGTGCGACCCCTCTTTTGAGTGCTAAACTCACAAGATTCTGAGTCTGGGCCAAATATAGAGTCGAATGTTTAACAACAAAGTGCGCCATAGATCCCAAAAAGAAACCCAAATCAAGATAGTCAAACCCTGCTGCCTTTCGAAGCACGAACGGCCTGTCTAGGATACGCGAAATAAAGAGGATAATCAATCCTAATGACGGCAATGCAGTCGAAGCTGCATACAAAGTAACCACATCAACTTTACGGACCAAGAAAAGGAATCTGCGAACAAACAAAATTGATTGAAAAATGTGCAGTCCTCGATCTCTCCGAAGTTCTCCAAGATCAAGGATCTCTATTTTCACATCTTGTCTCTGATTAAGCAAGTCAACAAGTATATGAAAGGAAACAGAAATTCCACCTATTGGAGGGGGAAGAGTGCCGATTAACAATATTTGCAAAAGTTTGTCATGATCTTTGCAATGAGAAGCAGATATTTTTTTCTTGCTAAGAGACCTGCGACATGAATTCATGTACAAACAAGATCCTTAATTTCACAACCACCATTGACATCTTTCGAGACAACAAACTTACCGTCTGGTTTCAATACAAATAAACTTGCCTGCTCCAAAGCACGATTATCTATAATAAGTAAATACCCTTCAGGGAGCAATGCGTTCTTAATTTTCTCTATTGCAGAACTGATCATGCTGTCTTTGAAATAATAACGATTAAGTACATTGGCAACTTTAATTAGATGTACTTTTTCGTGTGTCCATTCCTGAAAAACATCATGTTCACAAACAATCACTCTTTTATCCTTATCTGAACGTTTTAAAAGTGTGGGATGCACAAAAGATATCTTTTGCGCAATTTCTTCATTGAATAATGGTGCTTGCGTCAAAAAGTTTGAAGCAAGCCATCCAAAGGGAGGAAATGAATCTTTTATTTCTTCATAAACTAAAAAAAGATCACTTACTCGCATGATACAGCGCTTGTTAAGAGGATGATAGAAATAAGACACATCTCCAGTCTGAATCGCATAAAAATGAAAAAACAGGTCAGTAGCCCAATATTTCCCAATCTTATTACAAAGTTGATCAAGCAATTCAAGCGAAGTACTACCAGTCGAGACACCAATTTCAAGAATATTCGGATTATTAATAATTTTAAGGGCCTTAACAATCATTAAATCCGAAAGCATATGACGATTTTTTCGAGTACTTTTCCATGTATCACCAATCTTTATCGAAGCAACAATACTTTCAAAATCGCTTAGTACAAATCCTTCAGACAACAATAATCTTGGATCATCTTTAGTAGAGAATATCTTTGTTATCCAAGTAGGAAAATTCCTTTTATTAATCTTGATTGGAAGTCGCATTATAATTAAATATTGGACTAGTTATTTATAGGACACAATACTGCATATCAGGATCTGCAAAGCCACTGCTCAACGGTCCTCAATGCTGATTCAGGAGGATGAATCGGCCAATTACAATCATGAGGAAGTTGTTTGTGATTGGCTGCTGAATTCAGAATGCGCTCATATCGCTCAACTATTATACACTCTGCAAAAAGTTGTTCAGCCATCCTTCTTGATTCCTTCCCCATCAGCCCTCTATCAAAATCACTCAAGGAAATAAATTGAATAATTTTTTCAGCAATATCATCCGGCGAGGTAGGATCACATACGTATCCATTTTTCGCATTTTCAACCAGATTTGAAGCGTCACAAACATTACTTAAAAGAATAGGTTTACCACAAGCCATCCCTTCACAAATAACATTCGGAAGACCTTCAAAAAAGGAGAATAAACAAACAGCATCTGCGCGGGAATATTCATGAGCGATATCCGTTGTAGCTGGGTATAATCGAAACGATCCGCTCAGTCCGTTTTCAGCAATAAACGTTTTAGCTTTCAAGAAAGAAGTTTGGTCTTTTTGTTCTGCTCCGAACCATTCAAGCTCAACCGATGGATAATTCTTATTTTCCTTTATAATTAGTAGCGCCTTCGCGACATTGATCATGTTCTTGTTGTCATGATAACTTGCAGCTATAACAAGACGGAATATTCTCTCGCCGGCATAGCTGGCTGAGTCTACTTCATTAAACAAAACATTAAAATGGTTCATATCCACTGTATTATAAACCGTACACAACTTCTCTCGGAGAAAGGGAAAAGCAAACTCCAGCATAAGTTGATTTGTATGTGAATTGCAAACAACAGCATCAGCAATGCGATGAAATTGGCGAAACAATGGACGTAAACCTTTGTTTATTTGAGGATTTGCTGATCGCTCACCAACAACTAAACCCCACTTTGGATTGTAGATACTGGCTAATTCAGCATAAAATGATGATCCTTCAAGAAATGCAAGAACGACATCCTGCCATCCTTTTTGAAGAATCTGATAAATATATAACACTCTTTGAACATGAGAACAGCTGGGTATTACCTGACAAGAAATACCCGCATCAAGCAAAAGTGGTAAAAAATGATTTAAATTATGATAAACCACAAAACGTACTTGATGACCACGTTTTTTCAAGCCTATTGCAAGTGTTACAAGTTGTCGCTGAGCACCACCAGAACCCAGAGAATCAATAAGACAAATTATCTTCATAAATAAACAGATACTAAATCTAAATAAAAGAAATAATATTCAGTGATACTTTAAGATAACCCAAAAGAGATGGACGATTACCATTCCCCATAGCATTATACTAAGAAGCTTTTTGTAGTTATCCTTTACAATTTTTTGTCGCAAATCAGGTATGAGTACTAATAAAAGAAGCGGAACATAAAAAACACCTAAATGCCTAGTCTCCAAACTGGTCATAACAACAGAATATAAAAAAACAAAAAAAAGAAATACTAAAAAAAGAAATTGAGGACTATGCAGTGATTTATCTTGTATTAATATATATATACTCAGAACAAATAAAGGAATGACCCCATAAAAAAATATCGTATTCAGTGCCTTAAAAAGGTGATATGCTGACTCTAACTGGAAACCATCCCAGATAGGAATAGGGTATACAAATAAAGATATAGCCCCAAATATCAATCTAACTGGAAGGGATTGATTTACAATTAAGCTAGCGCCCAACGAACCGCTTGCAGCTGTATCATGAACAGCATTGCTATAATTCTCATTACCAATTTTCAAAGAGTCACCAATATTGCCGAAATATGTCGAGATTAAATAACCTGATATTATTAATCCTACAATTAGAAAAAAATAGGTAATTTGTTGGCTTCTTTGTTTTTTTTTACTAAACATTAAAGCTGTTACAGCTAAAGCCATTACACCAATAGGAAAGTAAAAGAAGTTGTCGCGTAAATTACTTAGTATTGGTCCACTAAAGAAAGTAACTAAAATAATTAAAATAAATTTAAAATCTATATAGGGCTTTGACAGAAATAGCACCCAAACATAAACTATACTTGTAATAAAAAATAATACAATCGCATCTCGAACATGAATGCCTGCAAATAGCCAAAACATCCCACAATAGGTAAAAAGAATTATCAATCGTTGAAACCTATAAAAATCATTTCCATAAAGGATTCGTGCAGTCTTAATAGAAATAACACCCGTAAATGAAACAGCCAGTATATTAATTAATATTCCAATAAAGCGCTCGCGAGCAATACCAAACCATGAAAAAAAATCATATGTATTACCCCAAATTATAACGGCAAAAGAACCGTTAGTAATTTTTTTTATTTCATCTATTGATTTCAATCGATTATTATCTGAAGCTAGTAAAAAAAAACCTCCCGCATCACTATACAGTTGATTCATATCATTAAAATGATTAGCATATACTGCAGATACACCAGATATCAGCCAATACATAATAAAAGTCTTTGAATACATTCGTCGCTCATAGTACCCTCCTACATTTCCGAATAACAATATACCAAATCCAATTCCAAAGACGAGAATAGCTACAATAAGAGGTTGTATTGAAAGGTAGGCAAATGTATTTATCAATGAACCAAAAACAAATAACAAAAGGTCTAGCCCACTAATTACATCAAGATTATCATATATTTTAATATTTCTTAACCTAGAGGCTATTATATTATTTTTGCGCATTCCGGATAGTAATATCTACTTATTTAAAGAGCGGTACCATGCCTGAAACATAATCAACAACCAAATAGAATCACGCCAATTATTCTGTTTATTAAGATGTTGATTCCATCGTTTACGTATAAGTTTATAATCAAAGAATCCATCCTCTTTTAATTGTGATTCACTCAATAGATCTTCAGCCCAATCCCTGAGGGGATCACGTAACCAATAATCAATTGGGACTCCAAAACCCATCTTTGGGCGATCAATAATTTTGCGTGGCACATATCGGTACAGCACCTCACGTAACAACCACTTACCTTGTGAATTACGTACTTTCATAGCGTAAGGCATGCGCCAAGCCAACTCCACAACTCTATGATCCAGCATAGGAACTCGACTTTCTAGACTCATTGACATAGCAGCTCTATCCACTTTGACCAAAATATCGTCAGGAAGGTATGAGTGGATATCCTTATACATCATACGCTCCACAGGATTTGCTAGGAATTCGTGAGATATTCCTAACAATGGGAGCGCTGATGAATAAGCTGATTGATTTAATACAATTAAGGATTCTTTCCAGTGACTAATGCAAATCTGATAGAAGTCATCATGTGTCTTGGCTTGAGCAATTGCATTCATAAAAGAAACCTTAGCCGCAATAGATTTACCTGATTCATTCCCAGGCATGACTTTAATCCGTTGTATTACAAAGTCAATCACATCGAGAAGTTTACTTTGGTATAAGCCCCTCATTGCCTTGGTCGCTATTGCTGGCAATCTTTGGGTGATTCGCCAAATTCCCTCTGCGCTATGATTAAAATATCGACCATATCCACCAAATAACTCGTCTCCACCGTCACCAGACAATGAAACTGTGACCTGTTTCCTTGCAAGTTGGGAAACCAAAAAGGTGGGAATGGCAGACGAATCGCCAAAAGGCTCATCGTAAATATTTTTTAGATTGGGAATTACCTCCATTGCATCTCTCGATGAGACGAAGAGTTCAGTATGATCAGTGCCAAGATGCTGTGCCACAAGCTTTGCATGCCCGGCTTCATTGTATCGGGGCTCTGAAAAACCGATTGTAAACGTCTTTATCGGCCTGATCGACTGAGCCTGCATCAGTGCTACCACAATCGATGAATCTATTCCACCAGAAAGAAAAGCCCCCAACGGCACATCTGCTATCATCTGAGATGCAACACTCTGGCGCAATTGAGTTTCCAGCACGTCAATCGCCTCTTTATCACTTCCTTCGAAGGGATTATTCCTCCCTGACACAACCGCCTGATGCATAGACCAATATTCAACCGGATCCGGCAAATCACAGAAATTTATCGCATTGAGATTGAGGAAAGTGCCTGGAATCAACTTGCGTATTCCCTGCCAAATCGACCAAGGTGCCGGAATATATCCATGACGCATATACAGAGGTAAAACTTCTTGATTGATTTTACCGCAAAACGCGGGATGCACTTGCAGTGCTTTCAATTCGGAACCGAATAGAAACGTATTCCCCTGAAAACCATAATAAAGTGGTTTTTCGCCCATCCTGTCACGCGCCAAGGACAATACTCGCTCGTGGCGATCCCATAACGCTATTGCAAACATACCGACACACTTTTTCAGCATTTTTTCAAACCCCCAATATTCAATCGCGGACAAGAGTGTTTCAGTATCAGAATGTCCAAGCCAGCCTGCTTGCGGAGCCGAAAAACTCTCTTCCAGTTGTCTACGAATAGAGAGATGGTTGTATATTTCGCCATTGAAGACCAACATAAATCGCCCGGAGACAGACTTCATGGGCTGATGACCTGCCTGTGAAAGATCAAGAATGGAAAGGCGACGATGTGCCATACCGATACCAGCTTCAGCATCAAACCATAAACCTGCATCGTCTGGTCCACGATGAATCATGGTGTCACGCATACGGGTTAAAACCGCAGATGCCTGAGTGTGATCAAAACCTCGCAGAGAAAAAAAACCGGTGAACCCACACATCTACTGATGTTCCTTTTCTTTAGATAAAAACACCATTTCATGACAACCTAAACTGGTAGCTTTTTTTCCCCGAAGTAATTCAAACCCACGTGCCAACATATAACTATTCAGAGATTCATAACTTGCAAATTCAAAGGGAAACCCACCTATCCAATCAATCATATCATGGGCAACACTCATTCCGCGATTATTTCTATAGTTTAACAGTGGCTTGATGGCAACCATTGGCTTAAATTTACAAGTGTATTTTAGAATATTCACTAAATTTGATATCAGGCCAAAGCCAAACGCATAGAGGGTATTCAATGGACTAGGTAAATGATTATAAAGGTATTTCACCCACCACCATCCATGAGACTTCACGCCCTGATCGTTATAAATAGCAATGAAGAACTCTCCACCCTCATGTACCCGCTGCAATGCATACTCTATAGCCAACCACATGGCACCAGTGTGGTGAAGTACACCCCAAGCATAGACTATATCAAATTGACCCAGCCCAGCCATATATTCGCTATCAATTACGCTACCCTGTTCGACAAGCCAATCGTTATCTTCAGGAAAGTAACGCCGTTTTAATTCTGCCGTGCAACCCACAGACTGGAAATCATAGTCAAATGAATGGACTTTTGCCCCAAGACGGCGAGCCACCAAACTGTGCAACCCACTACCTGATCCGATATCCAAGAAAGTCTTGCCCCTCAAATCTATCTCACCGAGCATACATTGGAGTGATTTTTCTGCAGAAGTAATTCGATCATTGTCAAGGACAGAAAGGAAGCGTGCCCAATTAGCTCCAAAAGCGAAGCGGTTTTGGTCTTTTTTTATATTGTGCACTATAGTGGACCCCGATTTTTAGACAGCGGTTTAAGATGTTAACTTGCCCTCAAAAGGAGCAGGTAATGACAAAAAGGACACGAAAAATTTTCAGCAGTGACTTGAAGGCCAAGGTGGCGCTTGAAGC
>Ga0209697_10007093_pt1 | contig 13255 bp, 10 predicted proteins | sample AliMusrvi5mmetaG_FD_184115 | JGI IMG/M metagenome (GOLD analysis project Ga0209697, IMG submission 184115) | Freshwater lake bacterial and archeal communities from Alinen Mustajarvi, Finland, to study Microbial Dark Matter (Phase II) - Alinen... | ecosystem: Environmental > Aquatic > Freshwater...
CGGGTTCGAAACGATCCAATCAAACCGGCCGCTTGGATCCCGCGCGTCAAACAGATCGCCGCACACTAGCTTCGCCCGGTCTTCCAGCGCGTAACGCTTCACATTCTCACGGGCTACATCCAACGCGTCCGCGGAAACGTCAAGAAGCGTTCCCCGAGCCTCCGGACATGTCCGCAGGATCGCGATCGCGATAGCCCCGGATCCCGTACCGATATCTAGAAATGTGAAATTTTTTCCGGCGTCTTCCCCGAGCGCCTTCAGGACTTGTTCGACCAGGATCTCCGTTTCGGGCCGCGGGATCAGGCAGCGCTCGTCCACGAACAGCGTTTCCCGCCAGAAATCCGCTTCCTTTAAAAGATAAGCGAGCGGGATACGCCGCGTTCTTTTTTCCACAAATTTTAAAAAACTTTTTAGCGCCCTGGAAAATCCATCAGGATGCGCTTGCAGATAAAGGCAGGAACGCGGAGAACGTAAAAGCTTCATCCAGATGAGCTCGCATTCTTCGCGGCCTTCCTCGATCCCGGCCCGCGAAAGTTCCGCACGGCCCCAAGCGATCCATTCCGCAAGTGTCCACTGCCCAAATTTTTCAGGCCTCATAAGGTCGTCAGAAGCCGGACCTTTTCGTCTTCGGCAAGGGCCTCGACCACCGGGTCGAGCCGGCCATCCAGGATCTGGTTCAGGCTGTGAAGCGTAAGCCCGATACGATGGTCCGTCAGACGGTTGTCCGGATAATTATAGGTCCGAATCTTCCCTGAGCGGTCGCCGGAGCCGACTTGTTCCCTGCGGTTCGCGGCCTGTTCCGCTTGCTGCTTCGCGCGCTGAAAATCAAAGATCTTGGCGCGCAAGATACGCATCGCCTTCGCCTTGTTCTTTTGCTGGGACCGCTCATCCTGGCACGCGACAACGAACCCTGTTGGCATATGCGTGATTCGCACCGCCGACTCAGTCTTGTTCACGTGCTGTCCCCCGGCCCCGGAGGCGCGGTAGACATCGATCCTGAGATCGTCGGACTTGATCTCGACCTCTTCTTCCTCGACCTCGGGCAGAACCGCGACCGTCACCGCCGAGGTATGGATGCGTCCGCTCGCTTCGGTCTTCGGCACGCGCTGGACCCGATGGATCCCGCTCTCGTATTTAAAAAAACTGTACACGCGCTCGCCCGTCACTCCAAAGATGATCTCCTTGAAGCCGCCGATCCCCGTGGGGTTGGAGTCGATCACTTCGACGCGCAAGCCGTGATCCCCGGCGTACATGCTGTACATGCGGAAAAGGTCCGCAACGAAAAGCGCGGCTTCTTCGCCGCCCGTTCCCGCGCGGATTTCCACGATCACGTCACGCGCCGCGTCCGGCTGCATGTCCCTGAGAAAAAGCTCCTCGAGCCGGCCTTCCTTTTCCGGAAGCTCGTTTTCGAGGAACTTCAGCTCCTCCTCGATCAGGGCCTTCATCGCCGGATCTTCATGGCTTTCCGCGAGACTGTGTTTCAGACCCTGCGCCTCACGCTCCACCTTCTTGTACTGCTCGAACAGATCCATGATCGGCCGGAGCAGGGAAAGCTCCTTGTTCAGGGCCTGGAACTTTTTCTGGGGAGTTTCCGGACTGGCCATCAGGGCCTCCAGCTCCCGGAACCTCGCCTCGGTCTTTTCTAAACGTTCGCGAATTCTCATAAAAAAAGAGCCACGCCTCACGAGCCACGGTCCACGAAAAGCTGCGTGGCGCGTGGTTCGTGGCCCGTGGACCGGCTTTTGTTATTTCCCTTCCGCCTTGACCTTGTCCCGCAGCGCCTGGAGCTTTTCCTTCTGGGCGACATCGGAGAACTTGAGCTTCACGGGCATCTTGGCAATGACTTTGGTCGCTTTGACGTTCACGGCCTTACGATCCTGGAACTTTTTCTTGAACCGGTCAATGCGCCCGGCGGTGTCCATGATCTTCTGCTGGCCGGTGTAGAACGGATGGCAGGAGGAACACACGTCGACGCGGATCTGCGGCATGACGCTCCGGGTCTCGATGGTGTTGCCGCACGCGCAGTTGATCGTGGCGGGACCGTATTTGGGATGGATTTCCTTTTTCATTTTATTACTCCTTTACCTTGTTCATGCTGAGAAGAAAATCAGCGTTGGATTTGGTTTTTTTAAGACGGTCCACCAGAAGCTCCATGGCTTCCGACGGGTTCAGCTCGTTCAAGACCTTGCGGAGGATCCACACGCGATTGAGTTCCTCGGCGGGGATCAGCAGGTCTTCCTTGCGGGTGTTGGACTTCTTGACGTCGATGGCCGGGTAGATCCTGCGCTGGAAGAGATTGCGGTCCAGTTGGAGCTCCATGTTGCCCGTGCCTTTGAACTCCTCGAAAATGACCTCGTCCATGCGCGATCCCGTGTCCACGAGCGCGGTGGCGATGATCGTCATGCTGCCGCCCTCTTCCACGTTGCGGGCCGAACCAAAAAAGCGTTTCGGTTTGTGCAGCGCGTTGGAGTCCACGCCGCCCGAGAGGATCTTCCCGGAATGCGGCGCCACGGTGTTGTAGGCGCGCGCGAGGCGGGTGATCGAATCGAGGAGGATGACCACGTCGCGCTTGTGTTCGACCAGGCGCTTAGCTTTTTCCAGAACGATCTCGGCGACCTGGACATGCCGGTCCGCGGGTTCATCGAAAGTCGAGGCGATGACCTCGCCTTTGACTGAGCGCTGCATATCCGTGACTTCCTCAGGACGTTCGTCGATCAGCAGCACGATCAAGTACGAATCCGGATGGTTCGTCGTGATGCTGTTGGCGAGCTTCTGGAGCAGGATCGTTTTACCGCTGTAGGGAGGCGCCACGATCAGGCCGCGTTGGCCGAAACCGATCGGTGTCAGAAGGTCCATCACGCGCATCGAGGCCTCTTCCTGCGTGGTCTCGAGCTTGATCCGCTGGTCCGGATAAAGAGGCGTCAGATTGTCGAACGCGATCTTGTCCTTCCCGCTGTCCGGAGCCTCGAAATTGATGAGCTCGACCTTCAGCAGGGCGAAATACCGCTCCCCTTCTTTCGGCGGTCGGATAAGCCCTCCCACCACATCGCCGGTCCTTAAGTTGAAGCGGCGGATCTGGCTCGGACTCACGTAAATATCATCCGGCGAGGGGAGATAATTGTAATTGGGAGAGCGCAGGAAACCGAATCCGTCTTCCAGGATCTCCAGCACGCCTTCCCCGAACATGAGTCCCGACTGCTGGGCCTGGCCCTGGAGGATCTTGAAGATCAGGTCCTGGCGTTTCAGACCGGCGATATTCTCGATCTTGAATTTGTGCGCCATTTTCTGAAGCTCGCTGATCTTCATCTGTTTCAGGCTGACCACGTCGAGCGGCTTCTCGCCGGACTTCTGCTGCTGGATCGCTTTTTCCAGCGCTTCTCCGTTGGCAGCCACATCTTCCTGGACGACCCGGGGCATACGCGGCTTCGCGGCGTTGCCGTCTTCTTCCCGGTGGTGATGGGTGTGGGTTCTTTCGCGAGGTTCCCGGGTTTCTCTCGTTTCTCTCATCATGTTTTCTTGGCTCCTTTGGAAAGGTTCACGAACTTGTACCAAAACCGCTCGATCTCCCTTTGTGTTTGATAAATAGTCTTTGAATTGTCGATCACATAATCCGCTTTTTGCGCCTTCAGGGATTCCGGCATTTGGGCCCGTTCCCGCGCCCGGACCTCGGCCTCCGGAAATCCCTTATATCTCAGACGTTTCAGCTTGACGGTAGAATTGCAGGTCACGACCAGGACCTTATCGAAGAGCGTTTCGAAGCCGGCTTCAAAGAGGAGCGGCACTTCCACGAGGATCACTCTCTTTTCGGACGCATCGATCTTTTCTTTAATCTTTTCGTACACGTACGGATGGACCACGGCCTCGAGCTCCTTGCGACGCTTCGGATCGAGGAAGACGATGTCCGCGAGCTTTTCCCGGTCCATTTTCTTACCTCCGGGATGAAGCGCTTCCTCAAAAAGCTCGATGATCGGGTCAAAGATCGGGCTGCCCTTTTTCATGGACGCGTGAGCAATATCGTCGGCATCGATCACTTCCGCACCGAAATTCTTGAAGCGCTGAGCGACCGAACTTTTCCCGACCCCGAAACCGCCCGTGAGTCCGACCACTATTTTGTTTGCCATAAGCCTCTAGACCTGTTCACCGGATTTCCAATAACCAAGATACAATTGCCAAGCAATGTTTAATATCCAAATTTCAGGTTGCTTGGTTATTGTCTCTTGAAAATGGGTTATTCGTTTCAGTTCTTGTACCACGTCTCCCCCACGGTGATATCCACCTTGAGAGGGACTTTTAATTTGTAAGCGCCTTCCATCTCTTCCTTGACGAGCGCCGCGAGCGTGTCCGTCTCGCCGGCGGGCACGTCAAACACCAGTTCGTCGTGCACCTGCATGATCATCAGGCTTTCGCTCTGTTCTTTCTCAAGGCGCCGCTGGATCGCGATCATCGCGATCTTGATCAGGTCCGCCGCCGAACCCTGGATCGGCGCGTTGATCGCGGAGCGCTCCGCATACTGGCGCAGTTGCGCATTGGAGGCGCGGATATTCGGAAAATACGAACGCCGCCCAAGGATCGTGGTCAGGAATCCGTCGGCCCTGGCTTTTTCCTTTTGCGCGTCCAGGAATTCCTTCACCTTGGCGTAACGCGTGAAATAATTCCTGATGAACTGGTCCGCTTCCGGGATCGGCATGTTCAGGTCCTGCGAAAGTCCGTAGCTGGTCTTGCCATACGCGATGCTGAAATTGATGGTCTTGGCGGCATTCCGCATCTCGCGCGTCACCTCTTTTTCGTTCACGTCATAAAGCAGCGTGGCCGTATAGGTATGCACGTCGCGATCCTCTTCGAACGCCTGGGTCAAGCCCGGGTCTCCCGAAAAATGCGCGAGAATCCTCAATTCGATCTGCGAATAATCCGCGGAAAGGATTCTCCCTTTCCCCCGGCCTCTCGGCCGCGCCACGAAAGCCTTGCGGACCAGCCGTCCCATCTCGGTTTTGATGGGGATATTCTGAAGGTTCGGGTCCGAGCTTGAAAGCCTTCCGGTATCCGTGGTCGTCTGGTTGAAGGACGTGTGCACGCAATGCGTCGCGGGATTCACCATCTCCGGCAGCGCGTCCAGATACGTAGACTTCAGCTTGGCGCGTTCCCGGTATTCCAGGATTTTCCTCGGAAGTTCATGGGAAAGAGCGAGTTTTTCAAGGACACTCGCGTCAGTCGAATACCCTGTTTTGATCTTCTTCAAGGCCGGCAACTTTTTCTGAACGAAAAGCACGTCTGCAAGCTGCTTCGGCGAATCCAGATTAAATTCGGTCCCGGCATCCGCGTGGATCTCTTTGACGAGCGCGTCGATCTCGTGACCGGCCTTCTCCGAAAGCTTTTTCAAAAAATCCAGGTCCAGCGCCACACCGTTTTGTTCGATCCGGGCCAGCACTCCGGAAAGAGGTAATTCGACCTCTTCGTAAAGCTTGGCCAGCCCTCCCTCTTTCAGCCGGGCCGTGAGAAGCGGCACCAGGCGCATCACGCAATCCGCGTCCTCGCAGGCGTAAGCGGTGATCTGCTCGAGCGGGACCTCGTCCATCGTGATCTGCTTCGCGCCTTTTCCGATAAGACTCTCGGTCGTGATCTTCTTCACGCTCAGGTATTCGATCGAGAGATCATCCAGATTGTGGTTCCGCTTCAAAGGATCCACAAGATAGCTCGCGATCATGGTGTCGAAAGCGATGCCGGAAAGCCGGACACCGTGGCGCGCCATCACGATCTCGTCGTATTTGATATTCTGCCCGTATTTGGCGGTCTTGCCGCTTTCCAGAACAGGCCTCAAAGCTTTCAGGACCTCCTCTAGAGGAAGGCCCGGGCCCTGATGCTTTTTGGAAGCCACGGGAACGTAAGAGGCCGTCAAAGGCTCCAGACAGAAACTCATGCCGACCAGTTCCGCCTTCATCGGATCGATCGAGGTCGTTTCCGTATCAAAGCTGAAGGCCTTGGCCTTTTGCAGCGCCTCAGCCAGGTCCCTGAGATCACGGACGGTCTGCACCGCCTGATAGCAACGCTCCCCGGCTTCTTTTTCCGCCTGAGGCGCGATGCTTTTGAGAAGACCCCGGAACTCATAACGCTTGTAGAACTCCGCCAGAGCCACGGGATCGGGACCTGTCGCCCGGATCGCTTCCCAGTCGATCTCCAGCGGCACTTCCGTGTCGATCGTCGCGAGGCTTTGGGAGAGTTTCAGATCGTCCACATTCTCCCGGATCTTCTGTCTTTGTTTTTCCGAGGGGATTTCCTCGAGACGTTCCAGAATACCCTTCACCGACCCGAATTCCTGCATCAGTTTGATGGCCGTCTTCTCCCCGATCCCGGGCACTCCGGGAATATTGTCCGAGGCGTCTCCCATCAACGCCAGAATATCCACGACCTTGTCCGGACCGAGACCGCTGAAGCGCTCCCGCACCTTTTCGGCATCATAGACGAAATTCTCTTTATGCGGCTGGAGGATCCTGACCCGCTCGTCCACCAGCTGGAAGGCGTCCTTGTCCCCGGTGATAATAAAAACCTCGTAACCTTCCTTCTTCCCCTGTTTCGCCAGGGTCCCGATGACGTCATCCGCCTCGTAACCCGCCTTTTCCAGGATCGCAATGTTGGAGATCCTGCAAAACTCCTTGATCGGCTCGATCTGGCTCACGAGCTCTTCGGGCATGGGCTTTCGATGCGCCTTGTACTCCTTGTATTGCTGGTGCCGAAAGGTGGGCTCTTTCCGGTCAAAACACATCGCCACATGGTCCGGCTTCTGCTCTTCCAGGATCTTCCGGAGCATGGTCACGAACCCGTAGATTGCGTTCGTCGGCTCGCCCTTGGAATTCGTTAGGTTCTGGATCGCGTAGAAAGCCCGGTAACACAACGAATGCCCGTCCACCAGGAACAGTTTCCCCCCTTGGGACTTTTCTTTCGGGGTCGGTTTTGTCATTTTAAGATCTAGTTGGACTTGAATGTTCGGTCCCGGGTTCGTTTTTCTTTTAAAATACGCGGAAAGAGCTAAAAGAGGCGGTATAAATCTCTGGGATTAAGTTAGAAATGGGTCTCTTCTGCGTGGAGTTTTCTTCATTTCCCTGCTCAAAGCGGGCATAGGATACCCAAGCCCCCCAATACGGTCAAGCTTTATTTTGTTGCGGCCCCTTCCGGGAGCCGGCGTAAACGCCCCCCAAGAGGCACGGACGGGCCCTGGGGAGGCTTTTTTGAAATCTTTCAGAAATTCCCCAACCTCAGGCCTCGTTGACCGTTAGGGACACGACGCCCTTAGCTTCATCGGATTTCATTTCGAACTTCTTTTGCTATCGGCCAATCACGGGTCATGCGAGATAAAATGCGGGGACGCAAGCGGCGCATTTTTAGCCGCTGGGCGCCATGACCACAAGAGGCGCTCGCATCTGTCTTGTGACCCAGCCCCATGTTTTCTTCAAAGTCTTGCACGTTTCCTCGGCGATCTTCCAGCCTCTCTGAAAAAGCCAGGCCGCGAGAAGCGTCATTCCCAGCATCCAGAGCCGGAGCAACCTCTCGAAGACCTCCGGTTTTTTACTCCAGCACCGTTTGCTTCCCACGAGCGCACTCAGCCGCTTGAACACCTGATTTTCGATATGCCACCTCTGATGCGCCAGTTCGCGAAGATCGTCGCCTTCCAGGCCCAGAGCCGTTGTCACCACCCAGAACTCGATCTCCTCGGGACGTCCCTTGGCGGGTTTCAGATGCTTCTCCCGCACATGCGCCACAGTAAGAGGGTGTTCCAGATCTCCCCACGAAAACCCCTCCGCCCAGCGGATCTCGTATTCAATTTTCCGAACACGATCGATGTCTTTGCTGCAACGCACTTCGCCACGGATCTTTCGGCCTCTCGGGAAAAACAGGCTTCGTGCGTCCTTGATGACAGTGAACGTTTCACCGCCCTCCGTCTTCACGAGTAGATGGCTCCCCAATTCGCGGCACAGCCGGAAGTCCTCGCGGTCCAGGTAAAGGGCATCCGCGGCCACGATATTGAAATAGCCGCTCCCGAGAGTGCCAAAGGCGCGTTTCAAGAGCCTCCTTCCTGCGCCCAGTTCATGGCCGCGTCCTTTGTAAGGCTCCAGATCCACCACTGAATCCACACCGCCGGATGTTACGAGGACATTCGCCCAGAAATTCCCGAAGGTCGAACCGTCCAGCACCCCGACCCGGATCCGTTTGCCGGTTGAAAGACGAAATTCCGAAAGCTCTTCCTCATCCAGACGGTCCTGTGCTTGGTAGGAAAAGTCCCGGAGCTGCGATGAACGCATCCCTTCCAGCACACGTTTGATCGAGGTATCGGAAGCCACGCTCTTTCTGGCGCATCCATAAGAACGCCGGAATTCCGGCAAGCGGGCATCTTCATCCACCGCCAAAAGACTCTTCTGTCCCAATGCGGGCATTTCCAGAACAAGCCGGAAGACATCGCCCGCGGGGATCACGGGCCGCTTGCGCGGGTCCCGCACTTCATTCTCGCATGTTTCCATCAAAAAAATCTTGCTGCAATACTCCCGGAATCGGCCGATATTCATGGTAGCTCCCACGGCGCAGAGATTGGAGGTTGCTCAAAGAGAAAAGAGAGAAACACTCCACTCTGCGCCCCCTATCTTTTTCGGCCATTCCCCTTACTTTCTCTTTTCTCTCTTTGCCGGACACAGCAATTCCCTGGGGTCAATTAGAAGTTGGGGAATTTCTGGCGCGGGAAGTTGTGCTTGTTTTCTGAGTTTGGAATTGGTATATATACGACCCTATGAAATCCTCCGAAACTCCCTCCGCTTCCGGGCTGAAATATCTCAACCCTCTGGTCACGTGGAAAAGCCTCTGGAATTACCGCGACCTGCTCTGGCTGCTCACCCAACGGAATATCATGCTGCGCTACAAAGGAACCCTGCTGGGCCTTTTCTGGATGGCCGCGACCCCCCTCTTATCGCTTTTTATCTATACCTTCGTGTTCGGCGTGATCTTCAAACCCCAGATCGCCTCCGGCATGGGCGACTCCAAGATAGCCCTGCGGCTTGTCATGTTCTGCGGCATCATTCTCTTTAACATGTTCTCCGAAACCGTCACCAACTCCGTCACATCCATTTCCGGCAATCGCGGCTATGTCAAAAAGGCCGTCTTCCCGCTGGAAATGCTTCCGCTCGCGGCGGTCATGAGCGCCGTCTTCATCGGACTGGTCTGGACCGGCATTCTCTGGATCGCGGTCGGGATCTTGATGCATAAGGTCTTTTGGACGGCCCTCTGTCTCCCGTTCATCCTCGTCCCCATGACACTCCTATACTGCGGCATCGCTTGGATCATCGCGTCCATCGGCACCTATGTCCGGGACATCATCTACGTGACCGGCGTCCTGCTTCAACTCCTTTTTTTCGCCACTCCGATATGCTACAGCCTCAGCATGGTTCCGGGACACGCCCGAACGGTGATGCTCCTCAATCCCCTGACCCACATCATCCACTCGATGCAAAACATCATGATCTATGGCCGGTGGCCCGATTGGGGCCTTCTCGCCGTCCTCACCCTGGTCTCTTTCGGCCTGTTCCAGCTGGGCTATTTCTATTTCATGAAAACCAGACGGTGGTTCGCCGATGTCCTCTGATACCGCTATCAGCGTCCGGAATATCAGCAAGCGCTATGAGATCTATGAAACGTCTCATCACCGGATCTACCAATTCCTGTCCCTGGGACAAAAAAAATTCTACAAGGAATTCTGGGCCCTCAGGGATGTCTCGTTTGAAGTCCAGCGGGGAGAATGCCTCGGGATCATCGGCCGCAACGGCTCCGGGAAAAGCACGCTGCTCCAGATCCTTGCCGGAGCCACGTGGCCGACTCTCGGCAATGTCGAAGTTCGCGGGAAGATCGCGGCCCTGCTGGAGCTCGGCAGCGGTTTCAACCCACAATTCACCGGCCGGGAGAACGTTTTCATCAACGGCGTGATGCTGGGGCTTTCCCGCAAAGAGATCCGTGAAAAACTCGACGAGATCGTGGCCTTCTCCGAGATCGGGGAATTCATCGACCAGCCCGTCAAGACCTATTCGAGCGGCATGTTCGTCCGGCTCGCCTTCGCCACGGCCGTCCACATCAACACCGAGATCCTGCTTATTGACGAGGCCCTGGCCGTGGGCGATGTTCCGTTCCAGAAGAAATGCTATCAGAAATTCGAGGAATTCAACCGGAACGGCCGCACGATCCTTTTCGTCTCGCACGACCAGAACGCTGTCAAGCGCTACGCCACCCGAATCCTGCAGCTCGATCACGGTCACTTGACACCCTACTGTCCCGCCTAGCGGGAGGCGCTCTCTCCCTACCCCGACAAGTCCCGAGCCGATCGACAATGTTTAAACGGATGACTTCTCGAACGGATCATGTCGTCTGATATTTTATAATCTCACTCGGTATTTGACATAGCCACAACATTTCTCGATCTCCAACACTTCATATTTCAAATTACAGAGTCCCTCAGCTCTCCAAGAGTACCCCAACACATCGTAACATCCTGGGTCTCCCAACAACTTCAGATTATCCTGATAATGAGGATTCGTCTCCCGTTTCACCCGGATTTCATCGTAGGAAGCATCCCATTGCGCGCGTTCAAGCGTCCGGTACCGGCCATTCCTTCGGGCCAGAGGGACATTGGCGCATTGCCACAACCTTTTGTACAGGTCGTCATCCTCGCATCCCCAGCCACAATATTGGTTGCCATAGCCATTAAGCCGGAGAAAATCCTCCCGCCGGAAAAGCATCACCCCACCGCAATATTCCCGGTAGTGCGACCGGAAGGGGCCCAGGCAACCCACTAACTGCGTGGGCGCGACAGGATACCGGTAATCGCACGAGTCATCGACGGGGATAAGATCCACATCGTGAAAACAAAAATAAGCATCTCTGTCCTTACATAGATCAAATCCTATATTCAGCAGTTTTCCCCGGTTGAACAGACCGTTACCGGATTGTTCCACCACGATTATTTCATGCGGAATATTCTTAAGATATTCATGCATGGCAGGAACAAACACTTCCAAATGCTCTTCACGATCACGGTAAGGAACTATCACGATCAACTTCACAGGCCTGACGCGACAAAATACATCATGGGAAGTTCTGACCCATAATAGGAAGCAATACCATAATCGCTTGGGACATTTCCCGACCGCGTTCTGAATCTTCCGAACAAAAGCCTTCACGGATCCCCCGAAATCACACCCCGAGTTCCAGCATGATAAAAGCCAGGCGTTCCAACACAGGCATTTTCTCCCATTGGAAAACGCCTCGGATGTAACACCTCAAAAAACGCTATCCCCATTATGAAATGGCAGAGCTTTTGAAATACGCGTTCGAGATCGAATGTTTCGTGCGCCTGATTTTTTTATACATATCGCAAACTCTCAGAATAACACCCCAAACCGAGGCGGCCAGACCAGAAGCAACGCGGTACCTGATCGGTCCGGGATCTTCGTTCAGCCGGATCCCGGAAAAGACAATGTCATGGAATTCGGGAAGGCAATAAGTCCCTCCGCTCCGGCCGATATGATTCGACCTCGCGCAAAGCGGCTGAAGCGTGTAAAGCCGCGTTTTCCGTTTCAGATGATACCTCAAAATCGACCAATCCCAACCTTCCTTGACGGGAATCAGACTATTTTTTCCGGAAGCAGGGCTCTGCTCAAACCAATGGGGCTCGAAAAAGGAGGTCCACTGATCGCGGGTCAAAATAAACCCCAGAGAATTGAAATTCCGGGTACGTATCAAAAGATCTTTAGGCGGCAGCGAAAGATTCCTGTCTCCGCCGCAATTCCCGTGAAGCAGGTTCAGACAAAGGCAGTGCTCCAGGTCGAATTCTGAGTACCAATCCGCCAGCCGCGTGATATCCGGACTGACACGGATGTCCTCTTCGAGATAAATATTCATCTCCGACCCCTCCTCAAACGCCTTCCGGAGGATAAAAAAGGGATTTCCGGAAACACCGAGCCGCCGGGACTGCGTGATCACTTCGCGCTCCACCTTCGCCGGAAGCGTTTCCTGGATAACCCGCAAGATCTCCTCCCGCGCCTCCGAAGGATCAATGCTGAAATAGATCTTCCATCCGTCCAAAGAGTTTCGGATGAGACTCTCCAGGGCTTGTCTCAAGTACTCCGGCCGGTTATAGGCCGTCACGGTAATGGTCTTTTTCATAAAGGGGTCTGATACTCCCGCTCAAGGCGGGCCGCATAGTCCGCCCAGGAGCCTTGTTTCTCCACGCAATCGCGGCCCCGGCGCCCCATCGCGTCCGCTAGTTTCGTGTCTTTTAAAATTTTGGCCAAAGCTCCCCGGAGCGCTTCCGCATCGCGTGGAGGGACCACGATTCCCGCCGACTGTCCCGCGACATCTTCGCTCACCGCAGCCACGTTTGTCACGATAACAGGCCTGCCGCAGGCCATCGCTTCAAGAGCCACCATCCCGAAGCCCTCATGAGCCGACGAAGTCGACGGCATCGCGAACACATCGCATTGATTGTATTCCCGCGCAAGTTCCCCGTCACTTAAAGACCCCAAAAAGACCACGTTTTGGAGTGCCCCCCGTCTCACCTGATCCCTGTAATCCTCCAATAATTCCCCGTCTCCTCCGACCCTCAGTTGGACAGGAAATTCCCGCTGCAAGGCTTTCACCGCAAGCAAGAGATCGCGTAGCCCCTTGTAATGATGAAAGCGATCGAGCCGGCTCAGAAAAAAAACCGTCGGAGGACCCATCGGCCGTTCGCGCTCCTGAGGTTTGAATTTTTCCATATCAATGCCCATGGGGATCACCTGGGACTTCGCGCGGTAAGATCGAAGAGAGGACGAGCATTCCAGATACCGGCGATGGGTCATAAAAATCTTGCGGGCCCGTGAGAGCACAAAGGGCAAGGCCGTATTGTTATAAAGGAACGCCGTCATCCGGTGAGGCCCCCTCCCGACCGTATCGTTGTGATAAGTCACAAAAAGGGGCTTCTTTTTTTTGAAAGCCGCGATCGCACACATTTCAGGCGCCCAGGGATGCGGCACATGGGAATGCAGCACATCCCAATCCAGGGACAAAAGGGTTCCTAGAAGCCCGGGGGTGACCGGCGTATTTGAGATCGTCGCCATGACGGGAAGCCGTATCACCCGGATACCCTCCACCTCAAGATCGCCCACCGCAGGTTCGTCCGCACAAACGACCGTAACGGAATGACCCCGTTTGACAAGCTCGCGGCTTGACTGCAGCACCAACTCTTCAATCC
>Ga0209697_10007097_pt1 | contig 13254 bp, 10 predicted proteins | sample AliMusrvi5mmetaG_FD_184115 | JGI IMG/M metagenome (GOLD analysis project Ga0209697, IMG submission 184115) | Freshwater lake bacterial and archeal communities from Alinen Mustajarvi, Finland, to study Microbial Dark Matter (Phase II) - Alinen... | ecosystem: Environmental > Aquatic > Freshwater...
GGATACAAAACCAAATACAGCAAACCAAAGATGCAAGAGATCAGGAACATCCACTTCCACCAGCCTGGCAAGGGATTATTGAGCTCGCGTAAATCATCATCCCAAACATGGCCTGTATCTGCAACCGCACCGTCGGCCGTATGAATAACCTTCGCCTTGCGTTGGGAGAATAACAACCAAATACACCAAAAAATACCAAGCAATGCCACTAAGGCGATATAGGTACTCCAGCCGCCACCAAGAAAGTCACTCATGATTTGTCCTTACTAAATTCATCTGGAAGATCAAATGGAAGCTCCGCTGAGGCTTTGTTTTCTGACTGCCTCTTTGGAGACCAGGCCCACCAAACAATTCCCACAAAAAAGATAATGCCAATTAATGTTGAAAATGCTGAGAGGTAAGGTGTGATCTGTTCCATTTGATTTATATAGCTTTAAATTAAAAATATTAGCAATTACTTCGCAACAACTTCATCAACAGTGATGTATCGACGCGAGATACCCATGCCCTGAAGGTATGCAACTAATGCATCAAGTTCGGTTTTGCCCTCAAGCTCCTTAGGTGCATTAGCAATCTGCTCATCGGTATACGGCACACCTAAACGACGCATTGCCACCATATGGGACCCAATGGTGTCAGCATTAGCGCTGTTCTTAGCAAGCCAAGGATACGCAGGCATATTCGACTCGGGCACCACATCGCGGGGATTATTCAAATGAATCTGATGCCATGCATCTGAATAGCGACCACCAACGCGGGCTAAATCTGGACCAGTACGTTTGCTACCCCATAGGAAAGGATGATCATATACAGACTCACCGGCTAAAGAGTAGGGACCGTAACGCTCTACTTCTGAACGAAGGGTACGGATCTGCTGGGAATGACAACCTACGCAACCTTCACGCTGATAAATATCACGCCCAGCTAAACGCAATGCTGTGTAAGGCACGACGCCAGGGCTAGGCTCTGTAGTGGAGTGCTGGAAAAATAAGGGAACGATTTGAACTAGGCCGGCAATCGACACAACAACAATTGTCGCGATGATCAACCAACCCACGTTCTTTTCCAGCGTTCCATGGGAAAAGAATTTATTTTCGGTAGACATTTTCTTCTCCTCTTAGTGGTTAGCAGTGGCCAAAGGAATCGGCGCATTGATAAAAGTTTTACCCTGGACTGTTTTGAAGACGTTGTAAGCCATCAAGAACATACCGCTGAGATAACAGAGACCGCCCATTAAACGAATCACATAGAAGGGGTAAGTTGCTTTCACAGACTCAACAAAGCTGTAAGTCAAAGTACCATCCGCCTCAAAGGCCCTCCACATCAAACCCTGCATCACGCCGGCAATCCACATCGCAGCAATGTACAAAACTACGCCAATCGTTGCAATCCAGAAATGGAGCTCGATCCACTTCACGCTATACATTTCTTTTTGACCAACCAAGCGTGGAATCAAGTAATAGAGAGAGCCAATCGTAATCATGGCAACCCAGCCTAAAGCGCCTGAGTGAACGTGACCAATGGTCCAGTCTGTGTAATGGGACAAGCTGTTGACAGTCTTGATCGACATCATCGATCCTTCGAAAGTCGACATGCCGTAGAAAGACAAAGCCACCACCAAGAACTTCAAGATCGGATCACGGCGTAATTTATACCAAGCGCCAGATAAAGTCATGATGCCGTTGATCATGCCACCCCATGAAGGGGCCAACAAAATCAATGAAAATACAGTACCTAAAGACTGAGTCCAATCTGGCAAAGAGGTGTGTTGCAGATGGTGAGGGCCAGCCCACATATAAGTAAAGTTCAAAGCCCAAAAGTGGACGATGGACAAACGATATGAGTAGATTGGACGCTCAGCTTGCTTTGGAATGAAGTAATACATCATGCCTAAGAAGCTGGTGGTTAAGAAGAAGCCAACTGCGTTGTGACCATACCACCACTGCACCATAGCATCCTGAACACCAGCATATGCTGAATAGGATTTCCACATGCTTGCAGGCATCTCGAGATTGTTGAAAATATGGAGAATTGCGATCGTCAGAATATAAGCGCCAAAGAACCAGTTAGAAACATAGATATGTTTCGTTTTGCGCTTCATGATGGTTCCAAAGAACACCACAGCGTATGCCACCCAAACGACAGTAATCAGAAGATCAATTGGCCACTCTAATTCTGCATACTCTTTAGAGGTAGAAAGGCCTAAAGGCAAAGTCACAGCCGCTAAAACAATCACTGCTTGCCAACCCCAGAATGTAAAGGCGGCTAATTTGTCACAGAAGAGTCGCGCTTGGCAGGTACGCTGCACGATGTAATAAGACGTTGCAAAGAGCGCTGATCCACCAAAAGCGAAAATCACTGCATTGGTATGCAATGGACGCAAACGACCATAACTTAACCAAGGGATGTTAAAAGTGATTTCGGGCCAAATGAGCTGAGCAGCGAGGATAACCCCCACCAACATGCCCACAATGCCCCAAAGCACCGTAACAATGGCGAATTGGCTGACGACCTTGTAATTGAAGGTATCTTGATTACCCCCCACGGTAAGTCCCATGGTTTCTCCTTTTTTGTGACCAAACAGCGACATAATTCAAATGAACTGAGTTCATTATCGAATTAAGCTATATAACGAGTTTTGATCTACATCAAAAAGAGATTGGTTTTACTTCCCCCATAAACCCCAAACAAGCTCAAATTCAGGCTTTTTGAGCGGGATCGTGGACTTTATCCGCCTTAGGCAGATCATCGTCCATCAAGATGGCCTGACCTGGTCCATCTAGGTCATCAAATTGACCGCTTTTAATCGACCAATTCAAAATCCAGACCAAGAAACCTACCAAAAGCAAGGATATGGGGATGAGTAAAAATAAGCTTTCCATCGCTCAAGTCTAAGGCTTTCTCAGACGCCAAGCATTTAATGTGACAGCCAAGGAAGATAAAGACATTCCGACTCCGGCGATCCAAGGATTTACCAAACCCATCATTGCCGCCGGAATAGCTACTAAGTTGTATATCAAAGCCCACATCAGATTCTCTTTAATGACCATTTGGGTTTTATCGGCTAGTAATAATATTTTTGCCAATGGCGTCAGAGAACTCGCCGTCAAAATTGCATCCGCACCAGCAGAAGCAAGTGGCGCACCAGCACCAACCGCAATAGAGATATCGGCACGAGCTAACAAAGGAGCATCATTCACACCATCACCAATTGCCCACACAAAGCGCCCTGCACTTTGTAATCGCTCGATATAGTTGTACTTATCTTCAGGTGTGCATCCACCTTGATAACTTTCAATACCCACTTTTTGAGCCCACCAAGCGACTGTCGCTGGATCATCTCCTGAGACCAAGTGCACAGTAATATTTCTTGCGCGCACGGCTGATAAAAAATCTTGTAAACCGACTCTTGGTGTATCTAGAAAGATAAAACTCGCAATCAGTCCTTGCTCGTCAGCTAAGTGCACCTGACCATATTGCCCAGTCTGAAGATCTTGATGTGCACCAATCCAGCTTGAGCTACCCAAGCGAAAGGCCCCAGAACTCAAACCTTTACCGAGTTGATTTATCACGGGTTCGGATAAAACTGGCAGTGAGAGATTTTCAAGTTCAGCGGCACGTAGCAAGGAGAGCGCTAAAGGATGTCGTTGACCTCCCTCAAGAGCAGTTGCTAAAGCCAAAGCCTCTTCACGGCGATACCCAGAGCGAAGATTCACAATCTCTTTCAGCTCTGGTTGACCCATGGTTAAGGTGCCAGTCTTATCGAGCACAAGATCACTTGCTTTAACCAAGCCCTCCATCACATGCCCACGAACAATCAAGAGGCCGAGTCTGGTAACCGCGCCCTGCGCTGCGGCCATCGCCGTTGGCACGGCAAGCGATAAGGCGCAAGGGCAGCTTGCTACTAAGACGGCTACTAAAACTGTCCATGCTTTGCTAGGGTCGATATACAGCCAGATTGCTGATGATAAGAAAGCACAGAGCAATAAGAAGCCCACAAAATAGCCGGCCCACTTTTCTGCAAGACTCACCATCAATGGTTTTGCTAACAAGGCTTGATCGAGTAAAGAAGCAATGCCAGCAATTCTGGTGGACTGCCCTACCGCATCTATTCTCATGATGAGGGGATTGAGAATATTGTGAGTTCCCGCATAAATACGATCACCAATCTTTTTATCGATTGGTTTTGATTCACCAGTTAAGAGAGACTCGTCTACCGAACTTTCACAGGCAATCAACATACCATCAGCTGGCACCACCTCACCTGGAGATACTCTCAATATTTCACCGGGCATACAGTTCACAACAGGAACCAATTCAATCTGCTGAGCCTGTGGGTAATCCAGCACGCGTTCGCACGTTGCAGGAAGTTGTTTAGCTAAGGCCTCGGCACCTCCCTGTGCATCTTGTCTTGCGAGCAATTCAACATAACGCGCTGCCAAAATGAAAGCAACAAACATCGTGATTGAATCAAAATAACTTTGACCGGATCCTGTCACTAAATTGATCGTGCCCGCAATAAATGCCAGCGCCAAAGCTAGTGCGATCGGCACATCCATACCCAACATGTGGGTTTGCCTAAACGATTGAACACTGCGCCACGCAGCCTGAAAAATTGGCCCTGCTGAATACAGCATCACTGGCACTGTTAGCGCCCAACTCGTCCAGCCCAATAGTAAATCGTATTCAACTGTGATGTCATTGGCGCCAACGTATGATGGCCACGCATACATCATGACCTGCATCATTCCTAATAAAGCAACCCCAAGCCTAGTGAGTAATTGGCGTTTTTCCTTCTTGGATCTCTCAACAGAAAGTGATGGTTCGAATGGCCAAGCTTCATAGCCAATGCGCTCAATTTCAAAAAGAAGTCTTGCCAAGCTAACCTGCTTTGGTGAAAAAATAATCTTCACCTTTTGCGTGACGTAATTAATCTGTACGTCTTTCACTCCAGGGCTACGGCGCAAGTGTTGTTCGCATAACCAAACACACGCGGCGCACCTGATTTTCTCAAGACGTAGCGTTGTTTCAAGATCGCCCTCATCACCGACCGGACGAGTGAAGCGACCCAGCAATGATGGATCGTCATATGGCAACAGCTTGACAGGGATCTCATCTGAAGCAAGATATGCAGATGGCTTATCGCTGGATTGCGCCCGTCTTGCATAAAAGACTTCTAAGCCTTCACCATGAATGGTTTGCGCAATTGCCATGCACCCAGCACAACAAAATGATCTTGAGACACCATTCAAATCTACAGAGTAAGCCTCATTGGGAAGCAATGAACTTCCACAGTGATAGCAAATGCTATTCAAACTCTTGCTCATGATGTCGGCTTTTGCCCAACCCAGCCATTGCGGCGCTCATATATCACGAACAGCACACCCCAAATCACTACTGCTACATATGCCCAAACCCAAGAGATCTGAGAAGTTCTAGAACCTGTTAAATCCAACACAAATCCAAAGATTGCTGGACCGAGTAATCCGCCGCCAAAACCCATTAAGGAATGCAAACCCATTGCTGCACCTTTAATGTTTTCCTGAGCGCTAGTCACCAAGCCCGCAGTGAGTGTTGCAGAGTCCGCCATAATGAAAATGGCATGCCCAATCGCTAGAGCAACAATTAACCACCATGATTTCCCAGTGGAACAAGCCAAGGCAACACCCATCACTGCACTCATGAGCATCACAAAACATACCCATTTCTGACGCCCAATACGCAAAGCAATCTCATTACCCAAAATGGAGGATGGCACTCCACAGAAATTAATCACACCCGCTAAAGTGGTAGCGGTCAGAAAGAAAGATTCCCCAGAAACTGCTGCGCATAAACCAAAGAAGGCGACAAGCCAACTTCTAGAAGCAAACAGCTCTAAAGAATGGGCTGTGTAACCAAAAATGAATCCTGAAGCCTTTTTATCCTGGAGCACTAAACGCCATTTCTCCAAGGGGAAAATATCGCGCATGCGAATGCGTAATGGGCCACTCCACTTTTGATGCTGCAGTGGTGGAATCAATAGCCACACAATTAACAATGCAGCGAATGGCCCCATAGCAATCAAAGAAAATACATAGCGCCAACCAAAGCTGTGCAATATCCATCCGGAACATAGATAAGAAAAGCCAGTGCCGATGCCAAAGAAAGCGGTATAAAACGCGATATGTCGTGTGAGCTCTCCAGACTGTATGCGATCAGACAAAATTTTGAGGCCTGGCATATAGGTGCCAGCTAGGCCTGCTCCATTGAGCGCCATAAAAAATAATGCCGTGTAGAAATTATGGGCAAATAAACCCATTCCCAATAATCCACAGGTTGCACAGATGCCTCCGACTAAATACACCTTGCGTGCATCCACTCTATCCGTCAAGGCAGTAGCTAGAGGTACGGCCAACATATAACCAAAGAAGAATGCGCTAGCGATTAAGCCTGATTGGAAATTACTCAGTTGCCACTCGTCTTGCAAAGGGGTTAACACCACCGCATAACAAGCAAAGCCTAAGAGCGCACAAGTCTGCGCCATAAGCATAAGAGGGGTATATCCAGCGGATCGAAAGCGCATAGGGGCTCACTAAAAGACTGTTCATTCTACTCGCCCCAACAGGGTCAAGAACCGCTACACTAGGCAAAATAAGATGGAGACCCCATGAATACCCAATACGCCCATAATCGTTTTATTCAATGCTGCGCAGCCTTCTTGCTGCTACTGACAAGCAACATCGTTTTAGCAGATGGCTACCCCAATAAACCCATTAAAGCGATTGTGCCTTTTGCAGCAGGGAGCGCCACCGATCAAATTGGTCGAGCCTTCGCAGTCAAAATGGCTGAGACCTTAGGTCAGCCAGTGGTGATTGAAAACAGGCCTGGTGCAAACGGGATGATTGGCGCAGATGTTGTCGCTAAAGCACCTGCAGATGGCTACACTCTCCTCTTTGGCACTAACAGTACCAATGCGGCACTGAAAAGTCTTGTCAAAAATTTACCTTATAACCAAGACACTGCATTTACGCCGATTGGTTATTTTGGGTCTGTACCCCTGATCGTAGCTGTTAATAATGATGTGCCAGCTAAAACACTTGGTGGCTTTGTTGCTTTAGCAAAAGCTGATCCAGGGAAAATGACTTTTGCTTATGCCAGCACCTCTCAACGCGTTTCCTCAGAAATTTTAGCTAGCGTTACTGGCATCAAGATGACTGGAATCTCTTATAAGAGCGGGCCTAATGCGATGACAGATTTGATTGGCGGTCAGGTCAATATGTTTACTGCAGACTTTGCAGTAATGCTCCCACAAGTCCAAGCTGGTAAGGTGCGCGGTCTTGCAGTGACTTCTCTCAAACGCTCGCCTGCTATCCCTGAGTTGCCAACAGTCAATGAATCATTGGGAATTAAAAACTACGAGTTGATTGCATTTTTTGCAGCCTTCGGTCCAGCCGGCATGCCTAAGGATGTTGTAGCAAAACTCAACAAAGCCATTAACGAGGCAGCTAAATCAAAAGATCTAGTCGATCGCTTTGCTTCCTTAGGATTTGAATCTCAACCTGGCAGCCCTGAAATGCTGGACAAGAAAATCAAACTTGAAACTGTGAAGTGGGCTAAGGCAATTAAAGATGCCGGTATGGAGGCTGAGTAATCCATTCAACTCGGATCGATCTCCATCGCTAAGAGCCAATAAGAAAGGCTCTTGCCGTGGGTATCGAGATTGAGAGATAGATTGACTCCACCCTCCAACACATCATCCATCACAAAATTCAGTGCGCATAAATTTGGCAATTCATATCGCTGCACGGCTGTAGGCTTTCGAAACGAAAAATGTTCACGCACCTTTTCAGCTGTCACTTCTCTGAGTAAGATGGCAAAATCTTCAGGCCGATAAGCAATCACACTAATGTTTGAGCGATTCCCTTTGTCGCCAGTTCTCGCATGAGCCAATTCATACAAGGGGACTCTTGTCTTAGTTAAATTCATTGTTCACCCGCAAAGAATTCATAAGAGGATTTCACTAGATCACGAGGCACATAAGCCACCAAAGTATTTAAACGAGGCCGCAGACTAGTGCGCACGCCACCGCCTCCCGCTGGTCCGCAGGTATAGAGCGCCGTTAACTCTCGACAAAGCTGATTAGCAATCACTTTATTCATATGAGCCGCAGCAACACGTAGTCGAATATCTTCAAACCCGCCTTGCGCCCTGAAAGATGGTCCACTGCCATCTTCACTTGGAAATACGCTTGCAGACCCGATATAGTCAATCCTTAAATCCAATATATCCGACAATCTCTCGCGAATAATCTGGGCCGCCAATTGGGCACGCTCATAAGCATGATGGCCAGCATAAGAAATTTCCGCTTCAGCCAACCAACCACCATCAATACAAATATTTGCCTTCAAGGTAGCGGGCTTTTCATGACCCAATACCTTGTTGAGTAAAACCTTATTCTCTCCGGTAAGCTCTAATTGGGCTTGGCTGATATCCGCAATCACATCCGGCGTGAGATAGCGAGCCGGGTCATGGACCTCATAAAGAAGTTGCTCAGTTACGGTCATGAGACTCACCACGCCACCAGTATTGGGAGCCTTGGTAACGCAGCAGTTTCCAAATTCATCAAATTCAATGATTGGAAATCCCACACTAGCTAAGCCTGGAACATCTTTTACCCCGGGATCTGCAAAGTAACCGCCCGTAACTTGAGCACCACATTCAAGCAGGTGCCCAGCCATCGTTGCCTGAGCTAAAAAATTCCAATCACTCCAAGATTTTTTGAAATGGGCCATCAAGGGCCCAACTGTGAGCGCGGGATCAGCAACCCGCCCAGTGACCACTACTTGCGCTCCATCATTCAATGCATCCGCAATTTCGCGGGCACCTAAATACACATTCGCACTGACGAGGCTACTATTAGATAAAGCGTCTTGACTCTGCTGATCAAGACAAGCCATAAAAACTGAGGCAGAAATCTCATCGCCCCTCACGATCGCTATCTTGATGGATGGGAAGCCTTGAGCTTTAGCCAGCTTCGCAATGAGGGATGCAGCACCCTCAGGATTGGCAGCGCCAAAGTTGCCGACAATTGGAATATTATTTAACAAACAATCGGCTAGGATGGGTTCAAGCATTTCTGCTAACAAAGGCTCGAAGCCAAGCGCAGGATTTTGTCGACGATCCAACTGAGCAAGCGCTAAAGTTCTTTCAGCCAAACTCTCAAAGATCAAACAAGCGGGCTCGCCCAATCTTAAGAATTCATCTACGATGGGTCGAGCAACACCGAGGCGATCACCAGAAAATCCAGCGGCACAACCAACCCGATAAAGAGTGCTCATATCCGGATGAAGTGCAGTAAGTCAGACTTACTGCTGCCCACCATTTGGGGAGTCCTGGAAACCATTTGAGCGATAAGTCAGCACTAAGGTATCTCGATGGCCATGCGCTCCAACCGGCTGTATAGGAGTGGATTCATGAATCATGCGCTCATCATTCATGAGCAACAAAGACCAAGGCTGGCTGAGCGTAAAACGCAAGCCAGCTGAACCGTTGGCTTCAAAGACACGTGTTTCACCACCCTTAATACCAACGCGATCTAATATAAAGACTGCTACAAAATCATGGCCGTCACGATGAGCACCCTCAGGTGTTGGGCGACCAATTCCATCGGTGGTATCAATTCTGAATTCGTGTGCTTCCACAAACCAAGTATTGACTGGCTTGAGGCTACTTAATACATGCGCCATGCCAAGCAATAATGATTTCCAAGCAGGGCTACTAGTTAACTGCGCTTGCATTGGCTCGAACCAGCGCTCAATACCACCATGTAAGGCGTTGTAATCTACTGACTGCCAATGGGCGCGGTGAGGTACTGCTACAAGAGCATCGCCTTTAATTTCATAACTAGCATGACGGCGATAACGATAGCGACCTCCATCTTTCAAATAGGGATCGCGTGGCAAATCATTCCAAAAAACATTCAAGGCCAAAAGATCTGATAACGAGGTCTTAGTGATCTCTGCAACCGTTTCGGCAGAAACTACTACATAGCCGTTAGTGCGCAGAGATTGAACTAACTCCTTTGCGGGAGTTACTGGCGGAGATAAGGTCGAAATAGTCATCTTTTGATTTTAGGTCAATCTAGCTGAGCACCCGAGGCTTTTACAATTCTTACCCACTTCGCCAACTCGTCCTTTAGTAGTGCGCCTAACTTTTCAGGGGGAACCGGTGCCAAATCTAAACCTTGGGCCATCAGCCTCTCTCTCACTTCTGGCATAGCCAGGGTGGTCTTCATGGCAGATTGAATTTTCTTGACGGCAAACGCATTGGTTCCTGCGGGAGCAAAAATGGCCACCCACACCTCGCCCACGCAATCAGGGTAGGTTTCGGCAATCGTCGGAATATCTGGCGCCGCACTAGAGCGCTTAGCAGAGCTGATAGCGATTGCCTGTAGTTTTCCAGCCTTGATGTAATTCAGGGCTGAAGGCAGACTTGCAAAAGCCAGGGGCACCTGGCCACCCAAGACATCATTAATTGCTGGGGCTACACCTTTGTAGGGGATGTGCTGCATCTCAATACCGGCGCTGGTATTGATCATTGCACCCAATAAGTGACTAATCGTGCCATTACCGGCTGACGCATAAGATAGCTCACCGGGTTTTTTCTTTGCTGCTGCAACAACATCCGCTAAGGTTTTCAACGGGGATCCTGGTGGGGCCACTAATACGTAAGGTGTGGCGCCAATGTAATACAGAGGTACAAAATCATTGATTGGATCAAAGCCGGGATTTTTGTACAAAGCTGGATTAATCGCTTGTGCGCTATTGATAGTCAGAAGGAGTGTGTATCCATCCTTGGCTGCACGCGCTACGCTTTGGGTGCCAATATTGCCACCGGCACCAGGTCTATTCTCAACCACAATAGAGGTGCCTAGTGCCTCACCCAGACCGGGCGCGATTAATCGCGCAACAATATCATTCGTACCGCCAGCCGCTTGTGGCACCACAAGATTAATGGGCTTATTGGGATAAGTCTGCGCAAAAACGCCTGACGCTAAAGCGCTGATGATCACTGCTACGCTTATTTTTACTAGCGTTTCTTTAAACATGTTGTCTCCTATTATTGTGACCAGGCAGATCACTACTCCATTAAATTCAACCTCTGGCGAGTGTCACCAACGTGTGCCTTTAGGTCATACAACTCCTTGGCATCCAGCCTCGCCACTTTCATCTCAGCTACACGCTTTTCTATCGCCGCCAAATCTTTAATATTTTTCTCTCGTAAATCAGGATGAGAGGCATTCTTTTCTAAAATCTTCAGCTCCTCGTAAACCTGTGAAAGTTTTAGCCTCAGGATTAGATTCTTGACTGCTGGAACATAAGTAAATAAGGGAATCAAAATCACCAATAATGGAATGACAATCTTCACAAATCGACCGACCCATACCGCGGTCCAGAATGGTAGATAGCGATGCAAGAATGATGGCCCATCTTTTAAATAAATATCAGCATCAGCATGAAGCGGAAAATCTAATCCTACCCCCGATGGAAACTCACCCGGCTTTTGTAATCGAGAATACGATTTCAGAATATCGTATGTATCCCCCAACAACAAAGTCACGAGAGCTGGGCTAATATCCGCGTGTCCTACTAGGGTTGCAGTTGGTGCAAGTACCACGATATCTTGCCTTGGCAAATCATTGGCAATGCTCACTACCCCTCTCGGTATGTTTACCTTGGATAGATACGGTAAGTTTCGCGTATAGGCATCGGCCTGCTCAAAACTCATTAAGCGGACCCCTGGAATGGTATAAAACTTTTCCAAGATAGGTGCTTCAGCTGCAGCAACGATAAATACCGCGTCCAGCTCACCATTTTTTAACTTGGCCAAGGCTTCATCAGGCTTGAGTTTTTCGACATGTAATTCCTCATCACTAATGCCGCTAACCTGGAGCAAAGCATTGCTTAAGGCCAATGTGCCACTACCAACATTACCAATCGAAACACGCTTGCCTTTTAATTGACTCAAGACACTCAATCGTCCACCATCAGATTTAAAGGCCGGCTCACGATACCAAATCCATATTGGCTCATAAAACATTCCGGCGATGGACACCAAATTCGGGTACTTGGCAACATCAGCGACTCCACCCTGAACCATTGCAAAATCAACCCCAGAGCTTGGATCATCCAATAAGGCCAGGTTATCAATCGTCCCACCAGTAGTCTTCAGCTCAAGTGTCACGCCCTCTTTAGCAAGGGCGCTTTTTAAACGTTCGCCAAAGTGGTAATACAGGCCCGTAGGAAAACCTGTGGCCATCTCAATGGTCTTTGGTGGCGGCGGTACCAAGACCCACAACACCCCAAATAGGGCGGCAATCAATAAAATGATCGCTACACCAATAGCTATAGGGTTGTAGAGTTGTTTGCGTAGGAAATTCATAGAAATCTCTCGTATTAAATTTCTGGTCTTTTTTGCATTATGCCCCCATGCCAAAAATACACAAAAGAATCAACTCTAGCCAAATAATCCGCGATAAGATGTCATTTTTAAAACAATAGTTGAGACAGTAATGAGCCAAGTACAAAATAAGATTGCCCTAGTAACGGGCGCTGGAGCTGGAATCGGCAGGGCTGCTGCCAAAGCACTACTCAAAGGCGGCTATAAGGTAGTTCTCACTGGCCGCAACCTAGAAAAGCTACAAAAAGCCATCGTTGATATTGGCGGTGATGCAACAAATTGTCTCGCAGTTGCGTGCGACGTTGGAAAGCCAGAACAAGTTAAATCCCTGTTCTCAGAAATTCAGAAACACTATGGTCGGATTGATGTACTTTTTAACAATGCCGGAATGGGTGCCCCAGCTATTCCAATGGAAGAATTAAGTTACGAGCAGTGGATGAATGTCGTCAACGCCAATTTGTGTGGCGCCTTCCTTTGTTCACAACAAGCCATTCGGATGATGAAAGCGCAATCCCCTCAAGGCGGCAGAATTATTAATAATGGCTCTATCTCTGCACATGCACCCCGCCCGATGTCAGCGCCCTACACTGCTACTAAACATGCCATCAGTGGATTGACCAAAACGATCGCCTTAGATGGGCGCGCCTTCAATATTGCTTGCGGTCAAATCGACATTGGCAATGCAGCGACTGAGATGACCGAGCGTATGGCTAACGGCATCATTCAGGCTGACCTCTCAATTAAAGTTGAACCCCGCATGGATGTAGATCATGTCGGCGAGGCAGTCCTCCATATGGCTCAACTGCCTCTTGAAAG
>Ga0209697_10007102_pt1 | contig 13242 bp, 12 predicted proteins | sample AliMusrvi5mmetaG_FD_184115 | JGI IMG/M metagenome (GOLD analysis project Ga0209697, IMG submission 184115) | Freshwater lake bacterial and archeal communities from Alinen Mustajarvi, Finland, to study Microbial Dark Matter (Phase II) - Alinen... | ecosystem: Environmental > Aquatic > Freshwater...
ATATTTGGAATATCTCTATTGGACAAATCGCCAATTGGAGAACTCTTTTTTAATGCAGATAAAAATGATGTCAAAGAACTTTTGTCAGAACAACTGACTCTTAATTTATTTTAGTGGACACTAATGAAATTTTGTATTAGAATAATGATAGGTTTAATACGTCAAATTTACAACTAATATGAATAGCTTATTTACCAATTAACACGTTTTATTTGACTTTAACGCACCGTGTTAACATTTGAAGATGGGTTTTGAATGGATATATCTTATCTAAATGAGTATCAATAGAAATGAGCTGAAATTCTGTTCATTGATCATCTAAAAAAGCTAAGATTCTATTTTAGGAAACATTTTATTAATAAAAACGTTTACATTTAAAGTAAAATCAAACTTCGTTCGTTTTCATTAATATGGAGACAGCAGCCCAACTATATATGAGTGAACAAAAAGCACTTTCTATCACTAAAACCATCAAACAATTCCGTCAAAAATTGTTTGGTTTTGTGCGTGATAAAGTGAAATCTACTGAGGATGCCGAGGATATTTTGCAGGACGTGTGGGTTCAACTAAGCAACCTGAGCGATATTGGCGATTTGGAAAACGTGAGTGCCTGGCTCTACGAAGTGGCTCGGAATAAAATAACAGACAAATCGAGAAAAAAGACTACCCTGGCACTGGAAGATTACAGTTACGAAAACGATGAAGGGGAATTCAACTTCAAGGAAATTCTACTGCTCGACGACACCAACAATCCGGATCTGGCATTTTTCAAGGAACTATTCTGGAAAGAATTTCAAACGGCGATTGACGAACTACCCGAAAATCAGCGGGAAGTGTTCCTGCTCAACGAAATGGAAGACATGACACTTCAACAAATTGCCGTCCAGAAAGGCGAAAAAATTAAAACCATTATCAGCCGAAAAGGGTATGCAGTGAAGCATTTACGAAACAAACTGAATTATTTGTACCAAGAATTGAATAATTAGTCGGCAGTTTACAGTGGGTAGTAGTTTATAGTTAGAAAAAGAATTAAAAATAGAAAAAATGGATACAACAAAACAATATTTTTGCAGAACAAGGTTTTGCATTATAACTCCGCTGGTCATTGGGGGAATATTTAGTGTAAGCGCAATAGTTATGCTTCTATGGAATTGGATAATACCAGAAATTTCACCTCTTTCGTCCATAACGTACTGGCAAGCAATGGGATTATTTATACTGAGCCGGATTCTGTTTGGCGGATTCCGTTTCCGTCGCCACCATCAGGCAGTAAACCGACATTTTTCCAACCATGCACAATTTAGAGATAAATTGATGGATATGAATGACGAAGAGCGCCAACAATTCAAAAATCAATGGAAACAACGGTGTTGCAAGCCCCCCACACCTTAAACAAATATCAATTTAACCACTATAGGAACAATAGAAATCAAACTCTCTTTTGTTCCTATTGTAATATTATTAACTTCTCTCAAAGAATTTTCAACATAGTTTAAAGTAAAAACAAAAGTTTTTCGTCTTACATACTATAAGATAAATTTCAAATAATTTTTTAAAACAAACAACATGACAAGATCAATTTTAAGAGCCGTATTATGCGGCGTAATTGTAGGATTTTTGGCATTCTTTATGCCCAAATTGCTACTCGGTCTCTTTATTCTATGCTTTATAATCAGAGCATTTCATTGCTGCGGACATGGACATAGACATGAACGTATGTTCTACATGGCCGATCGGATTCGCAAAATGAGTGACGAAGAGTACGAAGAGTTCAAAACCAAAATGGGCGGCGGATGTTGTGACAACGGTTATAACCGTCGTGGACATTGCTGCGGTGGTTCAAAATCAGACGACAAAAAGTGTTGCAAATCGAAAAATGAAGAAACAACCAAGTAATTAATCCCATAAAAACAAATAAAATGCATAGAAGATCAAGATTTTTAGTAGGATTGGCCACTGCCGCCATTACATTCGGATGTTTATGGGTCAGCATGGGTCAGGAACATTTCAACCGTGGACATAAACTCTGCGAGCGAGAACACTGCTACATGATGGAAGAACATCACAGACATTGCTGCGAAGAAACAAAAGAAATACGCACAGACAAAGTGATTATTATCAAAGAAGTAGTCAAAAATGACTCGGTCAAATAATCGTTAGCGAAGATTATTCATAAAGGGTTTCTTTTGAATAAAAAAGCCTCTTTTGATGATTATCTCCTACCCGATTTACGACTTCCTAAATTTCCGAACGACTTTCCACCACGTGGGGAGTCGTTTCGTTTTGAGGCAGACTGACCACCACGTAATTCTTTCGATTTGGGATTTGGATTAGCCGAACGGTCAGCATTAGATGGCTTAAAGGTTGATGGCTGATGGGTTGGACTTCGTGTTCCACGATCAGGCGTTTTGGGTCTTGACTCATGGCTCTTGATTCTTGGCTCTACTGTTGATGTAGAATTGGCAATTGCATCCATAATCTCTTCCATTTCTTCGGGTTGCAGTTGTCGCCATTCGCCCAATGGAATACCTTTCAGACTGATATTCATAATGCGGATGCGTTCAAGTTTCACTACGTCATATTCAAAGTACTCGCACATGCGGCGAATCTGACGATTCAGCCCCTGAATCAATGTAATCCGAAAACTATATACCGATTCTTTTACTACTTTGCACTTCTTGGTCATTTCGCCCAAGATAGGAACGCCGTCACCCATCATTTGAATAAATTCATCCGTAATAGGTTTATTAACCGTAACCAGATACTCCTTTTCGTGCTTATTTCCGGCCCGCAATATTTTATTGACTATATCGCCATTGTTGGTAAGGAAAATCAAGCCCTGCGACTCTTTATCCAGTCTTCCAACCGGAAAAATACGTTCATGATACCCAATATAATCAATAATGGAATCTTTCACACCAATTTCGGTGGTGCTGATAATACCAACCGGCTTATTAAACGCCAGAAATGCAAAATCAGTGCCTTCTTTAGCTTCAATCAGATTGCCATTCAACGTCACTTTATCATGCTTTGAAACCTGTGTACCTACGGTAGCTCTATGCCCATTTACAAACACATGACCCTGTTCGATGTACTTGTCGGCTTCGCGACGCGAGCAGGTACCACTGTCGCTAATGAATTTATTTAATCTGATTTTTTCAGCCATGATAGGTTAATTTGTTAATTGGGGTTAATTGAATCTATGTATAAAGCATCTAGGTTCTTGCATCAAAAAGCTAAAATATCCAGCAATTCGCTGACTACCATAGCACTTGCTCCCCATATCTCGGCATTGGTAACATCAAAATATGGTACTTTATTCGCAACTTTTAATGAATTGACATAAAAATCTTTTTGTTTAATCACATCAAGTTTGAAAAAATCATCAAACGGAATTTCTATCACTTCGTCCACTTCGCGTTCTTCAATTTTATATTCAGGTTTTTCAGCCAGATAACCAACAAAAACACTGATCAGAAAATTGCTTGGAGGTACATAAATGTCTGACAATCTACCCAGAATTTCTATTTTATCTTCTGGAATTCCAATCTCTTCTTTAATTTCACGCAAGGCAGTTGTTTTTACGTCTTTGTCCTCTTCATCGTATCTTCCACCGGGGAATGCAATTTGTCCGGAATGTATTCCTACATATTGACTTCTTCGGATAACAATCATTTTCAAAACATCTTCATCATGAAAAAAAAGAATTAGCACAGCACTCTTCATGGCATTCAAGGTATTATCTTTGTTACTGATAAGATCCTGAGCACGATTTGCCGGTGCCATTTTCAGGTGCGCAGTCAAACCTGGTAGCGGTTTAGAGAGTCTGTATTTTAATTCCGATTTAGTGAGAACCATAAATTCTTTTAAAGAATTTTCCCGCAGATTCCACAAATTTACGCAGACAGTTCTATCTGTAAAATTAGCGTAATCTGCGGGAAATAATAAATGTTTATTGGCAGATCACACAACCTTCGCATTTGGACAATTCGCCACGAAGTCGTTTCTCTACCAACATTTTAATTCTGTCCTGCAAAGCAATAATGCCGATATGTTCAATAACATCATTGGTAAAAGCAAACATAAGTAATAAACGGGCTTCTGCCTCGGAAATACCACGCGATTGCATGTAAAACTTGGCCGTTTCGTCTAACTGACCAACAGTAGCTCCATGCGAACATTTTACATCATCTGCATAGATTTCCAATTGCGGTTTGGTGCGCATTTTAGCTGTTTTGTTCAGCAAAATATTTCGGTTGGTCTGGAATGCCGACGTTTTCTGAGCATCTTTTGCCACATACAACTTTCCGGTAAATCCACCTTTAGCCATATCGTCCAGCACATATTTGAACAATTCACGGCTGTTGCAATTTGGTTTATTATGTATGATAGACGTAAAATTATCCACTTGTTGGTTTTTATCGGCAATGACCATCCCACAAAGCAATGTTTCGCAGTTTTCACCATCGAGATCAATTTCAATGGTATTGCGGGTAATGCCATTGTGAAGGGTAATCACATTCCCTAAAACAGTAGAAGATGCACGCTGATCAATCAACAAGGTTGACAGATTGGTCGTTTTTACATGCGTGTTCTCCAGTTTATAATGTTCGTATTTGGCATTTTCGCCCACAAAAACTTCCGTGACCCGGTTGGATAGGAAATGAACCTCATCCACTGTATGGTCGCAAACTAACAATTGTGCGCTTGCGCCTTCTTCCAGAATTATGAGATTATGACTATTGGCCATAAGATCAACATCGGAGCGCATAATATTCACCAACTGTACCGGTTTATCCATCACCACATTTTTAGGCACATACATGAAAAAACCGTCCTGCGCAAAAGCACCGTTGAAAGCCACTAAACCATCTTTTTTCAGTGTGCTGAGCTTACCAAAATAGTCTTTAAGCACCCCGGGATGCGAAGTTGCAATTTCATTTAAACTGCCAATAATTACACCATCAGGCAACTTGCTGTTACGTGGCTCATTGACAGGATAAAAAGCATCATTCACCACAAAATAAAGGTATGAATGAATGCCCGGCACATCACATTTGAAAACTTCATAGGGATTTACCGGAATAGAAATCCGATTGATATTCAATCCATAATCAATGGCAAAAGGTGCTTTTAGATCGGAATATTTGTAATTTTCCAACGCAACAGTTGGGAAACGCAATTCTTCGAACAACGCAAAAGAAGCGTCGCGAGATTCATTCAGCACCCCAGCAGAATGCTTTTTAATGCTTTCGTGGTGTTCTTTATATAAATCGATATAGGCCCCCTCACCCCCTAAAGGGGGAATTTCAGATATGCCTTTTATAATTTCTTTTGAACTAATCATATTGCTTTCAATATTTAAGTCCCCTTTAGGGGATTTAGGGGCAGGTTATTTACTATCTACTTCTTGTTTTATCCAGTCGTAGCCTCTTATTTCGAGATCCAAAGCAAGTTCTTTTCCTCCTGATTTTACAATGCGCCCATCGTACAAGACATGCACAAAATCAGGGATGATATAATCCAACAACCGTTGATAGTGGGTAATCACAATACTGGCGTTATCAGGACGTTTAAGTTTATTTACACCATTGGCAACAATGCGCAAGGCATCAATATCCAAACCAGAATCGGTTTCATCAAGAATGGACAAACGCGGATCGAGCATGGCCATTTGGAAAATCTCGTTGCGTTTCTTTTCGCCACCCGAAAAACCTTCGTTTACCGAACGGTTAGCCAGTTTATTATCCATTTCCACCAATTCTTTCTTTTCGCGCATCATACGCAAAAAGTCAGTAGCTGAAATAGGTTCCAGATTCTTATATTTGCGATGTTCGTTTACCGCAGCTCGCATAAAGTTCACCATACTTACACCCGGAATTTCGACAGGATACTGGAAACTGAGAAAAATTCCTTCACGAGAACGATCTTCAGGATTTAATTCCAACAGGTTTTTTCCATAAAAAGTCACTTCGCCATGCGTTACTTCAAAAGCCTGATTACCTGTAAGTACCGAAGCCAGTGTTGATTTTCCGGCACCATTCGGTCCCATGATAGCATGTATCTCTCCAGGACGAACAACCAAATTCAATCCTTTTAGTATTTCCTTGCCGTTTATATTGGCATGTAAGTTTTTAATTTCTAGCATATTATTATCCCTAACCCCTAAAGGGGAACTAAGTTAGTGTTATTCTGTTATTTTGTTTTCAATGATTATCCGCATAATGTACAACGTGAGTTAATAAGGGGCTTTGTCCCTAAAACCCCACTTGCTTTTTTGCCTTGATACAAAAAAGTAAGCAAAAAAAATCAAGACTGCGCCCGCTTCGCTCAATAAACTATCGCTCGAAAGACTAAAATCCTCCAAACTCCTCCTTTCAGTCGTCAAACAGGAGTATTTTTAACGCCTTTCTCACTTGTTTTTTGGCTCACCGAACGAGGTCAATCCTTACAACTGACAGACTCCTTGCAACTGTACTCTTTGCGGATAATCATATTGTTTTTAATTGACTCCTCAAAAGCCCCCTTTAGGAGGTTGGGGGTTCTTCTATCCAACCGAGCCTTCCAACGTTATTTGCAGCAGTTTTTGTGCTTCCACAGCAAATTCCATTGGTAGTTTGTTGAGTACTTCTTTGGCATAACCGTTTACAATCAAACCTACGGCGTCTTCCGTCGAAATTCCGCGCTGATTGCAATAAAATATCTGATCTTCGTTAATTTTTGAAGTTGTTGCTTCGTGTTGGACTATGGCTGTATCGTTATTCACTTCCATGTATGGGAATGTATGCGCACCGCATTTGTCGCCAAGCAACAAACTGTCACATTGTGAGAAATTTCGGGCATTTTCGGCAGCCGGATTCACTTTTACCAAACCGCGATAGCTGTTTTGGCTTAATCCAGCCGAAATTCCTTTTGATAAAATATGACTGCTGGTATTTTTACCGATATGAAGCATTTTTGTTCCTGTGTCGGCTTGCTGGTGGTGATTAGTTACCGCTACCGAGTAAAATTCGGCAGAAGAATTATCGCCCAACAAGATACAACTTGGATATTTCCAGGTAATGGCCGAACCGGTTTCCACTTGCGTCCACGAAATCTTGGAACTTTCACCTTTGCAAATACCGCGTTTGGTTACAAAGTTGTAAATACCACCAACTCCGTTTTTATCGCCGGGATACCAGTTTTGAACGGTAGAGTATTTCACTTCGGCATTTTTCATGGCTACAATTTCCACAATGGCAGCGTGAAGTTGATTTTCATCACGCATTGGTGCTGTACAACCTTCGAGATACGAAACGTAGCTATCTTCGTCGGCAATAATCAGAGTCCGTTCAAACTGACCGGTATTCATGGCGTTGATACGGAAATAAGTTGAGAGTTCCATGGGGCAACGAACGCCTTTTGGAATATATACAAACGAGCCGTCGGAAAAAACGGCACAGTTCAATGTGGCAAAGAAATTATCGGTATAAGGCACCACCGAACTCATATATTTCTGCACCAAATCCGGGTGATGTTCAACGGCTTCGCTGAACGAGCAGAAGATAATTCCCAATTCCGACAAACTTTCCTTGAATGTAGTTTTTACCGAAACACTATCCATAACCGCGTCAACAGCTATCCCTGACAAAGCCATACGTTCGTGAAGCAGTATGCCCAGTTTTTCGAATGTCTTGAGTAATTCAGGATCAACTTCGTCTATACTTTTCGGAGCATTTTTCCGTGGAGCAGCATAATAGGCGATGCTCTGGTAATTAATCTCCGGAATATTGAGATGCGCCCATTCGGGCATTTTCATCGTCAACCAGTGGCGATAAGCTTTCAAGCGAAACTCAAGCATCCACTCGGGTTCATTTTTCTTTGACGAAATAAGTCGCACCACATCTTCGTTTAGTCCGATAGGAATAATATCGGTTTCAATATCGGTTGTAAATCCGTATTTATATTCTCCTTGGGTAACTTCGTGTAATATATCAGCTGACATAATGTTATTAATTCGAAATTCATAATTCATAATTCATAATTATCTGTTTTTCAATAAAATGAATTATGACTTAAATTAAAGTACAAAGGTACAAAAAAAAGTGTTTTTGAGTATAATTTCCATGCCTTTAATCGCGAGTACATAACGTATCAAAACTTGTTTTTGTTTTCGAAAGCATGGACATTGACATCTTTTTCATACGGCAGCCAACAAAATAATAGGGAAACATGATTATTTATGTTTCCCTATTCAAGCAATTTAACAAGACAACTAAATTATTTTACTTTTTTTCAAGTTGTTTTTGAATTTTCTTAATTGCTGTTTCAATAGATTTTTCGGGCTCAATCACATTAAATTCGCCCCAGAATTGCAAGTCGGAAAAACCGGAAGCTTCGTCGATGATTATTACTGTTGGTTTTATTCTGTCTTTGAAGGCAATGGATTTTTTTTCAGCGTTTTCCCCCCAGTCTGTTACAGCCATTTCCACGGTTGAGAAATAATTGGTATTAAACAGTTTTTTCTTCCAGATGACTTTCAATCCCAGTTCAATCCGACTGTAACCATAATACCATTTCCCATTTTTTTCACGGTAATCCATCCTATATTTTGCTTCGATTGGATAAACTCGGGCATTCACCGGTTTTCGGATGATAAACATATTTGCGGCTTCCTCTTTATTCGTAATATTCAATCTGAAAACTACACTTTTCAAAGCAAGTGTCTGGGCATCCACATACAATTTTCCGTAGTAAAGAGGCTCTGTTTTACCAGATCGTTGCTTAAAATCAATTACATAAATCATCGACTTATCGATATATGTGGAACGGTCAAAAGTAAATTCGTAATTCGCCATCATATCCTCAGTAAAAAGTACATCAGGATATTTCATTACATCCAGATACAATGAATTGAACGGGCCGCCCATAAGCTTAAAAGTAAGTGTGTCCAGTTTGGTATAATCGGTTTTTTTGCGCGATTTAAACAACCGTACAATATCTGTTTTAAAGGATGTATAGGGTTGTTTATTTACTTCCACAACAGCTTCGGAAAGAGAAGCATAGGATTTGTTTTTCTTTATCGTTTCGCGATAGAAAGCCGTCATCATTGTTTGTGTATCAAAATAGTTCTCGCCTTTTTTTTCCATTACAGCACGCATTAACTCAGCAGCATCGCGGGAAGTTACACTTAATTCGGGCAATTGGATGGCTGTGGGGTCAAGCTCTATACGCATCTTTTCGGGTTTGAGGTCAGCAAGCAAAACCACCTTGTTTTTATAACCAATAAAGCTGACCAACACTTTCGGGTTTAGGTTTTCTTTTGATAATTTAAGCAGAAACTGTCCTTCGGAATTTGATACAATAGAGACATTGGTTCCTATAACATTGATACTGGCAAAAGCCAGATGTTCACCCGTTTTCCGGTCAACTATCAAGCCTTTGTACTCGATATAATTCTCTGAATCACCATTATTTGGAAGCGATTGGTTTTTCACAGCCAACACGTAATTTGCAGATAACAACAGAAAAAAAGTAATACATACTGACAAAAAATTGTCGATAAAAAAACACTTGGTTGTTTTCATACAGAAATAATTGTTTTTTTTTGAAGGTAGTATAATACAGCGTGATTAGAATTAACGAGATAAAAAAATACTAATTATTAAAAGCAAGTACATACATCTGAAATAACCTATTAATTTATAACAAATCCTGGTTTGAATAGTTGAATATTGAATGTTTAAAATTTGACTAAACCCTCTCAAAAAAAATCAAAACAACAACCGTGGATTTATGACGTAAAATAGATTTTCCTGTTTTTATTTTTTGAATCCGTGTGCTAGAAGGCAAATATAGTTTCTTTAAATATCTCGCTAACGGTTGGGTGTGGGAATACCACTTCTTCCATTTCCGCCAGTGTCATTTCCTGTTCAATGGCCATACATGCTCCGTAAATCATTTCGCTGCAAGGATTTCCCAACATATGAGCACCTATTACTTCGCCGTGTTCTGCACCAATCAAGACTTTGCAAAGACCAGAGCCACCTTCGTTTTCAGCTACAAAACGTCCGGCATACGCCATTGACAATTTAGCTACCCTGAAGTCAATGCCTTTTGCTTTGGCTGATTCTTCTGTTTCGCCAACACCTGCTACTTCAGGGTTGGTATAAACCACGCCAGGAATTGCATCGTAACACATCTTATCGGCACGACCGGTGAGGTTATTTACTACCACTTCGCCTTCGCGACTGGCGGTGTGAGCCAATAACGAAAATCCCGTTACATCGCCTGCTGCAAAAACATTTGGCACATTGGTACGCATTTTTTCGTCGGTTTTAATACCGCCATTTAACAACTCTACGTTCAGATTTTCCAATCCGAAACCTTTCGTTACCGCACGGCGACCAACGCTGACCAATATCTTTTCACCTTCAATGGTTTCTGTTTTTCCGTCTTTTTCGAAGATAACCTTGTTACCGTCAATTTTCACTACTTTGGCATTCAAGTTAAATTCAATACCTTTCTTAGCGTAAATATCGCGAAGCATGGCCGAGATTTCGAAGTCAAGACCACCCAGAATTTCAGGAAGCATTTCCACGATAGCTACTTTAGTACCAAGACTGTTGTAAAAACTAGCAAATTCCATCCCGATAACGCCACCGCCAATTACTACCAACGATGTTGGTTGTTCTTTCAAATCAAGGATTTCGCGGTTAGTCAGGATAATATCACCTGCTTCGGCCAATCCCGGAAGGGATGGAACAAATGCTTCGGAACCAGTACAAATCAACAGGTTTGCACCAAGGTAAATTTCACCATCCGAGGTCACTTCAACGCCATTCGAACTGCGTCCAAGAATCATGGCTTCGCCTTTTATTACAGTTACGTGGTGCATTTTCATTTTACCTTCAACGCCCGCAACGAGTTTGCGAACCACTTTATTTTTGCGAGCAACAATTTTTCCGAAATCAAAACGGATATTGTCACCATACACTCCATATTTATTGCCGTGCAAAGCGTTTTCGTACATTTTTGCACTGTAAAGCAATGTTTTGGTAGGAATGCAACCTTCGTTCAGACACACACCACCCATACTTTTTTTCTCAAATAAAAGAACAGAAAGTCCTTTATGTCCTGCACGTTCTGCAGCTACATATCCGGCCGGACCACCACCGATAATAATTAAATCGTACATAATATGACCCCTATCCCCTAAAGGGAAATTTAGTTAGTATTGATAAAAAAATTGATTTTGAAACAAAGATATTGATTTTAATAAGATGATTACCCATTATTCAGAGACAAAAGTAACTCTGTTCACCTTTTGGGGCAAGGGTTCTCTATATCTCAATATCCAATGGATTAAACTGAATAGCAATTTGTTTTAAAAGCGAGCAACACTGAAATATTAATGGAAAATTTATTCACTGAAAACGAATAGCTTTCAATATAATTAAATTTCAAAGCCCTATCGCAAGCGGATTAATAAAGCTTGCAATAGTTCCGTAAAATACTCGATTTTTGGTGTTTCGCAGAGAAAATTAGCATCGGACAGAATGATTTCGTTGCAGTGACCTATATGTGTCAAGAATGACAACATATCAAGGCTTAGTAGTGGTAAAATCTCACAATCGAGTGAATCCGCGGGTTCTTAGTTGGGCAGACATCCGTTGAAGTGTTAACGACTCGTCATAATATTCCAATTTACCAGCATAACTACCTTTCAGAGTTTTTTTGTCATCGGTTTTTAAATCGAAAATAATTGTAATTGTATTGCTAATCAGCGATTTTGTAACCCTGAAAGTTCCTTCGGTTATAAACTTGAGTTTTGATTTGGAACTATTTTCTTCATAATATGAAATAGTTGCACCAATTGGGAATATTTCCGTGCCAACCGTATCGTTTTTACCGGGAGATACAGTATAAGGCAAGCCCGAAGAATTTATCGTATAAGTTCCTGCAGTTAAAGTTGTTTGAAATGGTGAAACAAAAATATCCTCCAAAAAAAGAAATTGTCCAGTTCCTACAAGCCCTTTTGTAAGACTGTCTATACTTAATGAATCTGAAAATAATGATACCGAAAGAATATTATTATTGATTCCGAAAGTAGCATATTCTTTAGCAAAATACTCAGTATAACCCCAAGTATATCTAGGATTTGTATTGTAAGCATAAGGCAACGGCGGTTCACCTCCATTGCACGAAGTCAAGAGAATTACAAAATATAATATCAATAAGTTGAGATATTTCATTTGCCAACAGGCTTATTAATTTGTTAGACTTTTAAATAACGAATTAAATACAATAATGTTGTTTATAAATCTGTCGGATTAGGTTTTGTGCGGATATAACGAACCGGATAATAAGCCGCTAAGAATCCCATAATCAGAACGGTAACAAATACCAATGCAATATCCGGTAAATTCGTCACCACCGGATAAGCTTCAACCACATAGCCAGTTCCAAGTTTCAATAATCCGAAACGCTCCTGCAACAAGCATAAAACAGCTCCTAACCCAATACCAACCAATGCTCCCACTCCGGAAATCATCCAACCTTCGAATAAAAATATCCTTTTAATCAACAGGTTATTTGCGCCCAGGTTTCTTAATGTTTCTATATCGGCTTTTTTATCAATAATCAACATTGATAAAGAGCCGATAATGTTAAAGCTGGCTATCAGTAATATAAAGCAGAGAATAAGATACGTAATCCATTTCTCTATTTTCATTATTTTGAAAAAATTCTCCTGTTGTTCGTAGCGGTTTTTCACCTGAAATTTATTGCCTAGCAGTGTTTTTATTTGCTGTTGGATTTCTTCAGGGTTTGTACTTTTTGCCAGTTTCAACTCAACAGACGAAACCGTATTTTTATCATACTCAAACAAATCCCTTGCAAAAGCAAGCGAAACAAGCACATAATGTTCGTCGTATTGTGCCTGCTTAACGGCAAAAATCCCCGAGACAAAAGTGGGCATTTGATTAAAACTATTTTCGGGACGAATCAGGTTGATCTTTGTACTGCGCTTGGGGGCATAAATGAACAACGGATCAATGAAATGAGAACCCAAACCCAACGTACTTGCAACGCCTAAGCCGGGAATTGACCTTTGAAAAGCTCCATCATACAAAATAAAACTGCCATCATACATAATGCTGTCAATGAGCGTCATGCGTTCAAATTCGCCACTCACGCCTTTGATAGTTGCAGGCATTTGTTTGTTTTTGAAACGAAGCAAAGCATTTTCCTCTACCACCTCGG
>Ga0209697_10007117_pt1 | contig 13216 bp, 10 predicted proteins | sample AliMusrvi5mmetaG_FD_184115 | JGI IMG/M metagenome (GOLD analysis project Ga0209697, IMG submission 184115) | Freshwater lake bacterial and archeal communities from Alinen Mustajarvi, Finland, to study Microbial Dark Matter (Phase II) - Alinen... | ecosystem: Environmental > Aquatic > Freshwater...
AGCTGGTTGGGAAAACCGCGACGCTGAGGATGTGACGGTTGTGAGGATGTGACGGTTGTGGGGACGCAGCAAGCTACGTCCCCGGTGAGACTCGTCGTGTGAACGCAGCAAGCTACGTCCCCGGTGAGACTCGTCGTGTGAACGCAGCAAGCTACATCCCCGCTGGCAGGTTACTTTTTCGCACCTTCGACGGCCGCCTTCAGCTGAGACAGGCCTTTTTCAAAATCCCCTCCGACAATCTTGTCCATATTCATGAACAGGCCCGCGGCCTTGGCAATGAAGTTATTGTTGCCTGACATGTTCCAGGTGACCTTCGTCCCGGCGCCTTCCGGCGTGAAGATGAAGCCGGTGATATTGTTGGCTTCAAACGGTTTGAAGAATTCCAGTTTGATGCGCACCAGCGAGGTGGGAATGCTTTCGGTAAGGGTCATGCGGCCGGAGCCGACTTTGTCGTTGCCGTTCCATTCATAGACTGAGCCCGGACCGGAAGGCGTGCCGGAAAACGTCTTCTTCATGGAGGCGTCCAGGTTTTCCCAGGGAGACCAGTTCACCCATTTGTGGAAGTCGTTGACCTGCGCGAACAGATCGGCAGGCGGCGCGGCGATGACGAGGCTCCGCTCAACCTTGAATTCCGCCGGCTGCATGGCAACCACAGCGGCGAACACGGCAACAAGCGCCAGCACTGCCAGCGCGATTTTCCTGATCATTGATTCCCTCCGGAACGTATCAGCCAGCTTACCGCATTTTGTTGGAGTTTGATGTATTCCGGATTCCAGAGCACGCTGAGCAGATGACCGGGCGAGAGGTAGCAGACGCGGCCCTTGCCGTAAGCGTAGGCCCAGCCGGCGGGCGCAACAGGGCCCTGTTTGTTGAAATCGAGCCCGTCTTCATTCACTGTTTCCAGGAACACATCCTTGAGGTCCTTGTCGTAATTCATGTAGTGCTGCTCGTCAGTGACGATGAAGTCACGCACTCCTTTGGTGATGGGGTGATTCGAGTTCTTGACCCGTACCTTGAAGGTGCGGATGGGCGGATGGCCGGTGTAGGCGGCGCCGAGGACGTGGCGGAAGTCGGGGTCGGTGAGGCCGACGTGCGTGACGTTGTGGAGGAAGAGCGCGGAGCCGCCACCTTCGACGAAGCGCCGCACGGCCTTGCCCTGCTCCGGCTTCATCCAGAAGGCGGGCTTGGCGGCGGTGCGCGGCGTGGGAGGATCGAACACGAGCTTCGGCTTGCCGGTGGCGACCCAGGCGGCGTTGGTGTTTTCGTCAGGGTAGCCATCGGGCCAGTTCATGCCATCGCGCAGGATGATGAGGAGTTTGCGGCCGGCGAGGGTTTCGGCGTTGAGGTTGGGAGTTTCGTCGCAAAACTCGATGGAGATGTTCATGTCGCGGCCGATGGTGCGGCTGAGGGCGGTGCGGATGTAATCGGAGTTGTGATAGCGGTCTCCGATGAGAGCGAACGCAGTCGATTTCTGCGCGGCAGCGAGGCTGCCGGCCATGGCGGCGAGAGCGGAGCGGCGTGATAGGCTCATGGCCAGAGATCATATCGCAAATCGCAGCTGGCCGCTTTAACGAGCGGTGAGGGCCTTGAGCACCGCGTCGGCTTTGCGGCGGATCTCCGTTGAGACCTCGAAAGGGTCGCCCTTTTGCAGACGGGGGTAGAAGAGCTCCACGGAGAGCGGGCCACGGTAGCCTTTGGCCTGCAGTGCTTTGAGGATCGCGATGAGCGGCGTGACGCCATCGCCGGGGATGTCGCGAGTAGTGTTATCGAGTAGTTCTCGCGGCATGCGCGGCACATCCTGAAAATGAACGTGGTGGATTTCGTTGGGGCGGATGAGGTCGAGATCCTGGAACTTACTGAGGCCGGCCCAGAAGTGGTAGCAGTCGAACATCGGCTTCACGAACGGGTGTGCGGCGTCGCGCGTGACCTGGAGGGCGGTGGGGAGGGTGCCGATGAAGGTGGAGCCGCGCATGAATTCGAGCATGACGGTAGTGCGGAACGGCCTCACCACTTCGCCAGCTTCGCGGGCGTTGTCGGCGGCCCGGCGGTAGTCATCGGCGGTGAATTTTTCGGAGGTGCCGCAGGGGCAGACGAGGCGGTCGACGCCTAATTCGGCGAAGCGTTCGGCGCGGGCTTTGAGGTCTTCGAGCGCTTTCTTGCGGCCTGGATGCGGTTCGAAGAGGCCGCGCACGCCGCTGCCGGAAACCGCGGTGAGGCCGAGATCGGCGAGCAGTCGTCTGGCGGTGGGAAGGCCGTCGGACTTGACGAACTCGTCCACATGCTGCGGTATCAGTTCCACGAATTGGATGCCTGCTTTTGCGGCGCCTTCGAGCGAGCGGCGGTAACCCGCGGCGGCGAGGGTGGTCTGGTGCAGGCAGAGCGCCAGTTTGGCTGGCGGCGCGGCGGCCAGCAGGGCGGTGGATGCGAGCAGGCTGCGGCGGGTGAGCATACTCTATATTGCCCTGGAAATGATCCAGTCGCGCAGCCGTGTGGGTATGTTTTCCAGTGCGATGCGCAGGTGCGAACCGCCGCCGATCAGGTAGCGCGCCTTGGGCCAGCGCGCGGTGAGGGCATGGTGGATGTCGCGCGAGACGCGCTCGGCGGGCAGCGCGGTGCGGACTGCGCGCTCCAGAATCTTGCGTCCGGTGACGAGAAGCTTGGGGTACATGGCCTCGGCTTCGCAGGAGAATTCGAGGGAGCCGGCCTTGGCCCAGATCTCGCTTTGGATGGGGCCGGGTTCGATCAAGGCGACATGGATGTTCCACGGGCGGAGTTCGAGGCGCAACGAGTCAGACATCGCTTCGAGGGCGAACTTGGAGGCGCTGTAGGGGCCCATCACGGGCATGGCGCTGCGTCCGGCGATGGAGCTGATGTTGACGATGCGTCCGCGGCCCAGGCGCAGCAGCGGCAGAATGGCCTGGGTGACGCGCAGTTGGCCGGTGACGTTGACATCAAACTGGCGTTCGAAATCGGCGATGGGAACGAATTCGAGCGGGCCGGGGACTGCAATGCCTGCGTTGTTGACCAGGCCGGCCAGACCGCGGTCGCCGACCTCGGCAGCGATGGTTGCGGCCGCGGCGGCAACGCTGGCGGGATCGGTGACGTCAAGAATCAGGTTCCCTTCGTCCTTTTTTCTGGCGGCGGCAAAGACGCGGAAACCCCGGCGTACCAGGTACTTCGCCGTCTCGCGGCCGATTCCGGAGGAGGCTCCGGTGATAAGGACGGCAGGTTTAGGGGTACGAGTCATGTAAAATGAAATCTTACCCTAAAGGAAGCTATCGTTGGTTTATAAATTAGTTTTAGAGAACCTGAAACATCGGGTCATCCGGACAATCTTAAGCACTCTGGCAATCGGGTTAGGCGTGACAATGATGCTGACGCTGGTAGGCGTCAGCCGCGGCATGCTGGAAGACCAGAAACGCCGGGCTCGGGGTATCGGCGCCGATATTGTGATCTTGCCGCCGGGGTCGAGCGCGATCGGTATGCGTAGCGCTCCCTTCCAGGAGAAGATTCTGGACGTGATCGCCAAAATGCCGCATGTGGCAATGACGATGGGCACGACACTGATGCCGACTAGCGGCATCAGCAGCCTGACCGGCATCGACTATGACCGCTTTCAAAAGATGAGCGGTGGTTTCAAGTACCTGGAAGGCGGCCCGTTCAAAAACGCCGACGATATGATCATCGACGATTTCTATGCGCAGCAGCACAAGGCGCATGTGGGATCGAAGGAGAAGATCGGCGGCAAGGAATGGAATATCTGCGGCATTGTGGAGAGCGGGAAGCTGGCGCGCAACGTGATCCAGATCAAAGTGGTGCAGGAGCTTTCGGCAAACACGGGGCGGCTCTCGGTGCTCTATGTGAAGGTGGATGACCAGGCGAATCTGCAGGCCACGGTCGATATCCTGAAGCGCGAAATGCCTGAGCATCCGGTGTACACGATGGAAGAGTTCACGTCGCAGTTTTCGGTGAACACGCTGCCGGAGCTGAAGGCGTTCATCGGGGTGATTATCGGCCTGAGCGTGCTGTTCGGCTTCCTGGTGGTGTTCCTTTCCATGTACACGGCGGTGCTGGAGCGGACGCGCGAGATCGGCGTGTTGAAGGCGCTGGGCGCCTCGCCCGGCTACATTCTTGGAATTCTGCTGCGCGAGACGGCTCTGCTCTCCGTGTTTGGCTCCTTCGCCGGAATCGCCATGAGCTTCGGAACGCGGTGGCTGATTGCGACCTTTATCCCGGCGGCGATGACGCAGGACATTGTGCCCGAGTGGTGGCCGATCGCGGGCGCCATTACTCTTGTGAGCGCCATTCTTGGCGTGTTGTACCCGGCATTGAAAGCGGCGCGGCAGGACGCGCTGGAGTCCCTCTCTTATGACTGATAGCGCGCCCATCATTGAAATCAAGGATCTGAAAAAGACGTATCACGCGGGCGACGTGGATGTACACGCATTGCGCGGGGTGACCCTCGACATCCGCAAGGGCGAGTTTGTTTCCATTGTGGGGCCTTCCGGCTCCGGCAAATCGACGCTGTTTCACGTGCTGGGCGGATTGACGCCGGCGACGTCGGGCACGGTGAGCATCAACGGCACCGACCTGGCGAAGATGAGCGACCAGGATCGCACCAATCTGCGCAAGCGCACCGTGGGCTTCGTGTTTCAGAAGTACAATTTGCTGCCGACGCTGAGCGTGAGCGACAACATTGAGATCGCACGCGACATTGCTGGCAACACGGGACCGAAGGACCAGAAGTTCCTTGAGGTGTTGCGGCTATTGGGCATCGAGCACCGGCTGGAGCACAAGCCGCGGGCGCTATCGGGCGGCGAGCAGCAGCGGGTGGCGATTGCGCGGTCGATCGTGAACAGTCCGGCGATTCTGCTGGCTGATGAGCCGACGGGGAATCTGGATACGGAGAATTCCAATAACGTGCTGGGCTTGCTGCGGGATCTGAACCGCCGCACGGGGCAGACGATTCTGATGATCACGCATAATCCGGAAGCGGCCAGCTACGGGCATCGCACGGTGCATATGCGGGACGGCAGGATTGTGGAGAACGAGATTCAGGTTCTGTAGGCGGGGTGTCGTTTTTGGGGGACGCAGCAAGCTACGTCCCCGTGTGGTGTGTAGGTCCCCGGTCGGATCTCAGCCTAGTTGCCCAGTGCGGCAACCTGGACGGCTTCGGACTGGTCCTGCAGACCGCAGATCACCATCAACGTAAACAGGCTGGTCTTGCGGGCGCAGAGTGCTTGCACGAAGGATGCTTGCGCTTGCAGCGCGGCCTCTTCGGCGGAGTTGGCGGCGGCGAAGCCACCCAGTCCGTTTTCGGCGCGCACATTGACCATGTTCTTCTTCATGCGCGCGAGTTCGAGTTTGCGGCCGGCGAGACCGAGGCGATCGACGCTGGCCTGCACGATGCTGCGCATGGAGAGGAGTTCGCCGCGCAGGCCTTCTTCCATACTGCGGGTTTCAAGTTCCAATGCACGGATGCGCGCGTCGAGCAGTTCGCGTTCGGCCTGCTTTTCGCCGGTGTTGCGCAGGGGGATGGAGATGTTGAGCGCACCCTGTCCGGAATTGCCGCCGAGCAAGCCGGAGCGTGCTGAGTTGGCGAGTCCGGCGGCGCCGTTGGCGAGGTAGGAGTAGCCGCCCGAGACCGATTCCACATTCACGGCTTTGTGCATGCCGGCCTGCGTGCGTAGGGCTTCAATCTTCTCTTTCAGCATCTGCGATTCGCGGCGGTACACCAGTGCGGACTCCATCAATTTCTCCATCGGGGGAAGCTCGCGGGTATAGGAAGCTTTGCTGATGGAGACATCATCCACTTCCAGCTGATCGGCTGTTTCCAGGCGGCCCATCAAGGTCGCGAGCTGGACCGCGGCGAGCTTGCGCTGCATCTCCATTTCGATCTGCTGATTTTCGAGTTCGAGCAGATCCTGCTCGTAGCTGACCTTATCGATCATGGTGACGCGCGAGGCGTTGAGCATTTTGTCGAGCAGGCCCAGGCGGCCACGGCGGGCTTCGACAGTCTGCTTCACCTGCACGGCGATCTGCTGTTTTTCGAGGAGGTCAAAGAAGGCGCGGGTAGTTTCGATTTCGGTCTTCACGCGGAGGCGCTCGCTGGAGAGTTCGGCGGCCAGCACATCGAAGCGGGCATTGGCGAGGGTGATCGGCGACGGTGCGCCGCGCTTGCCCATCAGCAGGCCCGCGCCGACATTGGCGGCGAGCAGGGCCGGATTCGAGAAGGCGAACATGCCGAGCGAAGGCCTCAACTCGACTTTCCATTTATTGTTGGCTTCGAGCAGGCGAAGCTGGCTGGCGGCGACTTCGGTGCGGGCATCGTCGGTCCTGGCCTTGGCCACCGCGGCACTCAGGGCCTGCTTCAAGGTGACCGGCTTTTCCGCGGCGAAGGCGGAGAGGAAACTGAAACTCACGATGATGGAAATCAGGTTCTTCATATCTTGTTTTTATTTTCCAGGAAGATTTGGGCTGGGCTTTTTTTCGCTAAGGCCGAAATGACTTGCTTCGCGAGGGTTGAGGCAGGACGGGCCCAGCGGCCGTCCTGCCCTTCTTTAGGAGACAACTTAGTACAAGGGGATCAGGGTCGAAGCGGTGGGACTCACCGAAACGCTGGACTGATTCTGTCCGCCGTAGCTGCTGCAGGTGCCGACGCAGACGCCGGTGAGAGGAGCGGAGGCGGCCGCGGTCGAGGTCAGGGTGATGCCCTGGCCGGGGACGTACTTTCCGGTGACGTTGGCGTTGAGGAAGGCCATGCGGCTCTCCATCATCTGGCCGATGGTGGTCTGCGGAAGGCTGCTGACGGGCAAGTTCGAGATCTTGGCGAACTTGTTCAGCGTAGCGTCCATCAGATCGGAGTAGAGCGACTTCTGTCCGCTGTAGCGAATGAGGTTCGACTGGTGGTACATGGAGGGGTACCATTCGCCGTTCAGCATGTAGTTGACCAAGGCGTTGCTTTCGCTATCGATGATCTGTGCGTAGGTCTGGTTGACGGTGAAGAACGGAGCGCCGCCGGGGCCGCCGATGCGGAGGATGCCATTGGGACCGTAGAAGTGGTTGTATTCATCGGGGAGAGAACCGGTTGCACTGTTCTGGCCGGACTTCGTGTTGTAGAAGATGTTCGTTGCACGGCGCGGGATGTAGAGGATTGCGCCACCGTTGTACGGGCTGCGAGTGCCGGTGTTCGGCTTAACGACTGGCCAGTCCGGGCGGGACATATCGGAAACCAGATACTTGATTCCGGAGTTCTGCGCGGCGAGAAGGAAATTCGGGTTGTTGAGGCCGGAGATGTTGGGCGTCACCATGGATGTGGTGTCGTTCGGCATTCCGATTGACTTGGCAAGAGCGATGTTCTGCTGCAATTCCGAAAGAGACTGGGCATACGTTGCGAGGGCGCAGATGCCGCTGTTGGGCATCGGATTGTAGCAATCGAGATTCTCGTGATCCCAGGTATGGTTCAGCCAGTAGAAGTCATTCCAATACAGCTTTGCGGTTGGCAACAATTGGTCGTTGGTGGCGATACCGCTGGCCGTCGTGGAGCCGAAACCGTTGAAGGCATGCGAAAGGCGGAAGTTCTTGAACTGGGCCTTGGTCTGCCAGCTGCGCTGCCAGCTGACCAGGGCAGTCAGGTCGCCGCTGGTGTCACGCGTGGAGGGGCAGGATACGGCCGGATCGTAGGTAGGGTCGAGGTTAAACGAGTTCGGCTGGCATGCCAGTGGCGAGGTCGTGTACATGTCGTTGGCGAGGAAGAAGTCATCGCTCTGCGGCGTGAGATAGATGCGGCGCTGGCCGATGAAGACACCCTTGGTCACCCAGTTCATCACACCGTAGTGGAGTGCGAGGGAGTGCAGCAGGTACTGGCTGGAATCAAAGGTCATCGCCAGCGATTCGCGGCCATCGGCGGCAGTGTGGATAACGCCGACAACCTGGTTGTTGACGTTGGGACTGGTCATGGTCATGATCGGCGTGGTGGTTTCGCCGGCCGCGGCAACCGCGGTTGCCGGATAGAAGTAGGCATATGTGACGGCAAGCTTGTTGGTGGAAATGAGATAGGGGAAAAGCGTGGCGCCGGCGGTGGAGAGGCCGAGCTGGCCGGGCGCGGTGGGCGTGGTCGAGTAACCGGTTGCGCCGGAGAGAGCCATGCCATAGCGTGCTTCAGGGAAGGTGTAATAGCTGACGACGCGGACGCCGTAAGTAGCCGCGTAGGTATCGAGGGTTGCCCAGTTCGCGGTGGTAAGCGCGCTTGCCCACACGCCGTTGTTGTTGTAGCCCAGGGAACCGGTGGAAAGGATGATGCCCTGGTAGTAGCCGTGGGTGGAATCGTTCAACAGCGGCAGCCCGGTTTTGCTCACAACAATCGCATCATAAGGAATGCCGAGCAGGTCCAGGAAGTGAGTGGCGGCGCCGAAACTCGGTTCCGTGCCATCCGCGCTCAGCACCAGCAGCTTCATATTCAGAGACTGCTTGAACAGCGTGGAAGCGGTTGTCGTCGCGGTCGAGAAAGTGGCGGTAGAGGGAGCAAAGATGGAACTGGTGCCAGTGGGAGCTTTCGGCGATGGCCAGGCCACCGGTACATAGGGTAAAGGGTTAGATTGAACAGGTTTTGCCGGAGCCGGCGCTGGAGAGCCGGCAATTGCCGGTGCAACCGTCGTGATTCCGATGAAGAGTAGGGCTAGTGCGCCTCGAGTAGTTATCATGTGTCTCCTTTTGACTTCTCAATCCTAAGGAGCGGAGTTGTACGCGACAATAGCGCAGTCATCACAGCACTAAGGTTTTTTTGATAGGTACCTAGTACTGACCCTAATTTGTGTAGTTGGTACTATTTGTCCGACCAAAACAGGACCATAAACTAAATGCATGCAGCACCAGTACATATTGAGAACATTTTTGGGACTGACCCTCGCCATCGCGGCGCAGGCGCAGAACTCCGCGATTTGGGTCCCACCCCAGCAGGTCAATTGGCAGTGGCAGTTAACAAGTCCCGTCGATCTGACGGTTGACGCGCAGGTCTATGACATTGATTTATTCGATAACGATGCGTCGGTGGTCAAGGCACTGCACGATAAGGGACGCCGGGCGATCTGTTATATGAGCGTCGGCACCTTTGAAGACTGGCGGCCGGATGCGGCGAAATTTCCTGAGTCGGTGAAGGGTCTGGGCGTATCCGGCTGGCCTGGTGAAAAGTGGCTCGACATTCGCAACCTCGACGCGTTGAAACCGATTCTCGATGCCCGCTTCGATTTGTGCAAAGCCAAGGGTTTCGATTCGGTGGAGCCGGATAACGTCGACGGCTACACCAATAAGACCGGCTTCCCGCTGACTGCGGCTGACCAGATCAAGTTCAATACCTACCTGGCCAATGCGGCGCATGCCCGGGGATTGTCGGTTGGATTGAAGAATGACCTGGACCAGGTGGCGGAGTTGCAACCGGTGTTCGATTGGGCGCTGAATGAACAGTGCTTCCAATATAAGGAGTGCGGCACGCTGCTGCCATTCATTAATGCAGGCAAAGCAGTGTTCGAGGTGGAGTACAAACTCACGGCTTCGCAGTTCTGCACGACCGCCAACTCCATGAACTTCAATTCCCTGTACAAGAATCTGCTGCTTGACGCGCCGCGTACGGCCTGCCGGACGGTATCAGCCACGCCAGCTGTCGCAGGGGTTGCGAACGCCGCCAGCTATAGCACGAAGGCTGTCTCGCCGGGTTTATTGGTGGCGATTTTCGGGACGAATCTGGGAGCGGTCACTTTTGACGGCGTAACGGCGCCGGTGATTTACAATACCGGTTCGCAGGCCGGAGTAGTGGTACCGTACTCGGTGGCCGGCAAAACAAAGTCGAGCGTTGTGGTGACCAACAACGGAGTCGCGTCGGCGCCCTTTTCGGTCGCGGTGGCCGATGCCGTGCCCGCGCTGTTCACAGCCAATGCTTCGGGCACAGGCCAGGTGGCGATGCTGAACCAGGACAGTACATTCAATAGCGCTTCGCTGCCGGCTCCCGCAGGCTCGGTAGTGACGTTCTATGCAACTGGCGAAGGCCAGACGACGCCCCTCGGCGTGGATGGCCGCGTAAACACTTCGGCCTTGCCCAAGCCGGTGTTGCCCGTGTCGGTAATGATCGGAGGCTACTCTGCCGAAGTATTATATGCAGGGGCGGCTCCCGGGATGATCTCCGGCGTGATGCAGATCAATGCCCGGGTACCGGCGGCGGTGGTTGCTTCCGGTGCGGTACCGGTGGTGGTGAGCGTTGGCGGATTTGCCAGCCAGGATAAAGCCACCATGGCCGTCAAGTAATTGAGGGCGAAAGGACAGCAGGGTTTGTTGAAACTATTCACGCGCCGCGAGGTGATCGCGGCGCTGGCGATCCGGGGACATCGGCCGGCGGTTGCGTTCCATTATGCGGCGCATTTCACGCCGGCCGAAGTCGCGTGGTACACGCAGTTTGAGATTCTGGTGACCGGCGGTGTGCTGCCTGCGGCACTGACCAAAACGCTGAAGGCTGGTGGATCGAAGCTCATCGCTTACGAGTGGAGTTCGGCGTTTTATCCGGGAGACTGGGTATCCGCGGCGGAAGCGTGGCAGAAGAGCGTGAAGCCGGATTGGCTGTTGACACCATCGCCTGTGGGCGGAGCGGCGGCGGCGCCGGGCAAGACCGCGCACTGGTACGATTTCGGCAATCCGGCATTAGTTGACGCGCGTGCCCGGTATCTGGCAGGAGTGTTGAACAGCGCCGGGTACGACGGATTCTTCTTCGATACCGTCGGAGCGGAACAGACTCCGCCAGAAGCAAAACAGGCCTTCGCAAAACGGCATCCGAAACTCGACTACAACGTTTGCCAGGGGCAGTTTCTGAGTGCTTTGCGCAAGGCGATGGCTCCGGGGAAGCTGATCTTTACCAACCAGGCTTTTCGTCATGCGGCGGAGATGCTGCCGTTTGCCGATCTGGATCTGACGGAAAGCTACTTTACCGCGGAGATGGGAACGAAGACGCTGTTCCGTCCGTGGCACGATGCGGCTAAGCCTTGGGAGGCGATCCGGACTCCGCTGGAACAGCTGATTCTGACCGCCCAGAAGAAGTATCCGCGAGTGCGCTTTGTCCACGTGAACTATGCGGCTCCGGGTGACAAGCATGCGTTGATGTACAGCTATGCTGGAGCGAAGTTGTTCAACCATGATGCTTACCTGATCATGCCTGCGAATTCCTCCGAGGAGCAGAGCGCGGTCTATGCAACGGATCTTGGGCGGCCGCTGACGGCTTCCTACGAGCAGGATGCGGCGGCCGGCGCGGCCTGGCGGAGGTTTGAGCGAGGGGTGGTTGGGCTTCATTCCGGGGCTGCGGCGTTTACGATTCCTGGGACGAAGTTCCGGATGGCGGATTCGCCTCGGGGATATCTGTTTCCGGCGGGTTGAGCTGAGAGTATCGATCCATTAGAACGTCTGAAGCAAATGCGCTCGCAAGCGAGCTGGCAGGCGAAACCGCCCAATGCCACTTCGTTTTCGCGGTTTGTAGCGCGCGCACTCTTGCGTGCCGTCTCGACAATCATGTCGAGACGTTTCGAAGTCCGAAAAAACGTGTCCCGATGAGTCGGGACACGGCAGACACGAGTGTCTGCGCTACCATTTGCGGCAAGGCTGCAGTGCTGTTCCGAAAAACGATGCGGCATTGGGCGGTTTCGCCTGTCCAGTTTCAAATACTTCACACGTTTTAAGAGAGCGATATGCCTTTTTTCGATACCATAGCGGCATGATCACTCGTCGCGGTTTGATTGTCTCCGTGGCAGCCTTCGCGGCTGGGGACAGGCGGTCCGTCATTCAGGAGCGGGCACGCCTGCTACAGCCATTTCCAGGCCAGCGCATCGCGGCGGCGAGTAGCAGCGACATGGAAAAGGCAGCCCGCATCGCGTCCGGCACAGTCTACTTTTACGGACGCACGGCGGTCCAGGTCGGGCTCAAAGATATCGACTGGAGCGGTCAGCATGTCCACCATCAGGAGTGGCCCGCGCAGCTGAATCGCTTCTTCCACCTCAACACGCTGGCTTCGGCCTACGCGGCTTCGAAAGATGAGAAGTACGCAGCGGCTGCTCGCGCATACCTGGAAGACTGGCTGCGCGAGGACCCGTATCCCAAAACCAAAGCCTTTCGTCCCGGAGACAACGCCCTGACGATGAGCATCCGGCTCGGCACCAGTGTGTCGGCCGGCTGGAGCGGGACGCTCCCGGCATTTCTCTCAAGCCCGTCCTTCGATGACGCGCTGCTCGACCGCATCTTCGATTCGCTCGCAAGGCAGGCCGATTTTCTGGCGCGGCATCTGACGGCCGCGGGCAACTGGCGCATCTCCGAACTGGACGCGCTGGTGTTCACGTCGATCCGGTTCCCGTTTCTCAAAGACGCTGCAGACCGGCTACAGACCGGCATCGCAGGCATGCGCAACGCGCTGGCGACGCAGTTCCTGCCTGACGGTGTGCACATCGAACGCACTCCTGGTTATGCCGACTGGATGACCCAGGTGGCTGCCAACTACTACCAACTGGCGAAGCTGGTCCCCGAAGCGGATTGCCACGTGGACCCGCAACAGGTGGTGCGCTCGCTCGACTACAGTGCGCAGAGCGAACTGTTCGGAGTGAACGATTCCACCGCGCCGCATCACGATCCGGGAAGTCTCTCCAAACTCGCGCTCCGGGCGGAGTTGATAGGCAAGATGGGATTGGCGGCGAAGGAGCCTCCGCTCGACCAGGTATTCGCTTCGGCGGGGCAGGTGTTTTCGCGGACAGCATGGAAGCCCGGCGCGGACTACCTGGCCTTCGACGCCAGCACGTGGGGCGGCGGGCACAGCCATTTGAGCCGGCTGAGTTTTGCGTTCCGGTCAAAGGGGCGGATGATGGTCGCCGATCCGGGCATCCTCACCTATGAGATGAGCGACCCGGCCGGGCCATTCGGCAAGTCGACGCGTGCACACTCCACGCTGAACATCGGCGGCTTCAATCAATCGGGCGCCGATGCGCAGTTGCTGCACACGGCCTTCACACCGGAGATCGCGCTGATCCATGCGCGCTATCAAGGCGGCTATTGGAAGGGCGACTTCACGTGGAGTTTTCGCGGCGGACATGGAGAAGGCATCTACGGAGAGCATGAGCGAATTCTGTTCTGGGTGAAGGGCGAATACCTGGTGGTGCTGGATTCGATGGCGACCGCGGCTGGCCAGTCGATTCATAAC